>Ga0164242_10000774_pt1 | contig 38394 bp, 31 predicted proteins | sample OricomgcompostMG_FD_108783 | JGI IMG/M metagenome (GOLD analysis project Ga0164242, IMG submission 108783) | Miracle-Growth compost microbial communities from Emeryville, California, USA - Original compost - Miracle growth compost (MG) ... | reverse complement strand
CCTTGAGGTCGCGGTCGAGCGTTTGCAGCTTGCTGCGGTCGTCCTGCGACACGCTTTGCGCCGGCACGCGCGCGATCTTCGAAATGATCTCTTCGATCTCGCTCTTGCCGATAGTCTTCTTCTGCTTGGACTTCGGCAGAATGCGCTGCGCCGCGCCGGCTTCGTCGATCACGTCGATCGCCTTGTCGGGCAAATGACGGTCGGTAATGAAGCGCGCCGAAAGCTCGGCCGCCGCGTTCAAAGCGCCCGACGAGTACTTCACGCCGTGGTGCTCCTCGAAGCGCGACTTCAGGCCACGCAGGATCGCCACCGTCTGCTCCACCGTGGGCTCGACCACGTCGACCTTCTGGAAGCGCCGCGAGAGCGCCGCGTCCTTTTCGAAGATGCCGCGGTATTCCGTGAAGGTGGTCGCGCCGATGCACTTGAGCGTGCCCGACGACAGCGCCGGCTTGAGCAGATTCGACGCATCGAGCGTGCCGCCCGAGGCAGCGCCGGCCCCGATCAGCGTATGAATTTCGTCGATGAAGAGAATCGCGTGCGGACGCTCTTTCAGTTCCTTCAGCACCGTTTTGAGGCGCTGCTCGAAGTCGCCGCGATATTTCGTGCCCGCCAGCAGCGCGCCCATGTCGAGCGAGTAGACCTGCGCGTCCGCGAGAATATCCGGCACTTCGCCGCGCGTGATGCGCCAGGCAAGGCCTTCCGCGATGGCGGTCTTGCCCACGCCGGCTTCGCCCACGAGCAGCGGATTGTTCTTGCGGCGACGGCACAGCACCTGCACCACCCGCTCGACTTCCGGCTCGCGCCCGATCAGCGGATCGATGCGGCCATCCTTCGCCATCTGGTTCAGGTTCTGCGTGAACTGGGCGAGCGGGGTTTCCTTCTGGCCTGCTGCGTCTTCGGCTTCGGTGTTCGCGTCGCTGGCCTTGGCGGCTTCGCCGCTGCCGGTCTTCGCGATGCCATGCGAAATGAAATTCACCACGTCCAGACGCGTGACGCCCTGCTGCTGCAGGTAGTACACCGCGTGCGAGTCCTTCTCGCCGAAGATCGCGACCAGCACGTTCGCGCCCGTCACTTCCTTCTTGCCGTTGGAGGTGGACTGAACGTGCATGATCGCGCGCTGGATCACGCGCTGGAACCCGAGCGTCGGCTGCGTATCGACGTCGTCCGTGCCGGGCACCGTGGGCGTGTTGTCGTGAATAAAGTTGCGCAGGTTCTGTCGCAGGTCTTCGATATTCGCGGCGCACGCTCGCAGCACTTCCGCCGCCGTTGGGTTATCCAACAGCGCCAGCAAAAGATGCTCGACCGTGATGAACTCATGCCGCGCCTGACGTGCTTCCATGAACGCCATGTGCAGGCTGACTTCCAGTTCCTGGGCAATCATGCTTCCTCCATCACACACTGCAGCGGGTGCCCCGCTTGCCGCGCGTGGGTAACGACTTGCTCAACCTTGGTCGACGCGATGTCCCGCGTATAGACCCCACAAACGCCCCTGCCCTCGCGATGCACCTTCAACATGATCTGTGTTGCGGTCTCGCGATCCTTATTGAAATATTCCTGCACGACCATCACGACGAATTCCATCGGCGTGTAATCGTCATTCATCAGCACGACCTTGTACATGGAGGGCGGTTTGACCTTTTGCTCCTGCCGCTCCACTACGGTTGAATCCTGCTTGTCCGGGATAATCGCCATACACCCATTCTAAACAACTCGGACAGGCCCGCAATCCTGCCGAAACCCGACCGGCCGTCCGGTGAGCCGGGTCGCGGCGCCATGCGGACAATCCTGGCGCAGCCCCCTTTTCCGGACTCGATCAGCCTCGCCCACACCGCACTTCTCGTGGGCGCCCGGCTGCGGGGCCGGTTCGAACCATTGTGCCAGCAGCTTTCGGGCCACCGTCGAATCGAGTATCGCACAACCGGCTCGCGTACGTAGACCGCGACTGTCGGCGTCCGCACGCACGCTGCCAGATTCCGTGCTGCAACGCATCTCATGTGAGTCGATTATGCGACTTTTCAAGACAGCCCGCGCAACTCCGACCGGATAAAAGACGAACCCGATGAGCGCATCGGCAACCAGTTGCGATTCCTGGCAGACAGAGCCGCAAGAAAAGCCGGAAAAACCCTGGAAATGCGTTCTTTACAACGCGCCGGAGAGCGTCTCAAAATATTCTTGACAGCAGAATAAAGACCCCCAACAATCAAGCTGGCACTTTTTTCAACCGCCTTTATTTTCGAAAAAAATGCCGTTGGTGAGCTTGTGAGGAGGGGGCGATTGCAATATGCGATCGTTTAGCTTTTCGAACTGCTCGTGGTAGTGACATGAGTTACAGGGGAAGTTGGTATGGCAACCGGTACGGTCAAGTGGTTCAACGACGCGAAGGGTTTCGGGTTCATCACGCCGGATGAAGGCGGCGAGGATCTGTTCGCTCACTTTTCGGCCATCCAGATGAATGGCTTCAAGACCCTCAAAGAAGGTCAGAAGGTGAGCTTCGAGGTCGTGCAAGGCCCGAAGGGTAAACAGGCATCGAACATTCAGGCAGCCGCCTGATCTGTTCGGTACCCGTACCTGAAAAAAAGAAACCCGGCTCCGGCCGGGTTTCTTTTTGGGTGGGCTCCCGGGCGCGTTCGGTATTTCGCGTGCCCGCTTCATGCCTGCCTCATGCCCGTTTCATACTTCGCCCACGGTCTTCTTTCATATCGATTTCACGCGAGTTTCACACTGCGTGTACTAAATCACGCGCAGCGTGCCCATCATGCCGAGATCCTCGTGCTCGAGGATGTGGCAATGGAACATGCGCTCGCCCGCGGCATGCTGCACGGTCGCGAGATGCACGCTTTCTCCCGGCTTCACGTTGACAGTATCGCGCCATGCGAGATACGGCTCGGCCACGCGCACGCCGCCCGTCTCGCGCGCGATCACCTGGAACTGCGTACCGTGCAAATGAAACGGATGATCCATGTCCGTCCGGTTCGCAATCGTCCATTGCTCGAGCTCGCCGCGACGACTCGTGAACGTGATGCGCCCGGGATCGTATGTCTCGCCGTTGATCATGAATTGCATGCCGCGGGGCAGGCCCGATTGCGATGCACCCGGCTGGTGCATCGCGTGCATATCCATGACTTCGCTAAACACCACCGATTTTCGCGGAAGCGATGCCGCGAGCGATCCATGCGGCATCAGCGGCGCAAGCGCACGCAGTTGCGCAGGCAATGCCGGCGCCTCGCCGCGCGGCGCGAATTGCACCTGAGCCAGCGCGAGCGTCGGCGTGGGCGGCAGGCTGCCATGTGTCATCGCCATCTTGTGCCGGTCGTACTGCGCGGCAATCAGGCGTGCACGCGATGCGCCCTGCCCTGCGCGCACGATCAATTCGGCGCGCTCGCCCGGCGCGAGCAATAGCGAGCTCACCCCTTCGCGCGGCGCGGCGAGCAGGCCGCCATCGGTGCCGACTAGCGCGAAAGCGCGGCCATCGTCGAATCCGAGTTGCACGTAGCGCGCGTTGCAGCCGTTCCAGACACGCCAGCGCTCGTCGCGCACGACCTCGATGCGCGGCTCCCGCGCGCCGTTCACGAGCACGAACTGACCCTCGCGGCCATTCATCCAGTCCATCATGCCGTTCGCGGGAATCGTGCCGTCGGCGGCAAGCTTGAGATCCGAGACGAACAGGTGGCGCTCGGGCCAGGCGGCAAGCGGGTCGTCGGCCGCGCGCACGACGATCGGGCCCGCGAGCCCGCGAAACACCTGCTCCGAAGAGAGCATGTGCGGATGCGGGTGATACCAGTAGGTGCCGGCACTGCCCTCGGGCAGCGTGAACCGGTAGACGCGCTCGGCGCCGGGCGCCACGAAGTTCATCGGATTGCCGTCCTGGTCGGGCGGCACGGGCAAGCCGTGCCAGTGGATCGTGGACGGTTGCGGCAATGCGTTGACGAAGCGGATCTCGACGGTGTCGCCTTCGCGGACGTCGATCATCGGACCGATCACGGGGCCGGCATCGTCGGCTTTGTCTGCGTGGCCGGCGTCGTATTGCCAGAAGGTGGTCGGCGGCTGGCCGGGCAGCAATGCGCGCGTCACGGGTTGGGCGATCAGGGTCGCGCGGAAATGCCCTGCTTCGCGGCTCTCGTTCGCGAGCGTTCGCAACGTCGCAAGCGGCGAGCCGGCGGGCAAGGCCTCAACCGCCGCGAGCGGTGCCTGCGCGTGCGTCATGGCGCCGGACATTGCGCCTGCAGCGCCCATCGGGCCCATTTCCCCCATCCCGGACATGGCATGCATCGCGTGGCCGCTCTGCTGGGCCCATGCCGTGCGCGCAAACAGCGACGCCGTAGCGGCGCTCAGCGCGCCGGACAAAAAAATTCTGCGTTTCATCGATGAATTCCTCAAACACACCTGACGATGCGACACGCGACGAGCGCGCGCCGCGCGTGCGGCCTTGGCTTCGCACGTGCGGCACCGCACGACGAAGCCCTTGGGGCAGGCATTGGGCCGACTCCGTACAAACAAGAAACGGAGCGCCCGCGTTCAGACGATCGGCGGCGGTAATGGAGGCGCGTGCGTGATACCGGCGCGCAGTGCGGAGGCAAGCGCAAAACGTGGGGAACGCCCGGGCACGCCTGTACCGATGCGCGTTCCAACCGGCGGCGCGCCGCAGTGCACACAGCAACTCGCGGCACAACCGTTCATGTGGCCGGTACAACCGCCATACGGGCTGGCGTGTTCCGTGACGCCGCAACGATCGCTTGCGCGCGCGACCGGATGCGCAACAAGCGTAACCGTTGACAGGGCCACACCTCGCTGCGCGTGCTCGCACGCGCTCGCGCCGCTCGCGGCAAAGAACGCGAGCAGGCCAACGAGAAGGAGGCGACGCAGAAAAGCCATGCGAAACGAGACGGCGATTGAACTCAATTGATGGGCGTCATGATAGCGCACAGTCGGCGTCATGGCGCGCGCCGGATCGTAACGCATGCCGTGTGTACGACAAGGAAACCTGCAGGACTGCTCGATAAGATTTGCGCCGTCTCGCTCGCCCCCGAAAACGGAAAGTATGGACGAGCGCCGACCCAACAAAAATGGAGCGTCACTATCTATGTCACTCAAACCTTTGCGCATCGCTGCACTGCTTTCCTCCCTGCTCGTTGCCGCCTGCTCGACCACGGTCACCCACACCTCCTCGCCGGCCAGCGAAGCCACTGAGCGCGCTCAACTCGAACAGGCTGCGCGGATGTCCTTGAACAAGCTCTATTCAACCTCGACGGGCGCGAAGGAACTCAGCGCCAATGCCGCTGGCATTCTGGTCTTTCCGAGCATCGTGAAGGCGGGCCTGCTGGTCGGCGGCGAAGGCGGCAAGGGCGTACTGTTCTCGGCTAGAGGCAAGGTGCTGGGCTACTACAGCGTCGGGGCGGTTTCGTGGGGTCTGCAGGCGGGTGCCCAGAACTTCGCCCAAGCCATGATTCTGATGACACCGGGCGCGCTTCAAAACCTCAACACGGTCGACGGTTGGGCGGTGGGCGTGGGCCCGAGCGTCGTGGTTGCCGATCAGGGCATGGCCAAGGACATCACGACCACCACTGCACAGTCGGACGTCTATGCGTTCATTTATGGGCAGTCCGGCCTGATGGCGGGCCTTGGCGTAAAGGGCCAGAAGATTACGCGCCTCGACGATTAAGATTAGTCGTGCTTGCATACGGATAACGCCGCGCGCAAAGTAAGGAAATCAGACTTGGCCTGTCATTTCGAACTGCTTATCAATATGAGATAACTATTCGACGCGACGGCCTCTGAAATAAAAAACCCCGGCAGCCTGCTCAGTCTGCCGGGGTTTTGCGTTCGGGCCGCGCCCGCCCGAATCGGATTCAGCGCATCACATGTTGTCGATCATCACCTGCCCGAAGCCCGAGCATGACACCTGCGTCGCCCCTTCCATGAGCCGCGCGAAGTCGTACGTCACGCGCTTTTGCAGAATCGACTTCTCCATCGAAGCGATGATGAGATCCGCCGCCTCCGTCCAGCCGAGGTGACGCAGCATCATTTCCGCCGACAAGATCTCGGAGCCCGGATTCACATAATCCTTGCCCGCGTACTTCGGCGCCGTGCCGTGCGTCGCTTCGAACATCGCCACCGAATCCGACATATTCGCGCCGGGCGCGATGCCGATTCCGCCCACCTGCGCCGCCAGCGCGTCCGAGATATAGTCGCCGTTCAGATTCAGCGTGGCGATCACGTCGTACTCGGCCGGGCGCAGCAGGATCTGCTGCAGGAACGCATCGGCGATCACGTCCTTGATCACGATGTCGCCGCCCGTCTTCGGATTCTTGACCTTCATCCACGGGCCGCCGTCGATGAGTTCCGCCGCGAATTCCTTCTGCGCGAGCGCATAGCCGTAATCGCGGAATGCGCCTTCGGTGAACTTCATGATGTTGCCCTTGTGCACGAGCGTCACCGAACGGCGTTCGTTGTCGATCGCGTACTGGATCGCCTTGCGCACGAGCCGCTCCGTGCCCTCGCGCGAGACCGGCTTGATGCCGAGACCCGAGCTGTCCGGGAAGCGAATTTTCGAGATGCCCATCTCTTCGCGCAGGAACTTGATGATCTTCTTCGCGCCTTCCGATTCCGCCGGCCACTCGATGCCCGCGTAGATGTCTTCCGAATTCTCGCGGAAGATCACCATGTTGACCTTCTCGGGTGCGCGCACGGGCGAAGGCACGCCCTTGAAGTACTGCACCGGACGCAGGCACACATAGAGGTCGAGCTGCTGGCGCAGCGCCACGTTCAGCGAGCGGATGCCGCCGCCCACCGGCGTGGTGAGCGGGCCCTTGATCGACACGACATAGTCCTTCACGACGTCGAGCGTCTCATCGGGCAGCCACACATCTGGGCCGTACACGCGCGTGGCCTTCTCGCCTGCGTAGATCTCCATCCAGTGAATCTTGCGCTTGCCTGCGTAGGCCTTCTGGACCGCCGCGTCGACCACCTTGAGCATGACCGGCGTGATGTCGATACCCGTGCCATCGCCCTCGATGTACGGGATGATCGGCTGATCGGAGACATTGAGCGAGAAATCCGGATTGACGGTGATCTTCTCACCGCTGGCCGGGACCTGAATGTGCTGATACGGCATGATCAACTCCAGTAGGGGGATCGGTCTGTCGACTGCGAACAGAATCTCGAAGAAGCATGTGCCGGTTCGGGCCCAATCCCTGGCTCGAACGGGCTGGCCGGACTCGATGAGGCGCCCTTGCCGTGCGTCCATGCCGAAGCCGCGCCGCGCAGGCGCGCTTCGTCAAGTTTTCATGTGTCTACCGTGCGGCGCACTTGCGCAACCGTCGCGGCATGAATCCTGCTGATCGCGCGCGCCGCCAGGGTCCGGTCGTTATTCTAGCCCACGCCTCGAACGCCCGTGCCGCCGGCTCCGCGCCGGGCTCATGCTGCGTCGCAGCGCGCATTGCGGCGCCACACGCTTCGCGACATGATGCTGATTCGCACCGGATCCGGCGCGCGATGTTTCATGTCTTATATAAGACTCATCACGCGATGCGGCTCGTTATGCATTAATATCGCGGCGCTCGCTGTTTCGCGCGGCTCATTTTCCCGCGGCTCATTTCCGTTAGTACGCTTGCTCCATCCGCCATGCGCTTGATCGCCCTCAACAAACCGTTCGGCACGATTTGCCAGTTCTCGCCGCACGAAACGCGCCAGTCGCTTGCGGACTGGGTCAAGACGCCGGGCGTCTATCCTGCCGGCCGTCTCGATGCGGACAGCGAAGGTCTGCTGCTGCTCACCGACGATGGCTCGCTGCAATCGCGCATTGCCGAGCCTCGGCGCAAGCTCGTGAAGCGCTACTGGGCGCAAGTCGAAGGCGCGCCCGGCGACGAAGCGCTAGCCGCGCTCGAGCGCGGCGTCGATCTCGGCGACTTCGTGACGCAGCCGTGCCGCGCAAAGAAAATCGCCGATGCCGATACCCATCTCCTGTGGCCGCGCACGCCGCCCATTCGCTATCGCGCGGCGATTCCAACCACGTGGATCGAGCTCGCCATCAGCGAAGGCAAGAACCGCCAGGTACGACGCATGACCGCGGCGGTGGGATTTCCGACGCTGCGTCTCGTGCGCGTCGCGATCGGCTCGCTCGATATCTTTTCGCTGGGCCTCGCGCCCGGTGCGAGCATCGAGGTGCCCACCGATGCTCCGTGGCGTCGCGCCATCTCCGCAACACCCGCACGCACCGCGCACAAGTGACTGTTGCGCAAGCACTTTCTCTTCATTCGCGCGCTGCTGCACGCATCGCACTATTGCGCATTGCCTGCGCATGAGCGCGCGAATCGTGCGTGCAGCGAAGCCTCGAAGAAGCCAATGAGAATCTCGCGTCAACCGGTCCGCGAAACCATGCGTTATTTCACGCAGATGCCGTCCGAAGCTATCCGGCATTGAGCCTTCCGGGTGCTCGTGTAGCAACGCACGGTCCCGACCGCTGACAAACACGCTCGCGAATTCGTTGTGAATTTCTCGATCGTGACTGTCAACCGAAAGGTGGATGGCACGTTTACCGACCTGACTCCAATAACCGGGTCACTTGGTTAATTAACTCAAGCTGAGGATTCACAAAATGAACAAACTGATCGCTGCTCTGGTCGCTGGCCTCTTCGCATCGGCTGCATTCGCACAAGCTTCGGCTCCGGCTGCTGCCTCGGCTGCCGCACCGGCTGCTGCTTCGGCACCGGCTCACAAGGCAACGCACAAGAAGTCGCACAAGAAGTCGACGCACAAGAAGGCCGCTAAGGCAGAGAAGGCAGAAGCCGCTTCGGCAGCTTCGGAGTAAGCCTCCTGTAAGACGCCCCGGAGAACGGCGCATCGTGCCGATCTTCACTGCGTTCGAAAGGCAGAGTGTCGCAAGGCGCTCTGCCTTTTTGTTTTTTGCATCGCCCGATCTGGCGTCGTGGGCGTCCGGCCAGCCGGTACCGGCATGCTGCGCGCGACGCATGGTCCGCATGTTTTGACCTGCGCTCACGCACTCGCGTAACATGCGCGGAACATTCTCAAGCAAGGAGTTCACTCGTGCGATTTTCCCTGCGCCCGCTCATCGCGCGTTGCGCGCTTGCCGTTGCGTTGCCGCTTGTCGCCGCAGTCGGCACCCTCGCGGCCCTCACGTTCACGATGGCCGCCACCAGCAGCGCCGCGTATGCCCAGCAGATGCCGCCCGGCGCCAAGCAGCCCGGCGACTTTCCGCGCGTGAAGCTCACGGCAGGCATGTTCGTCATCGACGCCGCCGTGGCCGCCAATGACGCCGACCGCGAGCAAGGCCTCATGTATCGCACGCAGCTCGCGCCGAACGAAGGCATGCTGTTCGTGTTCGGCGAAAATGCCGTGCATTGCTTCTGGATGAAGAACACGCTGATCCCGCTGTCGATCGCATTCATGCGCGCCGATGGCACGATCACCGACATCGACGAAATGCAGGCCGAAACCACCAACAACCACTGCCCGCGCAATAACGGCACCTATGCGCTCGAAATGAGCAAGGGCTGGTTCTCGTCGAAGGGCATCAAGCCCGGCATGAAGATCGAAGGATTGCCGCCGTTGCAGTAAACGCCCGGGACGTTCGCTCCCACGCGAACGTCCCGCCGCACACCCATCGCCCGCCCGCGCCACGCCACCCCGGCAAAACAGCTTCTCCCGCTCCGACGCGCTTTCAGCAAAAGCGCCGCGCAAGCGCTATCCTAGTAGTCCGCCGCACGGCGCGCGCCTGCTCGAAGCCCCCCGATGCACCCTGAGCACGCCGCCGCACGGTCCGCCGGACCGCGCGCAGGCCGCGCCGCGCGCCGCCCGGCACTTTCCATGGCGCGTTATTCCAAGGAGATCACCGTGCCTCGCAAGACTCCCATCGAGCGCTATCGCAACATCGGGATCAGCGCTCACATCGATGCCGGCAAAACCACGACGACCGAACGCATCCTTTTCTACACCGGCGTGAATCACAAGCTCGGTGAAGTTCACGACGGCGCGGCGACCATGGACTGGATGGAGCAGGAACAGGAGCGCGGCATCACCATCACCTCGGCCGCGACCACCGCGTTCTGGAAGGGCATGGCCGGCAATTATCCCGAGCATCGCATCAACATCATCGACACCCCGGGGCACGTGGACTTCACCATCGAAGTCGAGCGCTCGATGCGCGTGCTCGACGGCGCGTGCATGGTGTACGACTCCGTGGGCGGCGTGCAGCCGCAGTCGGAAACCGTCTGGCGTCAGGCGAACAAGTACAAGGTGCCGCGCATCGCGTTCGTCAACAAGATGGACCGCGTGGGCGCGGACTTCTTCCGCGTGCAGCGGCAGATCGGCGAGCGCCTCAAAGGCGTGGCCGTGCCGATCCAGATTCCCGTGGGCGCCGAAGATCACTTCCAGGGCGTGGTCGACCTCGTGAAGATGAAAGCGATCGTCTGGGACGACGAGAGCCAGGGCGTGAAGTTCGAGTACGAGGAGATCCCCGCGAATCTCGTCGAGCTTGCGCACGCATGGCGCGAAAAGATGGTCGAAGCCGCCGCCGAGGCCGATGAGACGCTGCTCGAAAAGTATCTGCACGACCATGAAAGCCTGACCGAAGAGGAAATCAAGGCCGGGCTGCGCAAACGCACGATCGCCAACGAGATCGTGCCGATGCTCTGCGGCAGCGCGTTCAAGAACAAGGGCGTGCAGGCCATGCTCGACGCCGTGATCGACTACCTGCCTTCGCCCGTCGACGTGCCCGCGATTCTCGGCCACGACCTCCACGACAAGGAGATCGAGCGTCACCCGAGCGACGACGAGCCGTTCTCCGCGCTCGCGTTCAAGATCATGACCGACCCGTTCGTCGGCCAGTTGATTTTCTTCCGCGTCTATTCGGGCGTGGTGAATTCCGGCGACACGGTGCTCAACGCCACGAAGGACAAGAAGGAGCGCCTCGGGCGCATCCTGCAGATGCACGCGAACGAGCGCAAGGAAATCAAGGAAGTGCGCGCGGGCGACATCGCCGCGGCCGTGGGTCTCAAGGAAGCCACCACGGGCGACACGCTCTGCGATCCGGCGCATGCCATCGTGCTCGAAAAGATGATCTTCCCCGAGCCCGTGATCTCGCAGGCCGTCGAGCCGAAGACCAAGGCCGACCAGGAAAAAATGGGCATCGCGCTCAATCGTCTCGCGCAGGAAGACCCGTCGTTCCGCGTGCAGACCGATGAAGAGTCCGGCCAGACCATCATCTCCGGCATGGGCGAGCTGCACCTCGAAATTCTCGTCGACCGCATGCGGCGCGAGTTCGGCGTGGAAGCGACCGTCGGCAAGCCGCAGGTCGCGTATCGCGAGACCGTGAAGCACAAGGTCGAGGATGTCGAAGGCAAGTTCGTCAAGCAATCGGGCGGGCGCGGCCAGTACGGCCACGCGGTCATCACGCTCGAACCGCAGCCGCCGGGCAAGGGCTACGAGTTCGTCGACGCCATCAAGGGCGGCGTGATTCCGCGCGAGTTCATTCCGGCCGTCGACAAGGGCATCCAGGAAACGCTCAAGGCGGGCGTGCTCGCGGGCTATCCCGTGGTCGACACCAAGGTCACGCTCACGTTCGGCTCGTACCACGACGTGGACTCGAACGAAAACGCCTTCCGCATGGCCGGCTCGATGGCCTTCAAGGAAGCGATGCGCAAGGCCAAGCCAATCCTGCTCGAACCGATGATGGCAGTGGAAGTGGAAACGCCCGAGGATTTCATGGGCAACGTGATGGGCGACCTCTCGAGCCGCCGCGGCATCGTGCAGGGCATGGAGGACATCGCGGGCGGCGGCGGCAAGATCGTGCGCGCCGAGGTGCCGCTCTCGGAAATGTTCGGCTACTCCACGTCGCTGCGCTCGCTCACGCAGGGCCGCGCCACCTACACGATGGAGTTCAAGCACTACGCCGAAACGCCGCAGAACGTGGCCGAAGCGGTCATCAACGCGAAGAAGCAATAAGCGCCGATGCGCGTGGCGGTTACGCGCACCGATGGCTCGAAGCCCGTCCCGCGAGGGGCGGGCTTTTTCACTGCGAAGCATGGAAGGAGACGACGCGATGGGCCACGACCATGAGCATGACCACGAGCACGAAGCTGCGCCGGACTGGCGCGAGAACGGCGTCAAGGTGATTCGCGGCGACCAGCTCGACACGAACACCGCGCAAACGCCCGGCATGAACCGCGCCGCCGCGATCGACGCGGCGCGCGTGGGCGCGCAGAAAATCTGGGCCGGCACCGTGACGATCCATCCGAATGCGAAGACGGGCGCGCATCACCACGGCGCGCTCGAGAGCGTGATCTACGTGGTGCGCGGCCACGCGCGCATGCGCTGGGGCGAGCACCTCGAATTCACCGCCGAGGCAGGTCCGGGCGACTTCATCTTCGTGCCGCCGTACGTGCCGCACCAGGAGATCAACGCCAGCACCGACGACCCGCTCGAATGCGTGCTCGTGCGCAGCGACAACGAAGCCGTGGTCGTGAACCTGAACATCGACGCCGTCGAGGCGCCGGAAACGGTCTACTGGGTCGATCCGATCCATCGCCATCCGCACGAGCCTTGATTCGCCATTGCGTTCGCCAAAACCGCGAAATATCCGCATGAACGAATGCCGCGCGGCGACGCTTTGCGAAACGCCGCGCACGCGTCCGCAACTCGCCACGTTCGTGCGCAATCCGGTACAACCCCGCTGCGCAATCCCGCCACGCCCCTATCGCCGAACCGGGCCGAAAACGCGTAAACTGAGCGCTATTGTTCGTCTGCCGTACCGCATGCCGCCGTCGCGGCCGCTTCCATCGCGGCCGCGCCCCTCCACGGAACCGCACGGAAACCCGCGCCGATGAAACGTCAGCAGTCCAGGCTCCCCCACCCCGCCCCGGGTTCGCCGCTCTCCGGGCAAACGTCCCACTCGCCCGCCGCCCGCGCCTTCGATGCGCTGCGCCCCGAGGCCGGCGCTTACGGCAACCATGCCATCGACGAATTCCTTGCCGGCCGGCTCTCGCGCCGCGAGTTGCTGCGCTACGCCGGCGTGCTCGGGCTTTCGAGCCTCGCATTCGCGGGCGGCGGCCTCGTCGCGCCGCGCGGCGCGCGCGCTCAAGGCACCCCCGGCACCCCCGGCGCAGGCAAGCCCGGCAATCAGACCATCCGCGTCGCGCATTTGATGCCGGCGGGCGCCGTCGACCCGCTCACCGTGACCGACGCAGGCGCGCTGTGCCTGCTGAACCAGACCGGCGAATTCCTCGCCAACGACGACGCCAACGGTCATCTGCAACCGGCTCTCGCGCTTTCGTGGCAGCCCAACGCGAAAGCCGACGTCTGGACCTTCAAGCTGCGCCCCGGCGTGAAATTCCACGACGGCCAGCCGTTCGGCGCGAAGGACGTGGTGGCCACGTTCGATCGCCTCGCCGATCCGGCCAGCGGCTCGGCGGCGCTCTCGGTGTTGAAGGGCGTGCTCTCGAAGGGCGGCACGAAGCAGGTCGACGAGCACACCGTCGCGTTCCATCTCGACGCGCCCAACGGCAACTTCCCCTACTACGTTTCTTCGGACAACTACAACGCCGTGCTGCTGCCCGCGAATTACGCGGGCAATTACGAAAAGAGCTTCATCGGCACGGGGCCATTCAGGCTCGAGCGCTACGAAACGCGGCGCGGCGCGAGCTTCGTGCGCAACGACGCCTACTGGGGCGACAAAGCGCTACCCGAGCGCGTGCAGTTCGCCTTCTACGCCGACGAGCAGGCGCAGATCCTTGCGCTGCAGGGCCATCAAGCCGACGTGATGGGCACCTTCACCGTGCAGGGCGGCATCGGCATCCTGAACAATCCCGACTTCAAGGTGATTGGCGTGCGCTCGAGCGCGCATCGGCAGATCCACATGCGCAACGACGTGCCCACGTTCAAGGACAAGCGCGTGCGCCAGGCGCTGGCACTCGCGCTCGATCGCGACGTCATGGTGCGCGGGCTCTTCAAGGGCCGCGCCGTGGTGGGCAACGACAGCCCGTTCGCGCCGATCTTCCCGTCGACGGCCACCACGGTGCCGCAGCGCAAGATCGATCTGGCGAAGGCGCGCCAGTTGCTCGCCCAGGCGGGCGTCGCCAATGGCTTCGACATCACGCTCACGACCGAGAAGTACATGGAGATTCCCGATCTTGCCGTGGTGACGCAAAACGCGGCCAAGGCGATCGGCGTACGCATCGCGCTGAAGGTGGAGAGCCAGTCGCAGTACTACGGCGCGGGGACGTACGGCAAATCGGACTGGCTCGACTCGCCGCTCGGGATCACCGACTACGGCCATCGCGGCGTGCCCAACGTGTTCCTCAACGCGCCGCTCACGAGCGGCGGCACGTGGAATGCGGCGCACTTTCGCAACGCACAGTACGACAAGCTGGTTGCGCAGTTCGCGGCCACGCTCGACGTGGCCGCGCAAAAGCAGGTGGCCGCGCAGATCCAGACCCTGCTGCTCGACGAAACGCCGGTGATCATTCCGTATTTCTATGACCAGTTGATCGCGCAGCGCACGGCGCTCTCGGGCGTGCGCTTCACGGCGCTCGCCCAGCTCTATTTCGACCGCGCCACGCTCGCGGCGTAGGCGCCGGCCATGCGGCGGCGTAGCGGAGTCACGCTGCGCCCCGCGCGGCCCGACACTTCGCTCGACGGCGCGGCGCCCGCCCTGCGTCCATCTGGAGTCCGATGGCTACACCGCTCGCAAGACCGCCCTCCCTGAACCCGCGCAATCCGCCCGGCGCACGCTCCGTGCGCGCGGCCCGCGGCGCAGGCGCGGCGCGCTTTCTCGCGCACCGCGCCGTTTGGGCGCTTTTCACGCTCTGGCTGCTTTCCGTGCTGGTGTTCGCGGGCGGTCAGTGGCTGCCCGGCGACATCGGGCGCGCGGTGCTCGGCCCGCTCGCCGACGCGCGCGCCGTGGCGGCGCTGAACCACCAGCTCGGCGCGGACCGTCCGCTGCTCGACCAGTACCTCACGTGGATCGGCCACGCGCTGCGCGGCGACTTCGGCACCTCGTGGACCTTCCGCCAGCCCGTCGCGCCGCTGGTGGGCGACGCGCTCCTGCAATCGGCGAAGCTCGGGCTGCTCGCATTCGTCGTGGTCGTGCCGCTCGGCATCGGCGGCGGCGTGTGGGCCGCGCTGCACGCCGGGCGCTGGCTCGACCGGCTCATTAGCACGCTCGGGCTGTGCGCGAGCGCGGTGCCGGAATTCGTCTCGTCGATCGCGCTCATCCTCGTGTTCGGCATCTGGCTGCGCTGGCTGCCGATCGAGGCCGTCGCGCCCCCGAATGCGGGCGTGCTCGATACGCTGCGCCACCTCGTGCTGCCGGTGCTGCCGCTCGTATTCGTGTTCTTCGGCTATCTCGCGCGCATCGCGCGCGCGGGCATGCTCGACGCGCTCGAAGCCGACTACACCCGCACCGCGATCCTCAAGGGCCTGCCGCGCCGCGTCGTGATCGTGCGGCACGTGCTGCGCAACGCGCTGCTGCCGAGCGTGACGGTGGCGGCCACGCAGCTCGGCTATCTGATCGGCGGGCTGGTGGTGGTCGAGTCGCTGTTCCGCTATCCGGGCATCGGCTCGCTCATCTACAACGCGGCGAAGGCGAAGGACTTTCCGCTGCTCGAAGCGGGCGTGCTCACGGTGGGCCTCGTCTACACGCTCGCGAACCTCGCCGCCGACTTGCTACACGCGCTGTTCGATCCGCGGCTGCGCGCGCACAAGGGTTCTTGACGGACTCACGGGAAGCTCATGAACGATACGGTATCCGAATCGATGAACGACGCGGCCTCGCCCGAAGCCCTGGCCGGACCTGCGCCTTTCGTGGCCGTGCTGCGCCTTCTGCTGCGCTCGCCCACGTTCGTGCTGGGCGCACTGATCCTGCTCGCATGGATCGTCTGCGCGCTCGCGGGCAACTGGATCGCGCCCTACGACGCCTACGCGTCCGACCCGCTCAGCTCGCTCTTGCCGCCCGATCACGCGCACTGGTGCGGCACCGATCAACTCGGCCGCGACATCTGCTCGCGCGTGATCGTGGGCGCGCGCGACATTCTCACGATCGCGCCGCTCGCCACCTTGACGGGCACGCTCGCGGGCACGGCGCTCGGCCTCATGACCGGCTACATCGAAGGCTGGGCCGGCACGCTCGTCGCGCGCGCGCTCGACGCGGTGCTCGCGTTGCCCCTCGTGATCGTCGCGCTGCTCGTGCTCGCGGCCGTGGGCGCGTCGAATCTCGCCGTCGTGCTGGTGATCGGCATCACCTTCGCGCCGCTCGTCGCGCGCACCGTGCGCGCCGCCGTGCTCGCCGAGCGCCATCTCGACTATGTGGCCGCCGCTCGGCTGCGCGGCGAGCGCGCGCACTACGTGATGTTCGCGGAGATCCTGCCGAACATCTGGCCGCCAATCGTTGTGGAAGCAACGGTCCGTCTCGGCTATGCGATCTTCGCGGTGGCGACGCTCTCGTTTCTCGGCTTCGGCATCCAGCCGCCTTCCGCCGACTGGGGCCTCGCGCTCGCCGATTCGTACACGCTGCTCGCGGGCGGCGCGTGGTGGACCGTGGCGTTCGACGCGCTCGCGATCGCCTCGCTCGTCGTGGCGGTCAACCTGATCGCCGACAGCCTGCGCGAGGTGCTCGGCTCATGAACGCGGCGCGCCCCGCCCTCGCCACCTTCAGCGCGCCGCGCGCCGACGACGCGCTCGCGCTGGTCGGGCTCACGGTGGCCTACCGCGTGCGCGGCAAGGACCGCGAAGTGCTCACCGACGTCTCGCTGCGCATCAAGCGGGGCGAGGCGTACGGACTCGTCGGCGAGTCGGGTTGCGGCAAGTCGACGGTCGCGCTCGCCGTGCTGCGCTATCTCGCGCACAACGGCCGCGTGAAGGCGGGGCGCATCGCCATCGCGGGCGTCGACGTGCTCGCGCTCGAGCGCGAGGGCCTGCGCATGCTGCGCGCGCACAAGGTCTCGATGGTCTATCAGGATCCGGCGAGCGCGCTGAACCCGACGCTCACGATCGCCCGTCAGTTGAGCGAAGCATTCGAAGCCGCGGGCGCGAACCCCGCCGACGCGCTCGCGCAGTCATACGCGATGCTCGAGCGCGTGCGCATCGCCGATCCCGCGCGCGTGATGGCGAGCTGGCCGCATCAGCTCTCGGGCGGCATGCAGCAGCGCGTGGTGATCGCCATGGCGCTGGCCTCGAACCCGACGCTGCTGATCCTCGACGAACCCACCACGGGCCTCGACGCCACCGTCGAAGCCGAAGTGCTCGCGCTCGTCTCGCAACTGCGCGCGGAACTCGGCATGGCCGTACTGCTTATCAGCCACGACCTCGCCGTGATCCGCAGGATGTGCGAGCGCGTGGGCGTGCTCTACGCGGGGCGGCTCGTGGAAGAAGGCACGACGCGCGACGTGTTCGCGCGCGCACGCCATCCGTACACGGTGGGCCTGCTGCGCTGCCTGCCGGCGCCAGGCCGCAACAAGGCGCACGGCGCGCTCGACACGATCCCCGGCGAGCTGCCCGCGCCGGGCACGCTCACGCACGGCTGCATCTACGCGCCGCGCTGCCGCCTCGCCGACGCGCGCTGCCGCGAGCACGCACCGCCGCCGCACCGCATGGAAGCGGCGCACGGCGAGCAGATGTCGCGCTGCCACTATCACGAGCGGGCTGTCGAATTGCCCGCCGCCGATCTCGCTGAGGCCACCGAGGTGAACGACGCCGCTGGCGTGGCCGATATGAGCGCTAATGCACAGACAAATGCGCCAGCCGCCGTAGAGTCGACCCCGCAGACCAACGAACCCGTTGAAGAAACGCCGCGCACGCAAAACGCACACGCCGCACACGCGGCGAAGGTGGTGCTGCGCGCGGCGAATGTCTCGCGAACCTTTGGCCGAGGCTCGCGCGCGTTGCGCGTGCTCGACGACGTCTCGCTCGAGTTGCGCGCGGGGGAAACGCTCGGCCTCGTCGGGGAATCGGGCAGCGGCAAGACAACCCTCGCGAAACTCTTGCTCGGCCTGCATGCCGCCGATCCGGGCGGCACGGTCGAGCTCGACGCCAAGCCACTCGCCGAACGCCTCGCCCGGCGCGACGCCGAGCAGTTGCAGGCGTTGCGCATCGTGTTTCAGCACCCCGACGCCTCGCTCAATCGCGCGCTGCCCGTCAAGCGGCTCGTGGGGCGTGCGCTCGCCCACGCCCCGCGCGGCCAGGCGGACGGCGCGCCGAACGAGGGATCCGCTCAAGACGCGCGAGAACGAGCGGGGGAACACACCGACGCAAGCGACGACGCGCGCAACGCGGCGCGCATCGCCGCGCTGCTCAACGCCGTGCGCGTGCCCGTGCGCTACCTCGCGGCGCGCGCGCGCCAGCTTTCGGGCGGCCTCAAGCAGCGCGTGGCGATCGCGCAGGCGTTCGCGGGCGAGCCGCGCGTGGTGATTTGCGACGAACCCACTTCGGCGCTCGACGTCTCGGTGCAGGCCGCGATCCTGAACTTGCTGGCACGTTTGCAGCGCGAGCGCGGCGTGAGCTATCTGTTCATCTCGCACGACCTCGACGTGGTGCGTTATCTCGCGGACCGCGTCATGGTGCTCTACGCAGGCCGCGTGCTGGAGAGCGGCCCCGCCAGCGCCGTGCTCAACGGCCCCTGCCACCCCTATACCGAAACGCTGCTGAATCCCGGCGGGCTCGCGCGCGATACATCCGCAAGCGAGACCTGGGCCGGCGCGTCGGAGAGCGGCATGCCGGGCAGCGCTGCAGGCGGCACCGTGGGGGGCACCGCAAGTCGCGCACCAGGCTGCATCTTCAGCGCGCGTTGCCCCCGCAAGCTCGGCGCGATCTGCGACGAAGCCGCGCCGCCCTTCGATGCGGCCGCCGACGGCCATCGCATCCGCTGCCACATTCCGGCTGCGCAACTGCGCGAGCTTCAAGCCGGGACAGACGCGCCGCACGGCGCGCCCTGACTCGCGCGAAGGTCAGACGAAATTCGTTGCGTTGTCCGCTTTTTCAGCGCCGCTTTTGCGACACATCGGCGGGCCACAGGCATGCGTTTCATGGTCGAAACGTTTTCAGTGATTTTTCCCGCCTCGACAGGGTGAGGAAAATGTCAAGTCCGCCACGCGCGGACTTCCCCGGCCGATGGCACGGAACTCGCTACATCGAAGCCAGGCATCCGGTCGCCGCCCATCAGCGTAAAGCGCGCGGTTCGTCGCGCCGGGCGAACGGATGGCCGGCCGCATGACGCGCTTGCTTTCTGCCGCCCCGAGAACGGGCACCGACAATCGGCAAGGACTCCTGCCTGAACCGGCCAACCGGCGCGAAACCGTCCGGATGCCACGTCTACCGCCCGCGCCGGCGAAGCTGTACGTATGCCGCACAGAATGAAGCGCGCGTCGGCGCGAAGCGGTGGTGGCCTGACGGGGGACGGCGCATGAGCAGCGCAGCGCCGGACACAAGGCGCAAGAGAAGCGAAGCGGGCACACGCTATCGCTTCCCGGGAGGAAGCAATGAAAAACAGGATTCTTCATCAGTACTGCTACGGGGTTGGCCGGGGGCTCACTATCGTCGCAATCGGCACGGCAGGCGCCATCGTGTTCCTGCCGGCCGTCGGCGCACGAGCTGCCGACAACGCAACGGCTCCGGACTCGGCGATCGTTGCCGACGCCGCGCTGCCTGCGAGCGGAGCGACCGGCGCGACCGACGCCGGCATGCCGGCTGCAGGCGCAACGCCCGCGACCTCCGCGCCATCGGCGGCGAACTCGGGCGCCCATCCCGGCCAGACAGCGGGCACATCTGCGCGCGGTGCGGAAACGACCGCGCTTGATGCCGATAGCGCGGCAGCCGACGCCGCACTCGTCTTCGAGCCGAAGAATTGCTACGACGGCAGTGCCGGCAACTGCGGCCGCGGCGGCGGCAGCGGATCGACGTCGAGTTCCGCAAGCGCCGGGGTGTCGGGAAGCTCGGGCTCCGCCAGCAGTTCGGGTCCGGGCCGTGGCAGCGGCACTTCGGGTGTCGGCGGCGCGACCAGCGGCTCGAGCAACTCGGGCGGTGGCAGCAACAACAACAGTGCGGGCGGCGGTGGAAGCAACAGCGGCGGTGGGAATAGCGGAGGGGGCGGTAACAACGGTGGCGGTGGGAATAGTGGCGGTGGGAATAGTGGTGGCAACAACGGCGGTGGCGGATCGAGTGGCTGCGGTTGCGGCGGCGCTCACGGTGGTCCGTCAGGTGGTCCCTCGGGCGGTTCGTCGGGCGGTTCGTCGGGCGGTTCGTCGGGCGGTTCGTCGGGCGGTCCGTCAGGCGGTCCGTCAGGTGGATTCGGTGGTGGATTCGGAGGCGGCTTTGGCGGAGGATTCGGCGGCGGCTTCGGTGGAGGATTCGGCAAGGGTGGACCGTCGGGCGGCCCGGGCGGCGGGCACGGCGGCGGCTACGGTGGCGGCAAGGGCGGCGGCAGTCGTTGAATTCGCACGGCGGTGCGAACATGCCGCGGCAACCACTCCGAATTGGCGCGACGGCCGGTCGCGTCATTCCAGGCAGCAACGGCGGCGACGTCCCGGTCCCCCGGCCGGACGCCGCCGCCGGTGACTGGAAACCCGTTCTGCTACAGCATCTCCAGCGGCCGTTTGCTACGCGGCGGCTTGAAATACGCGTCCAGCGTCGCGTGATCCTCGGCGCTCAAGCGCAGCTCGAGGGCGGCGCGGTTGTCGCGCACATGGTCGACGCGCCCCGCCTTCGGAATCGCGCAGACATTCGGCTGGCGCAGCACCCAGGCAAGCGCTACCTGATAAATCGACACGCCGTGCCGCGCCGCGATGTCGTCGAGCGGCGAGCGCCTCGGCAAACGCGCATGATCGACCGGGCTATACGCCATCAGCGGCATGCCGTGCGCGTCGCTCCAGGGCAGCAGATCGAATTCCGGGCCGCGCCGCGCGACGTTGTAGAGAATCTGGTTGATCGCGCAAGCGTCGCCGCCCGGGACCTCGAAGAGCTCCTCCATATCCTCGGTGTCGAAGTTGCTCACCCCCCAGTAGCGAATCTTGCCCGCGCGCACGAGCGCCTCGAACCCTTGCACCGTCTCCTCGAGCGGCACGCCGCCACGCCAATGCAGCAGATACAGATCGAGCCGGTCGGTATCCAGACGCTTCAGGCTCGCCTCGCAGGCGCGCTCGACGCCGCGCCGGCTCGCATGGTGCGGATACACCTTGCTCACGAGAAACACGTCCTCGCGCAATCCCTGCAGCGCTTCGCCGACGAGCGTCTCGGTCGCGCCGTCGCCGTACATTTCGGCGGTGTCGATGAGCGTCATGCCGAGCGCGACGCCTTCGCGCAGCGCAGCGATTTCGTCGGCGCGACGCGACGCGCGCTCGCCCATTTCCCACGTGCCCTGCCCGAGTTTGGCGATACGTTCGCCGCCGGGCAGCGCGATACTCGCGATATCGGTCGTCATGTCGTTCGTCCCATACAGTTCTGCGCTTGCAGCGAACGGCCAGTGTATCGCCTCGCGCGGCGCGGGGTCATGCGTCGACGAGTAAGCCCATCATTTCCGCGCCACGCCGCCTATGACATAAAATTGCCGTTCGCCTCTCACGCCTGCCTCCCATGAACGCTCCCACGGAAGACCGCTGGCGCGGCCTGCGCCCGGACCCGGACAACGACACGCCGCTCTATTTGCAGCTCGCGCGCAAGCTGAGCGATGCGATTCACGAGAACCGCTGGGCCGCCGGCGAGGCGCTGCCCTCCGAGCGCGTGCTCGCCGATGCGCTCGGCGTCTCGCGCATCACCGCGCGCAAGGCCATCGCGCTGCTGGTCGAGCAAGGCATGATCCGCCGCACGCAAGGCGCCGGCAGCTTCATCACGCCGCGTTATGAAGATCCGCTCTCGCGTCTCACGAGCTTCAGCGAAATGCTGCGCCAGCGCGGCTTTACGCCGAGCTCGCGCTGGCTCTCGCGCGAAATCCAGCCCGCGAGCCGCGACGAGGTGATCCAGCTCGGCCTCTCGCCCGCCGCCGCCGTGACGCGCCTGAAGCGCCTGCGTCTCGCCGACGGCATCGTCATGGCCGTCGAGAACTCGACCTTCCCCGCCGCGCTGATCCCCGATCCGAACTCCATCGGCGATTCGCTCTACAGCTTTCTCGAACAGCGCGGCCTCGCGATCGTGCGCGCGCTGCAACACTTTCGCGCCGTGAACGCGAGCGAGGACATCGCGCGGCAGATGAGCATTGCGCCGAACGAAGCGCTGCTGCTCATCACCCGCGTGGGCTATACCGCCGATCAGCGCGCCATCGAGCTCACCGACACCTACTGCCGCAACGATTATTACGATTTCGTCGCCGAGTTGCGCAAATAACGTCGCGAAGGCGGGCGTGTGCGTTTGCGCGCGCCGCGCGACGCCCCACCTCACCCAGCCCATTGCGCCGCATCGGTCCCAATCGGCACGCTGGGGCGCGCATAGAAAGCCGGCGTGCGCTCGAGCCGCTCGGCAGGCGCCACGGCGCGCACGCGGCCAAACGGCGTGTCCGACGCTTCCAGGCAATCCATCAGGTCCTGCGCATGCGCATCGGGCGCACGCTGGCCATGCGCGAGCGTGCCCATCGTCTGCAGCCAGCGGCCGGTCTGCGCGAGCGACACGCGCACGTGCCAGCTTCCGCCCTCCTGCGCGCGCCGCGCGAGCGCGACCATTGCGCCGAACGCGGCGAGATAGCCGGTGGCATGGTCGAGCGCCTGGCAAGGCAGCGGACGTGGCGCATCGAAAGACGTATCGAAAAGCGCAGCGGCCGCATCAGGCTGCGCGGCCGGCATGACGCCGCCGTGCGCCGCCGCCACGCTCTCGGTCCAGACGATCCCGCTCGCCGACTGCACGAGGCTGTCGAAGCCGCGCCGCTCGCGCCACGGCCCGCGATGCGAGTACGCGCAGATCGACACGCACACGATGCCGGGCCGCCCGCGCGCCAACGCCTCGGGCGCGAAGCCGTGCGCCGCCAGCGCCCCGGGCCGGTAGCCCTGCAGGAACACATCGGCGTCGCGCACGAGCGCATGCAGTTGCGCGCGGTCCGCGGCTTCGCGTAGATCGAGCGTGGCCGAGCGCTTGCCGCGCCCGTTGTCGATCACGAGCGGCGCGATATTCGGCAGATGCGGACCGTTGACGAGCAGCACGTCCGCGCCATGATGCGCGAGCGCGCGCCCCGCCACCGGGCCCGCGATGATGCGCGTGAGGTCGAGCACGCGCACACCTTCGAGCGGCCGCGCGCCGGGCCGCAACGCAGGCGCGGGCGCGTCGCCGATGCGCTCGATCTCGAAGAGCGGCAGCCCCGCCACGGCCTGCGCCTGATCGAGCGCGGCCCATTCGCGCGGCGTACGCACGAGCGCCGCGCAGAGTCCCGCTTCGGCGAGCGCCTCGTCGAGCGCGGCGCCGTCCCAATGCGTGCGGATCGCGCGCGCAACGTCGTCGCGGCTCTCGCCGCAGCCGAGCACGCGCAGGATGCCGTGCAGATGGTGCGCAAAATTCGCGTGCAACTGGATCCAGCGGCCATCGCGCGTTTCGAAATAGCCCGTCACGGGATGACGCAATTCGAACGGCGCGCCGCCATCGACGCTCAGGTAGCGTTCGCTGCGAAACGCCGCAAGCGCGCGGCGCACGTCGATGCCCACGCGCTGCCCGGGGCCGCCGCGCAGCCGGTGATAGCGCGCCGCCGCCAGCCCCACCGCACCGATGCTCGCCGCCGCAAGCGCGCCGACGCGAAACACCGAAGGCAGGCTGGGATCGTCGCCTTCGATGTCGATTGTGTCGAGCGCCGCCATGTGAGCTCGGGCGTCGTCGTGGGGATGAGCCAGCATCCAGAGGTGTTCGAGCGCGTCGCGGGGCATCATGGCGTGCGTCCTGTCGGCTTGGGGAAGATGCGACAAGGTTAAGAGCGCACCCGCAGTCCGATCAATCTTGATTATGATGATCAATATAGATCGATTTTTCCGGTTTCACGAGGCGCGCCACCATGTCCAGCTATATGACCGCGGCCGAAGCCGCCGCCGCGCTCGGCATCAGCCGGGCCACGCTCTACGCCTATGTGAGCCGCGGCATGCTCACCTCGGCGCCTGCGGCCGATGCCGCCCATGGCGCGGAGGGTACAGAACGCGCCGGGCCGCAAGCGCGCCGCTACGCCGCCGCCGAAGTGCGCCGCCTCGCGCGCCGCAAGGCCGACGGCAAGCGCGCGGGCAAGGTTGCGCAGAAGGTGCTCGACTGGGGCGTGCCGGTGCTCGAATCGTCGATCACGCTGATCGCGGAGGGCAAACTGCTCTATCGCGGCCAGGACGCCATCGCGCTCGCGCGGCACGCCTCGCTCGAAGAGGTCGCGGCGCTGCTCTGGGACTGCGCGCCGCGCCGCGTGCTGGAAGCCCCCGCGGCACCGATCGCCGTGGCGCAATGGTCGGCATGGCTCAAGCTCTGGAGCGCGCATTCGCCGCTCGAACGCGCGCTCGTGCTGCTGCCGGCCGCCGCCGCGCAAATGCCGCGCATCTGGGCGCAGGGCCGCGACGCGCAATTCGATACGGGCGCGCAACTCATGCGCTTGCTGGCTGCGGCGCTGGTCTGCGCGGCCCCTTCCGGCGAGCCGCTGCACCGCCAGCTCGCCCATGCCTGGGGCGTGCGCTCGCGCACGCAGGCGGAGTTGCTGCGGGCGGCGCTCGTGCTGTGCGCGGATCACGAGCTCAACGCCTCGACCTTCACGGTGCGCTGCATCACCTCGACGGGCATGCATCTGTTCGGCGCGGCGGCGGGCGGACTCGCGGCGCTCGGCGGTCCGCGCCATGGCGGCGAGACCACGCGCGTGGCGGCGCTCTTCGAAGAAGCCGCGCACGCCGACGATCTGCACCGCTATCTCGCGCAGCGGCTCGCGGCGGACGAATTCGGCGCGACGCCGAAGCTGCCCGGCTTCGGGCACCCGCTCTACCCCGACGGCGATCCACGCGCGCGGCTCCTGCTCGACATGCTCGCGCAGCACGCGAGCGCCCGTTCGCCGATGGACGAAGTCGACGCGCTCGCGCACGCCGTAGCGGAAACGACCGGCGCGCGCCCCACGCTCGACTATGCGCTCGCGGCCATCGAGCGCGTGCTCGCGTTGCCGCGCGGCGCGGCGTTCACGCTGTTCGCGGCCGCGCGGGTGACGGGTTGGATCGCCCACGCACTGGAGCAGAACGCCGATGGCCGCCTGATCCGGCCACGCGCGCGCTACGTGGGCGAATTCGGCGACGTGAGCTGAGGCGGGCGCGGCTAGCCGCGCGACATCAGCCGTACGCTGCGGCGCCGGGTTCACTACAATGGCGGCTGCCAGCCACTGCCTGCGCGCCCGCTTTCTTCCATGTCCGAATCCACCGCCTCGTCCCGTTCCGCCCCCACGCCTTCCGCCCGCAAGTTGTCCGTGATGCTGTGGCTCGTCGCCACCGGCTTCTTCATGCAGACGCTCGATTCGACCATCGTCAACACGGCGCTGCCCGCGATGGCGACGAGTCTCGGCGAATTGCCGTTGCGCATGCAATCGGTCGTGATCGCCTATTCGCTGACGATGGCGGTGATGATCCCCGTCTCCGGCTGGCTCGCCGACAAACTCGGCACGCGGCGCGTATTTCTCGGCGCGATTCTCGTCTTCACGGTCGGCTCGCTCCTGTGCGCGAGCTCGCGCACGCTCGATCAGCTCGTGCTTTCGCGCATCGCGCAGGGGGTGGGCGGCGCGATGCTGCTGCCCGTCGGGCGCCTCGCCGTGCTGCGCACGTTTCCCGCCGAGCGCTACCTGCCCGCGCTCTCCTTCGTGGCGATTCCGGGGCTGATCGGCCCGCTCATCGGCCCGACGCTCGGCGGCTGGCTCGTGCAGATCGCGTCGTGGCACTGGATCTTTCTCATCAACGTGCCGGTCGGCGTGGCGGGCTGCATCGCCACCGCCATCTTCATGCCCGACAGCCGCAACCCCGATACGCCGAAATTCGACGTGCCGGGCTACCTGCTGCTCGTCACGGGCATGCTGACGATCTCGATCGCGCTCGATGGCCGTGCCGAGCTCGGCATTCCTCAGGCAACCGTGCTCGTGATGCTGATCGTCTCGCTCGCGGCCTTCGTGGCTTACGGCCTGCACGCGGGGCGTACGCCACGGCCGATCTTCTCGCTCGATCTCTTCAAGATCCACACGTTCTGCGTGGGGCTGCTCGGCAATCTGTTCGCGCGCATCGGCAGCGGCGCGATGCCGTATCTGATCCCGCTGCTCCTGCAGGTCGCGCTCGGCTATACGCCTTTCGAAGCGGGCCTCATGATGCTGCCGGTGGCCGCGGCGGGCATGTTCTCCAAGCGCCTCGTCACCTACCTCATCATGCGCTACGGCTACCGACGCGTACTCGTGACCAACACGGTGCTGGTGGGCCTCATGATGGCGAGCTTCACGCTCTCGACGCCGGCCGAGCCGCTGTGGCTGCGCATCGTGCAACTGGCCGTGTTCGGCGCCGTGAACTCCATGCAGTTCACGGCGATGAACACGCTCACGCTCAAGGACCTCGGCATGGGCGGCGCGAGCAGCGGCAACAGCCTCTTCTCGCTCGTGCAGATGCTCTCGATGAGCCTTGGCGTGACGGTCGCGGGCGCGCTGCTCACGACCTTCACGGGCCTGATCCACCATGCGACGGGCTCGAACGTGATCCCGGCGTTCCATGCGACGTTCGTGTGCGTGGGGATCATCACGGCGGCTTCGTCGTGGATCTTCGCCCAGCTCTCCGACGACGTGCGCCGCACGGCGAAGAAAACCGATCCTTCGGAGCGCGCCTGAAGCCTGCGGGACCAAGGGGAAACACGGGACCGCACAGCGCTACAACGGTGCGCGGCACGCCCCGAACGGTGCGCGCAGGCGGCGCAAAAGCGCCGCACGAGTGCATGGACGCCCCGCTACACGGTTTCGCACACGGTCTCGAAATAGCCGATATCCCGCACGCATGGCCCGGGCCGCCATGTGTCTGAATACGCATACTTCTTGCTCGGCTATCCAGTAATGTAAACTCGAGATTCGCGCGCGGCCTGTCGTGCGCGCCACCCAGCCCCATGACCAGCATGATCGACCTCGATCCCCCCGGCTTTCAGTCGCGCCCCGTCGCGGGCGAAGAAGGCGCGCGGCGCACCGTGCTCTACGGCGGATACACCGTGTTCAGCGTGTTCCAGCCGGTGTTCTCGGTCGCCCACCGCCGCGCGATCGGCTATCACGCGTCGCTGCGCGCGCACGACGAGCACGGCGATCAGGTCCCGTCGCAGGACGTCTTCACGCAGGCCGCGCGCCGCGGCGACCTGCTCGAGCTCGGCCGCCTCGCGGAATCGCTGCATCTGGGCAACTTCAACGCCTTCGACTCGCACGACGAATGGCTCTTCCTGAGCCTGCACCCCGCGGCGCTCATGGACACGAGCTATGGCGACGCCCTGCTCGCCGGCATCAAGGCGCTCGGGCTGCAGCCGCAGCGCGTGGTGCTGGAAGTCTCGGAGCAGGCGGGCGGCGAGAATTCGCGCTTCGCGGAGATCATCGACGCATTGCGCAAGTCGGGTTTCGTGATCGCGCTCGACGGCTTTGGCGCCAAGCACTCGAACATCGACCGCGTATGGCATCTACGGCCCGATATCGTCACGCTCGATCGCAGCCTGCTCGCGCAGGCGAGCCGCCACGCGCATATCGAGCGCGTGTTGCCGGGGCTCGTCTCGATGCTGCACGAGTCCGGCCAGCTGGTGCTGGTGGGCGGCCTCTCGACCGAGCGCGACGCGTTGATCGCGCTGGAAAGCAACGCCGACTTCGTGCAAGGCGCGTACTTCGCGCGCCCCGACGTCGAGCCTGTCCCGCCCGCGACCGCCGCGCGCCTGATGGACGATCTTTCCGCGCGCCTGCGCGAACGCGTGAGCGCACGCGAGCGGGCCCAATGCGCGCGCCTCGCGCCGTACGTGAAAGCGCTCGAAGCGGCGGCTGCGCAACTCACCGCGGGCGCGAGCATGGCCGACGCCGCGCTGCCGCTGCTCGGCCTCGCCGAAACGGCGCGCAGCTTCTTGCTGGACGCCTCGGGCCGCCAGATCGGCGACAACGTGCTGCCCGACGGCCGAGCATCGCAGCGCGCCAAGCGCTTCAGGCCGCTGCTGCACTCCGAAGGCGCGAGCTGGGAGCGCCGGCCCTATTTCATCGGCGCGATGAGGGCGCCCGGGAACGTGCAGTTCACGCCCCCCTATCTCTCGATCAACGAGGCGCACCTGTGCGTGACCGCCTCGATCGCCGCGCAAACGGCGCATGGCCTGCAGGTACTGTGCGTCGACATCAACTGGGAAGCGGCCTCGCACTAAGCCCGCGCACTCAGGCGGGCACGAGCGGCGCTGCCTGCGCAGCCGGTCGATCGCGAGGCGCACCGTCGCCGTCGCAAGCCACGCCTGCGGCACGCGCACCGCCTCCACGTCGGCCTCGCGCGAAGAGGCGTTGCTACGCTGAGGGCGCGGTTTCGCGCGAAAAAGACAACGCAACGCGAGATGCGGAGTCGCACGCGCAGCGAAGCGTACGGCTCAGGCCCAGGCTCACGCAAGCCGCACCGCGAGCCACGCCGCCAGCACGCCCTTGTACTCCGCGACCAGCAGCTTGCGCTCCTTCGGCTTCGCGTTCGCATAGAGCAGATTGAGGCTCTTGACGACCTGCAGCATGACCTCGGCGACGCGATACGCCTCGTCCGCCGCGAGCGCCGCGTTGTAGCGCCTGAACAGCGTGGCAAAGCGCTGGCGCAGCTTGTTGCGCGCCGCCTCGTCGCGACGAAAGCCCAGCGAGATGGACAGCAGCGGCAGATACGCGGGATACGCATCCATCAGCTCGACCATCATGTCGAGCAACCGTTCGGCGAGCTGCGCGGGCGGCAGCTCGCCGCCGCTCGCCTGCGCCTCGACGAGCGCGCTCCAGCGCGCATCCATTTCGTCGCCATAACGCTGGCGCAACGCGAGCGCCAGCGCGTCCTTGTTCGGGAAATACTGGTAGGCCGCGCCAATCGACACGCCGGCCTGCTGCGCGATCTGCGTCATCGTGGCCGCTTCGAAGCCGCGTTCGGCAAAGGCGTCGGCGGCCGCTTCGAGCAGCGCATCGAGCGTGCGCGCGGCGCGCTGCTGGCGCGGCACGCGGCGCGCGGCTTCATTCGGCGCGATTTTGCGCCGCAACGGTGCGACCGCCATATCTGAGGCCTCCCTCACATTCGTGTATGATATGTGAGGCTATCCTCACATATTGGTGAATCATGACGCAAGCCCTTTCTCTCGATCCGCGCAAAACTGCGCTCGTGATGATCGATCTCCAGCACGGCATCGTGAGCCGCCCCCTCGCCCCCCATGCCGGCACGCAAGTGGTCGCCAACGCGAAGACCCTCGCCGATGCGCTGCGCACCAAAGGCGGCACCGTCGTCTGGGTGCGCGTGCTGCTCAACGACCTCCTCGCCCTGCCCGCCGACGCTCCCACGCGCGCACCCGACGCGCCGGCCGCGCCGCCCATCGCTTCCGAGCTCGTGCCCGAGATTGGCGCGCAGGCCGGCGACGTCGCCGTGGCCAAGCGCCAGTGGGGCGCGTTCTACGGCACCGACCTCGAGCAGCAGTTGCGGCGCCGCGGTGTCGACACCATCGTGATCGGCGGCATCGCGACCAACTTCGGTGTGGAGTCCACTGCGCGCGCGGCCTTCGACCAGGGCTTCAAGCTCGTCTTCGTCGAAGACGCCACCTCGAGCCTGAACGAAGACATGCATCGTTTCACATTCGAAAAGCTGTTCCGCCACATGGGGCACGTGCGCTCGACGCAGGAAACGCTCGCCGCGCTCGCATAGAGAGCGCTTAAAACCGGCGCACCAAACAAAAAGCCCTCGATTCGCATCGAGGGCTTTTTTCCGCGCGCCGCCCGGATAGAGCAGCGCGAACGGCGCAGAAGCGGAACTGAGCGGACTGCGCGTTACGCGAAGTTCTTCGCAGCGAAATCCCAGTTCGCGATGTTCCAGAACGCTTCGACGAACTTCGGACGCGCGTTGCGGTAGTCGATGTAGTAAGCGTGCTCCCACACGTCGATCGTGAGGAGCGGCTTGGCGTCGGTCGTGAGCGGCGTGGCGGCGTTGCTGGTCGACACGATGTCGAGCGAGCCGTCCGCCTTCTTCACGAGCCACGTCCAGCCCGAGCCGAAGTTGCCGACTGCAGCCTTCGTGAAGGCTTCCTTGAAGGCGTCGAAGGAGCCCCACTTCGCGTTGATCGCGTCGCCGAGCGCGCCCGACGGAGCGCCGCCACCTTGCGGCGAAAGGCTGTTCCAGAAGAAGGTGTGATTCCAGATTTGGGCCGCGTTGTTGAACACGCCACCCGACGACTTCTTGATGATCTCTTCGAGCGAAAGCTTTTCGAACTCGGTGCCCGGGATCAGGTTGTTCAGATTCGTGACGTAGGCCTGGTGGTGCTTGCCGTAGTGGTATTCGAGCGTCTCTTCCGACATGTTCGGGACAAGAGCGTTCTTCGCGAACGGCAGCGGCGGGAGCGTAAATGACATGATGCGGTTCCTTCGTCGTGTTATGGGGAGTTCTGCGTGATAACCGGCATGGAGCACTCGATTGTAGGCGAGTTGGAATAACCCCGCAAACGCGTGGACATTATGCCGATCATCGGCTACGCAGGGCTTTTATGCAGCGATTACGCCGTGACTACACGGGCTTTTCAGCAAGCGCCGCGCCCGCTGCGAGCGCGTCTGCAAGACGGCGCGCGCAGGTTCGCAAGGGGCGCGAAAGCCATGGCGAAACCCCTGCGGGCGCCTTTTTCAGAGGCCTTCCGGCAGCCTCGGCTGCACGTCGGCGAGCGCGACGTCCGCACTGCCCTGCGCGAGATGCACGGTCAGGCGCTTGCCCGGCTTGAGCGCGGCGGGCGCTCGCACCGCCGCGCCGCTTTGCGCGTCGAGCAGCGCCGCGTAGCCACGCTCGAAGGTGCGCTGCGGGCTCAGCACTTCGAGGCGCGCCGCCAGCGCGCCGACGCGCGCCGTTTCGCGCTCGCGCGAGCGCGCGAAGGCGGCGTCGAGGCGCCGCCCGAGCGACTCCACCTGCGCGCGCTGCGCGGTCGCGTCGGGGCGCATGCGCTGCCAGCGCATCTGCACCACGTTGAATTGCGCGCGCGCCTGCGCGGTGGCCCGCGTGCCTGCCGATGCGAGCCGGATCGCCAGTTGACGCAGATGCGTGCGCTGCTGCGCCAGCCGCTCACCCGGCGAAACGAGGCGCCGCGCGAGCCAGTCGAGCTGCTGCGCGCGGCGCTCCAGCAAGCGGCCGAAGCCACGTGCGAGCGCGGCGTGGCGCTGGTCGAGCTCGCGCAGGAGCAGCGCGCGTTGCGGGCTCACGAGCTCGGCGGCGGCGGTGGGCGTCGGTGCGCGCACGTCGGCGGCAAAATCGGCGATCGTGAAATCGGTTTCATGCCCCACGCCGCTCACCACGGGAATCGCGCTCGCCGCAATGGCGCGCGCGAGCGTCTCGTCGTTGAACGACCAGAGGTCCTCGATCGAACCGCCGCCACGGCACAGCACGATCACGTCCACTTCCGCACGGGCGTTCGCGGTATCGAGCATGGCCGTGAGCTTCTCCGCCGCTCCCGCGCCCTGCACCGGCGCCGGATAGACGATCACGGGAACGTGCGGCGCGCGGCGCGCGAGGGTCGTGAGCACGTCGCGCAGCGCGGCCGCCTGCATCGACGTAATCACGCCAATCGCACGCGGATGCGTGGGCAAGCTGCGCTTGTGCCCGGGGTCGAAGAGCCCTTCGGCTTCGAGCTGCGCCTTCAGGCGCAAGAACGCCTCGAACAGGCGCCCCTGCCCCGTGCGCCGGATGGCCTCGACGTTCAGTTGCACCTCGCCGCGCGGCTCGTACATCGTGACGAGCGCGCGTACCTCGATGCGGTCGCCCTCGCGCGGCGTGAACTCGGCGTACTGCGCACGACCGCGAAACATCACGCAGCGCATTTGCGCCTGCGCGTCCTTGATCGAGAAATACCAGTGCCCGCTCGCGGCGCGCGTGAAGTTCGAGACTTCGCCCGAAATCCACGCGAGCGGGAACGAACGCTCAAGCATCGAGGCAATCGCGCGATTGAGCGCCGAAACCGGAACGACGACGTCGCCGCCGGACGCGGAAGAAAAGCGGTCGGAATTCATGAGCAGTACGAGAATGAACAATGGGCCGAAAGCAGCCCGGACAGACGATAGACCGTTCGGGGTGCGGCAGTCCAGCAGGAAGCGCTCCCACAGCGCAAGGGCTGCGAGGTGTCCACATCGACCCTGTCATGTGACATATTTGCTGCGAACCCCTAAAAAACGCTTTAAAAAAAGCGCCATCCCATTGATTTACAAACGCTTTTTATCCATGCAACAAAGTGTTACACCGATGGGATGGGCCATGAGCGGGCTTTTGCGGGCTTGGCCGCCCGCCTTCTCCACAAAGTTATCCACAGGTCGCTTTTTCTGGTCGAACAAGCCCGCCACCGCCTATGGCGCTGCGCGGCCATGGCCCCGCAGCTTGCCGCCCGACGCTCACCCGCGCTAGAGTGCCGGGTTCACGATGGCCTGCTCGCGACACCGCGGCGCGCCGTCTTTGTCATCCCCGCGGCGCCCATTGCCTTTGGCCCGGCGCACGCCCCGAACTGGAGAACCGCTCCGATGCCCGTTCTGTCCGTCAGCCTCCGGAGCCCGTCGTCCGCAGGGTACGCAGGGCCCGCGCACGGCACACGCCGATGAGCGGTCCCCTCGCCGATCTCAAGGCGCGCGCCGAAGCGGGCCTTGCGCGCGAGTGGCAACAGCGCGGAGCGCTCGCCTGGGCGCTCTCGCCGCTTTCCGTCGTGTTCGCCGCCGTGAGCGGCGCGCGCCGCGCGGCCTACGCGGCCGGCTGGCTCAAATCGGTGCGCGTGGGCGTGCCGGTCGTGGTGGTCGGCAACGTGACGGTGGGCGGCACCGGCAAGACGCCCACGGTGATCGCGCTCGTCGAGGCGCTGCGCGCCGCCGGCTTCACGCCTGGCGTCGTCTCGCGCGGCTACGGCGCGAAAGTGCCGCGTCCGACGCCGGTGACGGCCTCCACGTCCGCGCGCGCGTGCGGCGACGAGCCGTTGCTCATCGCGCGCCGCACCGGCGTGCCGGTATGGGTCTCGCCCGACCGTGTCGCGGCGGCCCAGACGCTATGCGCGGCGCACCGCGACGTCGACGTGATCGTGAGCGACGACGGCCTCCAGCACTACCGCCTCGCGCGCGACGCCGAACTGGTCGTGTTCGATCACCGGCTGGGCGGCAACGGCTTTCTGCTGCCCGCCGGGCCGCTGCGCGAGCCGCTCTCGCGGCGGCGCGACGCCACCCTCGTCAACAATCCGTTCGAGCGCACCCTGCCCGACTGGCCGAACACCTTCGCGCTCAAGCTCGAGCCCGGCGAGGCCTGGCACCTGGCGAATCCCGGCCTGCGCCGGCCGCTCGCGCAGTTTGCCGCGCAAAGCGCGCCGGGCCAGCCGCCGCAGCGCATCGTGGCGGCAGCGGGCATCGGCTCGCCGGAACGCTTTTTCGCGACCCTGCGCGCGGCCGGCCTCGCGCCGCAAACGCTCGCGCTGCCCGATCATTACGACTACGCGGCCAACCCGTTCAGCGAGGTCGCTGCCGACGCCATCCTGGTCACCGAAAAAGATGCCGTAAAATTGGGGGCCTGGAACGACGCGCGCATCTGGGTCGTCCCCGTCGAAGCCGCGCTCGATCATCGCCTCATTACTTTGGTTGTGGAGAAACTCCGTGGACGCCCGTCTGCTTGAAATCCTGGTCTGCCCGATCTGCAAGGGCCCGCTCAGCTACGACCGCGCCGCGCAGGAATTGATCTGCAACGCCGACAAGCTCGCTTACCCGATTCGCGACGGCATTCCCGTCATGCTCGTCGACGAAGCGCGCCAGACCGTCGAAGGCACGCCCGTCGATCCGTCCGGCCCCTCCGGCTCGACTGGCGCCTGAGCATGGCCGCGCCCGCGCAGCCCTTCATCGCCGTCGTACCGGCCCGTCTTGCGTCCACCCGGCTGCCCAACAAGCCGCTCGCCGATATCGGCGGCAAGCCGATGGTCGTGCGCGTGGCCGAGCGCGCCCGCGCCTCGGGCGCCCAGCAGGTGCTGATCGCCTCGGACGCCCAGAGCGTGCTCGACGCCGCGCGCGAGCACGGCTTCGAAGCGGTCATGACGCGCGCCGATCACCCCTCGGGCACCGACCGCCTGGCCGAAGTCGCAGAGCACCTTGGCTGGCGCGACGAATTGATCGTGGTCAATGTCCAGGGCGATGAACCGCTGATCGATCCCGCCTTGGTCTGCGACGTGGCGTCGCACCTGGCGGCGCATCCCGAGTGCGCGATCGCCACCGCGGCGCACCCCATCACCGCCCCCGACGAGATCCTGAATCCGAACGTCGTGAAGGTCGTGCTGGACGCGCACGGCGTGGCGCTCTACTTCTCGCGCGCGCCCATTCCCTGGGCGCGCGACGCCTGGCAGCCGCACTGGTCGCCGACGCGGCTCGATCTGGCCGCCATGCCCGCCCCGCCGGCTCCGGCGACTGTTTACCGGCATATCGGCCTGTACGCGTATCGGGCGAAATTCCTGCGCAGCTACCCCACGCTCGCGCACTCGCCCATCGAACAGGTCGAGGCGCTCGAACAACTGCGCGCGATGTGGCACGGCGAGCGCATCGCCGTGCTCGTCACCGCCGAAGCGCCCGCACCCGGCGTCGACACGCCCGCCGACCTCGCCCGCGTGCAAGCGTTATTCCGGCCTTAATTGCGGCCGTGGGCCGAAAATCCCATGGCATAATCGGTTGTTTGCGCGAGCCGTAGAAGCCTTTGTGCGTGGGGGGTTCCCCCCGATTTGGCCTGCTGGAGAGGAGACGCACGACGCCGCCGATGCCGCCCGGGAGGGCAGCCGCCGCGCCGCAAGAATTCACATAGATCGGAGAAAGTTGAAATGCGTTTGATCCTGTTGGGCGCCCCCGGCGCGGGCAAGGGAACCCAGGCAAACTTCATCAAAGAGAAGTTCGGCATTCCGCAAATCTCGACGGGCGACATGCTGCGCGCCGCCGTCAAGGCCGGCACGCCGCTCGGCGTCGAGGCCAGGCGTTACATGGACGCGGGCGAGCTCGTGCCCGACGCGCTCATCATCAACCTCGTGAAGGAGCGCCTGCAGGAACCCGACTGCAAGAACGGCTACCTGTTCGACGGCTTCCCGCGCACCCTGCCGCAAGCCGAAGCCATGAAGCAGGCCGGCGTGGCCATCGACTACGTGCTCGAGATCGACGTGCCGTTCGACGAGATCATCGTGCGTATGAGCGGCCGCCGCGTGCACCCGGCATCGGGCCGCACCTACCACGTGAAGTTCAACCCGCCGAAGCAGGACATGACCGACGACGTGACGGGCGAGCCGCTCGTCCAGCGCGACGACGACAAGGAAGAGACCGTGCGCAAGCGTCTCGACGTATACGTCGCGCAAACCAAGCCGCTCATCGCCTACTACAGCGACTGGGCCAAGCGCGGCGAGGAAAACGGCATGAAAGCGCCGCAGTACCGCGCTATCGCGGGCCTCGGCAGCGTCGACGAAATCCGCAACCGCGCATTCGACGCGCTCAAGTAAAGCATCGCTTGCCGGCCGCGCCGGGCAAGGCCCGGCGCGAGCGCCGGCCTCCCCGTCCGGCCGGTCCCGCCTTCTGCTCCGCTCCTCTTCGCCGATGAGCTGCGGGCTGGCCCGTCACGGGGTCACGCCGCAGAGAAAAATACCCATCGAGCAGCAAGGAGGAAGACAGATGCAAATCCGCGACAACGTATTCCTGATCACCGGCGGCGCCTCGGGCCTCGGTGCGGCCAGCGCGCGGCTCATCGCGGCCGAAGGCGGCAAGGTCGTGCTCGCCGACCTCAACGAGAAAGCGGGCAACGCGCTCGCGCAAGAACTCGGCGGCACCTTCGTGAAGTGCAACGTCGCGAGCGAGGAAGACGGCGCGCGCGCCGTGGCCGCCGCCAGCGCGGCCGGCACCTTGCGCGGCCTCGTGAACTGCGCGGGCATCGCACCCGCCATCAAGACCGTCGGCAAGGACGGCCCGCACCCGCTCGACGCGTTCAGCAAAACCATCTCGGTCAATCTGATCGGCACCTTCAACATGATCCGCCTCGCGGCTGCCGCGATCGCGCAAACCGCGCCCAACGCAGGCGGCGAGCGCGGCGTGATCGTCAACACCGCATCCGTGGCCGCGTACGACGGTCAGATCGGCCAGGCGGCCTATGCGGCCTCCAAGGGCGGCGTCGTGGCGATGACGCTGCCGATCGCGCGCGACCTGTCAAGGAGCGGTATCCGCGTGATGACGATCGCGCCCGGCATCTTCGAAACGCCGATGCTGCTCGGCATGCCCAAGGAAGTGCAGGATGCGCTGGGCGCGATGGTGCCGTTCCCGCCGCGCCTCGGCAAGCCCGACGAGTATGCGATGCTGGTGAAGCAGATCGTCGAGAACCCGATGCTCAACGGCGAAGTCATCCGTCTCGACGGCGCGATTCGCATGCAGCCGAAGTAACCCGCCGCGCCGCACGTAAAAAAGCCCGCGAACAAAAACATTCGCGGGCTTTTTTCGTCTGAGCAAAGCGTCGCTTGTGACGCCTTGTCTGAATCGCAATCAGTCGTTATCCAGCGTGCGCTGGCGCAGCTCCTGCAATTGCGACTCGACGACAGTGGCGTCCTCCGCATCGGGGCGTTCGTCGAGATAGTGCTCGAGATCCTCCAGCGCGGGCCGCAGATAGTCGAGACGCGCATACGCGAAGCCGCGGTCGCGCACCTCTTCGATACTCTCCGGCAGCAGAATCACGAGCCGCTGCTGGATGCCGAGCAGGCGCTCCCAGCGCTCGGTCTGCAGATACACCGACTTCAGGTTGCGCAGCATGCGCGCGACGATCTCGCGCCGCGTGGCCGGTTCGAGCAGCATGCGCAGCGCGCGCGCCACCGAGTCGCCCGCACTCGCCACATAGGGCTCGAGCATCTCGACCATGTCGGACTCGGACAGCGCCCGGCCCGTGGTCGGATCGAGCATGGCGTCGCCGTCGGGCAGCGAGACGCGCAGCAGGAAATGCCCCGGAAACGACACGCCCTGCACCGGCAGCCCGAGTTGCCCCGCGATCTCCAGATAGATCACCGCGAGCGAAATAGGGATGCCGCGCCGGCGCCTGAGCACGACGTTCAGATGACTGTTGTCGGGATCGAAGAAATCGTTGAGATTGGCCGCGAAGCCCATCTCGCGAAAGAACACGCTGTTCAGAAACGCGATCTGCTGGCGCACATCGGCGCCCTCCGGCATGCGCTTTTTTGCGCGCAGCGCCAGTTCGTCGATTTCAGCGAGCGTGCCTTGCAGATCGAGGTCGGGGTAGACATCCTGTGCGATCGCCAATGCCGCTTCGGTGAGTGGCAGGCTCTCGTCGTCGGCGACCAGCGTGCTGAAATAGTCCAGCACCCGAGTGTTGATCGTGATCACTTCGTGCGCCTCTTGAAGTATGCGTATTTGAAGCCCATCAACCAAAGCATACCGAAATATAGCGCCGCGAACAGCACGAGACAGGCGGCCAGCAACGCAATGCGCGCAAGCGGCTCGCGATGCAGGCCGATCCAGTCGTAGCTGATCGCACACCAGTGCATGGCGCCCGAGAGCACGAGACACGCCCCGAGCAGTTGCACGAAGAATTTGGCCCAGCCCGAAGACGGCATGTAGATGCCGCGGCGGCGCAGGCCGATGAACAGCAGCAGCGCGTTCATGCAGGCGCCGAGCCCGACGGAGAGCGTCAGACCCGCGTGCGAAAAGATCGGCACGAAGATGTAGTTGCTGATCTGCGTGGCGACGAGCACGCCCACGCCGATCTTCACGGGCGTTTTGATGTCCTGGCGCGCGTAAAAACCCGGCGCGAGGATCTTGATCAGAATGAGCCCGATGAGCCCGACGCCGTAAGCGGTCAGCGCGCGGCCCGTCATGATGACGGAGTTCGCGTCGAACTTGCCGTAGTGGAACAGCGTGGCCGTGAGCGGCTCGGCGAAGAAGAACAGCGCGACCGCCGAAGGCGCGGCGAGCAGGAAGGTCACGCGCAGGCCCCAGTCGAGCAGCGCCGAATACTCGTGCGGATCGGCGTCGACGTGCGCTTTCGAGAGGCTCGGCAGCAGGATCGTGCCGAGCGCCACGCCCAGCAGCGCGGTGGGGAACTCCATCAGGCGGTCGGCGTAGTTGATCCACGAGACCGCGCCCGGACCCAGACGCGAAGCGATGTTGGTGTTGATGATGAGGCTGATCTGCGCGACCGACACCGCGAACATGGCCGGCACCATTTTCGCGAGCACGCGCTTGACGCCGCGATGCGCGAGCGCCTTGAGCGGATTGAGGCCGAT
>Ga0164242_10000773_pt1 | contig 38447 bp, 33 predicted proteins | sample OricomgcompostMG_FD_108783 | JGI IMG/M metagenome (GOLD analysis project Ga0164242, IMG submission 108783) | Miracle-Growth compost microbial communities from Emeryville, California, USA - Original compost - Miracle growth compost (MG) ... | reverse complement strand
TTCGTTGGGGTTTGTAGGGTCGTTCTACCATTGCCGCTAACGGCCGGCGGCTTCACGCAGTCCCGACCAGAGGGAGGGATTGACGTGAAACCGTTGATGTGCGAAGTCCCGAAGGGCTTCGCACATCAGGTGAAGCCGCCGGCCGATGTGGCGAAAGCCCTCCTAGCATGCCGAAGGCATGAGCAGGGGTCGGGATTTCGCCACATCTCTCAAATATATGCAAGTTTCATATATGCATGCGTCGATATTCGCGAACTTATCTTTCCGTGAGCAAAAAAGAACTGGAGAAAGTAACCTCTCCGCTAGATAAATTGACCGGCAAGCTTTAGGTACAGAACGCATGGAGATAAAATCAATTGGTCAAGGATCATCTTTTCCATTGAACCCCTTCGATCTTCCCAGATCTGAATGTCTTCTATGAGGTTGGACACTTGCAACTTCCCGCTACCTAAGAGGAACACGGTCATTTAGGTGTGTCCCTTTTTATACCAACAGATGGCTAAATCCCAAACTGTTGTTGAAAACTAATATTAGGCATTATGCCTTCGATGGCGTCCAGACGGGGCATGTTTTCCTTCGACGTAGCGGAAGGTTAGTCACCCTGATGTGCAGGAACAGCCTTAGGGTTCATCCATATATATTCCCAATGGTGGCCGTCCAAGTCTTCAAAACTGTGCTGATACATAAAACCATGGTCGGTTGCCGGATTGGGTATGGTGGCCCCAGCTGCTTGTGCTTTATCTACCATTTGATTGACAGCTTCTTTGCTATCGGCAGACAAACAAATAATCCCCTCAACTGCTGTATGGGCGTCCACAATCTCCTTTTGGGTAAAGGTTTGAAAGAATGGCTCCGTTAACAGCATCACGTATATGGTGTCGCTAATAATCATGCAGGTCGCCTTTTCATCGGTAAATTGAGGGTTAAATGTGTAGCCCAGTTTAGTAAAAAATTCTACAGACCGGTTGAGGTCTTTTACCGGAAGGTTCACGAAAATTTGAGTGGCCATAGCGTTTATCGTGTTTGTTTTGCTCAAAGGTATGCAACCGCCCAATACCTAGAGTTGTGCAAAAGCGACAAATTAAGGGGGCGATTGCGGATTACATACAAAGGTGATATTCGCTACCCCAAAATGGTCACTTCCACAAAAGACTGTCCTTTTCCACCCCGTCATTTGCCGCATTTCCCCAGCCTCGTTGCCAACCATAATGCTACCTTTGTATCCTTGGCGCACCTCAACGGTCGACCTGAGATCAAAAGAAAATCTTGTACATACATGAGAAAGCTAATTGGCGCCATTAACATGACGCTTGACGGATTTTGCGATCACACAGCGGTAATTCCAGATGACCAATTACATCAGCATTACGCCGGGCTGCTAAATAACGCAGGGACGATATTATATGGTAGGATTACCTATCACCTTATGGAATACTGGCGGGATGTGGTGGAAAAACCCACTGGAAATCAGGCACAGGACGATTTCGCAGTGATCATGGATAAGGTCCCTAAAGTCGTCTTTTCTCGTACGCTGAAGCACCTGGAATGGGCAAGTGCAAGGTTAGCCACCCGCGACCTTGAAGAAGAAGTTTCGATGCTTAAACAGGAACCTGGCAAAGATATTTTGGTAGGCAGTCCGAGTCTTATTGTAGCCGCTATAAATCTTCGTCTCATGGATGAACTCCAACTCTGTGTGCATCCGGTGCTCGCAGCAAATGGATTGCCGTTATTTAAAGCAATCAGCGATAGGACGCTTCTGAAGCTCACAAAGACAAAAGTCCTTCGCTCAGGCGCGATAGTGCTTTACTATGAACCGGCAAAAAACGGCGCCTAAGATCACGATCGCCAGAATTTTTGCCCGCCTGCCTTTTTTACGACCGCTTTTCTCCAAGGAATCCGTCTCAAATCGGGAATGATTTTTGCGCTTCCACCGAAAAACAAGATGTTTCTAATTCTCCTGCAGTATATCCGGCCTCTTACCACCATCGATCATTTCATGGACGCCCATCAGGCTTTTCTTGACAAGCATTATCAAAAGGGCCATTTTATTTTTTCGGGCCGGCGGCATCCCCGAAGCGGAGGAATCATCTTATGCCGGGCCGATAACCGGAGGGCCGTAGAAAAAATTATCACAGAAGATCCTTTCGAACAAAACAGTCTGGCCATGTACGAGATCATCGAGTTTCACCCTACCCAATGTGTCGCCGGCATTGAACAGTACCTGACATGACCCCGCCAGCAGATATCTAGTGGCATCGCTATTTCATGATCCATTTATTGCGCGGTGGTATTTTGGCCTTTGGCGGCTCAATACGATCCAGGTTATCCACGGCCCGGATAATCAGCTTCACGGCACGGTAATAAAAGGAAAATGAGATCGTCCTGAACTCATCCGTCAACTGGTGATAATCCGGATGGTCCTCCACTCCAAAATACACAAAGGGAATGCCTTTTGCGTAAAAGGAACCCTGATCACTTTGGTTTATCCAATTGTCTTTGGGCTTATCGGGATTATCATGGCCAAAGGCCAAATGAATAGCCCTGTCTGTAGCTGCTCGTGCGATCAAGGGCTTTAACCACGGGAATTGTCGGGTCCCGCAAGCATATAGCACTCCCGGCTTGCTATGGCTGATCATGTCCATATTGACATTCAGGATAATGTCTTTCATAAGATCACCGGCCTCCCGGGTGACAAAGGCCTGTGAGCCCTGCAAACCTTCTTCTTCTGCATCAAATGCCACAAAGAGCAGATTATGTTTGGGGGGACGTGCTTTAAAATAGGAAGCGATTGCCAGCAGTCCTGCCACACCCGAAGCATTATCGTCCGCGCCGTTATAAATGGAATCTCCTTGCACGGCAGGCCTTGCTGTACCCAAATGATCATAGTGCGCGGAAATGACAATCCATCCGCTTGCCGTTCCCTTTAAATAGCCCAGGATATTGGTTCCCATTACACGCCTGCCATCCTTGTCAAAAAAGAAGGACTGCTCATAAGTATCATATCGCTTTAGCAGCCCTATGGCGCTGAACCGCCGCATCAGATACAATTGGGCTTCCCGGCTTTCCCGGGTGCCGGCCAACCGGCCTTTCATCGCATCAGAAGACAAAAAACGTACGTCCCGCATAAGTTGCAGGGAATCGACCGATTGTCCTTGGACCCCAAGGGGTGATATCATTAAAAATGACAGGGCAAAGCCCACACATAACAGGCGAAACATCTCTCCAAATTAAGCATATTTAATGCCAAAGAAAGGTCTGATCAGGCGAAAAGATAGTAGACGATCAGACTGCAACAGTATGCCAGTCCTGTCATATACGCCAGCTGGATAAGGGGGTATTTCCAGGATTTGGTTTCCCGGTGCACAATGGCCAGGGTGGTCATGCACTGCATGGCCAAGGCATAGAAGACCAGCAAAGACAGACCGGTGGCTAAGGTGAAGACTTTGCTTCCATCGCTGCGGACGGCGGCTCGCATTTTTTCGGTCAGGGTGGTTTTGGTGTTTTCCGGGCTTTCGCCTACACTGTACAGGGTGGCCATCGTGCCGACGAAAACTTCCCGGGCCGCAAATGAGGTGACCAGGGCTATGCCGATCTTCCAGTCAAATCCCAGGGGTCGGATGGCCGGTTCAATTGCCTTGCCCATGTACCCGGCGAAGGAGTTCTCGAGCTTATCGGTCTGCTTGTCTTCTTCCAACTGGACTGCATTTTCGGGATGAGCGGCCATCTCGGTGGCATATTTTTGCTCAATGCTGCGCATGGCTCCCGGGGGACCGTAAGAAGCCAAAAACCATAATATCAGCGAAATCACCAGGATCACTTTGCCGGCATCCATGACGAAAATACGGCCCTTTTCCACCATGGTGAGGCCGATATTTTTCCAGCGGGGAGCCCGGTATACAGGGAGCTCCATGATAAAGTAGCTCTTGTCTCTTATCTTGACCACCAGTTTCATGACATAGGCGACGACCATCGCCATGAAAAACCCGAAGAAATACAGGATCATCATGACCAACCCCTGCAGACTCATAAATCCCAGGATTGTCTTATCAGGAATCACCAGGGCAATAATGATGACATATACCGGCAGCCGGGCAGAACAGGTCATGAACGGGGTCACCATAATGGTGATCAGGCGCTCTTTGCGGTTTTCGATCGTACGTGTGGCCATGATCGCAGGTACCGCACAGGCCAGTCCGCTGATCATCGGCATCACGCTCCGGCCATTTAACCCTACCTGGCGCATGACCCGGTCGGTAAGAAAACTGATCCGGGCCATGTAACCCGTGTCCTCCAGGATCGTAATAAAACCAAAAAGGATCATGATCTGGGGCACAAATACCGCAATCCCGCCCAGGCCCGCAATCAACCCGTTGACCAACAGATCGGTCAGCCATCCCGACGGCAGAATACCGCCCAACCAGTTGCTGAGCTGGCTGAATCCCAGTTCAATAGCATCCATGGGATATTGCGCAAAAGAGAATATGCTTTGAAAGATCAAAAACAGCACGGCAAGCATGATGACGTACCCCCAGAGGCGATGCAGAAGCACATTGTCGATTTTCTCGGTAAGCAGCGTCTTGTATAAGGGATCCTGCTCCACCACAGTAGCTCCCATGATCTGTTTAATCTTCTCGTATCGATGAAGAATTTCTTTTCCCTGGGACTTGGTTTTATTGAACTTTTCCTCAGCGAGGATATTCTTGATGGCAAGCCGCTGTCCTCCGTTGAGGAACTGCAGCTCGTCTATGTGAGAGGCCACATGCAATGCGGCATAGTCGCTGGTAACCGGCACGAAGGCGCTGACTCCGTGTACCACTCCGGCCTCGACGGCATCAATGTCTATAAAGTCGCGAACCGGTACCTGATATTGCCTTTCCGCGGTCTGTGCCAGAATCTTTTTCAAGTGGGCTACTCCCTTATTTTTTCGGGGATTGATCGCCACGACCGGCACACCCAGTTCTCTTTCTAAACCCGCCAGGTCAATCTCGATTCCTTTCTTTTTAGCCAAATCCATCATGGTGAGTGCGATCACCGCAGGAATCTTCAGGTCAATAATCTGAGAACAAAACAACAGATTCCGCTTGAGATTGGAAGCATCGGCGATCACCACCACAATGTCGGGCTTGTACTTACTGCCGGGATTAATCAGGATATCGTAAGTGACCATCTCATCCGCTCCCTTGGGATACAGGCTGTAAGTTCCCGGAAGATCAATAATCTCCGCACTCAAACCCTCCTGCAGCCGGCATGATCCCGTCTTTTTGTCGACGGTCACCCCCGGGAAATTGCCCACCTTTTGATTAAGCCCCGTCAGGGCATTAAAAAGCGAACTTTTCCCGCTGTTAGGATTGCCGACCAGGGCGATATTCAATCTCTGCTGCATCGAAAATGAGAAGTCCTGACGAAGTTTAAGAAAATGCTGCAAAACTAGGTTATTTATCAACGGCAGAGGGTCCCGGGCAGGAAAAACCCTGCTCCGATGCGGAAAAAAGCATGCGCCGATCGGAAAATTCCGCATGCCGCATTGCCGTTTCCTAAATATTCCTTAAAAGCCTGGCCGTTTTCTTTTGCTCTGGCAGGTTTTACGTATTTTTCCTACACAAAAACCGGATATTATGGACCAGAGCCAAAGCACCCACGACCTGCCGGCCGGAGGTGGATTTCTGATTACAGACACTCCTCCGCAGACGGTGTTTATTCCCGAAGACTTTTCAGAAGAGCAACGGATGATCCTGGAGATGTGCCAGCAATTCATTGCCCAGGAGATCAGGCCCATACTGGACCGGATTGACAAGCTCGAAGAAGGCCTGATGCCTGAACTTCTGCTGAAGGCGGGAGCCCAGGGATTGCTGGGTGCCGCTTTCCCCGAAAAATATGGGGGATTGGGCAAAGACTTTCTCACCGCCACCCTGATCAACGAAGGGTTGGGAGGCGGACACTCTTTTTCGGTAGCCATGGCGGCCCATACCGGGATCGGGTGCCTGCCGCTCCTATATTTCGGTACGGAGGCCCAGAAGGATAAATACATGCCGGGACTGACGACCGGGGAAATAAAGGCCTCCTATGCCCTGTCGGAGCCGAATTCAGGCTCCGATGCCTTGAGTGTGCGGACTACGGCCACCCTGAGTCCGGACGGGAAACATTATCTGCTAAACGGCCAAAAGTGCTGGATCACCAATTCAGGATTTGCCGACCTCTTCACGGTCTTTGCCAAAATTGACGGGACCCAATTCACCGCCTTTCTGGTGGAGAAAGAAAGTCCGGGAATGAGCCTGGGCGAAGAAGAGCACAAGATGGGTATCAAGGGTTCCTCTACCCGCCAGGTGTTTTTTGAAAACTGCGAGGTTCCGGCCGAAAATCTCCTCGGGGAAGCGGGGAAAGGACACAAAATTGCATTCAACATTTTAAATATCGGCCGGTTAAAGCTCTGTGCCGCTGCGTTGGGAGCCGCCAAACAAGCGGCTACCGATACCATCGGCTATGCCCGCACGCGGGAGCAGTTTGGCAAACCCATCGCCAGCTTCGGCGCGATCCAATACAAGCTGGCCGAACAGGCCATCCGCATTTTCTGTACCGAATCAGCCCTTTATCGTACCGCGCAGCTGATTGCCCAATGGGAGACTCAAAAATTGGAAGCCGGCCTTCCCTACCAGGAGGCGGCTCTGGGATCTGCCGAAGAATACGCGGTCGAATGTGCCATCCTGAAAGTCACGGGCAGTGAAGTGTTGGACTATGTGGTGGATGAAGGCGTACAGGTGCACGGAGGCAATGGGTTCATTGATGAATACAATATATCGCGCGCCTACCGCGACTCCCGCATCAACCGCATCTTCGAAGGTACCAATGAGATCAATCGCCTCCTCACCGTGGATATGCTGTTAAAGCGAGCGCTGAAAGGGCGGCTGGATTTGATGACTCCGGCTAAAGAAGTACAACAGGCACTCACCGGAATACCTGACCTGGCAACGGACAATACCGAGCCATTCGGAACCGAACGCCAGGTTGTTTCCGGATTGAAAAAAGCGGTGCTCCTTACCGCGGGAGCGGCCGTCCAGAAACTGGGCGCCGCCCTGGGGGAAGAACAGGAAATTGTGATGCACATCGCCGATATGCTGATCGACCTGTTCATTGCCGAAAGCACCTTGTTGCGGGTCATGAAAAAGCCGGATCAGGTAGCCGGGGGCCTTGGGTCCGAGGTGCTGCAGGTTTTTCTCTATGGAGCGGCAGACCGCACCTATATCCGTGGAAAAGAAGCAGTATATGGTTTTGCAGAAGGTGATGAACGACAAATGCTGCTTATGGGATTGAAACGCTTTACCAAAGGGGCTCCTTTCAATACTAAAAAAGCGCGGCAAAAAATTGCCGCCAGGCTCACCGAAGAAAACAAGTATTGTCTCTAAATATAGACGCAAGCCTATCCCCGGGATCCCTTCGGATCCCCGATACGTTTTCTATCTCACCGTGTCGGATCCACGAAAATAGAGGCCATATTTTTTCTAAAAACCACACGGCTTAAAAACGCCAGCTAAGTCCCCCTCCCCATTTATAGTCGGAATGATATCCGGCGGTCACCGACAAGTGTTCAGTCCACATCCCCTCAAGTCCCACGCGGAATTCTCCGTCGGTATTGGCCCCATAGTGTAACCACACCCGTGGGAAAAGCCAGGTCTCTCCATCCACACCCAGGCGCAGGTGGGCCCGGTTGTCAATCCGCAGATCCGCATTGAGAAAGAACGGCAACAGATACCGCAGTCCGGCCACTGCACGCACATCCTGGTCGGGAAGATGCCGGTCTCGTGATTTATAATACTTGAGATATTCGTCCTTATTGCTGGTGACGACCCCCACATAGGGCCGTAAATACCGCGTGGCAAAATAGGCATAGCTTGCTTCCGCTTCGTTGAGCGCATTTTCCCAACCATATTCGCCTTTTAGCTCGATCTGATTTTTGCGGTTGGAATAAGACAGATATCCTTCTGCCCGGTTGGAAGCTGCGGTGATCTCACCCCATCGATACCAGTGCCGGTCTTCATGGTATATTTTGTGGAGGGGGAAAGGACGCATGCTTTCAGGTCGCTGATAATCGGCATACCGGAAAATACGTGACATCCCCGCCATCATATGGTACAGCACGTGGCAGTGAAAGAACCAGTCTCCGGGTTCGTTAGCCAGAAACTCGATCGTCACCGTGCGCATCGGTGGCACAATGACGGTATGCTTCAGGGGCGAATAGGCGCCGTTTTTATTCAACACCCGAAAAAAATGTCCATGCAAATGCATGGGGTGATACATCATAGTTTCATTCACCAGGGTGATGCGGAGGATCTCGCCGCTTCGTACCTGGATGGAATCCGCTTCCGATAATACCTTCCCGTTAATGCTCCAGTCATAGCGCCACATGCTGCCTGTCAAAGTGAACGTGAGGGAACGAAAAGGCTGCCCTTTGCTTTGAAAAGCCGTCGGATGCAACGCCCGCAGCATATCATAATTGAAAGCAACGATGCTGCCGGAACTGTCCGCCACAGTTGCTGCTGCGGATGTATCCGGATGATCCCCCGAACCCATCATTGCCATGTGATGGGCGTGGTCCATGCCATGATCCATATGAGTCATGTCATGATCGGCCGGCATGGTGTCGGTGGCTGGCAAAGGATTTGGCCGGGGATTTTCGGTTTGGTGGGTGGTTGCAGGATGATGAGCGTCGCCATGGGACATCCCGGCATGCGATTCCTCCGAGGGGACCCGATGACCCGGTCCATGATCCATTTGATGCATACTGGCTTCTCCCGCAATAGCCAGATCTTCCCGATCCAGGTAAGCGCGGCTTATGTAGGGTTTGGAACGGCTCTGGGTTCGGGCACTGAGATGCATACCCGGCATGGACATTCCTTCCATGCCTTGCATCTGGATCGCTGCAAGATGATAGAGATCCGGAGCCGGAAGGTCCGGGGCGGCATGCAAGGGTCCGCGACCCAGGTACACCGAAGCATGGCCCGTGCCGTCCTGTGCGGTGGCCCGCAGTTCGTAGGTTCCCTGCCGGGGAAGCGTCAAAATAAAATCATAGGTTTCGGCGATGCCGATCAGCACGCGGTCTATAGATATGGGTTGGACTTCCTGGCCATCTGCGGCAATCATCTCCATCTTGCCGCCGGCGAACTGAAGATGAAAGAGCGTCGAGGAAGAGCCGTTCACCACACGCAGCCGCACACGTTCTCCGGGACGAACCTGAGGAAGCTTCATGGTCCGCTCGCCATTGGCTAAAAAAGCATCGTAATAAACATCGGAGACCTCCATCGGCGGCATGCGCTGCCAGGCAGTCTCTATTCTTTCAGCCAGGCCATGATGCGCCAGTACCCGGTTCAGACTGAGGGCCTGGCCTTTTTTTATGGCATACCATTCGGTATTCCGTTTGAGGTTGGACATGATATGGTGCGGGTTTTCCCCCGTCCAGTCAGAAAGCACCAAGACCTCCTCCCGGTCAGAGGCCACAGGCTCTTGGCGTGGGTAAATTACAATGGCTCCATAAAGGCCCCGCTGTTCCTGCATCATGCTGTGAGAATGATACCAGTAGGTGCCATGTTGGCGCACAGGAAAGCGGACCGTATAGGTCTCTCCCGGCCTGATGGGTGGAGTGGTCAGATACGGTACGCCGTCATAGATGGCCGGCAACAGAATGCCGTGCCAATGCACGGAGGATTCTTCGTCCATCTCATTTTTGATATGGATCACGGCGGTGTCGCCCTCGTGGAAATACAACGTAGGGGCCGGAATAGAATCGTTGACCTGTACCGCCATTACCGAGGTACCGGCCTTCTGTACTTGATGTTCCCGGATGGTGAGGTTATATTCTTGGACAGCATGTTGCGCGTATCCCTGCAGGGAAAAGACAACCAGCAGACAGACACACCATACGGATGCTATAGGAAAATGCCTTGGGCGGACTTGCATAGGATTTACTTGATATTACAAAAAGGGTTTTAGGCCATGAGTTCGGGCTTAAGGCTGCCATTTGCGAAGCGTGGCGGCAGCAAAGAAACGCTTAGATCCTAAAGACGCTGTACTGCAGATAAATGGACCGGGGTGGAGGATATAGGCGAGGGATATATTCATCCGGGACAAGGGCCCGCGGCGCCTGCAAAACGGAAACGATCGCATGGACCGGAGAACAGGAGTGCTTGGGTGTGTTAGGAGCCACCAGATCGGTTTCGCCAAGGCTGCTGCAACTGCATGCGGCAGGAAGGGAAGCGGCGCAATGACTTGATTCAGGCTCCTGGCAAAAAGATCCGCAAGGTCCGATGTCCAAGGTGAGGTGCCCGCTGCAGCAAGCATGCGCGGAGAGGTGCACCCCCGAGAGCGCGACCGCATAACACCACAGCAGCAGTATTGTTCCCCTCTTTTTCATCGAGACCGGTTATGGCTTGCAACAGTCCTTTTTATGGCCGAAAATCTTCCAGATCTTTTTCCCCCCGGAATGCTCCGCAGGCATTTGGGAAGCGGTCGCTTCAGGGTCGGCCCATTCTTCAACCCGATAGTTTCCCGAGGCTGATACTACACCGGCGATTTCTGTCAGCGGTACGGTCTGCTGCATGCTTACAATGGCCTGCGGCGCTTCAAGTCGCACGATCGCTTCGATCACTCCCGGGATACCTTTTAAAGCCGACTTCACGGTGTCCATACAGCCGCTGCAGCTCATGCCTTCCACTTTATACATTTTGGTTACCATCGTCTGTCTGTTTTTGTCCGGTTCCCCGAACCGGATTGCGAAAAATTGGAGCCTGTCCCAAAAACACGGCTATACACAAAGATAAGACAGCCCGGGAGGACCGGTGTTATAAAATTCGGGGGTAAGCTTACAGAATCACGAGCCCGTGGGTGAATTTTGAGCCGTTTATGACCTTGCAAACGTCTTTTTTTACGAATTTCACGGGCTCAAAGATGCACCGTCATGATCCAAGCCACCACTATCCGCTTCCTGAAAGGACTGAAGAGACACAATGACAAAGCCTGGTTTGATGCCCATAAGGCGGAATACCTTGATGCCAAAACGGATTTCGAATCCCTGGTAAGTACGTTGCTGGAAAAAATGGCCGTCATGGACCCGTCGTTGCGGACGCTGCAGTTGCGGGACTGTGTGTTTCGCATATACCGGGATGTACGTTTCAGCAAGGACAAAACTCCCTATAAGACGCATCTGGCCGCAGGCTTTAACCAGGGTGGCAAAAAGGTACATTTTCCCGGATATTACCTCCACATCGCCCCCGGTGGGGAAACCTTCTGCGGAGGTGGTATTTGGCGACCCGACGGGGCGGCGCTCAAAAAGATTCGCCAGGAGATCGATTACAATTATGAGGAATTCCACGGGATTCTCCAGGAGCGCAAATTTCGGCGTCTGTTCGGCCCACTGGAAGACGATGACAGCCTTCAGCGACCTCCCCAGGGTTACGCCGAGGATAACCCGGCGATCCACTACCTGAAAATGCGTAATTATATTGCCGGAAGGGGATTCTCCGATGAGGACCTCACCTCGCGCGCCTTTACCCGCAAGATCATCGATGCCTTCACCACCTTAAAACCGCTTATTGATTTTCTGGGCCGGGCGTTGGATTGACCGGTGGGATTATTACTACTCAACGCGTACCTTTGCCTCATGCAACTTTTTACCATTGATACAGAGCTCTTTAAACTGGACGGAGGAGCGATGTTCGGCGTGGTGCCCAAAGTGCTTTGGAACAAACAGCATCCGGCCGACGAGAACAATCTCTGTACCTGGGCCATGCGTCTTTTGCTGATCGAGGAAGGGGATCGGTTGATCCTCATTGACACGGGAATCGGGGACAAGCAAAACGCCAAGTTTTTTTCTCATTATTATCTGCACGGTGACCATACCCTGGATAAGTCCCTCAAAGCTCACGGGTATCATCGGGATGACATTACCGATGTGTTTTTAACCCATCTGCATTTTGACCATTGCGGCGGGGCGGTCCGCCGGGAAGGCGAGCAATTGGTGCCGGCCTTCAAAAATGCCGTCTACTGGAGCAATGCGGCACACTGGCAGTGGGCCACCGAACCAAACCCCCGGGAGAAAGCCTCTTTTCTTTCCGAAAACATTCTGCCGATCCAGCAAAGCGGCCAACTGAAATTCATCGAAGTCCAGGAAGGAATACAATTCAGTGACGACATCTCCGTCCGGTTCGTGGACGGCCATACCCGGGCGATGATGCTTCCCCAGATTCGGGTGAAAGACAAAACGCTGGTGTATGTGGCCGATCTGTTTCCCTCCACGCACCACTTCCCGCTTCCCTGGGTGATGGCCTATGATATGTTTCCCATGACCACCATGCAGGAGAAGAAAGCATTTCTCCAGGAAGCGCTGGAACAGGATTATATCCTGTTTTTTGAACATGATCCTCAAACCGAATGTTGTACCCTGAAAGCCGCAGAAAAAGGGATGCAGGTAGCAGAGACCTTTACGCTCGACACCCTGTTCTGACGGGCAATGGAAAATCTATACACTTATGGCCGTTCATTTGACACCTGATAACAAGCTCAAAAAGCTGATCGTCGTGGGAGACCGCGTGCTGATCAAGCCGTCGAAGCCCGATGACCGGACCAGTGGAGGACTCTTTCTACCTCCGGGCGTCCAGGAAAGGGAACGGGTCCAGCAGGGACACGTCATCAAGACGGGACCTGGCTATGTCATTCCGATTCCCGCCGACAGTGACGAATCCTGGAAAGCGGAAGAAGAAAAAGTCAAATATGTACCCCTGCAAGCGAAGGAAGGCGATCTGGCTATTTTCTTGCTGAGTGCAGCCACCGAAGTCATGTATGAAAGGGAGAAATACTTTATCATACCGCAAAGTGCCATTCTGATGCTTGAACGGGAAGAAGATCTCTGAGCCGGGTATTTCGCGGTTAACCCCACTTTTTACCATGCTCCATAAAACAGCCGGACTTGTACTGCATACGGTTCCTTATGGGGAGACGAGCGTGGTCGTCCGGATATTTACGGAGCGCTTCGGGATACAATCCTACCTGGTAAACGGCGTGCGCAGCAGCAAAGCCAAAACCGGAAGGGCTAATCTGTTGCGTCCGGTCAATCTGTTGGACCTGGTGGTCTATCACCGGGATGAAAAGAATCTGCAACGGCTGTCGGATTTTCGATTCGCCTATCTATACCGGGCCTTGTATGCCGATCCGGTGAAAAATGCGGTGGCTTTGTTCATGGTGGAGCTGCTGGATAAAACCCTAAAAGAGCCGGACCCCCTGCCGGAGCTTTTTGACTTCACTGCAGAGGCGTTGCGGTGGGCCGACTCCTATGAGGATGGCCTGGGGAATCTGCCGCTCTTTTTTACCCTGAAAGTGGCCGCCATGCTGGGCTTTCATTTCTATGGCCGTTATCGTTCCACCACATCTTATCTTGATTTGAAGGAGGGCCGGTTCGTAGCCGAGCGTCCACCGCATCCGCATTTTCTCTCCCAAGAGGGTGCCCGGCTTACCGACACGCTGCTTCAGGCCACGGCCTTTGATTCTCTGTCGGGAGTCGCTACCCACAAGCATTTTCGCCGCACCTTGTTGTCGGCCTATCAGGATTACTTCCAGTTGCATGTAGCGGGCTTTTCCCGCCTGCAGTCGCCTCGCATCCTCATGGAGCTGTGGGACTGAACGGCAGCAGATGCTCCGCAAGCCGGAAAAAAACCCGTATTTTGATGCCTTATTATCTGGACCGCTGTCTTTAAACGATTCATGCACATGAACACTGATTCGAAGAAAAAACGCTGTGCCTGGCCAGGAGAAGATCTGCTGATGATCCGCTATCATGATGAAGAATGGGGCACTCCCCTGCATGATGATGCCAAGCTTTTTGAATTTCTTGTGCTGGATGCATTTCAGGCCGGCCTGAGCTGGCGTACCATCTTGCACAAGCGCGAAAACTTTCGCAAGGCCTTCGATCAATTCGCACCCAGCAAGATCGCCCGTTATACCGATCGAAAAGTTAAGCGGCTGATGCAAGACGAAGGAATCATCCGAAACCGGTTGAAGATCACCGGCACGATCGCCAATGCCCGCGCATTTCTGGAAGTACAGAAAGAATTTGGAAGCTTCGACCGGTATATCTGGCAGTTCACCGGATTTGCCCAGAAGATCACCAGGCGCAAAGCCGGCGATCCTCCTCAAGCTACTTCACCAGAGTCCGATGCCATGAGTGAGGCCTTGCGTAAGCGGGGCTTCAAGTTCGTGGGATCTACAATTTGTTATGCATTCATGCAAGCTGCCGGCATGGTCAATGACCATGCGACCACTTGTTTCCGTTATAAAGATTGCCGGGAAGGGGCATGAGCAGCACGCTGCTTTTGTCGGGCATATAATTTTTTCCAGGTCAGGAACCCTAAAATGGCGATGATTACATAGAAGATATTCAACCCGCAAAACAAGATCAGCTTTTTGACGAAGAACATGCCCACATCCACGGCATCGGCAATCAAAAGCGCGATCCAGTTTTCAATTTTTCGTTTGGCAAGCAGCCACATGCCTACGCACGCCATGGCAGAGCTGAAAGAATCCATGAGCGGCACATTATTGATCTGGTAAGTATGCAGCCAGAAGTACAGCCCCGTCCACAGGACTAAAAAGCCTAGCGCAGCGATGAGGAGCTCCCGGGGTGTACACCAGGTGATGGGTGTGGGGGATTCCACTTTCGCATTCTTTTCCGACCCGCGCCGCGTCCAGAAATACCAGCCATAAATACTCATCACGAGGTAATACAAATTCAGCGCTGCATCGGGATAGAGCTTATATTGTTCCCCGACGAAAATATAAATGCTGAAAAGGATCCCGAGAATACCTGCCGGATACACGCCGACATGATTTGCCCGCGCACACAACACACTCACAATGGCGCAAATCACAGCCAAGGCTTCCACCCAACTCATTTGCGCAATACCCGCTAAAAGCCCCTGATAAATTTCCTGATAACTCATGTAATCCCATATCGATGTTCACCGGCCATAAAACAGCTCACCCAGTCATCTGCAAAGTCTTTGTGGAACCCCGAAAACGGTGACGCTGCTTACTTGCCTTTGTGGCCCGCGAATCCGCCTTGCCCCACGCAAACCGAACCCCGGTTCACCCTCCTGCGGATGGTCCTTAGATAGGACAATATATCGCACCGAAGATAGCGCTAAAAAGTGGTTCGGGCAGAATCACTCCGCTATAGTACCGCGCTTCTCGGTAAGGGATATGGCCCCCCCGGGGCGTAGGACCTGTGGCCGGCAGTCTCCCGGCAAGGAGAAACCCGGTAGTGCACGAAGGTAACTGCGACGGGTAACTGCTTCTTATCCATCCTTGCAAAAGCTGAGCACAAGCCTGTAAGGCCATCTGTGCACTCGATTTTTTGCGATGAACAAACGGCGTAGCCTTGGCTGCGGATCACCTGCTGCCGCCTTGGATATTTGCGATAAGGAACACCGGAGGTGTAAACCGGATTGTCATTGATGTGGAGAACCTTAAAATAAGGCTTCGCTCTTGAATCTGTCTGTCGAAAGGGAAAGTGGGATTATTCGGTCTCTGCCACCACTTCCTTGACCTCAGGGATCATGCGCTTCATCATGCCTTCTATTCCTGCCTTCAGGGTGATCATGGAAGACGGACAGCCGGAGCAGGCACCTTGCAATGCCAGGGTGAGGATACCGCGGTCATATTGTTTGAACCGAATCGCGCCTCCGTCCATTTCCACGGCTGGGCGTACGTAGTGTTCCAACAGTTCTTTGATCCGCTTGACCACGTCACTGTCGTCGCCGGTCGGTTCGCTCAACAGCTCCTGTTGCGTAGCTAATTCTTCTTCGTTCAGGATAGGGCGGCCCTCTTCGATATATTCTTTCAGGAAAGTCTTGATCGCCGGCATGACATCATACCAGTCGGTTTCCGGCGTTTTGGTCAACGTCACGAAATTACTGGCGATGAATACGCCCCGGACAAACGGAAAGGTAAACAGCTCTGCCGCAAGCGGAGAAGGTGCTGCACTGCCTTCGTCAGGAAAATCTGCACTCTTTCCGGGATACAACAACTTGTTGACCACAAACTTCATGGTCTCCGGGTTCGGAGTCATTTCCGTGTAAATGCTGATTATCGGATTTCCGGTCTTGATCATGATAAAATAATTTGTAATGCAAAGGTAAACAATTTAACTTGGACGGCGGAAAATCAACCTTCATTTACCGGGGTAATTTTTCCCGCGGCGGTCCTGTCGGGGTCTTCAAAATATAACGGGTTGAACTTCAATAATTCTTATTACCAAACGGCCTTTGTATGGAAAGTACGCGAAAGCTTCATGCCAAAAAACGCATCGCCCTGGTGGCGCATGACAACAAGAAACAGGAACTGATCGAATGGTCCCTGTATAACAAAGACACCCTGGCCAATCATGAGCTGTACGCTACCGGAACTACTGGCCTGCTCATCGAACAGGCTACCGGATTGTCCATCCACCGGTTAATGAGCGGTCCCATGGGGGGAGATCAGCAACTGGGCGCAATGATTGCCGAGGAAAAAATAGGCGTGGTAATCTTCTTCTGGGATCCGATGGAAGCCCAACCCCATGACCCGGATATCAAAGCCTTGCTCAGGATCGGGGTAGTGTGGAATATTCCTATCGCTTGCGACAGGTCCACCGCCGACTTTCTGATCAGCTCTCCGTTAATGAGCATAGAATACGAAGCCAAGATGACGGACTATAGCAAGTATATGACCCGCAAAATCCCGGTATAATCCTGCGTCTTAACGGGAAAACAAATCCGCCAGTTCTTCCAGCCGGAAGACCAGGTAAGTGGCTTGTCCGCCGGGGGTCCGTTGCGCTTGCTGACAAGCAAACAACTGGTCGATCAACTGCTGCATTTCCGCTGCAGAGAGTACCTTCCCCGGCTTCACGGCCTGCCGGGCTGCCAGCGTCCGGATCATCTGTTCTCTTTTGTCCAGATGCAATTCAGGGCTAAAGTGCTTCCACTGTTCCAGAAGCGCTTCAATATGGCTTTGTTCATCCCCTGCTTCCAGGTCACCGGGAAGGCCATGCACCTGAAAGGTGTGGTTGCCGGCTTTTTTGATCTCATAGCCCAGCGCCGTGAGTTCACCCAACATGTCTTCAAACAGGACCGCATCGGCGGGGGACAACCGGATTTGCTGCGGAAAGAGCGATTGTTGCGCAGGAAGCGGATTGTTTCGGGAAGCTTCCCGGTATCGCTCGTAGAGTATCCGCTCATGGGCAGCCTGCTGATCGACCAGGATAAATCCGGATTTAATCTGCTGAAGGATATACCGGGCATGGATCTGCTGGGGGGGACGTTGCGGGGGGCTTTCTTCCCGCCATATTTCCCCGTCGACAGAAACAGAACCCCCATCCACCCTTTCCGGGGAGGGAAACTCGGGCAGCAGAAATGCTTCCTGGGGGGAGGCTCCCGAGCCGCGGACGGCAGGTCCTGAGCCCAGGGTATGGGCCTGGTTTTTTTGCGTAAATGTTTTGAAAATATCGGTGGCTGCTGTCTGTTGGCGGACCTGTTCGGTAAAGGGCTGGGACAGGGCAGGCAGCTGTTCTATGGACGCATCCAGGTTAAAGTCCAGTGTAGGGGTGATGCTGAACCGCGCCAGGGCGTGTTTTACCGCCGACTGCACAAAAGCATAAATCAGTTTTTCGTCTTCGAATTTAATTTCCTGTTTGGTGGGGTGCACGTTTACATCTACCCGCTCAGGATCCAGCTCCAGGAATAGGACATACATGGGATGGGTCTCCGGGGGGATTAACCCTTCGAAGGCGCCCATCAGGGCATGATGCAGATAACCGCTGCGGATAAACCGGTTGTTGACAAACAAATACTGATCTCCCCGCGTCTTTTTTGCCGCGTCCGGCTTTCCGACAAATCCTTTCATGTTGAGGTAGTCGGTGTTTTCCGCCACGGTAACCAGGCGGTCTTTATACGCATTGCCGAGCACCTGCAAAACCCGTGATTTCAACCCGCCTGCGGGCAAATGGAACACCTCCTGACCATTTGCCTCCAGCACAAAAGTGATCGCCGGAAATGCCAGCACTACGCGGAGAAATTCCTCCACGATATGGCGCATCTCCGTCGTATTGCTTCGCAGGAAGTGCCGACGGGCGGGAAAATTGAAAAACAGATTTTTCATCGCCAGGCTAGTCCCCACCGGACAAGCACAAGGCTCTGCCGCAATAGGCTGACCGTTTTCCATTTCCAGCCGGATCCCCAGTTCCTCATCGGGGGTACGGGTCTTTAACACCACCTGCGCCACCGCTGCGATGGAGGCCAGCGCCTCTCCCCGGAATCCCATCGTGCGGATATGAAACAGGTCGTCCATCTCTCGGATCTTGGAGGTGGCATGGCGGGCGAAACACAGGCGGGCGTCTGCTTCATTCATGCCGCATCCGTTGTCAATTACCTGGACCAGTTCTTTGCCGGCATCCTTGATGATCAGCCGGATCTCGGTAGCTCCACTGTCCACGGCGTTTTCCAGCAGTTCCTTCACTGCGGACGCAGGCCGCTGAATTACTTCACCGGCAGCAATTTGGTTCGCAATGTGATCGGGCAGACGTTGTATGACAGCGGGCACGAGGTGTGGTTTTGGGTAAAATTAACACGAATACCCCGACCGCAAAAAAGATGTGGAAAAAAATAAAAGGAGTAGGAGAGTTTCGATTGAAAAAAATCTTGTATGTTTAGTCGCGAAAAATGCATGCCTGCAACCAGGCGCGTGCCCAATGCATGACAGGGAGATCCATGAACCGACACAGACCGGGGGACGTACCTTTGAAGACCATTGCCCAAACCTCCGTGTACGTTTTTTTACGGATGAATCCGTATATGCCCGCCGGAAGGGCGATGACTCCCCTTCAATCCATCTATGACGGCGGGACACAGGCACGCATTACCTTTTCGGTATGCGGTCCGGCAAGGACTCGTGTAAACCCCGCCGAATTAATCCGAGATTCTGTCACAAAAATTCTGTAAGGAGCAGTCACAGCCTCTTTGGTGAGGTTTTTCCACTAAGATGAAAAAAGCGCTATTACTCGTATTTGTCACTGTACTTATGACCTCGTTTTGTCTTGCCCCGGTATCCCGCTATGGCGGCGGCGCATCCGTCTTTCCGCGGGATGGAGCTGAGCCGGGCATTGCCGCGCCACAGGCTGCCCAGGAACAGCAGTGGGTGGATAGCGTTTTTCGCACCCTGACACCGGAGCAGCGCATTGCCCAATTGATTTTTGTGCGGGCTTATTCCGATTATAACGCTTCTCATATCGCCGCGGTCAAAAAACTGGTTGCAGAAAAATATGTGGGCGGCCTGGTCTTCTTCCAGGGATCCCCCGTCCGCCAGGCCGAGCTCACCAACATGTACCAGGGACTGGCCAAAGTACCCTTATTCATTTCCATAGACGGAGAATGGGGGCTGGGTATGCGGCTGGACAGCGTGCTGGATTTTCCGCGTCAGATGACCATGGGCGCTGTAGGCGACAGCACCCTCATATACGCCGTGGGAAAGGCCATTGGCCGGCAATGCAAGCGCATCGGGATACAGATCAATTTTGCGCCGGTGGTGGATATCAATAACAACCCCGATAACCCGGTGATCAACGACCGGTCTTTTGGCGAAGACAAATACCGGGTGGCCCATTGGGGTATCCAGTATATGAAAGGCATGCAAAGCGAAGGAATCATTGCATGCGCCAAACATTTCCCTGGACATGGAGACACCAATACGGACTCACACAAAGCATTGCCCGTCATCAATAAGAGCCTGGCAGCGCTGAAAGATCTGGAACTGTTCCCGTTCCGGGAGATGAGCCGGGCGGGTGTTGCCTCCATGATGGTAGGTCACCTGGAGATTCCGGCGATCGATGCCCGTCCGCACCGGCCAACTTCCCTGTCTCACAAAGCCATTACCGGGATCCTGCGGGACCAAATCGGTTTTCGCGGACTGGTATTCACCGATGCCCTGGAAATGAAGGGAGTCAGCGACTATTTCAGGGATGGCAAAGCCGGAGTGGAAGCGCTGCGGGCAGGGGATGACATCTTGCTGTTGCCGGAAAACATCGACGCCTGCATCGGCCAAATCAAGCAGGCCCTGGCGGCCCATACGATCAGTTGGTCGACGGTAAATAACCGCGTGAAAAAAGTGCTCCATGCAAAATACCATACCGGACTCGCCCATTGGCAACCGGTCGATACCGATCACCTCACCGAGGACCTCAACAACGAAACGCTGGCGCTGACTCAGGAGATTTACCGGCAGGCGGTGACCGTACTCAACAACGAAAACCACCTGTTGCCCTTCCGGACCAAAGACTCCTCACGGCTCGCTTTCCTGGGCATTGGCGGAGGCGATTTCAGCGCACTGCTGTCCACGATCCGGCAATACCGCACCATAGATACTTATGCTTTTAAATCCAACGGCACTTTTCAAGATGCAGCTTCACTCGCCGCAAGGCTGAAACAGCAATATGACAAGCTCATCATCGGCGTAGGAAATTACCACCGCTACCCGGCTCACCATTTCGGATTATCCAGCCCTGTACTGCAGCTCATTCAGCAACTGCAGGAGGAAATGCCCACGGTAACGCTTGCCTTCGGCAACCCTTATGCGATTAAACATTTCTGTCATGGACCAGCCATCGTGGCGGCCTACGAGGACGACAGCCTCATGCAACACACCACGGGAGATTTGATTTTCGGGGCTTTCGATCCCAGTGGTACCCTGCCGGTTACCGTGTGCCCGGAGTTTCCTTCCCATACAGGACTTTCTTCCTTCTCTTATCAGCATGTCTACCTTCCCTATACGAATCCGCAAAACGTAGGAGCCGACCCCTCCCAACTGTATAAAGTAGATTCCATCGCCCGGAATGCCATTGCCAACCAGGCTTTTCCGGGATGTGTGGTCCTGGCGATGAAAGACGGCAAGATTTTTTATCACAAGGCTTTTGGCAGCCTCACCTATGACAAGAAAATACCTGTCTCTCCCAACACAATATTCGACATGGCCTCCTGCACCAAGATCTGCGCCACGACCATGGCTTGCATGCGGTTGTACGACGAAGGCAAATTAAAGCTGGACGGTACCCTAGGGGATTACCTTCCCTGGATGCGGGGCAGCGACAAGGCCGGTCTCACCATCAAAGATGTGATGTTGCACCAGGCAGGATTCATTCCCGACGTACCTTATCTGGACCTGATGCTGACCGACAAAGTGCATCCCAATCCCCTCATTTTCCACACCATCCGCGATTCGATCTATTCGGTACGGGTAGCTGAGAATATGTATATGGATAAGCGCTATCAGGACACACTCAATGCTGAAATGCGCAACAGCCCCTTGGGCCGGCGGCATAACTATGTTTATAGTGATATTGATTTTGAATTAATGGGCTATGTTGTCTCTGCCCTCGCCGGTCTCCCGCTTGATGAATACGTAAAACGCACCTTCTACGACAAAATCGGCATGAACGCGACCGGGTTTTTGCCCAGAGAACGCTATCCGTTGAACAGGATCGCCCCCACCGAATGTGAGAAGGTCTTCCGGCTGCAATGCCTGCATGGCGACGTGCATGATCCCCGTGCGGCGATCTTCGGCGGCGTAGCCGGGCATGCCGGTCTGTTCGCGGACGCCTATGATCTGGCCGCACTGATGCAGATGATGCTTAACGGGGGTACTTTTGATCATGTCCAATATCTTAAACCTTCCACCATCCAATTGTTCACTTCTTATCAAAGTGACGTGAGCCGCAGGGGAATCGGCTTTGACAAGCCCGCCAAGGATCAGAGCGGATTCCAGTATCCCTATCCCTGCAAATACGCTTCTGCGGAAACCTTCGGCCATACAGGCTATACGGGTACCTGCATCTGGGTAGATCCGAAATATCACCTGGTCTATATCTTTTTATCCAATCGTGTATACCCTGACGGAGGAGCGAACCTGAAATTGTCGCGCATGGAAATCCGGGGAAAGATTCAGGACGCTTTTTACGAGGCCCTGGGCGTGCCGGGTACCGAGGCCACTGCCTCCTCCCGGAATCTGTGAGTCTGACTGAAAACAGGCCTGTATGGATATTGTGCTGGTCATATTGGGAGCTTTGGCCATAGTGGCCGGCATCGCCGGCAGCGTCCTGCCCGTCCTTCCGGGGCCGCCGCTCGCCTGGGCGGGATTGCTATTGCTTCACTTTACCCAAATGGCGCAGTTTTCTACACGTTTGCTGGTGATCACCGCCGTGGTTACCGGGCTGTTGATGTGCCTTGACCTCTACCTTCCTGTATGGACCACGCGGCGTTTCGGAGGCTCCAAATGGGGACAACGAGGAGCGGCTGCGGGAATCATTGCGGGGTTTTTCATCGGACCCTGGGGCATCGTACTGGGGCCGTTAGTAGGCGCCTTTCTGGGAGAAATATTTAACCAACCCACGCAACTTCGGCGAGCCGCAAAAGCGGCCCTGGGATCCTTCATCGGCTTTCTGGGGTCCACCGGCCTCAAACTGATCTGGTGTTTGATGCTGGCCTGGTGGTTCATCCGCGCCTTATTGGGACACTGAGTCAGAGGCTGTCGGATGCCGCTGTCGCCTGGCTGTTGATCAGCTGATACAGCTCATCGAGGTTTGGAGCCAGAATAATATCCGTCCGGCGGTTATGCGCCCGGCCCTCCTCGGTGGAATTGGAAGCTACCGGATCATACTTGCTATGGCCGGAAGCGATTACCCGCGTGGGGTCTACCTGATAATCGCTGGTCAGAATTCGGACGATGGAAGCGGCGCGGGCCAGGCTTAACGCCCAGTTATCCTCGTATCTTCCGCGAATGGGGATAGAATCGGTGTGGCCTTCGATGTCGATTCTAATGTTGGGATTGGCGTTTAATACGGTGGCCACCTGGGAAAGCGCCTCTTTTCCTTTGGGATCCACCACCGCGCTTCCTGACTTGAACAGAAGCTTTTCCTGCATGGAGACATAGACCTTCCCGTTCTTTTCAAATACGGTCAGTTCGTCGGAATTGAATTTCATCAGGGCATCGGAGATTGACCGGCGAAGCCGTTCGGTCACCTCGCGCTGTTTATCCAAAATGGCCTGCAAGGCGGCCAGCTTTTGCTGTTGTTCGGCGATCTGTTGCTTAGAGGAATTCAATTCGCTTTTCTGGCTGGCGATCTGGGTCTTGGCCGCCGCAATCAGTTTATTCAACTTACCCGTCAGGTCATCTACCTGGCTATGCAATATCCGGGCGGTGTCCTGATAGTTTTGCAGCAGCCTGGCCAGCCGTGTGCTATCCTGCCGCAAGTCGCTGACTTCCAAGCGGGAATTGACATATTTGCGGCTGGAGACACAGGCGCTTAGGGACAAAACGCCTATGCACAACAAAAAGATATACTTCATGCGATTTCGATGGGTGAACAAATCTGGATTTCTGATTTAAAGGTAGTAATTTGTACTGATTTTCTATGTCTTCGCATACCTGTCCTCGGGCGAGTCTAAGTCAGCCCGCTGGCTACAGGGTCTGCCAATCCCTTAGCCAGAATCATCCGTGCCGTTCTACGGTTCGCGGTCCACGAGGAATACATAGACCTCACGCGGTCCATGGACACCCACGACCGATCTTTTTTCGATATCTGAAGTGCGGCTGGGTCCGCTTTGGAAGGAAATCATGGACGGCAGGCGCTCCCCATATTTATTCCTGAGCCGGGCCAGGGCATCCCGGATATCGAAGACCAATTGGTCCGGATACGCCACCACGATATGGGCCGGGGGAAAAACGCCGACGGTGCGCCCGGAGGGCTGCCCTGCACTAAGCACAATGCTGCCGGTGCGGGCTACCAGAGCCTCACAGGTGGTCAGTCCCGCACCAGCATCCCGGATATCCTCCGAGGCGTTCAGGCACGAAAGCTGATAAGGTTCCAAGGTATGCAGCAGTTGGAGTTCCCGGCAGTAAATGGAAGACCATTCATTATTGGCGGCAAGCAGGCGCAGATTTTCGGCCACTTCTGCATGGTCGGCGCAAAACACAAAACGGCCGAGCAACCCGGAGAACGTTTCGGCAAACTGGATATCCAAATCACCCGCCTGAGACGCAAACACCGATTGCTTTCCTTCTGCCTGGGGAAAGGGAAGGGGTACCGGCTGGCTCAACGCATTACGGACACGTTTTAAGATATTTTCCTTGGCGGGGGCGACATTCATAAGCGCCTGGTATTAATTAAGCCGGAGAGGGTTTGATGATGTCCTGGGGTTGCACATTATTGTCCGAAGGAGCCACCACTACCGGCGGATCCGATTTCCGTTCGTCGAAAGGCCGTTTGCCCAACATACGGACCAGATCAGCCTGGTACAACACCTCTTTTTTCAGCAGTTCTCCGGCAAGCAGTTTCAGCTGTTCCATTTTCTCGCGCAACAATTCCTTGGTCCGCATATAAGCATTCTCAATCAGCTTGCGCACTTCATCATCAATCATGCGCGCAGTGGCATCCGAATAGGGCTTGTTGAACGAATAATCCGCCTGCGGATCATAAAAGGAAATATTGCCGATTTTATCATTCATGCCGTATACCGTCACCATGGCATAAGCCATCTTGGTCACTACCTGCAGGTCGTTCTGCGCACCGGTCGAGATCTTGGAGAAGATCAGCTCTTCAGCGGCCCGGCCACCCAGGGTCATGCACATGTCGTCGGTCAGCTGCTCGGTGTTATAAAGATATTGCTCTTTGGGCAAATACTGGGCATATCCGAGCGCCGCTGTGCCACGAGGCACAATGGTGACCTTGACCAATGGATTGGCATGTTCCAGATACCAGCCGCAGATCGCATGACCTGCCTCATGATGGGCAATAATGGCTTTTTCTTCAGGCGAGATCAGCTTGTTCTTTTTCTCCAAACCGCCGATTACCCGGTCGATGGCGTCATTAAAATCCTCGGTCTCCACCATTTTCTTGCCCTTTCGGGCAGCGATCAGCGCGGCTTCATTACAAATGTTGGCAATGTCCGCGCCCGCAAATCCGGGAGTCATGGCCGCCAGCTTTTTGATGTCCAGGTTGGGAGAACACTTGATCGGTTTGAGGTGCACGTCGAAGATCTTCTCGCGTCCCGCCAAATCCGGCTTTTCGATGGAGATCTGCCGGTCGAAACGACCCGGACGAAGCAAGGCAGTGTCCAATACATCCGGCCGGTTGGTGGCCGCCAGGATAATGATCCCGCTATCGGTGCCAAACCCGTCCATTTCCACCAACAACTGGTTCAGGGTATTTTCACGCTCGTCATTACTCATCATCACGTTCTTGCCCCGGGCCCGTCCGATGGCATCAATTTCGTCGATAAATATGATACAGGGCGCTTTCTCACGCGCCTGCTTGAACAGGTCGCGCACCCGGCTTGCGCCCACGCCTACAAACAACTCCACGAAGTCTGAGCCCGAGATGGAGAAAAACGGCACCTGCGCTTCTCCCGCCATGGCCTTGGCCAAAAGTGTCTTACCCGTACCCGGAGGGCCGATCAGCAAACAGCCTTTGGGAATTTTTCCTCCCAGTGAGGTATACTTTTTCGGATTTTTCAGAAAATCGACGATTTCCATCACCTCTTCCTTGGCCTCATCCAGACCGGCTACGTCGTTAAAGGTGACGCTGACACGGGTTCCCTTTTCAAACAGCTGCGCACGGGACTTGCCGATGTTAAAAATGCCGCCCGGGCCGCCTCCGCTGCCACTGCCGCCCATTTTGCGCATGAGCAGAATCCACAGGCCGATGATCAGCAATAAGGGAATGAGAAATTGCAGGATGGGACTGAACCAGTCGGTCCGGTTGTCAAATTTCACGTTGATCTGCTCCCCCTCGCTGTAATTATAAAACTTTTCCGCTTCGGCCAGATTGTCCTGGAAGGTCTTCAGGTCACCGATGGTAAAATGATAATGGGGACCCGGGTTTACCGATCCAAGCGTGCCGTGCGCCACATCCTTGAACTGCGGCTCGGTGAGCATTTCGGGCTTGATGTATACCTCGACATCACTTTTGTTGACCACCACCAGCTTGTCCACGGCATGGCTGGCCAGAAGATCCCGCTTGAAGTCCTGGAAACTGATTTCCTTGGGCTTGTTGTGGAAATCGAAAAAGTTCATTGAAAGAAGGATAATGCCTATAATCGCATAAACCCAATATAGATTGAACTTGGGCCCCTTTTTGGGCGACTTGCCATTACCATTGCTTCCATTGGGCGGTATGCCATTTCCTCCTTTTTCCATATGACACGTATAGTATTTTAAATATCAGGCTAAAAAATAAGGTTTATTCTGGGTACAAATTCCTTTATTATAATGCACTCGGGCGCAATTGGTTCATTCCTCGTGGTCCTGCCGTAGGGCATCGCTCCACATTTCTTCCAGGCGATAAAACGCGCGGCTTTCCGGCTGGAATATATGGACCACGATATTGATATAATCAATCAGTACCCACTGCAGCACTGAAATACCTTCTTCTTTGTAGGGCAATTCTCCCGTCTGGGCTTTTACCTGCTCGGTAATGGAATCAGCGATCGCCTTTACTTGGATGCTTGAACTGGCTTCACAAACTACAAAAAAATCAGCCACCGCTTCAGGAATCTTCCGGAGATCCAGGGATACAATCTTTTCGCCTTTTTTCTCTTGAATGGCCCGGATTATGGTTTTAAATAATTTGCTGTTTTTGTGTAGTCTCCTGACGGAAGGGGTTTGATTTTTCAGAAAGGTTGCTTGTGCCAATAACGCTTATTTTGTGATTTAAGTTGGATTATTTGATAACTTTCCCGCAAAGGTACTAATTCCCTCAGAACGCACCTGATTATTGCAGGCTGCAAGGGGAAAAACGGCGGGATACTATAGAACCCCTTAAGGGGAAAAAAGTTCACAACCCATGGACCATTTATCAAGAATCGGAGAGCCTTTTATCACCCTTTCGGAGGTGGACAGTACCAATAACTATGCCATGGCCCGGATCGCGGAAGCCCCGGTGGCGCACGGTACAACCTGGTTTGCCTGGAAGCAAACGGCCGGAAAGGGCCAGCGGGGGCACCGCTGGATGAGTGCAGCGGGAGAAAATATCCTGATGTCCATTGTCTTAAAACCAAGCGGGCTGCAGGCTTCGAATCAATTTTACCTGAGTGCGGTGGTGGCGCTGGCCTTACACGACCTGATAAAAAAATATGCGCCGGATCAGGCCAAGATCAAGTGGAGCAACGATATTTACCTCGATGACAAAAAGGCAGGAGGTATCCTCATTGAAAACATCCTCCGGGGCAATGAATGGCATTATGCGGTCGTAGGCATTGGGCTAAACGTCAATCAGGAGACTTTCCCCAGAGACCTGCCGAATCCGGTCTCCCTTCGACAGTTCACCGGTCAACCTCACGAGGTGCTTCCCCTGGCCGGAGCGCTTTGCCAGCACGTGGCCGAACGCTTTGCCAGCCTGAGACCAGGAAATTTTAACACGATTTTAGCGGAATACACCCGCGCGCTCTACGGGTTGAACCGGATGCAGCGCTTTCAACGGGGCGAAGAAACCTTTGAGGCAGTGATCCGGGGCGTGGACAGTCAGGGAAAATTACAGCTGCAAAAAGGCGCTCAGATTTTTGGGGTGGATTTCGGGGAAGTAATTTTTCTCAGGCAAGACCATACCCCCATTCTCTGAGCAACTGGCGAACTTGCTCCAGGTGAGCTCCCTGGACCAGTATTTCGCCTTCTTTGGCGTTACCCCCGGTGCCACAGGAGGTCTTCAGCCGTTTGCCCAATTCGCGCAAATCGGCCTCCGGGCCTACAAAACCTTCCACCAGTGTCACGGTTTTCCCCTTGCGATGTTTGGTATCCACGCGTACCCGCAGCCGTTGCTGGGATGGCGGCAAGGCAGAAGCGTTTTGTTCCGGCGCTTCGAAAGAGAATTCCGGATTGGTGGAATAGATGATCCCGCCGCTTCCACGTTTGGATTGATGCCTGCCCATGGGCACAAAGATACGGCTTCCGCCTAAAAGGATGTGCGCTGCAAGGCCAGCACCTGCAACGCCGAGGGGCGGATCCGGATGCGTACGGTTCCCCCGGCTACCGGAACCGGGTCGCCGTCAATCTGCATCCATTCCAGGGGCCTCGCCGCGGCAATGCGGAGTTCCCGGCAAGGCACGTGACTTGCATACCGGGTTCCGGCGAGACCGTATATCCACGCCGCCAGCGACACAGCCGGCAGTGCCAGGGTTGGAAAAGGCCTCATTATACAGGCATCCAATATTCCATCGTCCGGCCGGGCTCCCGCCACAATCTTGAAATTATAACCAAACTGGCTGCCGTTGGCTACAGTCACCAGAAAAGCGGTCGTTTCCCAGGAACGCTTCTCGGTCCGCAAAGTGTACGTTTCAGGATGGTAGTGCCGCAGGGCTCGCAATACCTGGCGGGTATAGGCACCCAACCCCCGCCGGCTGCCTCCGGCAAATAAACGCGCCACCAAGGCATCGAAGCCTACGCCGGCATTGCTGAGGAAAAGATGTCCGTTCGCTTCTCCCACATCAATGGTCTGCAAAGCGCCTTCCTGGATGACTGCGAGTGCAGCTGAAGTGCGGCGGCTGATTCCCAGCATGCGCGCCAGCCCGTTTCCACTGCCTTTGGGCACAACGGCCAGGACAGAGGAACTGCCCAACAGTCCCTGGGCCACTTCATTGACCGAACCGTCTCCTCCTACGGCTGCCACAATATCCACTCCCCGGCGTGCCGCATCAGCCGCCAATTCCGTCCCATGTCCCGGATAACGGGTATAGGCGATCTGCGTTTCGAAAAGCCGCGGGTCCAGCTCCCCTGCAATCTGGGTTTCGAAGGCTTTTGTGCCCCCTGTGCCCGCGTGTGGATTCACTATAAACAGGACCTGTTTCACCGACAGATGATTGTAAGAAAACCAGCCCAAAGGCATGCCGGCTGATGCTCAGGCATTCCTCAGGAGGTATTTTTCCCTTCCGACCTGGGCGGAAATAAGCGGCGCTTTGGGGGCCAGGAAAAATCCGGTCAAGCTGGCAAACAAAATAGGAATAAAATCATGGTATCCCGTCATGGTCGCCACCAGGATGATGGTGCTGATAGGCGTCCGGGTAACACAGGCATTTACCGCGGCCATGCAGCTTACCACCACCAACGGAAGATCCTGTCCGGGAAATAAATGATACACAATGAGTCCGGTAGTAGCTCCGATAAAAAACAACGGGATGATAAATCCTCCCCGCCAGCCGGAGGTCACCGTCAGGGCCATGCTGAGGATCTTCACCACCAGGATAAGGGCGAGGAGCTGCAGGGCGAAGGTGCCGGATAACAAATCATTAAGCTCATAATGGCCGAAAAAACGCGTGATGGGTAACCACCACCCCATGATCCCCAGACAAACTCCTCCGATCAGGGTTTGTACATAAATGGGGAGCTTCAAGTATTTATAAAGCCTGTTAAATTTGCGAAACACCCAGATCACGCCCCAGCCGACGCAGGCTCCGGCAGCGCCATATAACATGGCCCAGAAAAAATCAAGCACATTGGGCTGCACCCGGGCGATAGGAAGCGTCCAGGCGGGAGCCAGCCCCAGGTTCGTAATGATGACAAAGACAATATAGCTTGTGCCGCTGGAGACGAAAGCCGGGATCAGAGCCTGGTAATATTCCACCACATGTTTATGATGCATGATTTCCAGGGCAAAAAGGCTGCCTCCCAGGGGAGCGCCGAACAGGGAGGTGAATCCCGAAGCCATGCCGGCAATACTGAGCGAGCGATGATCTTCTCCCTTGATTTTAAGTTTTTTGGCCATCCAGGACCCAATGGATCCGATCACCTGGACCATCGGTGCCTCGGGCCCGGCACTTCCTCCTACACCGATGCCGATGGCGGAGGTGGCGATCATGGAGGGATTATATCGGGTCTCCAGCTTCCCTCCGTTGAAGCGGATATTGTTCACCACCAACTCCATTTCCCCCGGCTCACTGACAAAATGAATGATCAGACCAATGGCGAGGCCGCCTGCCGCCATCAAACCGATGACCTGCCATCCGGAGTCAAACTGGACAAAAAATTTCATCAAAAAATCCACCAGCAGCCAATACAAGCCCGCCACGATCCCGCCTACAATACCCAGCGTCACCCACAGAAAAAAGGACTTAGTAAATACAAAAGGATTCAGCCGTAAAGGAGCGTTAATCTGATTGCGAAGCTGAATCCATCTCCGTCTTCGGGAAAAGTCAGTCATAGATAAATTTCAATGCTGCCCGTCTTCGGTGGGGGCAGCCGCTAAAAACAAGGAGGCAAAGTTACGCGAGTATCCCGAAAAAAATAAGGGCGGGCTGTCTTTGGGGAAGGCAGGCAGCAAAAACCAACGGGCGGATTCTGCTTGTAGATGCCACCAAATTGGTACCTTTGCAGGCTTAAACACCCGCTAATCCGGTACGAAAGATGTACTTTTGTGGGGATTTTAGCCCGAAAAAGCGGCTTTCTGTGAATAAAAAAATAAAAACCAAACTGTTATGAAAGTGGCAGTCGTAGGAGCTACCGGCCTGGTAGGCTCAAAGATGTTGCAGGTGCTTGCCGAACGCAATTTTCCGGTTACCGAACTGATTCCGGTGGCTTCGGAACGGTCTGTGGGAAAACTGGTAGAATTTAAAGACAATAAATATACCGTGGTGAGCCCGGATGAGGCGATCGCCCAGAAACCCGATGTGGCCTTGTTTTCGGCCGGAGGCAGCACTTCCCTGGAATGGGCGCCAAAATTTGCCGAGGCGGGTATTCCCGTGATCGACAACTCTTCCGCCTGGCGGATGGATCCCACCAAGAAACTCGTGGTGCCGGAAATCAATGCCGGCAGCCTCACTCCCGAAGACAAGATCATTGCCAATCCGAACTGCTCTACCATACAAATGGTGATGGCGCTCAATCCGCTGCACAAAAAATATGGCGTAAAGCGGGTGGTCGTCAGCACCTACCAATCCGTGACGGGAACGGGAGCCAAAGCGGTCAACCAACTGATGAACGAACGAAAGGGAACCGATGGGGAGAAGGCCTATCCTTACCGCATTGACCTGAACGTGCTTCCTCACATTGATGTATTCCTGGACAACGGATATACCAAAGAAGAAATGAAAATGGTTCATGAGACCAATAAGATCATCGGCGATGACAGCATCAAGGTGACGGCCACTGCCGTACGCATACCGGTGATGGGCGGCCACAGCGAATCCGTCAACGTAGAGTTCTCCGAGGAGTTTGAGCTCTCCGATATCCGGGAGCTGTTAGGAAGCGTTCCGGGCCTCGTCGTGGTAGACGATGTGGAACGTCTGAAATATCCGATGCCCATAGATGCTCACGAACGGGACGAAGTATTTATTGGGCGCATCCGGCGGGATGAGACACAGCCTAAGACCCTGAATCTTTGGATCGTGTCGGATAATCTGCGCAAAGGAGCAGCCACCAATGCGGTACAGATTGCTGAATACCTCGTGGAAAGAGGTTGGATCGGCACCTCTAAGGCGGCCTTGTCTCAGCAGATGGCCTAAGGTGAACTTAAGAAAGCAAAGCGGCTGCCTCCCTATCAAGGCAGCCGCTTATGCATCAGGGGAGCGGACTAAGAAAGGATATAGGTCCGCTTCGCAATCAGGTGTAAGAAGCAAGGTCACAAAGAAACACAGCGTAGAGGATTGTCCACCCTCAATTTGGGAAAAACAATAATCCCATCAGGAAAAGCTTCCGCTTCATCAGCGGCCATGAGATCAGAGCTTTCTGAGCCACACTTCTTCGACAAAGTGATCGGGACCTTTTTTCAAAATGAGCTTTGCCCGGTTACGGGTAGGCAAGATGTTTTCCACCAGGTTGGGCGCATTGATTTCCTGCCATATTTTTTTTGCCATAGCCCGGCTTTCTTCCTCCGACAAATGGGCAAACCGATGAAAATAAGAGTCAGGGTTGCGGAACGCCGTCTCCTTAAGTGCCTGAAACCGCTCCACATACCATTTTTCAATGTAGGCTTCGCAAGCGTCGACATAAATGGAAAAATCAAAGAAATCAGATACGAATAGCCGGCTTGTCTTATCGGTCTGTCGCCCCGCCTGCAACACATTGATGCCCTCCAGGATCACAATATCGGGCTGTTCGATCCAGTGTTCCTGGTTTTTTTGCACATCATAGTACAGGTGAGAGTACACCGGAGACGACACCCGGGGTTTTCCTGACTTGAGGTCCGCCAGAAAACGGATCAGCCGCCGCGCATCATAACTTTCAGGAAAGCCTTTGCGGTTAAGCAGGCCTTTCTCTTCGAGGACTTTATTGGAATAAAGGAAGCCGTCGGTGGTCACCAGTTCTACCCGCGGATGTCCTTCCCACAGGGAAAGAAGTTTCTGCAGTACCCGGGCAGTGGTGCTTTTCCCTACCGCCACACTTCCGGCAATGCCAATGATAAAAGGCACCTTGCGGATGTCGCTGTGCAAAAAACGGTCGGTCACGGCGTACAATTCGTGCGCGGCCATGACATAAAAATTCAGCAACCGCGACAGCGGCAGGTAAATCTGGATGATCTCCTCCATGGTAAGGGGTTCGTTCCAGGCCCGCATGGCATCAATGTCCTTATCGAGCAGGTGCAATATCTCATCATCCCTGAGTTTGGCCCAAGCGCTCCTGGGAATGCGCAGATAAGGGGAATAATCCTTCGCGTAAGGACTCATCGATTCATTTTTATCGGATGTCCGGCAAATGTATTGCAAAATGCCAAATGACCCTAGGTTTACTGCTTTAGTGGTATTTTCGCCTGTCGTGTTGCCGATATCGCGGGCGAGGGGATCAAAGCGTAGTAATTGCTGTCATGAAATATTATTTCCTGCTGGGATGGTGCGGGTTGTGGCTCACGCAGCCCCTGCTGGCTCAAAATTTACAAAGCCAGGCGCACCGGATCCTGATTGATGCGCCTGGCTTCGACCAGGCGAACGTGGGGATCTGCCTGTACGATCCGGGCAAGCACGAATACCTGTATCGCCATAACGACCGGCGGTATTTTACGCCGGCCTCCAACACGAAGCTTCTGTCCTTATACGCCGGCCTCTGCTATCTGGGAGATTCCACATCGGGAATCCAATACCAGCTATGGGGCGATACCCTGTATATCCGCGGCACCGGAGATCCTTCGGTGCTGCACCCTGACTTTGCCGTCCAACCCGTCTGGGAATTTCTGACACGACAGTCCCGGCCCATTGTACTGACCGAGCCCGCGTGGGAAACACTTCCCTACGGTCCCGGATGGGCCTGGGACGATTTTCAAGAAGCCTTCCAGCCGGAACGCTCGGCCATGCCTCTGTACGGGAATGTAGCCCGATTTTTGGCCACTGGGGGAACGTTGACCGTGATTCCTGAGCACTTTGCCGGGGACCTGGTATCCGAGGGCAGCGGGGATGACCGGGCGGCCGCAATGGCGCGGGATCCTTTAAGGAATGTGTTCTATTTTGGGGCAGCAAATGGCCCGTCCTTCGCCCGGGAGGTTCCCTTTCTTACCAGCGGTCCGCTTACCGCCGCATTGTGGGCTGACACCCTGCATAAGCCTGTGCTGTACCGCCCCGGGGTCTCTCTGCCAGGCCCATGGAAATCGGTGGCCAACGTGCCGTTGGACAGCCTTTTGCAGATCATGATGCATCGAAGCGACAATTTTTTCGCCGAACAGACTGATCTGATGGTGTCCGCGCGGCTTTTCGATACTTTGTCTACCTCACGGATCATTGCTTATCTGCTGGAAGAGGCCTTCCGGAATTTGCCGGACACCCCTCGATGGGTGGATGGGTCCGGGCTGTCCCGTTATAACCTGTTTACCCCCCGGGATCTGGTGGCGGTACTGGCCAAACTGTATGGAGAATTTTCATCAGACCGCCTGGATGCGATTCTGCCTACCGGCGGCCAGGGTACCCTCGCCGGGCTTTATCACGACATGGCAGGTGCCATTTTTGCCAAAACCGGTTCGCTCAGCAATAACCAGGCCCTGAGCGGCCGCCTCGTGACCCGAAAGGGGCATATCCTGCTGTTCAGCATCATGGTGGGAAATTGCCTGGTTCCCTCCCGGCAAATCAGCCTGGCCATGGAGCGGTTCCTCAGGTTTGTCTGGGAGACCCAATAAGGGCCGCTAACAGCTTAAGGGCATCAAGGCCCTCTAACCGGGGCTTTTGATGGACTACATCTCACAGCTTTAAGCGCGCCGTTCAGAACTTCAGTTCAGGCCAGCCTTCCCGGTAGGTTCTCCGGACGAACTGGTTTGCGGGCTCAAAATTGGTGATCCTGCGATTTTCCGCATCCCATTGCAAGGTGATTCCCCGGCCGGGATAATGAAATCCCTTGCCGTTACTGTTGGGTTCCCGGTAATTGAAACTGCGGATGGCCAGATTGGCCATGAGGATACTCTGGGTAAGCGGCACGGCATACTCGACAAAGGGAGAATCCACCTCCATATTTCCATATCCGGCGATACAGGCTTCCACCCATTGGGTATAATGTCCGTCCTCACCCCCTTGAATGCGGGGGTATTTTTTCGGTACCTGCACCTCGCGGGTCCGCGAGGTCGGCAAAAGCTGCGGATCCTGTCCGTAAACCCCGCACATCATCTTTCCTTTCGTGCCTTCAAAGATCACCCCGTTCCCTACGTCTCCTTTTCCACCCATAACCTCGTTGGGGCCGAGCTCAGCAGGCCGTTCGGGTTGTATGCCCCCGTCCATCCAGTGGAGCCGGACTTCCTTGCCATCATCTCCTTTGAAAGTCAAATGAGAGGACGAGGACACCGGTCCGCTTTTGGGATAATAGGCCTGTTCCCAGTTGTTGACATATGGCGTACTTACGCTGCAGGTGACTTCAGTGGGATATTGGAGATTAAGTACTTTAAATACCGGTCCTACAATATGGCAGGCCATGTCACCGATGGCTCCGGTGCCAAAGTCCCACCATCCGCGCCAGTTAAAGGGTACTACCAAATCCTCATAATCATGCTCCTGGGCGGTCCCCAGCCACAAATCCCAGTTCAGCTCTTTCGGTACAGGCGGCTTTTTATCGGGCCAGGGGATGCCTTGGGGCCAAACGGGCCGGTTGGTCCAACAGTGCACCGTATGCACGTCGCCAATGATGCCGGCATCATACCATTCGCGCAACTGGCGTACCCCATCTCCTGAGGTTCCCTGATCACCCATCTGATTGACCACTTTATACCGCTTGGCCGCTTCTCCCAACATATAGGCCTCATAAATATCGTGGGTCAGCGGCTTCTGCACATAGACATGCTTACCCAGTTGCATGGCATGAAAGGCCACGATCGCATGGTTATGATCGGGGATACCCACATCCACCGCATCAAAATGGGCATGTTCTTTATCAAATAATTCGCGCCAGTCATGATAGTACTTGGCTTTGGGAAACAGCTTTCGGTTCTGGGCTGCCTGCCGGTCGTCGACATCGCATAAAAAAGCTATTTCCGCCTTGCCCGACTTGGCAAAGTGCCGGTCATCGTCCCCTCCTTTTCCTCCGGCACCGATGCCGGCGATCAAAAGCCGGTCGCTAGGCGCCACAAAACCGCGACCGAGGACATGCCTGGGCACAATATAAAACCCTGCGGTAGCCAGGGAGGCATTTCGGATGAATTTTCTTCTGGAAGCTGACGATTGACCCAACGGTGCTTTTTCACCTGCCATGATTGATAATTTTATGGTTTGTAAAAATATTCCATTTGCGCATCCCTGAATCAGGCATCAAACACAAACATCTTGTTGTGATCTTCTTTTTTCACGCATTCCGCCAGGGTTTTTTCATCATAGGAGAGTCCATATTGCCGCAACACATCATCGGGCACTCCGTCCCAAATTGTAGGTGTGTTGCCGACATAGCCAATATCCTGAATCCCGATCTTGCTGCTGTAAAATCCTGAGGCGGTCAGGTTGCGCATCAGTGAGAAAAAGTGCGCTCCCGGGCGCAGCGTTTCGTCCACCTCATCGGGGTAGGCGATGTCTTCAATCAGTGCGATCTGCTGGCCGGATTCACAATCAGTGAACCGCTTTTGATACCGGTTCAGGCATTCCACATCCAACCACCGCAATCCTCCCCGCATAGGCACCTGATGTTCCGGCATGTCTTTGACGATAAATTCGATAAATTCAGGAACACCGGCATCGGTAGCGCTTCCCGAATGTTCGTCCGCAGGAATGATAATGTCCACCAACACCGTGATGGTCTTCATTTCTTCATCGGTGAAGAACTTTTGCGCCATCAAGCGTTTGTCCCGCTCCTTTTCTGCGGGCTGCCGTCCGGAGCTTGTCTCCCATTTTTCAAAATTACCGGCCCAGGGAGCCTTACCCTCGCCCGTGGCGGAACCCTCGGGCGCTTGTTTGTTTTTGGTCGCCGGACTGCAGGCATTCAACCACACTTCTGCAGACAGCGTCCCAAGCGCAAGGGTCTTGATCGATTTTCTTCTGTCCATGATCCATGATCATTTTTCGGTGTAGGCCACCGGTTATATATTGCCTTTTTTCATCTGGTCCATCAGGTACTCCGTGGCGCGCCAGGAAAGGGCCAGGATCGTCCAGGTCGGATTTTTGTCTGCCTGGGATACAAACGCCCCGCCATCTACCACAAAGAGGTTTTTGCAGTCATGTGCCTGGTTGAACTTATTGAGCACCGATCGTTTCGGGTCATCGCCCATCCGTGTGGTACCCACCTCGTGAATGATTTCCCCGGGTGTGGAAATACCATAGTTGGTTTCTGGCCCTGGCTTGGTGCCCAGCGGAACGCCTCCCATATTATGGATGATCTCTTCAAAAGTATCATGCATATGCTTGACCTGCTTGATCTCATGATCACTCCAGGTATAATTGAACCGCAACACCGGGATGCCATACTGGTCCACCGTATTGGGATCAATCTCGCAATAGTTGTCCTCGCGGGCAATGCACTCGCCGCGGCCCGCCATGCCGAACCCCGCCCCATAAAAATAGCGGTAGTCTTCTTTCAACGACTTGCCATAACCGCCTCCGCGCTTTTTCTTTCCATCTGCACCGGGATATTTGCCATTCAGGCCCTCAATTCCCCAGCTGAACCCATATCCGGGCATATGCATGCCTCCGCCGTATTCAATATGATATCCGCGGGGAAAATCCAGTTTTTTGTTATCCAACCACCAGGGGGAATACAGGTGCATGCCTCCGACGCCATCTTCGTTATAGCGCTTGCGGCCAAACAGTTGGGGTAATATCGCACCCCGGGAGGCGCCGGTGGAGTCGTGCAGGTATTTGCCGACCACATTGCTGGAGTTTGCCAGCCCGTTGGGGTATCGCGGCGACTTGGAGTTCAGTAACAGCCGGGCTGATTCACAGGCGCTCGCCGCCAAGACGACCACCTTGGCGCGGAGTTGATACTCCTGCATATCGCCTTTATGCACATAGGACACCCCAGTGGCCAGGCCGTTGGAATCGGTCAACACTTCCCGCACCATCGCCTGGGTATAGACGTCCATGTGGTTGGTCTTCATGGCGGGTTGTATCAACACCGAGGAAGAGGAAAAATCCGCATATACCTGGCAGCTTCTGCTGCATTGGGAACAATAAAAGCAGACCTGGCGGTCCTGGTTGATCGGCCTTGTCAACATGGACAGGCGTGCAGGCATCACCTTCACCCCGGCCTTTGCCGCACCTGCCTTCATCATCAATTCATGCAGACGGGGTTTGGGCGGAGGCAAAAACTGCCCGTCAGGCTCATTGTAAATCCCTTCCCGGGTCCCGAATACCCCGATCAGTTTGTCCACTTTATCATAGTAGGGGGCCACATCATCATAACTGATGGGCCAGTCGTCTCCCAATCCGTCTACGCTTTTGTGTTTGAAGTCCCGGGGGCCAAACCGCAGCGATATTCTTCCCCAGTGGTTAGTGCGGCCTCCGATCATCCGGGAACGGAACCAGTCAAACCGCGTGCCGGCGGTATGGGTGTATGGTTCTCCGTCGATTGCCCATCCGCCCCAGGCGGCATCAAAATCGCCAAAAGGTCGCGTCGTGCCGGCTCCTCGTCTTGGGGATTCGTAAGACCATTTAAGCTGAGTGCGGTAACGGGGATCCTTGGGATCGAACATTCCCCCTGCTTCCATTAGCGCGACTTTGTACCCGGCTTGAGAAAGCAAATACGCCGCCATGCCACCCCCTGCTCCCGATCCGACAATACAAACGTCATACACCCCGGGGGATTTCTTGATCTGAAATGTTGCCATAGATTGATTGCGCTTAATTCCCTTATCTGGGATTAATCTTTTGTAGGGCTCCAATTTACACAAAACCTTTAGAAATTTTTAAAAATTCTTCCCCGCCGCAACGGGCGGAAGGAACTCCCGGACAAAAGACGGCCCCTTGTCAGTCCTGTCTTTCGCAAGAAATCCGTAATTTGTCCTCCTGGAAAAACAGCCATCC
>Ga0164242_10000772_pt1 | contig 38456 bp, 58 predicted proteins | sample OricomgcompostMG_FD_108783 | JGI IMG/M metagenome (GOLD analysis project Ga0164242, IMG submission 108783) | Miracle-Growth compost microbial communities from Emeryville, California, USA - Original compost - Miracle growth compost (MG) ... | reverse complement strand
TTCGACTGGTATGGCGTGGACGGGCAGATCTCGTGCACCTCCGGAACCGTGCAGATCGACACCGCCGCCGCGCTCATCATCTTCTCTACTGCCGGCGAAACCCGGTACAGCGGGGATCTTCCTGGCAGTTGGGCCGAGCACGGTCCCGTCACGACCACAAGCGTCCTGGCCAGCGGTATCCGGTTCGGCGGCGATAACGGCGCGCAAGCTACAGCGACATCGTCGTCGAAACCATCCAACGCCGACCTGACCGCACTGTTGACCGCAGCCGCAGGGGGGACAGGATGGGTCGCACCCGACCCCAGCTGGACGGCAAGCTCCGGGAGCACGTTCAGCGCTCGTGGTCGGGCGAGCGTCGGCTATAGCACGTCGGGACTCATGTGGTATTCCAACGGGTCCGTGGTCGCGAACGACGCCTTCATGTCAGTGGCCGACCCGGACGGCGCGTTCGGCGGCCTCGCGAACTACGCGGATGACCTGGCATGGGGTGTCGACTGGATTTATGACCCGAACTACTTCGTCTACGAAGACGCCGGCGCGGGTGAAGCCGAGGCCCCAGCGACGTCAACCCCGATCGTGATCGACGTCGACGCCTACTACGACAACTGGAACCCCGCCGGTGGCGCGAGCGATGACACATGGAGCATCGGTTTCGATCCCACCGAATCGTCCGTGACCTCACAATTCCTGGGCAGCTCCGCGTGGAAGTACACCGTCGACCCGGTCCCAGGGTTCACCGGCAACAAAACGGGCAGCATTGTTCTCTCCGGAGGGCCCGACGCAACCCCCATCTCTGGTGACCTGACGGCGTCGGGGATCTGGACGTTACCCGCGACCCCCGGCAACTACATCGTGTACGCCCGGCCGACGATGATGCTTGGCGCGGGTGCGGTGACCGGCGTCAGCGGTGGAGGCGGGTTCACGGGGGCAAACGACAATCTCACCGCCCAGTTTACCGTCCGTCGATCGACGATCACCTCAGGAACCTTCCGCTATTGGAAGCCCGCCGAGCAGACCGTCACCCCACCGCTGCGGAAGATCCAACGATCGGACGGGCTCGCGATGGGCGCGAACCGGCGGATCCAAACGTCCACGATCCAGTCGTCCAACCGCAAGTTCGGCATCGTCTGAAGGAGCCACCACCGTGGACACCCAGCCAGTTCGTCACCTGCTCGGCCGCCGCGGCGCGGCCCTGCTCATCATCGGCATCATCTGGATCCTCGAGGGTGTCTCCGACCTGCTCCACCACCCCGGATCCGTCCCCGGTTACTGGCTCTACTCCCACACGCCGTGGTGGTTGCAGGCCGCCGGATGGATCATCACCGGTCTCGGCGCCTGCCACCAGGCGTTCCGCGCCCAAGGCCGCGACGCACCCGGATGGGTCGCCGTCCAGGTAATGGCCATCTACGCGCTCGCGGTCTACGCGGATGCGGCGGTCGAGGCGATCGGCACCCCGCGGTTGACCGACGTCGCCCTTTCCGGGATCCGGAACGTCGCCTTCGTCGGGCTGATCTTCGTGATGGCCGGCTGGCGAGAACCCATCCGCTTCGGTGGCGGCGGGGAGGGCGACCAGTGAACCCGGAGATCGTCTACTACGCCATCGGTGGGGTCTGTTCCCTGATCGTCGCCGTCCTCGGGCTCCGGCGGGTTGGCCGCAGCGCCGGATCCGTCACGGAGAATGTCGACCCCAACCAGGCGATCGCGGACAGCATGGACGACTACCGTCGCCGGCTGTCGAAGGTCGAACGTGACCATCAGCACGCGCTGCGGCGTCTGGCGACCGTCGAGCAGGACCTGCGGGACGAGCGTCACCGCTCGGACCAGCAGGATCAGCACATCGCCCGGCTGCAGTCGGAGAATCAGACCTTCCGGTCGCTGCAGGGTTTCCTCGCTGAGCACATCGTCGAGCTCCGGCGGGGCATCGAGGACGGTTCGATCCCGCCCCTGCCGCCGACGCCGGCGGAGATCCTCGCGATCATCCGCATGTGGTCTCCGGACCTCACCGGTGGTGCCGCACCACCAGCCGTCGACTGAGCCACCCCATCTGCGCCCCGTAGCCATTCCAGGCTCCGGGGCTTTCGCATGTCCGCACGAAAGAGAGATCCGTCATGTCCGACGAGAACCCGTTCGAGGGGCTCACCGACCAGGAGGCCGGCGAGCTGCTCGCGAAGACCAGCAACGGCGGTGTCGACACCGACCGTGTCGCGCCCGACGACGACGTCGACGACGAGGAAGGGAGCGAATAGTGACCACTCGCACCCGGCTCCTCAACGTCGCCATGGCCGAGGTCGGGTACCGTTCCGGTCCCGGCAACACCAACAAGTACTACGCCGAGCTCTACCCCGCCTGGAACGGTTACGCGTGGTGCGGCACCTTCACCGGCTGGTGCCAGACCCATGCCGGGTTGAAGGCGATCATGCCGGTCGGTGTGACCCCGATCTTCTCCGTCCCCGCGATCAAGGCCGCAGCGATCCGGCTCGGTGTCTATCGATCCCGGGCGTATGCCGGGCACCTGCAGGCCAGCGACCTCGACGTCTGGAACTGGGGCGGTGTCGGCGACGTCGACCACGTCTCCATCAGCCGCGGCGCACCATCCGGGTCGAAGGTTCCCGAGGTCGGTGGCAACACCCGCGGTGGCACCAGTGGCCCGATCGGTGTCTACGCGGCCACCCGGCTCCTGGGAGACCTCGACGGCTTCGTGGACATGTCCAAGTGGCTCGAGGGCACACCCACCCCAATGACACCCACGGTGAAGGGCTGGGTCGCCGGCGAACGCGTCGTGACCGCCATGCAGGTGGCAGCGAAGTCTCCCGGCCGGCACGACGGATGGTTCGACTCCCAGGATTCGACCTATCTGCGTAACTTCCCCCGCGACCGGTGGACCACCATCCACTGGACGACCAGGAAGAACGCCCGCGGCAGCGTCGGGATGAAGGCGTGGCAGCGGCTCGTCGGCGCGAAGCAGGACGGTATCGGAGGCCCCGACACCGCGGCTCACACCCAGCGGTGGGCGGGTCTGCGCGGCAACTCGGTCGACTCGATCCTGGGCACCGAATCCATCGAAGCCATCTGCCACAAGCTCGGCGTCAAGTAAGGAGACACCCCACATGGTCAACATCATTCCCGCGCCCCTCCAGCCCTACGCGAAGGCGGTAATCGGGCTGCTCGGCGCGATCGTCACCACGCTGCTGATCAGCCTGCCGCAGCCGCCGCACTGGCTCGGCATCGTCTCCAGTGTGCTCACCGCGATCGGGGTCTACGTGTTCCCGAACACCGACCCGACCGAGCACGAGCCCGCCACGGACGGCACCCCGTCCGCGACCAGCCTGCCGGAGAAGCCGAGCGGCGGGTCGTGATCGTCCGCACCGACCCGGCGTCCCAGCCGGGGCGGCGTGGCACATCCCTGTGGCTGTGGTGCCCGGGCTGCGAGCAGTTGCACCGGGTCCAGTTCGGTGGAACGGCCGGCGAGCAGCTCGGGCCACAGTGGACGTGGGATGGCGACCGGGTGAAGCCGACGATCAGCCCGTCGATCCTGGTGCACGGCGCCCAGTGGCCGCCGGAGTACCCGGAGTTCGTGAAGCACCGGCACCCGAGCGTCGAGCCCGGGGACGACACCAGGTGCCACTCGTTCGTGCGCGACGGGCAATGGCAGTTCCTCCCCGATTCGACGCACGTGCTCGCCGGGCAGACCGTGCCCTGCGTACCGATCCCGGACGGGATCTTCACCGAGGACGCCGCCGGCGGCTGACGGACTGTCGGCGGCAACGAAGGCCCCGCTCGAGCTACGCGCTCGGGCGGGGCCTTTTCGTCGTTCGACCATCTACAGCATCTTCAAATCTTGCTCGCTGACCCCAACGAGTCGATAGGTCGGCCGTTGTTCGATACCGGCTCGGCTGGTTCGGGTCACCTTCTCGAGCACGGCGTTTACGGGCTCGTTCACAAGGTGGCTCACGCGGTCGACTAGCGACTCATCGATCGTGCCGGAGAACTCCGCACCGCCGTCCGCCTCAAGGTAGAACATTCGGCGCTTGTAGCGCATCCCGTCGAGGCGTCCCTTCACACGCTGGCGGACCACCGACTCGCTTTGGTCGTCGAGGAAATCCTCGATCCAGTCGGCTTGGTCGTAGGTGACCACCGAAGTGACGTGCGTCTCATCATCTGTTGTTACGAGCGATAGCTCGAGGCCACCGACTGACTTGGCGACCATCGCCACCTCATGAACCGCACGTGCAGACGGAACTCGGAGCGAGAGTAGGCGTTCCTGGAGCAGATCGTCCTGGTCTCGCGCCGGCAGCAGGTCGGCTAACCGCGACATTGCGCGCTCGGACAATGACTCTGTTTCGTCTTCCGCAACCAGTGCCCCCCGAGCGGGCGTGAAGACGAGGAGGCCCGCCGGTGTCGTGGTGGTGAAGATCGGTGCGCGAGCGTAGTCCGCCTGCGTCAGCCTTGTGGTGGGTTCTCGGGGCCGTGAGATCTCGTGCCCAATGGATGCGACAGCTCGTGCGAACCGTTCTTGCGTCTGGGCGGACTGGCGTGAAGTGAGCCGACCGATGCCTGGTTGGACACTTAGCGCGATGCTGGCGGCGCCGCGGATCGCCATGACTCGAGGCACGACCTTGTCGAAGGCCATGACGAGTCCGTCACTCGCAACCTCCGCAAGACGATCCTGGTGGGTCTCCGCAGCGATACGAGCGATTTCCTCGCGGAGTTGCAGCACGTTCGTCACAGAATCACCTCCAAGTAGCCCTTCGTCTGATTTTGTGAGATCGATCCGTCATCGAGTTTGACCGCTGACCACAGTGTCGCCCAAGACTGAAGTACGTCGGGCCGCCGCGGGTCCGCAATAAAAGCATCGACGAGACCACCGACAGGTTGCAGTCGTTCTAGTGTCCCACCCGGTGCTGGATGCAGGAAGAACAGCTGTTGCAAGGTGAGGAGGTCGTACCCCTCCGCCATGAGTAATTCATCGTTCACTCGACCAGGGTCGTCTGGGATGAAGACGACGTCGACGTCATGCGGCGGCGGTGCCTTATGGGTGACGAAACCGCCATCAATCCAGACACGCCCGGTCCCGAAGGTGGCACGCACCCGGGTGACCCACAAGCAAAGGGCAGCGAAGATGTCGGCGCGTTGGAGCGCGTTGGGCGCGTGCACGACGAATTGCTGTTCAATCTCTTGCAGTGTGGCGCTGTATGCCCCAGCTGCCGCTGGCAGCAAACCCGTCCGTGGGTCGATCGGCGGGATTGGCATCCGAACCCACCTCCGATCGTTCGCGTCGCCCTCTGTTCGGCGTCGCGGGGTTGCGCTCCGCGGCCCCCGAGCCGTCCCCAAGTCATACTCGTCGGGAAGCCGTCACGTACGCGGTTTTGCCGAAATTGAGACCTTCTCGACCCCGGCCCGGGCCGAGCGTCGGACGTCAGCGGCATCGACCCAGACCCCGTGCACGGGTCGAACTCGGTCGTGCCAGACCGCGACGAACACGTGGCGTCCGGACCACCTCGTCGCGTGGCCGTGGACCCACTCTTCCTTGTCGGACCACACCAGCCGGACTGTGACGGGGATCCGTGGCCTCGTCGGCACTCGGCGGGGGAACCGCGGCCAGGACGCGTTCGCCAGGGCGCGCGGGCCGGAGGGCTTGTCGGCACCTTGCGCGATCCCGTGGTTCACGAGCTCCAGTGTGCGCGTGGATCCCGACATCGCGTCAGCCTTTCAGACAGTCCGCGACCTTCTCCAAGGCTTCGGGGACCAGCGACCATCGCCAGGTCCGGCCTTCCGGGACGCTGGTGACGACCCCGACGTCTTGCAGCATGTTGAGCTCGTCGTGGCGTGCTGGCAGTTGCGCCGTCAGTCGAGGTCCGTCCATCAGCATCTGGAGTGCCTCGAGCCGGGATCTGACGCCGAGGACGCGCAGGGCGGACGCCAGCGGCATGGTGTCGTCCGCGATCGAGAGCGGTTCGGTGAGTGACGCGGCGGTGTGGTCTGGTGCCATGGTCAGCCTTCTCATGCGGGTATGGCGGCGATCGCGTTCAGGAGTTCATCATCGAACACCTTCGTGTAGATCGCGGTGGTGGCTGGGCTCGCGTGCCGCAGGGCCCGTTGGGCGAGGCGCAGGTTGCCGGTGGCCCGGAGCACCTGCGTGCCGTAGAAGTGTCGGCAGGCGTGGGGCGTGCCGGGCACACCGGCGCGGTTCATCGCCCGTTTGATGGCGCTCGAAACCGAACACCGGTGGACGTGTCCAGCAATACTGTCTGATGGAAACCACCATCCGCGGGTGGGCATTGTCAACGCGAGCTGCGCGACCTTCGGGTGGACACCGATGGTGGCGTCTTTGCCGCCCTTGCCGCGGACCCGCAGCTGGTCGCCGACCAGGTCCTCACCGCGGACCTTGGCGATCTCGTGCGCTCGCAGGCCGGCGTAGCAGGCGAGGATGATGTACGCCCTGGTCTGGCGGGTGCGGAAGTCCGAGCAGGCCGCGAGCATCGCCTGGACCTGGGTGAGCGAGTGGGGGCGCGGCACTCCGCGTGGTGCGTGCGGTTTCGGCAGCTTCAGCGATGGGTCGTCGTCGCGCCGGCCGGTGTCCTGCAGCCAGCTGTAGAACGCACGCAGATAGGACTGGTACGTCGCCAGCGTGGACCGTTCGACGAGCTCGTCCGTGTCCGGTTTGGTGAGTGCACTGAGCCAGTCGGTGAGCTCGTCGCGGGACGCGGTCAGCGGGTCGATGCCCTGCCGGCGCAAGCGGCGAATCAGGTAGGTCCGTGACTGGATGGTGCGCTTGCTGTGCGCGGCCGCGACCTGGTGGCGTTTCCACGCCTCGAGTGTGTCGTCGAAGTCGTTTGCGATCGGCAGTGCGGGCTGTTGCCAGGCCTCCCCCGGGACGTCGTTCATGACCGAATTCCTATCAGCCGCAAAGACGTTCGCGCAGCCACTTCCCAGGAACGCACCAGGGACTATACGGAGATGTGACATCTTGACACCCGGCCGACGAGCGTACTGATCCCTTTTCACAACTGGTCGGTTGTCTGGGTGAGATGCTCACGGGTTCGGGTGCGCCAACGGTCGCCTTCGGGCGTCTCGTGGAACATCCCGGCGTGCCCGGCCGGCAGCGCGCAGGTCCACGTGTCGAGTCCGTGGAGTTGCTGACCGCATCGTGTCTCCCGGATCTGCGTGACAGTGCCGTGGGCGCCGATCACCGCGGCCGCCGCCGGCACCGGCGCGTGTTCGGCTTCGATCGCCTTGGAGAGCTGAATCATGCAGCGGTGGACGTCGCCGTGGTCGGCATACCAGTGGGCGAGTACTCGGCGCGCGGCGGCGACTTCGTGGTTGGTGGGCATCGTGCTGTCCTTCCCCTCAGAGGTGGGCTTCCTGTTGGATGGCTTGCAGATCGGCAGCGCGCCGCTCGGCGCAGTCGCGGAAGTAGTCGGCAAGGGCGCCGGTCGGCCCGGCGAGCTTGAGCGCGTCGAAGATCTCCGGCCACGTGTGCCCGGCCGCCAGGAGCTGCGCGGCGAGCTCCTCGGCGAACATCCCCCACCACATCGCGGCGTGCTTCGCCTGCTGCAGCAGGTCGGGCGACTCGTCGCGCTCGATGAAGTAGCGGGCGTTGTCGATCCCGTTTGATGCCGACGTCAGCCGGCTACACCTTGACTCCTGGTCGAGCTCAGCCATCGCGGTCCTCCGTTCCGTGAGTTGTGGTCAGTGCCTCGGCGCGCCACTCATCGGCGCGTCGTGCGATCAGCTGGGCGTCGTGGTCGCAGCCGACCTCGAGGGACAGCGCGTCGAGTGCGCTCGCGATGTACGCGCCGTACTGCGAGACGTCGCGAGTGCTCATGACGCGACCCGGTCAGGTAGCGTCAGGAGCGGAAATAGCTCAACGACGGGAGCTGCCAACCTCGGATCAGAAGGTTTGGGGTTCGAATCCCTACGGGTGCACTCATCGACCGCCTTGCGAAGATCACTCGCGAGGCGGTCTTCATCTATGTACGCGGGTACGAACTGCGAGAGACCGCGCGCCTTCGCGTCGAAGCCTGATGCCGTCGCGATGATCCACGCCGTGAATCCGTTCTTCGCGAGCATCTCGTCGTCGTGTCCGCCGAGGGCCTCAGCGACCAGCGCAAACGTGATCATGTCGACGTCCCGGCCGATCACTTGCGAAATCCCAGCACGGATCGCGCCCACAGACGCGGTCGAGAGCTGACCGGACGATCCATCAGGTCCACCACTCGGACCCATGTCACCGGACTCGAGCCAGCGGAGAGGTACACCGGTGGCCAACGCCCACCCCGCGAGCGTTTCGCGCTTCGGCTGACTACGTCCCGACAAGTAGTTCGCAACGGTGTTGCGGTGAGTGTCGAGGTCTTCGGCAATCCGCCCCGCGGTCTTACGCGAGACCCGGAGGGACTTGTGCAAGCGGTCCACTAGGTCGAACCGCAGGTCCACACGCTCTGTCGGTGCTGTACTCATGTCGCGAGTATTGCATAACGTTCACATCGTACGGAAGGGGGCATCCAAGTTTTCTGAACATCGATCCTTCATCAGGAAATGCACGTTCCTTGACAATCCACAACATGTGCATTTACATATGTGGCCATGCGCACAACCTCGATGACGAGCGGTCAGGTATCTCAGGTGCTCAAGGTCCACCAGAGCACTCTCAGTCGCTGGGTTCGGGACGGCCGGATCCAACCGAGCCAGAAGCTGCCGGGCCTGCGCGGCGCGTTTCTTTTCGACGTCTCGGAGGTGGAACGAGTCCGCCGGGAGCTGCTCGACGAGATCCGTGAAAAGGAGCGAGGCCTCGCCCGCCGCTCCCACGGCAAAGCGGCTTCCTGATGCGATGGGATCTCGGCAGCCGGGACTGCCAGCGGTGCGCCGGTGCGTGCGGTAGTCACCAGGCCGGAGACATCGGACACGAGCAATGCAATCAGCACGCCGCAAGCTCCTGCGCGATTTCGCTCTCCGTCATTCCTTCGGAGCGCTCTCGGGGCGGTGGTCGGTGATGCCGACTTATCAGAACCGCTGGAAGACGCAGCCGCGTGTTCGATTTGGAGATCCGTGCTACCTCTGCGGAATCCCGATGACTCCGGCTTCTCGTGAGTGGTGCGCGCTCACTATTCCGCCGGGATACCGGGTGCACGGGTCGTTCGGTTTGTGCCGCAAGTGCTACGTCTCGCCGGCAGGCAAGCAGCTCGTCGCAGAGATCCGCGATCAACAGCTTGGGGCGAAGTGATGCCGTGGCGGGAGATCACGGGCCGGCGTGACGTGCCGCGGCTGGTCCTAGTCGTGGTCGACCAGGACGCTCAGGACCACGTCGCCGTCCGCGAGCTGCGTGATGGAGTGCGAGATCACCTGGTCCTCACCGGTGTCGAGCCGTTGAGCATCGTTCGGCTCACCCACGAGGGTGAACAGCTCCAGAACGCTCGCGGCCGTGTCGCCGGGCGCGGGGATGGTGTCGGCGTCCAAGCGCCAGGTGAGCAGCTTCATGACGCCGAGCGTATGGCTCGGCCGGTGTCTCGTCCTCCAAACGCGACGAAGTCTTCCTCACGCAGCAGCGGTCCCCCCGGCTGAGTGAGGAACGGCGGCGGCGGGCCGGTACCACGCGGGTTCGCCTTCCTCGGGCGAGGTGCTGTTGCCCCGCCGCCGCCACCCCCAACGTGCAGAAGACAAAACGAGAGCGGGCCCTCGGTCACAGCGCCTTCCCGACGTCGACCGAGGGCCCACCAACAAGAAGGGAATTTACCGCAATGAAGCATCGCAAGCCTGAAGGGGCGCCGCGGGAGGACTACACGTTGGTGGAGTTCGACACCGTCAACGCGGCGCCGATGCGTGATCTGATCGTGGCGGGCACACCGGCCGGCACGGTGTTGCGTGGCCGCCTGCTTGACCGGTTCGCCCAGTCGTGGGACCGCCACGCACTCGCGGTCGACATGGTCGCCGACCACGGCACCAGTGCAATCCTCGAAATCCGTTGCAACGGGCACCTGTTGGCCACCGCGAAGGCGACCGCGCTCGAGGTGCAGTTGCCGGCGTCACGGACGTGCCCGCGCTGCTCGACCGCGTCGGTCTACACGATCGCGGACGTCCGGTTGGATCCGCGCCGCGGCGCAGTGTTGACCGGGTGCCGGCGGTGCGGGTGGCGCTCGGGTGTCGCGGATTACGACCTGGGGCGGACGGCGTGAGCACCGTGGTGGGCTCGACGAACGCGTATGCCGCGAACACCGCGGCGCTCGCGACTCGTCTGGAGCGGATGGCGGACCAGCGTGAGGGCCAGGCGGTGGCGTTCGGTGCCCGGTTGTGCCGGGACCGTGCGTTGACCCCGCTGCAGGTCGCGGACGCACTGATCCCTCATTGGGCACGGGTGCAGCGGTTGCGCCGGTCTGCCGCGATCGCGGCTCGCACGGCGCGGGAGCTGGGCTGATGGGCGTCGTGAACGGCGGCGTCGTTCTGATCCTGATCGCGATCGCGGTGGTGATCGCGTTCGGCAAGGAGATCACGGACTGGGTTGACGGCACGCCGCCGGCAACGCCGTTGCCGTGCGACGTCTGCGGCGGCATGACCCCGGTCGATGGCGCCTCGGTCGCACCGGTGCTGTGTGCAGCTTGTGCACGGGTCGCGGCCGCGGGTGGTGGTCAGTGATGGCACACAACGTGTTGCTGGACTTCGACCGCACGGACGCCGAGGACTGCGCGGCCTGCGAAGCGATGGAGAACACGTGCCCGTACCACGTGGGTGTGGGTGACGGCATCGAATGGATGGCTGCCCGGCTGCGGAAGATCGCGACCGACCCCGACGTCCTGACCGGTGTGCTCCTGGTCGAGGACCAGGGCGACCTGCCCGTGGCGGGAGGTGTCCGGTGATGACTGCGTATGACGCGAAGGTGCGCCTCGAGGTCGTCGAGGCGCTGGTCGATAATCCGGACCTGGACGCGGCCGCGCAGACGTGTGGTCTCGGCCGCAGCGAAGTGCTCGACATCGCGTCGCACCACGGCTATCCCGTGTTCGACAACATGATGAAGGCTCGGGACGTCCTGGCCGGCATGGTGAAGGCAGCGAACGCCCCGGCGGAGTCGCGGTCGCCGCTCGTGGACCGTGGTCTGGCGGACTTCGGTCGCGACTTCGACGAGCCTGTCGGGTATGCGCCGCGCGGCAAGTTCGAGCGGTTCAAACGGCCCGGCGTGGTCTCACCCGTGGTCGAGCCGGCGGTGATGCGTGGCGCGTCGTCGGCCGCGGCGCAGGAACTCGTCGACGTGCCCGTCGCCGACTTGCACCCGGATGCCGACAATCCCCGTGAGGACATCAACGCGGACCTGGACGACCTGGTCGCGTCGATCACGCAGGCCGGGTTGCTGCAGCCGATCGTGGCGCAGCGTCGCCCGGACGGGACGCTGCAGATCGTGGCCGGCCATCGCCGGCACGCGGCGTGCAAACGTCTCGGCTGGCCGACGGTGCCGTGCGTCGTGCGTGAGGAAATGGGTCGCGCCGAGGTCTTGGCGGCGATGCTGATCGAGAACTCTCAGCGTCGCGACCTGGACCCGATCCAGGAGGCGCGCGCGGTGCAGCACTTGATGGTGCAGTACTCGATCTCCACGCACTCGCAGGTCGGCGCGAAGATCGGCAAGTCCCAGGTGTGGGTGTCCTCGAGGTTGGCGCTGCTCGCGTTAACCCCGGAAGACCAGCGCCGTGTCCGCTCCGGCGAGCTGCGCGTCCAGGACGCGGTCGCCCGCGGCCGCGCCGTCTCGGGGCGGGCCCGTGGCCACCGTGACACCGGCCCGCACCTGTCGGAGACGCACCGGCTGGTGACGTTCGCCCGTCAGCTCTGCGCCCAGAACGGGCACCCACGCGGCACACACCTTGCGCGGACGGCGTGCGGGGCGTGCTGGGAGCAGGTGATCCGCGCCGATGAGCGTCGCAAGATCGTCGCCGATTCGGTACAGACGGGCACGTGCGCGTGCTGTGACCGGGAGATGCCATGACGACGTTGCAGGACCTGCGGATCCTCGCCCAGGTGGTCCAGGAGCGGACCCGGCAGGACGCGAAATGGGGCGAGCAGAACCACCCGTCCGGCACGGGCGGGTATGTCCGGTGGGCGGCACAGATCGCCCGCGACGACGACGCGTCAACGATCTGCCGAACGGCCCGCCGCGACACAGACAATTCCGCCCGCAACGGTGGGGTGACGTGGCGGCAGATCCTCCTCGAGGAGGTTGCCGAGGCGTTCGCCGAAGCACACGACCCGTGGTCGAGCACGCTGTCGGCCGAACTCACCCAGGTCGCAGCCGTCGCCATCTCCTGGCTGGGGGCGCTCGAACGCCGCGACATCCACTTCGCGACCGAGCGCGTCTACCTGTCGGGACCGATCTCCGGCGTCCCCGACGCGGCCGACCGGTTCCGCGCCGCCGCGCTCGACGTGGCATACGACGGCAAAGACCCGGTGAACCCGTTCGATATTGAACCGCTCAGCCACGCCGCCGCGTGTCCGGACGGGTACTCACCCGGCGACACATCGACCGTGCACACCTCATCCACGTGCTTCATGCGCACCGACCTGCTCGTCCTCCTCGGTTGCGACTCGATCCTCATGCTCGAGGACTGGTGGCACTCCCGCGGCGCCCGCCTCGAACGTGACGTCGCGCTCGCAGTCGGCATGCCGGTCGCGTACGCCGACGGTCACGACGGACAGCCGTCATGACCGCGCCGGCGTTGCAGGACTCCGGTCACCGTCCTCCGGCCGCGGGCCAGGAGTGGCGGCTGCAGGCGGCATGCCTGCGCGTGGATCCGGACCTGTTCTTCCCGCACCCTTCGGACGCGGCCGCGGTCGCGTCCGCGATCCGTGTATGCCGGTCCTGCCCGGTGGTCTGGGAGTGCTTCGACGAGGCGATGACCCGCAAGGAGCGGCACGGGATTTGGGGCGGGTGCACACCGTGGGAGCGCGGCACGATCCGGCGGCGCAACCGGAAGGCGGCGACCTCGTGAAGTTCCAGGTCGAGCTGCGCGATCTGCGGGCGGCGATCGCGGCGGTCCTGCCGCACACGGAGGACGACGGTGGCCGGTTCGGGCGGATCCGGTTCTGGGTCGACCCGATCAACGTCATGATCGGCGCCACGAACACGATCACGGTCGGGCTCGCGGTTGTGTCGACCATGACGGACGACACCCTGCTCCCGGACGACGAGGGCAGGTTCCCGGCGTTCGACCTGGGCCCGGACGAGGCCAAGAAGATCCTGGCGGTCCATAAGGTTCGCAAGGTCTCCGGTGAGGAGGTCGAGCAAACCATCCTGTTCGACGTCCAGACGGACTCGGTTGTCACCCACGACATCTCGGGCCTGTTCGCCGGCACCGAGTCGCTGGTGGTGCCGCTCGCGGAACCGGTTGACGGCTACCCGGAGCTGCCCGGGTACCTCGGGTCGAACGTGCACCGCGCCGAGACCGAGATCACGTCGTATGCCGCGGAACCCCTCGGTCTGTCCGGGCCGGCGCTCGCGGCGTTCGTGACGGCCGGGAAGGCCTATGGTGCGGCGCCGGTGCTGCGGCTGGTGCAGGTCGCGGACGGCCGGTTTGTGGGGGTTGTCACGGTCGGTGAGAGCTTCATCGGCCTGGTCACCGCCCGCGATGTGCGTGAGCAGATCCTTGCCGACGATACGGACGCGCTCGAGGCGTGGGAGCACTGGGCGAATCGCCTGCCGGATCGGATGCTCCCACCACGCGCCGACTCGGGTGCCGCCGACGACGCACGTGTCGAGCTGCGTGTCGTCGACGCACCGCCGTCCGGGGCCGGGGCCGAGGCGGAGGAGTAACGCGATGGACAAGCAGACTTTCACAGTCACCGATGAGGACTTGCTCAACGTGTACCTCTCCGGCATCAGCTCCGGAATCGGCACGTGGATCTCGCACGTCAGCCCGGGAACCGGCCGGGCCACGGCTGAGCTCGTCGCGCGGTCTGTGAGGCACCGGATCGGTCACGACCTTCAGGAGGATCCGGCGTTCCGGCTCGAAGTGCTGGCAATGCTGCACGACGTCCTGTCTCGCCGGCCCGGCCCAGGCACATGGGTGCGTCCGATGCGCGCACCCGAATCCCGTTAACCCTCAATCCGTTCCGTCCGTATTGGAGATCAAGACTCATGGCAAGAACCGCTACTACTCGGCCGGCAGCGACGCTGCAGGACCTGGACCCGGACACAATCGCACCGCATCCGAAGAACCCGCGGCACTCGCTCGGTGACCTGAAGGAACTGACCGCCTCGATCGCTGAGCAGGGCGTGCTCGAGCCAATCGTGGTCGAACCGTTCCCGGACGACACCGAGCCCGGCGCCCGAAAGTGGTTGCTGATCCACGGGCACCGGCGCCTGGCGGCCGCGCAGGCGGCCGGTCTGACGTCCCTGCCGGCGATGGTGCAACCGGAGGCCTCCTCGCTGGAGGACCAGGTCGCCCGGATGCTCGTGGAGAACCTGCAGCGCGCCGGCCTCACGGCGGTGGAGGAGGGCGACGCCTACCAGGAGCTGCTCGACCTCGGCTGGGACACGGCCACGATCTCCCAGCGAGTGTCTCGGCCGAAGACGAAGGTCGCGGCGCTGGTGAAGGTGGCCGGGCTGCCGGAGTCGGCACGTGAGCGGATCAGCGAGGGTCAGCTCACGCTCGAGGATGCGCAGCGCATGGCGAAGTTCGCGGGCGATGCCGCGGCGATCGGCCAGCTGCAGAAGGCCGCGGATCTGGGCAAGTGGCAGTTCGACAACCAGCTCGCCGAGCTCGAGATGCGTAAGAAGAACGAGCGCGAGCTCGCGAAGATCAAGAAGGACCTCAAGGCGAAGGGCATCCGGATCCTGAGCCGGGAGCAGACCGACGACCTGGATGACTGGGTCGCCTTGGAAGACCTGCCGGCATCAGCCTTAGGCGCCGCGGACGATCTGGACCCGGACAGCGCAAACGACCAGGAATGGAAACGGGTCGCGGTCGAGGCGCACAAGGACTGCCCCGGCGCGTTCGCCCACGTCGAGGTCTACGGCAACCGGATCTTCGTCGAGCATGGTTGCGCTGAACCGTTGCGGCACCCACACGACAGCACCGCCGCCGGCGCCACCGAAGCGACCTCGACGTTGTCCGAAGAGGAGGCCGCGCGTCGTCGCGAAACACGGGAGCAGGAGGAACGTGCCCGCGCCGAGCTGCAACTGCAGCTCGGCGCGACCGCAGTCGCCCGCCGCCACTTCCTCGGCGACGTGATCAACGCACCCGAGGCCGAGGACGTCGCCAGGGCCTTGATCATGCGGAAGCTGAAGACCGTCCTTGCCGGCAAGACGCAGTGGGCGCTGAAAGAGCAACGGATCCTCGCCGAGGTGGTGCTACCGAACGCCACCCAAGATTCCCTCGACCGACCGGGCCTGGCGGACCGGATCCGCAAGGCCATCGACGGCATGACCGCCGTCCAGCTCGTTCTCGTCTCGGAGCTGAACCTGTCCGCAGAGGATTCGCTCGCGACAACGGCATCCGGCTGGAAGGACACCGAGAACTACTCGATCTGCGGGAACTGGCTGCAGGACGTCCCGAGGATCTGGGGCTACAAGTGGTCCGATTTCGAGCAGTCCCTGATCGATGGCAACGCCGGGGCGGCGTCGTGAGCCGGGATTATGTCGCCGCCGCGCTCGCGGACATCGAGAACGCCAACGGTGAAGAAGCCGGGCCTTGGACGCAGTTCATGCTCGACCGGGCTCAGGCTCATGCCACTCTCGCGCTGGTCGAGGTGGTCAGGCAGTTGTGTGAGGCGATCACGACCCCGCCCGCGGAAGAGACCAGGGCGGCCGGGATCCCGGATGGGATGTTCCATGCCCGCCCGGCGTCTGGGGCAGTGGCTCTGCGCCAGTGTGGGTGCGAGGAGCTGTCGCCGAGCGGTAACGGTGTCTGCGTCGGCTGCGGGCACCTGGCGGACTTCCACGAGGCGCACAACGGGCCGTGCACGCTCGAGGTCGAAGGATGAAGCTGACGGTGCGCCCGTTGACGGACCGGGCATTCATCGGCGCCGCTCCTCGCGAGCGGTCCAAGTTCACCGCGACCTGGACCAACACACTGGACCTGCTCGAGCGTGAGGTCTACACCTTGCAGACCCACGGCATGGACGACCCGGTGCTGATGGTCGACTGCACCGAACAGGACATCCGCCTCGACGGCCAGCTGCGCGCCAACGCCAGCCTGGCCACGAACGCCGTAGCGATCGCGTTCGAGTCACGCCGCGGCCCGCTGATGTTCCGGTGCGACCGGTACAACGCTCGCCCGTACGCCCGGGATGGGATGCAGCGGCTGTGGCAGCACAACGTGCGCGCGATCGCGCTCACCCTCGAGGCGCTGCGCGCTGTCGACCGGTATGGCGCGACGTCATCGGGTGAGCAGTACGTCGGCTACCGGCAGATCGAAGCGAAGAGCGCCGCAGCGATGACGCGCGAGCAGGCAATCGCGGTGTTCGCCCAGCAAGCGAACTTGCGGCCCGAGCACCTGAACACCGACCCGCACTCGTTGCTGCACGTCTTTAGGGTCGCGCGACGCAAAGCACACCCCGACATGGCGACTGGGTCCCGCGCCCAATGGGACCTCGTCGAACAAGCCGCGCGCGTGCTGGGAGTCGCGGACTGATGCCGCCATGAACACGCCGGCCCCTGTGATCGTGACCGTCCGAATGTGCCTCCGGAGGAAGGAGACTCGTGCCCTGGCTGAAAGGCGGCGACAACGCGGCGACCCATCCGCTGGTGATGGCGCTCCTCACTGTCCCGAAGAGCGACGACCGGACGATGAACGAGGCTTTCGGGTTCGCGGTGCGGTGCGCGCTGGAGTCGGCCGGGCACATGACCGATTACCGCGTCAGCCTTGGCACCGCGACATCACTCGCCGGCAACCGCACGAAGATCCTGTTACGGCAGTGTGTTTCGGCCGGGATCATGACCGAGCACGGCACCGGACGCAGCAAGTTCTGGCGCCTCGTCGACGACCCGGAGTTCCTCCACATCCGCCTCCGCGAGGAGGTCGAGTGGGACCGGCAACGCCGCCGCGACGCCGCCAACCCGGAGCTGACAGTGCCAGTCCGTGTCCGTGACGGCGACACCTGCCGGTACTGCGCCCAGGTCGTCTACTGGGGCAACCGCAAAGGCGCTCGCGGCGCGACATACGACCACCGGGAGCCGGGCAAGGCCGCGACCGTGGACACGTATGTCGTGTCGTGTCGTGGCTGCAACGCCCGACGCAGCGACAAGGTCACCGCGGACGACGAGATGCCGCTGCGACCCGCACCCGACAACCCCTACTACTCGTCCTCGACGATCAAGTGGCTGGCCAGCCACGGTGTGCCGATCGTCGAGCCGCAACCTACCGGGCCGGCCGGCCCGGCAGGCGCGGGACAGTGCGACCCCGGTCGACGGACCAGGACACCGCACCGGCAACCGGAGGCGACGGCCCCGGGCGCCGTGGAGCAGCATGCGCGACCCCATGACGAGACGGATACCGCGCGACCCGTAACACCGGCGCGACCCGGCGAGGCATCCTCGCCGGATACCGCGCGACCTGCGCGACCTGGTGCACCCGCACCGGATACCGCGCGCCCGCAAGAGCGACCCGGCGACACCCCTTCACCGGATCCCGCTTCGACGACCTGGGGACATGGTCCACCGACCGCACCGCCCGCCTGGGCCGCACCCGACCCGCCGGATCTGCAGATTCCAGCAGATCCGAGCGGATCGACAGGGTGCGGCCCGGGACGGGACGGGTCGGTTCGGGTAGGGCCGGGCGCCAGCCTGCCTGGTGGTGGGTCTGGTGATCTTCCGGGATTCCGCTCGGGAGAGCAGTCATCTTCTGGCCGTCGTCGTGGGAGGCGGTCTCGGAGGTGATCCTTCATGGGTCAGTTGGGTTCACGCACGGTGTCACCTGCAGCTCGGGACATCGCACGGATCGCGGTCGGTCGAGGCTTGGTGGTCTCGGAGCTGCGTGGCCGGTCGGGTGCTCGTACGCGTGCTGAGTTGCTCGAGGCCGGTGACGCGTCGTCGTTGTCGGATATCGAGTGGACCGAGGTCGCGTCGCTCCTGGTCGAAGCGACGGAGAAGGCGGCCCGGGCATCGTCCGCACACGCCGCCGGCCAGTGCCGGTGGTGCGGTCAGCCCGTGCGGTGGGTCCGCACGACCCGTGGCCGCCTGATGCCGATCGACCCGTTGCCGACGGCGGCCGGGAACGTCCGGCTACGTCCGTCGGGTTCGGTGGTGCTGGCGTTCGTGTCCGGGAATCAGGATCTGCCGCTGGAGCAGCCGGCGTACCGGGCGCACGCGGCGACGTGCCCTCGAGCGCACCGTGTCGCGGCGCCGCCGAAGGATCCCGTACCCCATTGCCGGGTGTGCGGGTTGGTGATGGATGCGCAGCTATACGCCTCTGGTGAGCGGACGCATCCGACGTGTGGGGAGCAAGGGTGACGGCAGCTGTGAGTGCGGATCCGGTGATCGGCTTCGTTCGGCGTAAGTCGTTGGAGGACGTCGTCGACGAGCTGCTGCGCGGGGTGGCGTCGCCGCCACCGGTCGACCACGTGTGTCGGCCGACCCGGTGGCAGCAGTGCACCCATGGCGTGCACGGTCGGCGCCAGTCGCTGCTGGACAGGCTGGCGGAGCTGTCGAAGCCGGGCCAGGAGATGATGCCGGCACCCGACGCCCCATCGATGATCCGCGCCGCCGGCCGATCGACCGGCCAGCATGCTCGCGGTGCCGCGGCAGGGTCGCCGGCGCCGTGGTCGCCGGCCGCCGCCGAGCTGCTCGACGAGCTGCTGCGTGGTGCGGTGCGTGCCCAACGGGAAGGACGGCAGACGTTGGGCTTGGAGCCGGCGACGATCGCGGTGAACCGCAAGAGGCTGCGGCCAGTGCGGCCGCGTACGGCCTCACCGGTGTGCGGCCCTGTGTGTCGTGACTTGTGGTGCGAGCATCCATCGTGCCTGGCGATCGCCGGCCTCGAGGTCGAGTGGCTCAATCAGGATCTGCCGATCACGTCGCTCGCCCTCGAGCAGGCCGGGCGTCACGCGCTGCAGGCCTTGCCTGGCCTGGTGCAGCTGCTCGCCGACCGGGATCACCCGCTCGGGGTGAAGATCACCGGCGAACGGGAGATCCGCACGCAGGGACTGATCGAGTCGCGGGTTCGCGGCTGGCACCAGCGCGCGCTCACCCTGACGGGTCACGAGCTGCCGCTCGAACGTCTGCCGGAGTTGCCGAACCCTGATCACAAGTGGTCGATGCCGGCTCGCCTGGTCTCGGCTGGCCCGGTGTGCGAGCAGGCCGGTTGTGAGCATCCGTCGTGCTGGTCGGTCCGATGGCCGGCGTTGCCTGGGCAACGGCTCGGGCCGGTCTGCACGTCGTGCGCACACAGTTCGTGCCGGCGGATCCGGTCCGGCCGCCGGCGGTGGCTGCGGTGGGCGTGCCCGACGTGCGGGGCGGACTCGTTGCGCCGCGACCCGGTCACCGATCTCGTGCACTGCCTTCGCCCGTCCTGCGTCGACGTCGACGGCCGCCCCTCGACCTGGCACATGGCCGACCTGGCCGACGGATCCGGCGACCCCTGGGGAGACCTCGCATGACCCGGGTGACCACGGCTCAAGCGGCACGCCTGGTCGGCGTTGCCGAGGGCTCGTTCCGCACCTGGGCTCAACGCCGCGGCTTGCATCGTGTCGGGCAGATCCGGCTGGGTCGGGCAACCATCAACGTCTGGGATGCCGACGAGGTCCTGGCCGCCACCACCATCGATCCGAAGCCTTGGAGGAAGTAATGAATTACTACAAGCCGCCTCGTCGACGCCCGCCTCAGCTGGCGTCCATGACCGATTACCCGCAGGCCCAGCTTCGCCGCCGCGGCCTCTTCACGTGGGACATAGAGATCCACATCAACCGACTGACCTACTCGCCGCGCGTCGCGGTCGGCACTCGCCGGCATGCTGAGACGGTCGCCGCTCGTGCACTGGCCAAGGAACGTGCCAGGATCGATCGAGAGCAGCGGGCATGGACCCGGGTCACCATCCCGGACAGCGCACCGAAGCCGCAGCCACCCAAGTCGAAAGGACGTCGCCGATGACCCGTGACGACCTCGACGCGTTCCTTGCCGAGTGCGACGACGTGATCGACGACTGGGAAGGCTCGTATGACGCCGCGAGCTGGTCGGCGGACGGGTCGCACGAGCACGACACGGGTGGCGAGTACTACGGCAACGACCACTTCGTCCGTCACGATCGGCTCGTCCTTGATGCCATCGAGTGGGCGGAACTCGGTGGTTCGTTCAGGCTTGCGCTGGATGCGATCCATGCCTTCGCCGCGAGTGTTGCCCGCACTGCAGTTGCCATGGAGCTTCACCGACCATTCATCGAGTCGGAGCGCTGGGATAGGTGCCGCGATGGTTACTCGGCGGACTACTTCATCGTCGACGAGACAGCGTCCTGGGATCGAAGTCACGACCACCTTGGGGGGCTGATCCGTCACCTGCCGACCGCGCTGCCTGATGCTGCGGAAGGATGGGCTCTCGACACCCGACTCGCTGCCGAGCTGGCCCCGCACGGGTGTTGGCCGCAGGATGCGCTCCCGCCGCTTCGGCCCGTTCGTCTTACGGCGGATGCCGGTCGCGGCACCGCGCTTCGCGACTCTCGTGCCGGCGTCGACGCGCAGCTCAGCCAGTTCGGTCCACGCCGCGCCAACCCGCGGCCTCGATGAGTGAGGATGTTCGTATGACGATCGTCGAGTTCCTGCTGGCCCGCATCGCCGATGACGAGCAAGCTGCCGAGCGTGGCCGATCGCACCCCGACCGGGCCGCGTACGCCAACGACAATTACGGCTATCTGTGGGTGCAGCCGTCCCGTGTGTTGGCCGAGTGCGAGGCCAAGCGAGCCATCATCCAGCACCACCTGTTCGATCACCTCGACGGCAGGCACCTGTGCCAGGACGCGATGGTCGAGGACGACGAGTGCGATGAGCTGCGCGCCCTCGCCGCGATCTACTCCGACCACCCGGACTTCGATCCGGCATGGGGCGACACGCCCGGTGGCTCAGTGGGATTGGTGGACTGATCCGGGTTCGGGATACAGTGAATGCCAGCGGACGAGGTATGTCCACGAGCCCCGATCATCACTGTGATGCTCGGGGCTTTCGTGTGGGGCGGAGGATCGTATGCCGGCTCGGTTGCCGCGGCTCGATGGTGTCGAGCACGCCGAGGGTTGCAGTGCTTCGAGCCGCGCGCTCTCGTTCGACGGTGAAGTTCACTGCCTACTGCGCTGAGTGTGGTCTGGTGGTCGAGGTGGCAGCGACCAGGCTCGTCGACACTGCACCGCGCGAGCGTCGTTGACGTCGCTGCGCGCTCGTGATGAGCGATGATGCGAATACCCTTGCGTTCATTGATGTTTCGTGCTCGTCGGTCGCCAAAAAATCCAGCGCTCGCGATGCCAGCGAGCAGATCTGTCGCGTCTCCTCTCCCCGGAAACAAGCTAAAAAAGGGGGCCGGTCATCACTCGCCCGGTCCAGCGACGCCGCCCGATCGGTGATCGGGCGGCGCTCGCGAATCTGTTGCAACCCTTGAGGATTCGGCGCACGGATCGCGTTGCGAACGTTGAAGATTCGGCGGAGGTGCTCGCGTGGCTCGTTCAGCGTATGGCGCAGAGCACCGCCGGACCCGCAAGGAGTTGCTGCCGGCCGCGATCAACACTCGGTGCCCGTTGTGCGGGCTGATGATGCGTGCGGGTGACCTGCTCGAGCTGGATCACACGACGCCGGCGGCGCTGTCGGGTGGCCGGTCGGGTGGTGACCGGATCGTGCACCGGTCGTGCAACCGCACCCGCGGCGTTCAGCTGCGTGACGCGCTCGCACCGTTCCGGGTGAAGGCGGCGCGATGGAAGCGGTGATCGTGGACGGGTCGGCGATGGTGCCGCTCGAGGACCTTAGGCCGTTCCCGGGTAACCCGCGCCGCGGCGACGTGACTCTGATCGCGGACTCGCTGCGCCATCACGGCCAGTATCGGCCGATCGTCGCGAACCGGCGCAACCACCAGGTGCTCGCCGGCAATCACACGCTGGCGGCTGCGCGCACACTCGGCTGGCCGGAGATCGCGGTCACGTGGGTCGACGTCGACGACAACACCGCGGCCCGCATCGTTCTGATCGACAACCGCGCGAACGACCTTGCCGGGTACGACGACCAGGCGCTCGCGGACCTGCTGTCGTCACTCCCGGAGCTCGAGGGCACCGGGTACGACGACGCGGCGCTCGCCGAGCTGCTCGCGTCGGTCCAGGACCGGCCGGCGTTGACCGACCCGGACGATGCGCCGGCGCTCGCCGAGGGCGACCCGATCGCCCGCCGTGGCGATGTGTTCGTGCTGGGCGAGCACCGTGTCATGTGTGGCGACTCGACCTCCGCGAAGGACGTCGACGTCCTGGTCGGCGGCGCCGTGGTCGATGTCGTGTGGACGGACCCGCCGTATGGCGTCTCGTATGTCGGCGGCACGAAGGAGCACCTGACGATCGTCAACGACGATCTGCCCGTCGACCGCCTGCGGATCCTGCTCGAGGAGATCTTCGAGCAGGCGGCGCGCGTGCTCCGCCCGGGCGGCGTGTTCTACGTCTGCTCCCCGTCTGGGGAGTTGGAGACCGTGTTTCGGCTCGCGCTCGACACCGCCGGCCTCCGCCTGCGACAGCAGCTGGTCTGGGTGAAGGATCGGTTCGTCCTGGGCCGGCAGGACTACCACCAGCGGCACGAGACGATTCTGCACGGGTGGGCAAACGGTGCTGACCCGGTCGAGCCACCGTTGTATGACGACGCGCACGCCACTCTGCTGTACGGGTGGGCTGACGGTGCCGGGCACACATGGGAGGGCGGGCGCCGGCAGGACACGGTGTGGGAGGTGCCGCGCCCGACCGCGTCGAAACTGCACCCGACTATGAAGCCGGTCGACCTGGTACGCCGGGGCATCGAGAACGCGACTCGCCCCGGTGACACGGTCCTCGACATGTGCGGCGGGTCAGGCTCGGCCCTGATCGCGGCATACGGTTCCGGCCGGCGCTCCCTGTTGATGGAGCTCGACGAGCGGTACGTCGACGTGATCTGCCGACGCTGGCAGCAGCACACCGGACGCTTCCCGACCCGGGACGGTGATCCCGTTGAGTTCTGAGAAAGCGGGGGGGGCCTCACGAGCCGGTTTCGCAGTACGCAGCCCAGCTCGAGAGGTGGGTTGCCGTGAACGCCGGCGGTGATGTCCCGACCCGGGCGCAGGAGCGCGCCGCCCGCGACGCACGGGTCCTGGAGCTGCGTCGCGCCGGCGCCACGTTCGACGCGATCGCTCGCACTGTCGGGTTGTCGAACCGTGGCGCCGCGAAGAAGGCCTTCGATCGTGCGCTCGCGGCGACGGGCGGCCCCGAGCTCGACCGCGAGAAGGCCCGCGAGCAGGAGGTCGATCGGATCGACCGGCTCCTGACGGTGTGGTGGCCGCGGGCGATGAAGGGCGAGGTCGATGCTTCCCGTGAGGTTCGGCAGTACATCCGTCTGCGCGCTTACCTGCTCGGCTTGGCGCTCGCACCGGCGACGTTGATGGACGCCCCACCCGAGGCGTCGGAGGACGGCGACAGCGCGTCGACGGTCGTGCAGCGTGACCTGCTCGAGCAGCGACGGAGGGAACGTGACGAAGCTCGACGAAAGGCCCTCGGCGACGGCACTGGGTGACCTTCGCGGCAGCCAGGAACCGACACAGCAACTGCTGCAGCAGCACGTGTGGTCCGAGGGTGACGCCGCGATCGCGCTCGCGGCGGACGCCGGACTGCACCTGATGCCGTGGCAACAGCACGCGTTGCGCGAGGGCATGGGAGTCGACTCCCTCGGTGACTGGGCCTCTCCCGACGTCGCGCTGATCGTGTCGCGCCGCAACGGCAAGTCAGTCGTCCTCGCCGCCCGGGCCCTGGCCGGGCTGTTCCTGCTCGGCGAGCAGCGGATCGTGTGGACCGCGCACCGGTATGACGCCGCCATGGAGGCGTTCAAGCTGATGCGGCGCCTCATCTGGGAAACGCCACAGCTGAAGGCCCAGTTGGCACGCACTCGTAACCAGGGCATCAGCACCAAGAACGGTGATGAGTCGATCACCCTCAAGACGGGGCAGCGGATCAGCTTCAAGACCCGCGTGCCGGACGGCGGCCGCGGACTCGACGGTGACCTGGTATTCATCGACGAGTCCCAGGCGGCGCAGTACGCGCACCTGTCGGCGCTGCTGCCGACGCTGCAGATGATGGACAACCCGCAGGTCTGGTATGCCGGATCCGCTGGAGGCTCGTCATCGGTGGTGCAGGGCGACCTGGTGCACCGTGCCACACAGACGCCGGTCGACTCCCCGGACCGGATCGGCTTGACCTTGATGGCGTGGGGCGCCGATGAGGATGACGATCTCGGCGACCCGGCGACGTGGGCGAAGTCGAACCCGGCATACGGGTGGCGGATGCCGCCGGCGAACATGGCCTCGGCATACCGCAAGTGGCGGTACCGGCTCGACTACTTCGCCCGCGAGTACTGCGGCGTCGGGAACTACCCGAAGCCCGAGACCGAGCGGTGGCTGATCCCGTCATCGCACTGGACAGGTGAGCTCGAGGACCCCAACTCCAAAATCGTCGGGTCCGCGCTCCTGGCGATTGACGGCATGCGCGACCAGTCGCGGGCGTCGATCAGTTGCTCCGGCTTCCGCTCGGACGGCACCGTGCACATCGAGACGTTGGCGCACGAACGCGGCAACCGTTGGCTCCCGGACCAGCTGGCGGCGCTGCAGGCGTCGATGGACACCGTCCCGGACGTCGTGGTCGACCCGCGTGGGCCGGTCGCCTGGCTCATCCCGGACATGGAAGCGATGGGGATCAGGTTCCGGGTGCTGACCCCTGACGAGGTGGCCGAAGCGTGCGCGTGGGTGCTGACCGTCGGCAACGAGCCGCGACCCGAACCGGAGAACGACCAGGACGGTGCAGCGAAGGCCGCTGCGGCGTTGTGGCGGCCGCCGCTGCACCACCCGGGCCAGGTTGTGCTCACGGTGGCGCTCGCGGCCGCGAAGGTGCGGCGGGTGGGCGACAGGCAGGTCCTCTCGCGGCAGACCGGGGACGTCGACTCATCCCCGTTCATCTCCGCGGTGTTCGCCGGCTACGGGCTGCAGTTGCTCGGCCGGCAGCCGGCCGCGCCGCCGTCACCGATGACGGTCACCAGGACGGACGGCCGTGGCCTGGGCCGCACGGACGTCCGGGGCATGCATTTCTGAGTGAAGGGAGCTGACGTTGGCCACCAACACCCCGCCGGCGCCCCTATCGGCGAACACAAGGGAGCGCGGACACGCGTCGTTGATGACGTGGTTCGGTCAGATCACGGACGACGAGATCGAGGACGCACCGGAGCTCCGGTGGCCGCGGTCGATTCGGGTGTTCGACCGGATGCGTCGCGAGGAATCGCAGATCGTGTCGGTGTTGCGGGCGGTGAAGCTGCCGATTCGTCGTGCGGAGTGGCTGATTGACGCTACTGGCGTCGACCAGGAGGTCACCGACTTCATCGCTGCGAACCTGGGCCTGCCGGTGAAGGGTCAGGATCAGACTCCGCCGCCGGTGCGCACGAAGGGGCGGTTCTCGTTCGCCGAGCACCTGCGACTTGCGTTGCTGTCGCTGGACTTCGGGCACATGTTCTTCGAGCAGCTCTACCGGATCGACGAGCAGACCGGTCACGCGTGGCTGCGCAAGCTCGGGCCGCGGCTGCCGCGCACGATCGAGGAGATAAAAGTCGCCGCGGACGGTGGGCTGGTGTCGATCCAGCAGTACCCGGCCGGTGATGCACCTAACGACCCGATCCCGGTGTCGGCGCTGGTGGCGTACGTGAATGAGCGGGAGGGCTCGAATTGGCTTGGTATGTCGATGCTTCGACCGGCATACAAGAACTGGATGTTGAAGGACATCCTGTTGCGCGTCCAGGTCGAAACGGTCGACCGGAACGGCATGGGTATCCCGGTCTACGAGGGCGCCGAGGGCGAGCAGGACCTCACCGCGGGTCAGAAGCGGGCCGAGGAGTGGCGGTCGGGCTCGATGGCCGGAGCAGCGATACCGCACGGCGCGAAATTGGGCGCGCACGGCGTCGACGGGCAGCTCCCGGACGCGGACACTCCGATCCGGTATCACGACGAGCAGATGGCGCGGGCGGTCCTCGCGCACTTCCTGAACCTGGGCACTCAGACCGGGTCGTGGGCGCTTGGGTCGACGTTCGCCGACTTCTTCACCCTGTCGTTGCAGGCGGTGGCCGACGAGATCGCGAACACCATCACCCAGCACGTCGTCGAGGACCTGGTCGACATCAACTTCGGTGAGTCGGTGCCCGCCCCGCGGGTCGTGTGCTCGCCGATCGGATCCAACCAGCAGGCGACCGCGCAGGCGCTGCAGCTCCTGGTCAACGCCGGCGTGCTCACCCCGGACGAGGCGCTCGAGCGGTTCGTCCGGTCGACCTACCAGCTGCCGGCTGCCGGTGGCGCCAAAACGTCCGCACCCGCGGCCAGCGAAGGAGCACCCACGCCATGACACGCAGCAGCATCCATGAGGCCACCCGCGCCCGGCTGCAGGCCCTCAGCACCGGCGCCGGCGATCGTGCGCGTCCTCGGGCTCAAGCGTCCGGTGACGTGCACCAGATGTGGATATACGAGCCGATCAGCGACTGGTGGGGCATCTCCGCCGGCATGGTCGTCGAGGAGCTGAAGGACGTCACGGCATCGACGATCGAGCTGCACCTGAACTCGCCGGGCGGCGACGTGTTCGACGGCATCGCGATAAAGAACGCGCTGCAGCAGCACTCGGCCCGGATTGAGGTCCACGTCGACGGCCTGGCCGCGTCGATCGCATCGGTGATCGCGATGGCGGGCGATGAGATCGTGATGCACCCGGGTGCGCAGCTGATGATCCACGACGCGTCGGGCTTGTGCTGGGGCAACGCCGCGGACATGCGGCAGATGGGCGACGAGCTCGACCACATCTCCGCCTCGATCGCGGCACTGTATGCCCGCCGCGGCGGCACTGTCGCCGAGTGGCGTGAAGCGATGCTCGCCGAGTCTTGGTATGACGCCGAGGAGGCGGTCGCGGCCGGCCTCGCCGACCGGGTCGCCGAAGACACCAGCAGCACCGACACAGCGACGGCGAAGGCCCAGAACCGTTGGGACCTTTCGATGTTCGCCCACCAGGGCCGCACGAACGCGCCCGCCCCGCCCGTCCTGACCGGCGACCGCACCCACCTGCAGGTCGCTGCGATCGCCACGCACGGGCGCCCTGATCTGCCTGACCCGACCGGGCCAGGTTCACCAACCCCCGGATCGTCCGGGGACACACAGGAAGGGAGCACCATCGTGGACTTCAGCGATGAGCAGCTCACGACCCTGCGGCAGAGGGTCGGTGTCCCCGTCGACGCCGATGCCGACACGATCCTGGCGGCGCTCGCAGAGTGCTTGGAGGAGCGTGCCGATGCACCCGCCCCGCAGGCGCAGACAGGACCGCCCGAGGGCATGGTCCTGCTGGAAGAGCAGCAGTATCAGCAGCTGCTCGACAACGCGGCCGCCGGCCGCGAGGCCCGGGACCAGCAGGTCTCCGAGCACCGCGCTCAGCTGGTGACAGCCGCGATCAGTGACGGCCGGATCCCGCGTGCCCGGCGCGACCACTGGCTGACTGCGCTCGAGGCCGACCCGGAAGGCAACGAGGCGCTCCTGGCATCGCTCGCACCGGGCCTGGTCAACGTCACCGAGCGGGGTCACTCGTCCCCGTCCGGCGCCGGCGACGACGACCCCGTCTACGCCGCGATGTATGGCGAGGAGGAGAACTGAGATGGGCGACTACCTGCCGAAGTACACCCCTGGTGCGGCGATCACCTTGGCCGCGTCCGCGGACATCACGGGCGGTCAACTGCTCGAGGTTTCCGGAGACGAGACCGTCAAGCCCGCGGCCGCCGCCTCGGCAAAGTGGGTCGGTTACGCCGGCTATGACGTCTCTAGCGGCGACTACGTGACCGTCTTTTCCGGCGGCATTCAGCACCCGACCGCATCGGGCGCTGTCGCCGCCGGCGACCTGCTCGTCGCTGACACCGGCGGCAAGGTCAAGACGGCTGGCGCCACCCCGGCGGCCGGCACCGTGGTCGGGGTCGCCCTGGCCGCTGCGGCTGACGGAGATCCCGTCACCGTGAAGTCCATCTGAGAGGCCGGAGGAGGAAAGTCATGACCGGTTACACCTATCCGGCCCCCGGGCCGACCGTGAACGCTGATGCTGTCACGATCCACCAGTTCATGAAGTCGCCGACGCTGCTGGCGCGGCGACTGCGGACACTGCTGCAGCAGCGTTTCATTGCGGACGCCCTGCTGAAGCAGCGGTTCATCGCGCAGGGCGGCGCGGTGTTGTACGACACCGGCGAGTCGCTGTTCACCGGCGAGGACGCCGAGGTCGTCACTCCAGGCAGCGAGTACCCGATCATCACCATGAACGGCGGCACCTTGTCGCTGGCGAAGGTGGACAAGTGGGGTCAGGACTCGATCGTCAGCGACGAGGCGATCGCCCGGCAGCTGCGCAACCCCGTCGACCGCGCCTTGACGCGTCTGGCCAACCAGAACGTCAAGACGGTCGACGGCGTGGCCATGTCGGTGATCAGCTCCGCCGTCACCCAGACGCAGGCTGCTGCCGGTGTCTGGTCCGCGGCGACCGCCGACGCGATGCTGAAGGACGTCAAGCTCGCCGAGACCAAGGTGAAGGCCCTCAACGAGGGATACACCCCGGACACGGTGGTGCTGGACGACCTGACCTGGACGTACGCGTTCATCGCGTTCGTCAAGGCCGGTTTCCTGCCGAAGGAGTCCGTCGCGAACAACCCGGTTCTGACCGGTCAGTTCCCGACGATCGACGGCAAGGTCTGGCTGGCCACACCGAACGCCTTGGCCTCCACCGTGCTCGTCCTCGACAGCGAGCAGCTCGGCGGCATGGCTGACGAGGAGCTCGGCGGCCCCGGCTACGTGTCAGCGTCCGGCACCGGCACCGCACCGGTGCAGGTCAAGTCGATCCGGGAGGACGTCGCGGACCGCTACCGGGTTCGGGCACGTCGGGTCTGTGTCCCGGTCGTCACCGACTCGGGCGCGGCGTGCAAGGTCACCGGGGTGAGCAACTGATGGCCGCCGCACTGAAGGTGACCGGGCCGCTGATCGTGGTCACTGACGCCGAGGGTGTGCAGCACTACCTGCACCGGGGTGCGGATCTGCCGGACTGGGTCGACAAGGACCACGTCAAGCAGCTGCGCGACTCCGGCCTCGTCGGGCAGCCGAAGCCGGCCGCGGCAAAGCGGGGCCGCGGCTCGGCCAAGAAGGCGGCTGCGGACCAGGGCACCGACGAAGGCACCGGCGGCGACGCCGGTGACGACGACGGCTCCGGCGAGTAACAGAAGGGTGGTGATTCCCGGTGGCAGATGTGACTCTCTTTCAGAAGTCCGACCTGGAGGACCTTCTGCAGCGTCGCAAGCAGGCTCTGCCGCCGGGGGTCGACCCTTCCACCGTGGTCGACGACCAGACGTCGATCGACGACGGCACCTACACGGTCATCCACAAGGTCGTCAACGGGCTGCTGCTGGACGCGGCCCATCTGCAAGTGTGGCCGGATCCGCTCCCGCCGCAAGTGTTTTCGTGGGCCGTGGAGTTGGGTGCGATCTCGTGCGAGAACCCGGCCGGCGCGGCTGTGGACGGCACGGATCGGGTCACGCTGCAGTGGAATGAGCAGCGTCGCAACGCGATCTTGGCCAGCGCCCGCGACTGGGGCAACCAGATCCGTGACGGTGACGTGGTCCCTTCCCCCAAGGGTTGCTTCCCGCCCGCCACGAGGCTGCCGCACGACCTCGAGCACCGCCGGCGACGGTATGGCGGTGACTGCTGGTGAGCCGGTCCGCGCAACGGCAGACCATCATCCGAGAGCGGTCCACGGGCGGCGACTGGACGACACCAGATCTGCTGGTCATCCACGGCGTGTCCCTGCAACCACTCGCAGGCACCGCCGACCCGGAGCATGCGCCGAACCTGCTCCCGGCCTGGCAGCTCACCGCGATCGGCTACCCCGACATACAGGCCGGTGACCGGATCCGCTGCAACGAGGGCACGCTCGACGTGCCCGGCCCAGTCCAACGATGGCCCGGCCACCGGCCCGAAACCACCGCGACCACGACCCTGCACATCGGTGACGCCACATGCCGCATCGACCGGTGGACCGGCCCCATCGGCTGGGACCCGGGCACCGAATCCGCGACCAGCGCCAAGACCACCGTTTACACCGGCCGCATCGCGCTCGCAGCCGCGGCGTCGTCACCGGCGTCGACCGTGGACGAACCAGTCGTCGCCGCGTCGTTCGCGTGCGAGATCGATTGGACGGTCCTCGACCTGCAGATCGGCGACCTGGTCACCATCACCGACAGCCCGGACCCGGTCCTCGTCGGCCAGGTCCTCGCAGTCACCGCGGTCGGCGGCATCACCGTCGACGTCGCCCGCCGCTTCACGGCGGTCCTGAACCGGTAGGAGGGCGCTATGCCGATCGAGTTCATCCAGACCGGCGCCCTTGCGTTCGCGGCCGAGCTGCGCGCGGCCGCGACCCGTGCACCGGCCGAGGCACGTCACGAGCTCGGGCAGTCCGCCGACCGCCTCGAGAAGGCCATGAAAGCCGGCGCGCCCGTCCGCACCGGCACCCTGCGGGACTCGATCACCGCTGACGTCGACGAAGAGCGCCTGTCCGCGGAGGTGGGACCGACCGAGTCGTATGCGGTACCCGTGGAGTTCGGGTCCGTGCACATGGCGCCACAGCCGTTCGTGCGGCCCGCGGAGGATGCGGAGGAGCAACGGTTCGGTGCCGCATTCGACGCCATGTCGAGGCGGTTGCTGCCATGACCGACCCGCTCTCCGTCCGGCTGCACGACGCCGTCCTGGCCGCGCTCAAGGCGCAAGACAACCTCGACGTCCTCGACGGCGCCGTCGGCGAGCTCGGGCAGTCGAAGTACCGGATGGATAGTGACGCTCCCGGCATCCACATCACCGCGGTCCTGTGGTGGTCGATGGACACTGCCGGCCTTGACGACGAAGCCCTCGACGGCACACGGCCGTTGCGGTCCATCTCGTGGCAGGTGACCGCCGTCGGGGGCGACCAGAACCGCGCCATACGCGCCGCGGACAAGGTCCGTGCCGCCCTCGAGGGAGTCCGTGTCACCCCGTTCACGGGCCGGGCCCGGCTCGACCCCACCGGGACCGTCCAGAAGGACGAGTCCGTCACACCGCACGCCCGGTTCCTGCCGATGATCTTCCGCGTCGACGTGAACCCGACTGCAGCACAAGGAGATTGAAGATGGCCACATCGAAATTCGTTCGCGCGATCAACACGAACACTGGCAAGGAGCAGGTCGTCCCGCGCCACTGGCTCGAGAACAACTCGCCGTTCCCGAACTTCAAGCCGGCCGACGCCCAGCCCGCCGACGGCGACAAGCCGGCCGACACGACCGGCGATGACAAGTCGCCTGCCACCCCGGCCGGCGACCCGGACGCAGCCACCACATCCGGTGCGTCGGCTGATCGAAAGAAAGGTAAGTGATCATGGCTGGTGACATCCTCACCCTCGCCGACGCGATGAAGAAGGTCAGCGTCATGTCGACCGCCCCGGCCGATATGACCAAGCCGACCATCACCGAGCTCGAGGCAGGCATCGACGCGGCGCTACGGATCGTGAAGTCCGACTTCGCGCTTGGTCCGACCGGCTCCGACACCGTCGACGAAGTCCCGCTCGCGGTGAAAGGCAACGGAAAGGCTTGGGGTCCTTCGAATTACGACGGTTCCATGTCCGTGTTCCGCTACTTCGACCCGACCACCGGAGCCCCGGAGACCGGCGGCGCGGGCACGGTCGGGGACGCGCTCTTCCAGGCGGTCAAGACCAAGGGCACCACGCTGTGGATCGCGGTCCGAGAGACCAGCAAGGACTCGACCGAAGCCTGGGCCGAAGACGACGAATGCCAGGTCTACGAGGTCATGACCGACGACCCGCAGAACGACGACGGCACCGGCTACATCAAGAAGATCGTCAAGCTCTCGGTCCTGTCGGCCGAGCTCGACGCTACCGCAGCGGCCGCAGCCTGACCCCGACCCCCTGTCGCCCGGTGTGCGGTCTGGCCACCGGGCGACAGGGCCCCAACTCCGCGTCACCCACCCCAGACCAACCAGACCACCCATGAAAGGCCAGACCATGCCAGACCAAGACCAGGCCGCAACCACGCCGAAGCCGGAAGAGATCGACCTCGACCAGTGGCTCGACGGCGTCATCCCGACTGGCAAGGAATTCACCATCTTCCAGGATGGCCGGCTGTACGACGCATACCAGGACGCCTGCGACCGGTACGACGCCCTCGAGGAGTCCGCCGGCGGAGCCGACCAGAACGACGAGCCTGACGGGCGGGTCTCCCGCGAGCATCCCTCGACGCCGAAGGCCGAGCTGGCGAAGCTGCGCGAGGAGATCCTCGACATGGAGGACCAGTTGCGCCCCGGTGCACTCCACTGCAGCGTGCGGTCGGCCAACTTCGACGACCAGGCCGGCGCTCGCCGCGCGGCGAAGCAACGCGACGAGGACGGCGCGAAGAACATCAACTTCGACGAGTACTACGTGCAACTCGCCGCCAAGGTCATCATCACCCCACGGGCCTCCGTGGACCAGTGGCGCAAGATCGCGCTCGCAGTCGGTACCCGTCAATGGGCCGTGGTGCAGGAGGCGCTCGATGCGTCTTGTGCGCAGTCGAAGGGCTACAACCTCGATTTTTCGTCGCGGCGCTCCGCGCGCCGCTGAATCAAGGCGTCCTCGACGAGCTGCGCACCGCAGACCGCGTCGGCGTCGCCCTGTCGGTCATCCGCAGGGGACGCCGGCCCTGCGCCCGCTGGACCCTCACCGACCGGACGCTCCACGTCGCGCTCACCCGGCTCGACGCGACCACGTGCCCCGGGTGCGGACTCCCCGTCGATGAGGCGTGGGGCAGCAACCACGAGCACCAAGTCGACGGCAAGGTCTGCTCGGGGTGCGCGGCCCTGGAGAAGGACGCGAAGAAGGAACACCCGGCCGGGTGGAAAGCCTTCATCAGGAAAGGGATCGAGCGCGGCCGGTCCCGGTTCGGGCCGGGCGCCTAGCTTCCTTTCCCGATCCAGGTGACCTTCGGGCACTTTGCGTCGGCGGCCGCGATCAGGAACTTGCGGGACGTGTCGGTGTCCCAGAGAACCACCGGCTCAAGCCTTTTGGCGTACGCCGCGTGCAACTTGAACGCTTCCGGGAGCGTGTGGGTTGGCAACATCTTGCAGTCATATTCGGCAATCTGCACCACCTCGTCATCCGACAAGCCATAGGTGCCAGTTGTCCCGATCAGAGAGTTATGCACCAGCTTCGCAACCAAGAGGTCCGGAGACTCGGTGCCGTCAACCGGCCCCATCGTGATCTTTTTGACGACGACGCTCGGCGTCGCGCGCGCAGTTGCGGTGACGGTCTTCGTCACCGCAGGCAGTTGACGCGTGACTGTCGTCCTCGCCCCTGACCCACCGCCGCAACCGGTGAGCCCGAGCGCTACGAGTCCGAATGCGGCGATGGCTGCAGCGACTTTCATGGCGGTTCCCTTCACCCCAGATTCCGGGCTGACATAGCCCGTCACGCGCCTCGAGGAGGTCACGTATGCCAGACCGTACGCTCAGGACCCGCCTTCTCGCAGAGGTTGGCGGATATGTGACCCCGATCAACCGTGCCGCGGCCGCGACGGAACGGTTCGCGTCGACCGCGGCTTCGAGCACGGCGACCGCGTCACGGCGTATGACGTCCTCGATGGCCGGCGCCGCGACAGGTGCGGCCCGAGCAGGTGCGGCCACTGGTCGAGGGTTCACCGAGGGTGTGCGGACGGCAGTGACCGGTGCGGCGCTCGCGCGCACGACACGGTCTGTGGGTGCCTCGCTCGAGGCTACGTCGACGCCGGCAGCGGTGGCGGGCCGCCGTGCCGGGCAGGCGTACGCCACAGGTCTGACGTCTCGGGTGAAGGCCGCCACGGTCGGCCTGGCGGGCACTGTCGCCGGCGGGCTGAAGGAGATGCTCGCCCCGCTGCTCGGGATCCTGGCCGTGTCCAAGGCCGTCGACCTGGTGAAGGACGCCTACAAGGACGCCGAGGAGAACCTCGCGATCCAGCGGCAAACCACGAAGGTCATCCAGACCACCGGCGCGGCGGCCGGTGTGACCCGCAAAGAGGTCGAAGAGCTCTCGATGGAGCTCGCCCAGCAGGCCGGCATCTCGGACGAGGCGGCGCAGCAGACCGCGAACCTGATCCTGACCTTCAAGAACATCAAGAACATCGGCGCGGACAAGATCTTCGACGATACGACCCGTGCCGCGATCGATATGTCGAAGTCGCTGGGTACCGACGCTCGGTCCTCGGCGACGATGCTCGGCAAGGCCCTCAACGACCCGATCCGCGGGCTCACAGCCCTGCAGCGCGTCGGTGTCACCTTCACCGACCAGCAGCGCGACCAGATCAAGACCATGGTCGCCGCCGGCAACACGCTCGGCGCGCAGAAGGTCATCCTGAAGGAGGTCTCCTCCGAGTTCGGCGGCGCAGCAGCGGCCATGGCCACCCCGACCCAGAAGTTGTCGACCTTGTGGGGTCGGTTCGTCGTCACCCTCGGCACCAAGCTGATCCCTGTCGTCGACAAGTCGGTCGATTTCCTCACCGACACAGCTGTCCCGGCCCTTGTCGATTTCGCCGGCGAAATGAAGGACGTCGGCGACGCCGCGGGCCAGCTCGGCGGGGCGCTCGGTGGTGGGGTCGCTCTGGGGTTCAAGGCAATTGGGCTGGCCGCGCAAGGGGTTGGGTCCGTGCTCGGCCCCATCGTGTCCGGGTTCAAGGAGCTGCCCGGGCCGGCACAGCAACTTGTGTTGGTGCTCGTCGCGGCTGGGATCGCGTCCCGGGTCTTCGGCAACCGGCTCGACGGAATCAGCAGCCGCGCCGGGACCGCCGGCCGCAGCCTAGGCGCTGCGGCCGGGAACGTGCGCGCCATGGGACAACTCGCCCGCGAGGAAGCACCCCACGTCGGGCGTTTCAACGCTGTTGTCGGGGCGCTCGGCACCGGGAACGGGAACATCGCCCGGATGGCGCAGTCCTTCGAGCGGGCAGCCGGACAAGCCGCCCGCTTCCCGCGCGCGGCAGGCCTCGCCGCCGCCGCGATGACCGGGATGCGCGGCGCGGCTCGTGGACTCATCGGGGTTCTTGGTGGGCCGTGGGGGCTCGCGCTCATCGCCGGCGGCGTGGCGCTGATGGCGTGGCAGAAGCACCAGCAGTCGGCCGCGCAGGCCGCGCTGGAGTCCCAGCAGCGGGTCGAGGAGCTCACGTCCACACTGAACAAGCACACCGGTGCCGTCACCAAGGACACCCGCGCCACCGTCGCCGACAACCTGCAGAAGTCGGGCGCACTCGACGCCGCCCAGAAGCTCGGTATCTCGCTATCCGACATGACCGATGCCGCACTCGGGAATGTGCCCGCCCAGAAGCGGGTCCGCGACGCCGTCGATGCAGTCGGTAAGGCCTATACCGAGGCTACTGGCGGCATGACCGACATGGACGGTTCCGGCGTCGCGCTCAAGAAGACGATGGACCTGGTGACCGACTCGGTCGGAGGCTCGAACAAGGAGCTCCAGAAGGCGGTCCACGCGCAGAAGCAGATCGCGGCGGCGACAGCCGAACATACGAAGAAGGTCAGGGAGGTTCCGCCGGCGATTGCTGCGTATGTCTCCGCCCAGAAACAGGCTCAGTCCGCGGCGGAGGACACCGCCCGCGCGAACAAGCAGCTCGCGGCCGACCTCGACGACGCGAACAACAAGTTCTTCGCCACCCGTGACGCCAGCCGGGCCTACCAGCAGGCGCTCGCGGACGCCCGTGAGGCGGCAAAGACTCAAGGCAAAGCCGGCACCTCCGACTACACCCAGAAGGGCCGCGACAACGCCGAGAAGCTGGATGCAGCCGCGAAGGCCGGCCTGGCGAACCTGCAGAACCAATACCAGAACGGTGCATCCGATTCGAAGCTCCGGTCGACACTCGCCACCACGAAGTCCGACCTGCGAGCCCTGGCGATCAGCTTCGGTCTGACGGGCAAGGCCGCGGACAAGTACGTCCACGATTCGCTCGGGAAGATCCCGGCCGACATCAAAACCAGGATCTCGGCCGACACCAAACAGGCGAAGAAGAACCTCCAGGAGGCCGAGACTGCAGCTCTCGGGCTCGGTACGACCTTCGAGAAGCTGCCGAAGAAGGTGCAGACCCAGATCCTCACCCTCGGCGACACCAAGGCCCGGCAGATCACGAAGCTGCTCGGCCAGGACTACGAGTCGCTCACCCCCGATGTCCGCACCAAGCTCATCGCGGACTCCTCGAACGCTAAGGCGGCGGCGAAAGACCTTGGGGTGGACTACGACACGCTCTCCAAGCCGGTGCAGACCAAGCTCGAGGCGGTCGGTGCACCGACCGCGCGTTCGATCATCAAGGGCGTCCTGGACGCCGCCAAAGACAAGCAGATGACGATCACGGCCAAAGCCCGGCTCGGGCACGTCAAGGCCGAGCTCGACCAGATCAGCGGCGCCGCCCACGACAGGACGTTCTCGGTGACCGCGGTCTACAAGGAGATCCACCCGGGCGACAACCTGAAGCGGCACCGTCTGCCGCTTCCGAACGCGCTGGGTGGGCTCTACGACGCCGACGGTGTGCAGCGTATGGCGACCGGCGGCGCGATTGCCCACCACGCCGCGATCACCCGCCGTCCGATCTTGTGGGGCGAGGCTGGCCCGGAGCTCTACGCACCCCTCACCAGGGACGCGCGCGCCAGCCACGCGGTGCAGCTGCTGCGCGTCGGTGCCGAGTTCTACGGCTACGACATGATTCGCCGCAACGTGCGACGTGCCGCCGACGGTTACCTCTCGAATCGGTCTGTCACGTCGTCAAGTTCGGTCGGCCTGTCCGCGCGTGATCTTGCCGAGCTCGCGGCGCTGATCAACGGTGTCGGGTCGCACATCGTCGAGCGGCATACGCACGTCGACACCGTGGTCACCGGCGACGCGAAGTCGTTCGCGCGAGACATGGCCAGGCAAGACTTCCTTGCCGCGGGCGGAACCCGGAAGGCCGGCCGGCCATGATCCAGGACATCGCAGTCACGGTGCACGAGCTGGACGGCACCACACTCCGGATCCAGGTCGACCAGGCGCACGGGTATGTCATCACGTCGTGGGACGACAGCTGGCAGTGGGTGAAGGAGGTTGCTGAGTCTCGGAAGATGGCCGGCCGCGGGGTTGTGAACAAGCGGAAAGGCGAAGCTGAGCTCCAGATCGGGCTCTATTGCCAGGGCACGGATATGCCGCACGCGGAAGGCCTGGCGGCAGCCCTGAAGGCCGCGTTGTGGTCCTCAGACTTCCTGCTGACACGGACCTCGGCGGGCGTGTCAGAGACATGGCGGTGCGAGGTCGCCGACATCGTCCCGCGGTTCACCACCGACGACTGGCTCAACAACCGCAAAGGGCTGGCGATCTCGATCCCTGCGAATCCCAACACGACTTCGACGGGAGTGGTTGCACCGTGAGCGTGTCTGACACCGAAGCGAATTCGAACCTTGACAGCATCGTGTCGGCCGGTGGGTCGTACTGGGTGGGCCTGTCGCTGACGGTGCCCGACGACGACCTGTCGGCCGGGTCGATCGAGGACTCCGGCCTGGCCCTGGTCGAGCTCCCCCGGAACGGGGCCACCACCTGGGAGGCGGCGACGGACCGGTCCGTGCAACCCAAGGCCGACCTTGACATGGGCACCGCGACCGAGGATTTCGTGCCCGCGGCCCGCGTGTTCTACGCCGACTCGGCGGGGTCGACACCGTTGCGGTCGGCGAAGGTGACTGACATGACCGTCACCGCCGGGTCGCACGTCACCATCCCGGCCGAAGCACTCGCCATCAGCGTCCCAGCCAAAAAGTACTGACACCACCCAGCCCACTTCGCACACAAGGAGATTCACTCATGGCTGCAACATCCTCCTGGTACGGTCACGCACTCGCCGCCGGCATCTCAGGCGACCTCACCCTGGACGGGTCGTCCACCCTCAAGGCGCTGCTGCTGTCGTCCAGCTACACGCCCTCCAAGGATCACCAATACGTCGCCGACTTGACGGGTGAACTGTCCGGCTCGGGTTACGCGCGCGTCGCGGTCGGCTCCCCGGTGGTCACCTACGACTCGACCGGTCACGCGGCCGTGCTTGACTCGTCAGACATCGCGTTCGCCAGCATGTCCGGCACGTTCCGGTACATGGTGATCTTCGACGACACCGGCACCGACTCCACCTCGCAGCTCGTCAAGTGGACCGACTTCGGGGCTGACCAGAGTGTGACCTCTGGCACCGTCACCGTGATCATCGACACC
>Ga0164242_10000771_pt1 | contig 38462 bp, 28 predicted proteins | sample OricomgcompostMG_FD_108783 | JGI IMG/M metagenome (GOLD analysis project Ga0164242, IMG submission 108783) | Miracle-Growth compost microbial communities from Emeryville, California, USA - Original compost - Miracle growth compost (MG) ... | reverse complement strand
GCCGGCGATAGGGGTGTAATGACCATTACCGCCGCCGTGCAGGTTGAACCCGGCCCAGCCGCGCCGGGCGAACTGCAGCATCGTATCGGCGCACCACAGCGCCGAGGCGAAAGTATCGGAGACGCCCGGCTGGCCGCCGTTCCAGCAGGAATTACCTTCCGAAACGCGGAATGGCAGGCCGGTTTGCGCCTGCGCTGCCGCGATGAGCGGCAGACCGGCGGGGCGCAGCGTCGCTTCCCTTGGATCGTCGCTGAGCAATTGCGCGATCGTCGCGTCGGGGGACCCTGCGGGTCCCAACGCGTAATAATGCGCTGTCAGCATGACGACGTCGCGGTGGCCACGCGCCTGGGCGGCAAAGGCGGTTAGATAGTCAAGCTTGTTCGAAATGTCGGGGCCAGCGAATCTAATGCCCGGCGCTGCCGCCGCTATCGTGTCATGAAAGACATTCCATTCGCGCACTAAATCGGCCGGGCCCCAAGTCGCAGGCCGGTAGCGTCCACGGTATGAATCGGGCTCATTGCCAATTTGAACTGCTACCAATCGCTCGCCCAATATCTGCTGCACCGCGGCGGCTTCGGCGGCAGCGTTTTCCTTGCTGTCGCGAGCAAGATCGAGGCCATAAAGGCAGCGCCATCCGGTTGCATCGAGAAACCCCCTCAGGTTGCGCAATGCCTGATTCGATATCACTGTCTCGTGCTTGACGGTCTTGGAGGTATCGGGGCCGAACGTCTCGAATGGCGGCGGTCCCGCCGGTGCAAGCGGCACATAGGTGGTAAATGCGCTCGATCCGCCGCCGATCCTAAGATTGCCGCTTGGTGACAACTCCCGGAACAGCGCCACCAGCGCGTTGTTGCTCGGAGCGAAGAAGGCCGGATTGGCGAGTTGGGCAGCTTCGTAGGATAGGCCCAGGAAATCAGGCGGTATCGTTGGGCCGAGCGGCGCCTTGTCGATCTCGAGGATCACCTCCGAGTTGGCATTCGCGAAAGCCGGGGCGGCCGCCAGCAACCCAGTTGCAGCGGCGCCCGAGAGAACGGCGCGCCGTCCGATATTTCCTGAAGGTATCATCTCGCTCTCCCATCGTCGCTGAGATATCAATTTAATCGGACATATAGCTCTTCGTCCATGACGAACCGGCTGCAACGCGATATTGCTATCTCGAACGTTGCAACCGGCCTATCTCGGCAACCCACTGATTGCGCATATAATCATACTTTTTGTTGACCAGGGGTATAAAATATTATTAATTGGAGAAAGACCTAACGTCAAAAATGGAAGGGGAGTGACATGAGGCGTCTTGCCGCGATGAGTACGGCTTCGGCTGTGTTGGCGATTGCATTTGCCAGCCCGGCTCTTGCAGCAGCACCAGGAATGCCCGGAGGGGCAGTACAAGATGGTACGGCGACGCCGCCCACCCAGGCTGGCAATCAACCAAGCGGCGCCGACATCGTCGTCACCGGCATTCGCCACAGCCTCGAGACCGCTCAAACCCGCAAGCGCGATGCCGACACGATCGTCGACTCGATCGTCGCGGACGACATCGGCAAGCTGCCGGACAGCAACACCACCGAAGCGCTGCAGCGCATTTCGGGTATCCAGATCTCGCGCGACCGCGGCGAGGGCGGGTCGGTTGCGATTCGTGGCCTGACGCAGGTGCTGACGACGCTCAACGGCCGCGCGATCTTCACGGCTGGTGGTGGTCGGAACTACAATCTGGAGGACTTCCCCTCAGAGCTACTTGCCGGCGTCGACGTGTATAAGACGCCGACCGCGGATCTGATCGAGGGCGGCATCGGTGGTATCATCGACCTGCGCACCCGTCGCCCGCTTGATTTCCCAGGCCTCGAGGTCAGTGGCAGTTTGCGTGGCCGATACGAGACGCTCGCCAAAAAGGTTGATCCGCTCGGATCGCTGCTCGTCAGCGACCGCTGGAATACTGGCGCAGGCGAGATGGGGTTGCTGCTCAGCGGTTCCTACCAGGAGCGCTCGTTCCGGTCCGACGTGCTGTCTGTCGGCGCACCGAACGCCCGGCCGGATATCATCCCCGGCGAAACGGTAATCACGCCGAACGGTGACTATGAGCCCCTGATCAACGGCAAGCGCCGGCGTATCGGTCTCGACGGCGTGTTCCAGTGGAAGCCCAATCCCGACCTCGAGATCTATGCCGAGGCGAGCTACCAGGAGTTTCGCTCGCTTCAACAGCAACGCGGTCTGAACGAGCCGACGAACGCGTCTCACATCGATCCGGTAACCGGGCAGCGCGTGTACAACATCGCCGTCGAACCGGGTTCGGCGGTAACATTCGACGGCACCAATGACCTTGAGAGCGCGACGTTCCTCAACGTACCGATCACCACCTACGGTGTGGAGCGCGACACTTACGACAAGAATCAGCAATATTCGGCGGGGTTCAACTGGTACCAGGGCGAATCCAAACTGTCGGCCGACTTCACCTATCAGCGCTCGAGCAACGATCTCTACTATTCCGAGTTGGACCTGACGACCGTTGCGCCGCGAGCGAGTTACAATTTCAGCGGCGATGTGCCGTCGATGCTCGTCGACGGCGTCGATCTCAGCGACATCAACAGCTATAACATTGGGCCGCTCACTCGAAGCGAGAACCATTATACCGGCAATTCTTACGCCGGCCGCATTGATGGCGACATAAAGATCGACAGCCCATTCCTCTCAGGGTTCAAGGTCGGAGCGCGCTATCAGCGGCTGACCACCGATTTTACACCGATCCGATTCTATCAGGGGCCATCGACCGCCACGCCTGCAGGTCCCTTCGCCGACCTCTTTGAAGCGATGCCGTTCAAGAATTACTTCGGCGGAAGTTCTGGCCTCGAGCATGATTATCTAACGGCGGTCACTGGAAATCTGGGCGACATCGCCGATTGGGAGAAAATCCGGCAGGAAATCGGCCTGACCTCGGATGTCGCGATCGATCCTGTGTCAACCTATTCGATGTCAGAAGACACCATGGCGGGCTACGCGGAGTTGCTGTTCAAGACCGAGGGCAGTTTCCCGATCGACGGCAACGTCGGCGTCCGGGTTATTCAGACCAAGCTCAATATCGATGGTCACCAGAAGATTACCAATGCCAACGGCACCACGTCGGTAATCCCGGCCAACTTCGGTGACAATTATGTCAGCGTGCTACCTAGCGCGAACATTCGGTTCCATCTCACCGACAAGCTTCAGCTTCGACTGGCAGCGTCGAAAACGCTGACGAGGCCCGACTTCAGCCAGCTTTCTCCCGCGCTGACGCTGGTGCCGGCGCAGGGCCAGGGTTCGGGCGGCAATCCCAACCTCAAGCCGTTGCGTGCCGATGCGCTCGATGCTTCGCTCGAATACTATTTCTCGCGGACCGGGTCGGTTTATCTCGCCGGCTTCTATCGCAAGGTGAAAGGCTTCATTTTCACCAACGGCAACACTCAGACGATCGATGGCATCGAGTATGTCATCCAGCAGCCGACCAACGGCAAGAGCGGCACGATCAAGGGCGTCGAGGTCGGTGGGCAGACCTTCTTCGATTTTCTGCCGGCCCCGTTCGACGGCTTTGGCGTGCAGGCCAACTACACTTTTGTCGACAGCTCGACACCGAGCATCATCCAGACCGAGCTGACTCCGCTGCCGAACTTGTCGAAGAGCAGCTTCAATATCGCTGGCCTCTATGAGAAGAACGGGCTGTCGGTCCGTGTGGCGTATAATTACCGGTCAAAGTATCTGGGCAGCCTCTATGGTCTTGCCAATACCGATGGCACGACCACGCTCTTGCCTGTCTACACGCGCGGTTACGGCTGGCTCGATGCGTCGATCAGCTACGATGTCACCAAGAACCTGACCCTGACGCTCGAAGGCAGCAACCTGCTGCAGCACCGTGACCTGTCCTATTTCGACGTGGTCACACGCTCCAACAATCATTCGATCGACGATCGCCAGATCATGGCCGGAATTCGATTCAAGCTCTGACGGGGGTGTCCGGTGGCGGTACCAAATCGAGTGCCGCCGCCGGATGTCAGCGTGACAATCGATTGTGAATTAATTTTGTAATTGATTAGCATGTGGCCCAAGCGACGACGCGCATGATCGAACAGAGGGCGGCCAACATGGGTTCGAGGTTTCAGAACTATTCGGAAGGGGCATTGTCGAGCCATGATCAGGTGGCGCGGGCGCTGGGGACGGATATTCTCGCCGGCGTCTATCCCCCCGGTACGAAGATTCCGGGCGAAGCGGAGATCCTCGAGCGCTTCGGCATCTCACGCACCGTTCTGCGCGAGGTTTTGAAGACACTCACCGCCAAGGGGCTGATAGTATCTAAAACGCGGGTCGGTACCAAGGTGCTCGACGAAGTGCATTGGAACATGTTCGATTCCGACGTGCTGGCCTGGAAAGTCGCCGGCGGATTCGACGAAGGGTTCCGTCGCGATCTCGCCGAAATCCGTTTGGCGATCGAGCCCGAGGCGGCGGCGATGGCGGCACGCCGGGCGACGACGGAGCAGATCGAGATGTTGCGTGAACGCCTTGAGGACATGCGCAATGCGACCGCCAGCCGCCGGGCGTTTGCCGAGGCCGACCTCGCCTTTCACCAAGCGATTGGCACGGTGTCGGGCAACGCGCTGATGCGCGGCATTTCGGGGGTGATCGAAACCGCGCTGATGGCTTCATTCACGCTCAGCTCCGCGGTCGATGATAAGGCCGAGCACAAAAAGAATGTCGGGCATCATCAGGCGATCGTCGATGCGATCGAAGCGCGTGACGCGGATCGTGCTCGCGGCGCCATGCGGGCGACGATCGATTACGGTGTCGCGCGGATCCGCCGCGTGACCGCAAAGGGCAACGGAGCATGGCTCAACAATTCGGATTGACCTCGCGTCGTGAGCTGGTGGGGCTTTCGGCGATTGCTGCTGGAGCGAGCGCGCTGCCGGCTGCAGCGGCGCTTCATGGCACTGGCGGCGATCCGATCGCGCCGTATCGTACACCTTTCAAATATGGCAAGCTGGTGCTTGGCCCTTCGGGGATTCCTGAGAGTTTTGACGAAAAATCAGTCGATTGTCCGTTTGTCTTCTTTCATGGCGGTAAATACCAGCTGATGTACGTCGGGTTCGACGGCACCGGCTATCAGACTGGGCTCGCCGAGAGCGACAACTTGGTCGATTGGAAGCGGACGCGCCTCATCCTGGCGCGCGATCCGGGCAACCCCTACACGCGCTACAACGTCGCTTCGGCTTCAATCCTGCGGGAGAATGCGCTCGAATCACCCGGACGCTTACTCAAGGTGAATGGGCGCTACGTCTGCGCCTGGCATGCTTACCCCAGCCCCGGTTACGAACAGGGCGCAGCGGTGATCGGACTCGCCTGGAGCGACGACCTGATCCACTGGGAACGCGGTGATCCGATCCTGTTGCCACAGGATGGCGAGGCTTGGGAACGCGGCGGTCTCTACAAGCCTTACCTCGTCAAGATCGGCGATCTTTATCACATTTATTATAACGCCAAGACGGCCGAGAAGCGCTGGCACGAGCAAACCGGCGTCGCGGTTTCCCACGATCTTAAGACCTGGACGCGACATCCGGGTAACCCGATCATCCGCAACGGCGGCCCCAATGCGCCTGACGCGCGCTTCGCCAGCGATCCCTTCGTCGTGCGGCACAAAAAGCAGTGGGCGCTATATTATTTTGGGCTCGCCAACGATGGCAAGGCGCGCGACCTGCTCGCGCTCGGCGACGATCCGCTGCACTTCAACAAGGTGGACGAGATTATGATCGACGTCGGCAAGCCGGGATCGGTCGATGACGATTATGCGCACAAGCCGGCGCTCGTCTTCAACCGAGGCGACCTTTATCACTTTTATTGTGCGGTCAGCGGTCCTTATCCAAACGACGTGCGCGGAATTTCGGTAGCACGCTCCCGGCCCTGGTAAACCGCTATCGCGACGGACAGCGATCCTGAAGTAGCTCCGCCAACGCCGTCTTTGCCATTCGCGTATAGCCAAGGTCGTTGGGATGCAGATGATCGCCGTGCTCCTCGCCGCGGCGTAGCGCCATCGGATCACCAGGCTGTTGCATCGCCTTGTCGAAATCGATCAGTCCGTCGAACTCGCCAGCATTGGCATGGATCCAGGCGTTCACGGCGAGCCGCTTCTTCTCGCCTTCGTCGCTATCGTAGCCGGCCCCCTTGAACGGCAGGATTGTCCCAATAATCAACTTAACGCCTCGGGCATGAGCGCGGGCGAGAAGCTGGCGATAGATGTCGATAATCTGCTCGGCGGTGACCTCCTGGCCCGCCTGCGCCGGGTTCCTGATCTTGCCGATGTCGTTAATGCCTTCCAGCACCACGACGTGGGTGACGCCGGGAACCGAAAGCACGTCGCGATCGAACCGCGATACTGCATCTGGGCCCCGTCCGTCGTGCAGCAGTCGATTGCCGCTGATACCGGCGTTGACCACCGACCAGCACCAGCCGTCGGGGCGCGACGCGAGCATCTTACCGAGCTGATCGGGATAGCTCATCGCGGCACCCGGCGTCGATGCAGCGCCTTCGGTGATCGAATCGCCGAAGGCCACCAGCACACGAGGCTTGCTCGCCGTCGAGACGTCGAGCTCTGAGGCGAGCCCGGGTGCACGGACGTGACGTGCGTTCTGAAGCACGGCTTGTCCGGTTGCATCGCCCGGTGCAACGTCGAGCATCTGCGCGTGCGCGGGTGGCGCGTCCTGGCCTGGGTAGTACACACTTACGGCGAAATGCTCGCCGGCCGTGACGGATATTGGGACCGAGTCGCTGAGATAGGGAGCGTGAGCGGGGATCACCACGCCTTTGGCGCCGCCAAAGGTCAGCGGCCGAACAGAACCCGGTACGACGTTGCCCGCCGAATCGACTTGGGCGATCGAGGCAGCGCCGATCTGGAGCGCCGTGTCGGAGAGCTCGTTGGTGAAGCGGACCCGAAGCCGGTCGCCGCCCACGCCCGCGCGAATGACCTGACGAGCCGTCTCGTTATTATATGGGCGACCGAGGGCATCTCGGATTTGCGGTTCGTACCCAATCGGCGGGGCAAGCCATGCGGCGACCCAGCGCTGCGGAGCAGCAGCAGCCGGGGCGGCGGCCGCCATTGAAAATGCCATCGCGCTCGCCAGTGCGGCTGCCGTTATCCGTCGCATTGCCTTCTCCTGTCCACGTCCCGGGTTGGTCGATCCAGCTTCAGTCCGTTGGTGCTGGGAAGAATTCGCAGAGCCTAACCTGCCAATGGCTTCGACTAGGCTGGGCACGAACTGAGCGGGAGATGGTGACCGAGCCTTTCTCATTTGTCGTCGTCGAGTGCCAGCACCGCGACACCGTGCGCGGGCAGTGATCCGTTGTCGATCATGCCAGCCAGGAGTCGGCTGTCGGCCGGCGCCGCGAATGGAAGCGGCTGGCTGCCGTGGTTGATGGCGATCAGCACGCGCTTGCCTTCACCGGCGCGTTCACCCACTTCGAGATCGGGCCCGGCGTTCGACACGAACGGCGCAATGCGGGCTTCCTTGAGCAGCCTGCGCGCGATCTTGGCGAGCATATCGCCGTCAAACCAGGCGCCGATATAGGTGATGCTCCCCTTGCCGACGCGCCGAGTGACTACTGCCGGTTTGCCGTCCAGCCAGCCACCTGGATCGACATAGCGCGCCAGAACGTCGACGTCCTTGGCCTGAGGCTGCAGCCATTCCGCCCAGATCGACGCCTTGCCGCCGCCAAAATCGCCGGTGACGTCGACTGGCTCGTCGAGCGCATAGAATTGTTCCACCCGCGCGCCGAGCAGCGAGACGAGTGGCCCCGGCTGCCGTTCCGGCCACAAAGCGTCAGTACCGTCCTTCATCCCCGATCGCGGCCCCAGCACGAGGTGGCCGCCGGCCCGGACATAAGCGGCGAGATGGTCAGCTTCGGGCTGAGTGATGACGTTGAGCGCCGGAGCCACGACCAAAGGATAATTCGAAAGCTCGTCTCGCGGCGACACCACCGCGACCCCCTGTGCCTCACGCCGGAAGGGCGTGTAGAAATCGACGAACTCGCGTACTGGATCGAAATTCTTGTTGTGCCGCTGGAGGTCGATCGCCCAGCGGCTGTCGTACGAATAGATAAAGGCGACGTGCGCCACCGGCACGGTGCCGGCCAGCTCTGGCGCGGCGTCGTGGAGCTGACGCCCGAGCGCCGCAATTTCGTCGAACACCGGATTGGGTTCGCCATCCTGGCCAAGCAGCGTGCCGTAATAGGTTTCCTGGCCATTGCGGGCCGGGCGAAATTCCCAATACAGGATGGCATCGGCGCCATGCTCGATCGCCTGCCAGCCCATTTCCTCGGTCTGGCCAGGTAACAACGCACGATTAACCGGCACCCAGTCGATGCGGCCGGCCTGTGTTTCCATGACCCAAAAGTTCCGCTGCTTATAGCCGCGAACGAGATCATGGTTAGCGGCGTTCGACATCCAGTTGGGCGTTGGATCCTGAATGTAATCGTCCCACGCGGCAAGATCGAGTCCGCGATGGAGGACATAATGGTTGTAGCCCGCGTTCCAAAACATCGAGTTGGTCGTGGTGAATTGACGCGGATCAGCGTGGGCGCGGATCGCATCGACCTGGTTCATCACGTAGCTGGTCCAAGTCGCAGTGGTAAAGTGCCGGAAATCAAGCAGCAGCGCCGGGTTCTGCTGACCGGTCGCGTGCAGCGGCACCTGATCAAAGTTGTTGTAATGCTGGCTCCAATATTCGGTCGCCCAGCGGTGGTTGAGCGTCGCAATGTCTCCATAGCGCTGCTTTAGGAATTGATGCCAAAGCCCAATTGCTTCGGCATCGAACGAGGGAGGACCTATCTCGTTATCAATCTGCCAGCCAACGACATTGGGATTGTGGCCGTAGCGCTCGGCAAGGCGGGTCGCGATATCGCGCGCGAAGCGGCGGTATCGGGCGCTGGCAAAGGAGAATTGGCGCCGGCCCCCATGGCCTGCCCGCGTGCCGTCTTCGTCGACGCGCAGTACGTCGGGATATTTCTGCGTAAGCCACGCGGGCGGCGCCGCGGTGGGCGTGCCCAGCACGACCATAATGCCGTGGCGCCCGGCCGCGGCGATTGCGCGATCGAGCCATTCAAAATGGAAATCACCCTCACGCGGCTCGATTGTGCTCCAGGCGAATTCGCCGATGCGAACGGTGTTGAAGCCGGCTTGTTTCATCAAACCGAGATCGACGTCCCAGCGCGATTGGGGCCATTGCTCGGGATACCAGGCGGCGCCGAAGGCAATCGCCGGCTCGCCAGCGAATTGTGTCGCGCGCGCCCAGTGGGTATCGTTTGCCGGCGTCGCCTGTACCGGTACGGCAATGGCAATCGAGCTTGCAGTCAACAGCGCGCGCCAGAGTCTCTTCAAGATACTCTCCCCTTGTGATTAGTATTATGATATGGGTAAAAGCCGCCAACGGCAACAGCGGGAGTCGGCTGTTGCGCCAGGGAGAGGCAATCCATGCACCACGGCAACCATCATCATTCCGGCCAGGTGACGCGGCGCGGATTCGTCGGGTGTTCGGCCTGCGCGATTGCAGCGGTAGGGACGGGGGTTCCGGCGAGCGCGCTTGCCGCCGTAACACAAGGGCGCGAGGTCTATCGCGAGTTTCCTTATGGCGCGGCGAAACTGACCTCTGGACCGCTCAAGGAGCATTTCGATCGCATTCATGCGCATTATCTGGCGCTCGACAATGACCGGTTGCTTAAACCCTTTCGCGAGCGCGCGGGCCTAGCCGCGCCAGGCGAGCCGATGGGCGGTTGGTACGGGCCCGACGGCTTCGTGCCTGGGTTGACCTTTGGTCAATATATCTCTGGCCTTTCTCGTATCGGCGCGGTGACCGGCGACAAGGCGGCCCACGCCAAGGCCGCGGCGCTGGTCAGCGGCTTTGGCGAGGTGTTGCGGCAGACGAACAATCCCTATGCGGGCAAGAATTCGGCCGAGATGTGGCCTGCCTATGTAATGGATAAATATGTTGTCGGCTTGATCGACGCTTATCGGTTGAGCGGGGTCGAGGAGGCCAAGACCCTGCTGCCTGTCGTGATCGACAAGTGCCTGCCGTTCATTTCTTCGATTTCGCGCGACCGCATCGGCAAGAAGGACCCGCCGTACGACGAGACCTATGTCCTGCCCGAGAACCTGTTTCTCGTCGCGGACATCACCGGTGACGATCGTTATCGGGCGATGGCAGTTCATTACCTGCTCGACCCCGAATTCTTTGACCCGCTCGCTGCGGGTAAGGACGTGCTGCCGTCGAAACACGCCTACAGTCACGCTATCGCCCTCAGTTCGGGCGCGCAGGCGTGGCTGCATCTTGGAAATCCCAAATACCGCAAGGCGCTGGAGAATGCCTGGCGCTTCCTCGAACTGCAGCGCTTCGCCTCAGGAGGCTGGGGTCCAGACGAGCAATTTGTCGAACCCCACCAAGGCAAGCTCGCCCAATCTCTGACCACCACAAGCGACCATTTTGAAACGCCATGCGGCAGCTTTGCCGACATGAAACTTGCCCGCTACCTAATCCGCTTCACCGGCGCGGCCGAGTGTGGGGATGGCCTGGAACGTACGCTCTACAACACAATGCTCGCCACGCGGATGCCCGACAGCAACGGCGATTACCCCTATTATTCGAGCTACAACGCTAACGCCGACAAGCAATATTACGCGAAGAAATGGCCGTGTTGTTCGGGCACGCTGGTGCAGGGCGTCGCGGATTACCCGCTTAACCTTTATTTCCACGACGAGGACACGCTGCTGATCAACATGTACGCGCCCTCCACGCTCGATTGGCAGCGGCCAGGAGGCGTGGTGCGGATCGAGCAGCAAACCGATTATCCTACCGGCGAGATTGTGCGCGTGATCGTGCGCGATCCCGGCGCCGGCGATTTCGCCATGAAGCTACGTTTGCCGGCATGGGCCAAAGGTGCCCAGCTGAAGGTTAATGGGACGACACAGCCTGCGGCGCCCGGACGGATGGCTGAAGTGCGACGCCGCTGGCAGGCGGGCGATGTCGTCGAACTCGTCATTCCGCAGACGGTCCGGATGCTGCCGATCGACGACAGCAGCCCGAACCTCGCAGCGGTGATGCGCGGACCGGTGATGTACGTTGGACTCAATCCCTGGGATGGTCTGATGAAGCAGCCGCTGGCCCTGGCAAGCTCGCTGACGCCGGTTGCCGGTCAACCCGAGGCATTGGGCATGGCGGTCGACGGGAAGGACCTTGTCTTCGTTCCATTCTTCACCGTCGATACCGAGAGCTACAACACCTATTTCACGATCGCCTGACATGACCGACCGCGTTTCCGCTCGATATTGGATTGAAACCGCCTACCCGCTGGCTGAGGCCGCAGCGATCATGGCCGGCGAGCAATCGACCGGTACTTTCGTTCGTACGCCTGGCGAAACCGACGAATTACGAGAGCGGTATGCCGCGCGGGTCGAGGCGATCGAGGAACTGGGCGGGGCAGAGGCTCCGTCGCTCCCTGGTTCTGGCGTCGCGAAAACGAGCGATGGCAAGCGACGGACGGCGCATGTCACCCTGTCCTGGCCGGTCGAGAATTTCGGGCCCTCGCTGCCCAATTTGCTTGCGACGGTGGCGGGCAATCTTTCCGAGTTGAAGCCCTTTTCGGGCCTCAAACTGGTCGACGTCAACCTATCGCCCGTCTTCCTCGACCGTTATCAGGGGCCACAGTTCGGCGTCTCAGGTACTCGGCAACTTGCTGGTGTGTGGGAGCGGCCGATGATCGGCACGATCATCAAGCCCAGCGTCGGGATGTCGCCCGAAGCGACCGCAGCGCAGGTCGAGACGCTGGTTGCTGCCGGGGTCGATTTCATCAAAGACGACGAGCTTCAGGCGGATGGCCCACATTGCCCCTTCAAGGCGCGGCTCAAGGCTGTGATGCGAGTAATCCGAAACCATGCCGATCGCACTGGCAAGAAAGTGATGTACGCTGCCAACTTGACCGGCGACATTGACGAGATGCTCGCCCGCCACGACTTGGTGGTAGGCGAGGGCGGCACCTGCATTATGGCGAGCATGAACTCGATTGGCCTCCCGGCGATGAAGGTGCTGCGTGCCCATTCGGCTTTGCCGATACACGGGCATCGCAACGGTTGGGGGATGCTCGGCCGCTCGCCGGCAATTGGCATGAGCTTCATTGCCTATCAGAAGCTGTGGCGGCTCGCAGGAATCGACCACACCCACGTCAACGGCATCGACAACAAATTTTGTGAAAGCAACGAATCGGTGATCGCCTCGGCGCGCGAATGCCTGACGCCCATGTTCGAGCCGCCATACCGGGGCTGCGAGGTGATGCCCGTTTTCTCCTCCGGCCAAAGCGCGAAGCAGGTGCCGGCGACCTTCGCTGCGCTTGGCTCGACCGACCTCATTTATGCTGCCGGCGGCGGCATCCTCGCGCATCCGGGTGGGCCGGCGTCCGGCGTAATCGCGTTGCGTCAGGCGTGGGAGGCAGCTGTCGCTGGCGTATCGCTAGCCGATGCGGCGCGCGAGCAGCGTGAGCTGCGCGAAGCGCTGTCGATGTTCGGCGCGTGATGCGACGGCCGCTCTACGCTTATTACGGGGATGATTTCACCGGTTCGACAGACGTTCTCGAATCGCTAGCCGAGGGCGGCATTTCGGCGGTACTGCTGCTGCGTTCCCCGAGCGACGAATTGCTCGCCCGCTTCCCCGACGTTCGCGCGATTGGGCTGGCGGGCGACAGTCGCAGCCGCAGCCCGGAATGGATGGATTCGTACCTGCCGCGCGCCTTCCAGGCCTTGGCTGCGCTCGATCCGGCAATCGTTCACTACAAGACCTGTTCAACCTTCGACAGCAGCCCCGAGGTTGGTTCGATCGGCCGCGCGATGGAAATCGGCGCGGCGACGCTCGGCGGACCTGTGCCCATCCTGGTGGGTGCCCCCCACCTTGGCCGCTACGTCGCCTTCGCCAATCTGTTCGCGGAGGCTGGCGGCACCGTCTATAGGATTGACCGCCACCCGACGATGGCGCGTCACCCTGTGACGCCGATGGGCGAAGCCGATCTGCGGCGTCATCTTGCCGCTCAGACGTCAATGCCAATCGGGCATGTTCCCCTCGATGCGCTTCGAGCATCGGGAGCCCGAACATTCGACGCAGCGGTCGCAGCCGGCGCGCAAGCCGTGCTGTTCGACGGCATTGCTGCGGCCGACCTGCTTGCTGCAGGTGAGGTGATGCTCGATCGCCGGGACCTTCGTTTCGTGGTGGGCAGCTCCGGTGTCACGCGCGCCTTGCTCGCAGCCTGGCACGCGCGGTCAATCGTCGCACCGCCTGCCGATTTGCCGACCGCGACAGCAGTGCGCCGGCTCCTCGTCATCAGCGGCAGCTGCTCGCCTGTAACCGCGGCCCAGGTCGAATGGGCGCGCGCCCACGATTGGGCGACGATTTGCGTCGACGTAGCGGCGATCGACGAACAAGGGCTCGTCCAAAAGGTCTCGGAATCGCTGGAGCGCGGCCGTAGCACCGTGCTCCATTCGGCGAGCGGCCCTTTGGCGCAAGGTGTACAGGCGAGCGGTCCCGAGCTCGGCGCGGCGCTTGGCCGGATTGCCCGCAATGTAATCGATCGAACCGGCGTAAAGCGCCTCCTATTCGCCGGCGGCGACACTTCCAGTCACGCGGTTGCTGAGCTTGGGCTTGACGCCCTGACCTGGGCGGCGGCGCTCGAGCGCGGTGCGCCGCTCTGCCGCGCCCACGCCTCCACGGCGGCACTCGACGGAATCGAACTGGTTCTCAAGGGCGGACAAATGGGCGGCCCTGCGTTTTTCGAGGTGGTTCGCCTAGGCGGCGCGCAGTAAATTATCGACGCGGCATCGCCGCCATTGCTGTTCGGCCACGGGTCGAAGCCGACTCGTTTCTTTGAGAAAGCACGAAAAGCGCGCCGGCACTTTGAACTGTGCTGGCGCGTTTTCGATTTGCTGACATCAGTAGGAGGTGAACAGCGCATTTCGCGCAAGATTGAGCGCGGCGACTGCATCCTGCCGGTCCTGAGCCGCTTGCATCGCCGCAAAATCAAGCTTGTCGAGCGCCCGCTCGATGCCTTTGAGAAAAGCGATCGCGCTGTTGGCGGCGGCAACCGCGTCTTCGCGGAAGGGGAACTGGTCAAGCTGCCAAACGCCCTCCCATTTGTTTTTGCGCAGCGTATAGAAAAACTCGAACAATTCGATCGGATGAACCGAGCCCGCAATCATGTCGTCGTCCCAACCACGCAGATTGTCGTTGACGTCCATGCCGAACAGTCTGCCGTAGTCGATCGCTAGCTGGGCGGCGTCTGCCGGCGACTCGCCGCCGTAAAGCGAATGCCCGAAATCGAGCAGGATGCCAATGTTGGGCAAACCAATCTTCTCGATGCCGAGCAGCGTACGTGCGACCGAGTCGTAGCTCATGTGCACGCGCGGTTCTCTGGGCTTGTACTCGATGACGAATTTAAGATCGGGATTTTCGGCCGCGAGCGCGCCGACGCCGTCGAGCGACAGCTGCCACAGCGCGTGATGGTCAACCTGGAAGGGATAGTCCCACCCGTCCTGACCGGGCCACAGCTTGACATATTGGGCGCCGAAATGTCGTACCGCCCCGGCCGCCTCGGTGATCATATCGTGAGCCAGCCGGCGGATGCCGGGATCGGGATTGGTGAAAGCGCCGCGGCCAAACTGACGGGTATAGATCTCGGGCGTAATGCCGATCACCTTAAGTCCTTGCGCGTCGAGCGCCTTTCCCACGCGGTCGAGACTGAGGTCCTGGCCGACGAACGGAAAATTGATGTCGACGACGGAGAGATCGTCAACTTGGCCCGCGAGCTCGATCATCTCCAGCAGATCGCGAGGCGGCCCGTAGCCGTCGGTTGCGTAGCGATCGACATAGGTTGCAAAATGCCAGATGCCGGCCCCGTATTTTTGATCGCTCATCGAACTCTCCTCGAATGGAATAAGGCGCCAGGCTTAGGATTTGCCGAGCGCGAAATCGTACAGCCCGCCGCGAAAAATCATGCGATGATGACCTCGATGCCGGCATTCTCAAAGCGGCGGCGATCTTCAGCAGCAAGCCCGTCATCCGTGATCAGGCAATGGATCAACTCGATCCCGCCGAGCGAGGTGAAGGAAGTTTTCCCCATCTTGCTCGAATCGGCGACGAGGTAGACTCGGGACGCCGCCTCGATCATAGCGCGCTTGACCACCAGATCAGCAAGCGCGGGAAAGGTGAGGCCTGCCTCGAACGATATGGCAGCCGTAGCCAGGAACAGCTTCTGTGCGAACAGCCCCTTGAAATAATCCGCTGAACGCTCGCCGGACAAAGACAGCGTCGGCGCTTTGAACTGGCCGCCCGGCATGTGGACCGCACAGGAGGGCAGGGCGCCCAACATCAGCGCGATGTTGAGTGCGTTGGTGATGACGGTCAGGCGGTCCTTTGAGATCAGATTGGCGGCGACTTCGGTGGTGGTCGAGCCAGAATCGAGAATGATGCTGTCGCCGTCTTCGACCATTGCAGCAGCGGCGCGGCCGATACGGCGCTTCGCTTCCATGTTGGTCAAGTGATGAAGCGCCATTGCGCGAACTTGCTGTGGCACCGATTTGAGATAGGCGCCGCCGTGTTCGCGGACGATATGGCCTTCGCTTTCGAGCCGCTCGAGATCCTGCCGGATTGTTACCTCGGAAACGCTGAATGCTTCGGCGAGGTCGCGCACCCTGGCGCTGCCTTCCTCCTGCAGCCATTCAAGCAGCTTCCTGCGTCGGACGTCGCCAAGCAGGACGACACCATCGGCGCCGCGCCCGCGCTTGCGGGCAACTAGTTTCTTTTCAATCACCTGCTTCGCTCCGTGAAAGCCGATCCTGCGGATCGTCTAGCACGATGCTGGCGACAATCACTGCCACATGAGCGGACGTATCCACGGCCAATTTTCGACGGCGCAACGAACGGGGTTGCCGTTCGGGATGTTGGCTGTCCTGCTCCATTGACCACGGTCGCATTCGTTCCTGAACACAAAAGCCGCGTTCTGCCAGCCTTCGCTTACTTTCGTTGCGTCCATCGGTTTACGAAGTGCAGGAAAGGCCGTCAACCAGCCCGACAAGGAATATCGGCAAATTCAAAACCAAATCGACAGCAATCGACAATAATCGAAACTTTGTGCCTTGCGGCTGTCGGGTCAAGGCATTACCAGCGCGCCTATGGAGATTTTCTCGTGACCAAGGCCAGCGCTGAGCATGGAGCGGATCGCGCCGATCGTATTCGCGTTGTCCAAGAAAAAGCGGCGTGGATTCGCAAGCGAAGCCTCAGGATGGTGCATGATGCGCAGCTCGGCCATCCGGGCGGCGACCTTTCGGCTGCTGACATTCTGGCAACGCTCTATTTCGACGTGTTGCGGCATGATCCGCGCCAGCCCAAAGCGCCGCAGCGCGATCGCTTCATCATGAGCAAGGGGCATGCAACGGGATCGCTCTATGCTACTTTGGCGGCAGCCGGCTTTTTTCCGGAAGCCGCGCTTGAAACCTACATGCAACCGGGCTCGCGGCTCAACGGCCATCCCAATTGCCAGTATCTGCCAGGCGTCGAGACCAACACCGGGCCTCTTGGTCACGGCTTGCCGGTCGCCGTCGGCATCGCCGTTGCGGGGCAAATCGACGGCGCCGAATTTCGGGTTTTTGTCCTCACCGGCGACGGCGAGCTCCAGGAAGGCAGCATTTGGGAAGCGGCCATGTTCGCCGGCCACCGACGGCTCGCCAATCTAACCGTGATCGTCGATCGTAATCGGTTGCAGCAGGGCGCGGGAACCGAGGAGACCAATGCGCTTGATCCGCTCGCAGACAAATGGCGAGCTTTCGGCTGGGACGCGGTCGAGGTCGATGGACACGATGTCGGCGAGCTGCTCAAGGTGTTCGAGCGCCGCGATCTCGCCACACGGCCGCTTTGTGTCATCGCCAACACCGTGAAGGGCAATGGCGTGTCGTTTATGGCGAACGATGTGAGCTGGCACCACGGCGTGCCGACTACCGAACAGCTCGAGCAGGCATTGCGCGAACTCGATGCAACGGAGGCGGCGCGATGACACGCCTTTCCGAATCCTATGTCGATTGCCGAGAGGCCTATTCCAATACGCTGGAGGAGCTCGCTGCAATCGATCCGCGCGTGGTCGCCGTGGTCAACGATAGCGTTGGATCGAGCAAGCTTGGAGGTTTTCGCAAGCGATTCCCTGATCGACTGATCAACGTCGGCATTGCAGAGCAAAACATGGTAGGCGTTGGAGCTGGCCTTGCGAACGGCGGCAAGATCGCCTTCGTCAGCGGCGCTTCATGTTTCCTCACGGGGCGCGCCCTCGAGCAAGTCAAGGCGGACGTCGTCTACAGCAAGGCCAACGTCAAGCTTTGCGGCATGTCGAGCGGTATTGCTTATGGCGAGCTCGGCCCGACGCACCACTCGATCGAAGATCTCGCCTGGCTGCGCCCCATGAAGGGTCTGACGGTGATAGTCCCGGCAGATCCCTGGGAAACCGAGCAGGCTATCCGCGCCGCGGCAGCGACCGAGGGGCCGATGTTCATTCGTGTCAGCCGGATGCCGGTACCCGCGTTGATCCGCGATGGTCGCCATTTTGAGATCGGCAAGGCCGAATGCCTGCGAGATGGCGGCGACATGACAATCATCGCCAACGGCACGATGGTTCATCGCGCGCTTATCGCCGCTGATCTGCTGGCGAGCGACGGGATTGACGCGCGCGTCCTCAACATGGCCAGCGTCGCGCCACTCGACGAAGCAGCCATCGTCGCCGCCGCAGAAATCGGGCCGATCGTGACCGTCGAGGAGCATGTCGTGCGCGGTGGCCTTGGCGGTGCGGTTGCCGAAATCGTTGCCACGCGGCATCCCGTGGCGATGCGCATTTTGGGTTTCCCCGGCTTCTTGCCGACCGGCTCGGTCGAATGGCTAATGGAGCAATATGGCCTCACCGCTGACGGCATCGCCGCCGCAGCGCATGATTTGCTGGGACGCTGAATGACCAGCGGCATCCTGGCGATCGATCAGGGAACGACAAATACCAAGGTGCTACTGTTCGCACCCGACGGCGAGATCATTGCGCGACGCAGCCTGAGTGTTCCGATCGAGCATCCGCAGCCGGGCTGGGCAGAACAATCGGCGACAGCGCTGTGGGAAAGCGTCGTTGGCGCGATCGGCGACATAATCGATTGCGTCGAAGGGGCGTCGATTGCCGCGCTCGCCATCGCCAACCAGCGCGAAACCGTGATTGTTTGGGACGCCGTAACCGGGGAGCCGATCGCTCCGGCGGTGACCTGGCAGTGCCGGCGATCGTCGCAACGCTGTGCTGCCTTGCGCGAAGGGGGACACGCAGCGAGGATTGCGGCGCTGAGCGGGCTCGATCTTGATCCGCTGTTTCCAGCCGCGAAGATAGGTTGGCTGCTCGACCACGTCCCCTGGGCCCGCGAACGCGCGATGCGCGGTGAGCTGCGCTGCGGCACGGTTGATTCTTGGCTGATCTGGAAGCTGACCGGCGTCCACGCGACCGACTTCAGCAATGCCTCCCGGACGCAGCTGTTTGATCTCAATCGGCTCGAGTGGAGCTCCGAATTGGCCGAAATCTTCGACGTGCCTCTCGCGATATTACCCGAAGTTCGGCCGTCCGACAGCCTGTTCGGAAGGACCATTGCCCGATTGGACGGGCTGCCGGCCGGCACTCCCGTTCATGCCGCGATCGGCGACTCCCACGCGGCGCTGCGCGCCTACGGGCCCGCAACGCCCGACCGCGCCAAGGTGACGTGCGGCACCGGCTCGTCGGTGATGATCACCACGCCGGCGCGCGTCACCTCGAGCCATGGCTTGTCGGCTACTATCGCCTGGGCCGAACACGGCGAAGTCCACTTTGCGCTGGAGGGCAACATCGCCGTCTCCGGCCACGCCGCGGCTTTTGCCACCAGGCTGCTCGGTGTTGCCGACGAGGAGGCGCTGACGGCTTTGGCGCGATCGGTAGCCGGCAGCGATGGCGTGATATTCTTGCCGGCGCTCGCCGGGCTAGGCGCGCCGCACTGGCATGATCGGGCGCGGGGCCTCGTCTGCGGCCTGTCGCTGGGAACGACGCCCGCACATGTTGCCCGTGCGGCATTCGAGGGCATCGCCCTGCAGATCGGGGACGTTGTCGAAGCAGTCGAGGCCGATCTCGATACGCCGCTCAAAGCGATCCATGTCGACGGCGGCGCAGCGGCTAACGATTTCCTGGTGCAGCTGCTTGCAGATCTGCTCGACCGGCCGATCGTGCGATCAGACCTGCTTGACGCCAGCGCGTTCGGCGCGGCTTGTCTAGCTGCCGGCGCCATCGGCTGGGACGGCTTTGAAGGCCGGCGCGACGCGGCCACGCCGCAGCGCTTCACCCCGGTGATTGCGGCGGCCGATCGCAATGCTATCCGTCACGAGTGGCAACGCGCAATCGATCGTGCTCGCCTCGGCGCCTGAGCGGCCGCCGATGCCGATTGTCGTCGGCAATTGGAAAATGAACGGCCTCCTTGATTCGCTCGGCGAGGTTGAGCGGATCGCGCGCGGCGTCGGCGGGACGCGAGCCGATGTGCGGCTTGCGCTGCCGGCGACGCTGATTGCGCTTGCCGCGCTCAAGGGCGGTGAACTGACGATCGGAGCGCAGGACGTTCACCCCGAGCCTTGTGGGCCGCGGACCGGTGGCATCGCGGCGACGATGCTGCGCGATGCCGGTGCTCGTTTTACCTTGGTCGGCCATAGCGAGCGGCGGACGCCCCAGGGCAGCGACGATGACTCTCGCGTTGCCGTCAAGCTGCAAGCCGCGCGAGCTGCCGGGCTAGAGGTAATCCTGTGCGTCGGCGAAACGGCCGACGATCGCCGGGCCGGGAAGGAGGCGGCCGTGGTGGAAAAGCAGATCCGCCGCGCGCTTTGCAACGTTGTCCTCGGCAATTGGCTGACCATAGCCTACGAGCCACGCTGGGCAATCGGCAGCGGTACGCTGCCTTCGCTTGGGAAAATCGCGGCGATGCACCGGACGATTCGCAGCGCATTGGCGGCAATGGCAGGTCACGATGTGCCGTTGCTCTACGGCGGATCAGTAAGCGCAGCCAATGCCCGCGAGATCCTGTCAGTTGATAGCATTGATGGCCTGCTGGTCGGCAACGCCAGCCTCACGGCCGACCGGTTCGTGCCGATCGTTGAGGCGGCCGCGTAACTAGGCCAGTGCCTTTTGCGCTTCCTTCTTGGTGTCGAAACCACGAGTGCAGTCGATCCGGCTGAAAATCATCGCTGCCACGAAGACCATCAACGCCACTCCCTGCAGCGGCAGGTCGTAATTCGCAGTCGCCGAAACGACGTAGCCAAAGATGACCGTGCACAAAAAGCCGCCGATATTTCCAGCGGTGTTCATCACCGCGGTCGCGGTGCCACCGTAGCGGCCGCCGATCGCCATGCACATCGCCCAGGCGGAGGGAAGCATTAGGTCCATAACGGCGAAGCTGGCGCCGGCGATCAGGACTACTGCGACCTTGCTCTCGACTATGCTCATCGCCAGTAGCAGGAGCGCGGTGGCGACAAGGCAAGTGGCAGTGATCCGGGTGTAAGCGCGACGCATTCCAATCCGATCGGCGAGCCGGTCGGCGAGAACGCCGCCGCAAAGATTGCCCAGCATGCCAAGGAAGAACGGGATCGAGCCGTAGAGCCCCATTTGAAGCACGGTGAACCCTGCGCCTTTGACCATCCACGTCGGGAACCAGCCGAAGAAGAACCAGCTTCCGAAGGCATAAAAGGCGTAAGCCAGCGCAATAAGCCAGAGCTGTGGCAGACGCAGCAGGTCCCCCCAGGGAGTCCCCGCATGACCGTGCGTATCGTCCCTGCTGCCGATCGCGGCGAGTTCTGCCTCGGTGATCCCCGGCTGGTCGACCGGGCGGTCGTGGAACCACAGCCGCCAGCATATCGCCCAAGCCAGGCCAACCACGCCGAGCGCCACGAACACCGCACGCCAGCCATAATGTGCCTCGATCGGCACCAGGACCAGCGGTGCCAGCGCGCCTCCCAGCCGGCTTGCACCCCAGATCACCCCCTGGCCGCGTGCCCGTTCGCGCGGCGGCAGCCAGCGGTAGAGCACGCCTGACATGTTGGGATAGGCACCAGCTGCGCCGATCCCGAACAAGAAGCGCGAGGCGGCAAGCTGCCAGAAGTTGCGGCACGCGGCAGTCGCCGCGGTAAAGACGGACCACCAGACCGTAATCCGCGTCATCTCACGACGATAGCCGTTGCGGTCGCCCATCGCCCCCGACGGCACTTCGAATACCGCGTAAGCAATGACGTAGGCGCCCAGCACCCAGCCCCATTGCGCCGGGCTAATCCCGAGCTCGCTTTGCACGGTCGTCCCCGTCACGGCGATCGCCATGCGATCGAGGAATGTGATTATCGAAACCAGCCCGAGCAGGCCGAGGACGAAATGCCGCTTGTTCAACGCGCGAGGCCCGCCAGCACGTCGCGAGCGCGTTTTACACCCAGTTCCGGGCTTGAGAAAACAGGCGCCGGCAACGACTCGGGCGGCAGGGCGGCGACCACGCGCGCCATGGACGCCTGCGCGAGCACTATCGCATCGACGCCTTTCATCGCCTCGGTGATCGCAGCGCCGACGATGCGGTCGTGCGTCGCGCCATCCCCCGCCATTACTGCCTCGAAGGCTCCTTCGCAAAGATGCTCACGCAGCTCGACCGTCTTGTGAGCTTCGGCCGCCACGCGCCGAACTAGGTCGGCGGTCGGCGTCAAGGTCGTCTTGAGCGTCGCCACCACTCCGATCCGCGATCCCCTCGCAACAGCCTCGACAGCCATGGGATAATCGACGCGCAGCACCGGCTCGTCATGTAGCTCGGCGGCAATGTCGACGGCTGGTCCGATAGACGAGCAGGTCACCAGGGTTGCGTCGGCGCCTGCTTCGAACGTCGAACCGACAAGGTCGATCAGCCGACGCATTGTCGGCTTTTCGAGCTTGCCGGCGGCGATCGTGTTCTTGATCAAGCTCTCGTCGACGAAATGGAGAATGCGCACCCCGGGCAGCAGGCGCGCAGTAAGGTCGTTGAACAGGGGGCTCAGCGTCGGTGATGTGTGCAGCAGCGCGAGGGTATGCGGCATCGGCCTTTTCCATCTCCTTGATGCCTGCCGCGCGGCGGGCGGTCTTGCCTTACCTCAATAATAAGGCTGGATCGAATTGTGGATATTCAACATATCATAATACTAATATAGAGCCAGACGCAATGAGAATGCCCGCACCAGATCAAGCAATTCTAGATCGCCGTCGCGAGATCGCCGCGGCATTGCGCCGAATCGTGCCGGGCGAAAGCGTTATCGACGCGGAGGAATCGCTTCGCGCTTACGATTGCGATGGACTTACCGCCTATCGGCAAATGCCGCTGGTGGTGGTCCTGCCGGAGACCGTCGAGCAAGTTTCGAAAATTCTGCGTTGGTGCTCGTCGGCGGGCGTCAAGGTTGTGCCGCGCGGCGCGGGCACTTCGCTCTCCGGAGGCGCGCTGCCGTTGGCGGACGGGGTACTGCTTGGTCTCGGCAAGTTTAACGCGATTCGGGAGATCGATCCTGACAATCGCGTGGCCGTAGTGCAGCCCGGTGTCACCAACACCGCAATTAGCGAGGCGGCCAGTATTCACGGCCTTTATTACGCGCCCGACCCCTCCAGCCAGATCGCCTGCACGATTGGCGGCAACGTCGCCGAGAATGCCGGCGGCGTGCATTGCCTGAAATACGGAATGACAGCGCACAACGTGCTCGGTGTCGAAATGGTGCTGATGTCAGGGGAGGTCATCCGCATCGGTGGCAAGGGGCTCCACCGCCCAGGCTATGACCTGCTCGGCATCGTCATCGGTTCGGAAGGCTTGCTCGGCGTGGTCACCGAGATAACCGTTCGCCTGTTGCCGGTTCCCGACGTCGCTCGCGCGATCCTGGTCGGCTTCGGTGATGTTGCTGCAGCGGGGCAATGCGTTGCCGACGTGATCGCGCGCGGCATCATCCCCGCCGGCATGGAACTTATGGACAAGGCGGCGATCCAAGCGACCGAGGGCTTCCTGAAGATCGGTTACCCGTTAGATGCCGAGGCGCTGCTGATCGTGGAGGTCGACGGCCCCGAGGCGGAATGCGATCATTTGATTTGCGAGATTGCAGCGATCGCGACGGCCTGCGGTGCCACGACGCTGCAACCTTCGACCAGCGAAGCCGATCGCGAGCGCTTTTGGGCGGGGCGAAAGGCGGCGTTCGCGGCGATGGGGCGAATTTCGCCCGACTATTACTGCGTCGACGGCACCATCCCGCGGCGATGCCTGCCCGAAATGCTGCGCGACATGACTGTCATGGGGCGACGCCATGGCCTGAGAATCGCTAACGTTTTCCACGCCGGCGATGGCAATCTGCACCCGATTATCATGTACGATGCTAATCAGCCGGGCCAGTTCGACGCGGCCGAGGCATTGGGAGCTGAAATCCTGACGCGCTGCGTCGAACTTGGTGGCGTCCTGACCGGCGAGCACGGCGTGGGGGTGGAGAAACGCGACCTGATGCCGGCGATGTTCTCCGCGCTCGATCTCGACCAGCAGCAGCTCGTCAAATGTGTGCTCGATCCCGATCTCCTGCTTAATCCCGGCAAGATGTTCCCGACCTTGCGCCGCTGCGCCGAGTTGGGACGCGAGCATGTCCATCATGGGGAGCAGCGCTTCCCCGATTTGCCGCGCTTTTGAATGGTGGAGGTCTGCCGCCCGGACAATGCCCAGTCGCTGGCCGAATGTGTCGCCGACTGCGCCCAAGCGCGGCGATCCATTGCGGTTCGCGGAGCCGGCACCAGCAGGCTGTCGATTGAGACCGATTCGATTCTCGACCTCACCCTCCATCGTGGCGTGATCGACTATGACCCTGAGGAGTTGGTCATCTCGGTTCGCAGCGGAACACCCCTGGCCGAAATTGAAGCGCTACTGGGCGAGCGACAGCAGATGCTCGCGTTTGATCCGGTCGATCCGATGACGATTGGCGGCGGCGCGCCCGGCGGGACGACCATCGGCGGCGTCGTCGCCAGCGGCAACGAGGGGCCACGTCGAGTCAGCGCCGGCGCGGCGCGCGACCACTTGCTCGGTTTCACCGCTATTTCAGGGCGCGGCGATCACTTTAAGGCCGGCGGGCGGGTGGTCAAGAACGTCACCGGCTTCGATCTAGCCAAGCTGTTCACAGGCAGCTGGGGCACCCTGGGGGTTTTCGATATAGTCACCTTGCGGGTGCTGCCGCTACCCCGCTTCGAGGCGACGCTGCTTGTACGGTGCGATTGCCGGCGGGGCGGTACGCTGATGGCGGCGGCGCTTCGCCACGCCGCGACGGTATCCTGTGCTGCATGGCACAATGGCCGCGCTTTGTTGCGGCTTGAGGGGTTCCGGCCGTCGGTCGAGGCGCGCTTCGACCAACTCGTTCGAGCACTCGGGTGTCATATGGCGGAACGGGCTGATTCAGCCGATAGTGCTGCGCTGTGGGACGAGGTACGCACCGTCGCTCCCATAGCGGCGACCAATGCGCTTTGGCGAGCTTCGCTGCCAACTACCGAAGGCGCCGCATTCAGCGAGCCGTTCCTTGCCGAAGGCTCGTCGGTTCTGCTCGATTGGGGCGGCGCTCGTGTCTGGCTCGGCGTCGCTGACGAGGGGCACGCAGCGGCGGATGTCGTCCATCGTCGTGTTATGGCGCTCGGCGGCCATGCCCGGCTGGTGCGGGCCTCCCCGGCGGTACGAAATCAAGCGCCGCCGGCCGCGGATGCGGTGACGGCGAAGCTCAACGCGCGGCTGCGCGACGCTTTCGATCCACACCGCCTGCTCAACCCTGGCCTCGATCCTTGGGAGCGCTGACCAGATGCAGACTCGTTTCTCCCCCGAACAGCTAACCAACCCAGCCTTGCGCGAGGTCGATCAAGTTGTTCATCGCTGCGTTCATTGCGGCTTCTGCAATGCCACCTGCCCAACATATGTTCTGCTCGGTGACGAGCTCGACAGTCCGCGCGGGCGGATCGTGCAGATCAAGGAGATGCTCGAGCGTGACGAGACGCCGACAGCGGAAACGGTCCGCCACATCGATCGCTGCCTTTCATGCCTTGCTTGCGAAACGACATGCCCATCGGGCGTCAGCTACCGCCGCCTGATCGATCAAGCGCGCAGCTACGTCGAGGCGCATTATCGGCGTCCGCTGCGCGAGAGGGTGATGCGGGCATTGATAGTGGCGGTGCTGCCTTACCGGCGCCGGTTTGCGATCGCCGTGCGGCTCGGCCGCTTGGCACGCCCATTGGCAGGATTGTTCGAGCATATTCCTGGTCTGCACCCGCTAGCAGAAATGCTGCGGCTGGCACCGAAATCGCCGAAGGCGCTTCCAGCCGTTGCGGTGGAGGCGGCGAGGCGACCGCGCCGGCGCGTCGCCTTACTCGAAGGCTGCATCGAGCCGGTACTCGGGCCTCAAGTGCAGCAGGCGGCGCGGCGGTTGCTCGCGCGAATGGGCTGCGAGATCGTCGCGGTCCCGGGAATCGGCTGCTGCGGCGCGATGCCGCATCATCTCGGGCGCGACGCGCAGGCACTCGCATTTGCCCGCGCCAATATCGACCGCTGGCACGCCGCGAGGATCGATGCAATCGTGGTGACCGCCTCGGGATGCGGGACCGAGCTCAAGGACTACGGGCACATACTACGCGACGATCCGGTCTATGCCGAGCTCGCGCAGCAGATTGCTGCGCGAGTGCGCGACATCAGCGAATTAATCGCGGAACTCGGTCTTCCCGAGCCGACGCTCGGCGCTGCGCCGGCCGTTGCCTATCACCCAGCCTGTTCGTTGCAGCACGGCCAGCAACTGCGCAACTTGCCCAAGGATCTGTTGACGGCGGCGGGTTTTGAAGTTTCGCTTCCCGCCGAGGCGCATTTGTGCTGCGGCTCAGCGGGAACCTACAACATCCTACAATCGCACATTGCCCGAACCCTCGGTACCCGCAAGGCGGCAGCGCTCGATGCCTCCCGCCCTGCGGCAATTGCGACGGGCAACATCGGCTGCATGGCCCAAATTGCGCGTTTCACAGGCACGCCCCTCGTCCACACGGTCGAGTTGCTCGACTGGGCTACGGGCGGTCCCCAGCCGGCTGCCTTGTCGCGCCCGATCAACCCCTGAAGCGGATGCGTAGGGCGTAGGGCATGGCGGTGCCGACATCGGCGGGCAGCTTAATCTTCAGGCCAGTCGCAATCTGTTGCCAGTCGAGATCTCCGCCGCCGACCAGCTCGATGCCGGCAATCGATCGGTCAAGATAAGGCGTTCCGCTATAGAGAGTTTCGATCGTTGCTACGCCGTCAGATGGCCGCTCCATGCCGATCGCGTAAAGCACGCCATTTTTGATCGTGAATCGGAAATCGCGCGGCGACCAGGACTTGTTTGGGTTCTCGCTCTTGTCGCCGGTGGCGTTGGTCGTCGGGCCTTCGCCGAAATATTGCCAGGGACGGCTCCCGTAGATCGCCTCGCCATTGACCTTGAGCCAGGCACCCATCCCCAACAGGACGTTCTTCACGTCATTGGGAATGGTGCCGTCGGCCTTGGGACCAACGTTGAGAAGCAAGTTGCCGTTCTTGGCGACGACGTCCACGAGATCCTGCACCAGCGACTTGGGCGTGCGATATTCATCGTCCTGGGCATATCCCCAGCTGTGAATCGAAACCGAGGTATCGGTCTGCCACGGCTCCAGCCGCAGCGCGTCGAGCTTGCCTCGTTCGATGTCGAACAAGGCGGTGCCGGTCTGGAACTGCTCGCCCTTATAAGTGACGGCAGCCCCCCAGCCGCCTTCGTGCGCACGGTTGTAGTAATAAGCGGCGAAGCTCTGCATGTCGGGTTCGAAATGCGGAGCGGCGGTCCACCAGTCGAGATAGATTAGCTCGGGCTGGTATTTGTCGACCATTTCGGTGGTACGGGCCAGCCAATCATCGAGAAATTGCTGGTCGGGCGGGAACCAGTTTTCGAGGTGGCTGGGGTTGGGGACCGATTCGGGATCGGCGGGCAGCCCACGTGGTGCGGCAGGGCCGTAGAGCCCGGCATAGCGCGGATCGTTGACGTCGCTGTCATAGCCGCGGCCGACGCCATACCACCACCAATGTTCCGCTCGGTGCGACGACAGCCCGAAGTGCATCCCCGCTGCACGTGCCGCCTTCATGAGTTCGCCGGCGGTATCGCGCTTCGGCCCCATCTTTGCGACGGTCCAATCGGACATGGCAGTGTCGTACATTGCAAAGCCATCGCAATGCTCGCCGACCGGCACCACGTATCTTGCGCCGGCCTGCTGGAACAACTCGATCCATTGCGCTGCGTCGAACTTCGCGGCGGTGAATTTGGGAATGAAATCCTTGTAACCGAACTTCGATTGCGGCCCATAGACGTTGCGGTGATAGGTGTAGGCCGGGCTATGCGGCTCGTACATGTTGCGTGAATACCATTCGTTCTGGAACGCCGGCACCGCGTACACGCCCCAGTGAATGAAGATGCCGAATTTGGCATCGCGGAACCATGCGGGCACACGGAACTGCTTGAGCGATTCCCAATCCGGCTTGAATGGCCCCTTGTCGTTGGCGGCCCTCACTTTGGCGACCTGCGCAGCGACTGCGCTGGCCTTGAAATCCATCGGGTAAAGCTCACTGACGGGCTTATCAAGCGCTTGCGCGCGTGCCGCTCGCCAGTTCGCCGTAAACGCCGCCGAAGCGAGGCCGCCCAACAGGAATCCACGTCTGTTCATCATCATTTTCCTTCCTGAAGCACCGCCACGCCCTCGCTCGGCAGATCCACGGCCGAGACTTCGCCGCCATTGAGAATGTCGGTCATTGCTCGCGGCAGCGCTATGCGATGCGGCTCGCGATCGTGATTGATGAGGATGACAATGCGCCGTCCTCTGCCTTCGCGAGTCATCAACTCAACAGCTGCGGGCACCACGAAATCGCGTTTCACACGCGCTTCGCTCAGTGCGTTGTCGATCAGCGATTGCATCAACGGCTTGTCGACCACGGCGCCGACATAGGTAATCGATCCTTTGCCGACCTGTCGCTCGATAGCTGCCGGTTTGCCGTCGAGCCAGCCATTCGCCTTGCCATAGCGCAGCAGGACATGCGCGTCGGGCGATCGCGGTTGCAGCCACTCAGCCCACAGGCTGGCAGTCCCGCCACCGACCTGAACCGGATCGTCGAGCGCGTAGAATTGTTCAACACGCCCGCCCAGCAGGCCCGCGAGCGGTCCCGGTTGACGCTCTAGGTTGAGACGATCGAACTGGTCCTTCAGCCCAGAGCGAGGCCCGAGGATCAGGTGGCCGCCTTGTCGCACATAGTCGGCGAGGTGCCGGGCCATCGCGTCGGAAATGATGTTGAGATCGGGCGCGACGACCAGCTTATACTTGTCGAGCGGTCCTGATGCCTGGACGATGTCGACTGCACCCAGCGCATCCTTCAGCGGTCGATAATAGTCGAGCAGTACCTCGATTTGGTCGTAATTCTTGTTGTGAAGCTGGAAATCGATCGCCCAGCGGCTGTCATAATCCTGCAATATCGCGACGGACGATGCTGGCTCGGTGCCGACAAGGGCAGGAGAGGCTTTGGCGAAATCGCGGCCGATCTGGGCGATTTCGGGATAAATCGGCAGCGGCTCCCCGTCGGGACCGAGGATCGACCCGTGCATCGTCTCCTGCCCATTGAGTGCATTGCGCCACTGCCAGTAAAGCACCGCGTCCGCGCCGTGGCCGATTGCCTGCCAAGCCATCGCTCGCGTTTCGCCGGGATAGAGGATGTTGCTGACCGGCGCCCAGTTTACGAAGCCGGGTTGTGTTTCCATCACCCAGAAGTTTTTGCGCTTCCAGCCGCGCACCAGATCGTGTGTCGCACCGTTGCGATACGGCTTAAGATGGCCTTGGCCGACGTAATCGTCCCATGACGCCAGATCGAGATCACGGGTGATCGCGTAACGGTCGAACAGATCTGCCCAGCCAAGGCCGCCAAGGTTTGTTGTGATGAACTGCTGAGGATCGGCGCCGGCTCGGATCACGTCGAGCTGGTTTTGTTGGAACGCCACCCACTGGTCGGTGATGAATCGCTTGGTGTCGAGCATCAGGCCCGGATTGCCGGGCTGATCGGTTAGCGGCACCTGATCCCAGTCGGTGTAGGTCTGGGACCAGTAGGCGGTGGTCCACACCTCATTCATCCGTTCGAGCGTCTTGTATTTGCTCTTTAGCCAGGCGTGCCAGGCGGCTTTGGCGGTGGGATCGTAGCTTTCGTTGGTATATTCGTTGCCAATCTGCCAGCCGATCACGTTCGGCTCGTGCCCGAGCGCCTCTACCAACCGGGAGACGATTTCGCGGCAAAAACTGCGGTATCGTGGGCTAGAAATCGAGAATTGCCGGCGACCGCCATGACCGATCGTCTTGCCGTCGCTGGTCATGCGCAGGATGTCGGGATATTTCTCGCTCATCCAGGCAGGTGGCGTATCGGTCGGTGTACCGACGACAACGCGAATGCCATAATGCTGCGCGAGGCGGACGGCTCGCACCAGCCAGTCGAGCTGATAATCGCCTTCGGTCGGCTCGAGCCGGCTCCAAGCGAATTCGCCGACACGCACTACATTGACACCGGCCTTCTTCATCAGCGCGAGGTCTTTCGACCAACGCGATTCAGGCCATTGCTCGGGATACCAGGACGTCCCCATCCACAGCCGATCGTACTGAACCGGGCGTGCCGGGTTCCCAGCCTTCGGCATTGCCTGCGCCGCAGGATCGGCCAACGCGATGGTCGGCAAGATCGACGCCGAGAGGGCGAGCAGGGCGGCAAGTCGCCTCATCAACGGTTTTCCTGTCATGGCTGTCTCAACGGTGTGCCGGGTTGCCGAGTAGACTCGTAGCAGGCCTCGACCAACGCCATCGTCCGCCAGGCATCTTCGACGCGGGTTGCAACGTTTGCATCCTCGCCGGCCACGAAGCGCTGGAGGTTGGCCATTGGGCCAATGAAGGCGTCAGGGAACCAAGCCCCGGTGAGCTGTACTTGCTGCCATGGGCCGCCGCGCGCGGCGAGCCACAGTTCGTCGGGTTCGCCGGCAGGATAATCGAGCAGCACGCCGAGCTTGGCCATAGCTGCGCCGTGGGTGCCCTCGACGCGGAAGCTTGCCTCTTGAAACCTTCGGCCGAAATCGTGGTGATGGTTGATCGAAAGCGTCACCCGGAGCGGTTGCGGATAATCGAGGATCATCGTCGTGCGCGTGTCGACCAGCTGGCTCGAGGGATGTGCAAAGCTACGTGCGAACACCGCCTGCGGATCTCCGGCCAGGGCGCGGATCGTGTCGAGATAATGGATCGAGTGGGATACGATTTCGACACGCGGATTGGTTTTGAGATGCGGGAACAAATGCCATGGCGTGACAAGATTGATGTGCACCTCGATCTCGACCAGTTCGCCGATAACTCCCTTTCGAATCGAGTCGGCGATCGCCAGCATCATCGCCGAATACCGCAGCTGGAAATTGACCGCGGCGGTGAGGTTGCGCGCGCTGACCGTGTCGCGGATCGCCGTTGCCTGGGCGAGATCGAGCCCCATCGGTTTCTGCAACAGCACCGTTGAGCGTTCGGGAAGCGCGCGGAGGATAGCGGCATGGGCAACCGGAGGCGCCGCGATATCGAACACAGCGTTGTGGGCTGCCGCCTCCTCCAGCGAGGCGAAGACTCTCGGAACCGCCCAATCCTCGGCCAAGGCCTTGGCCCGTGTTCTGTCGATGTCGTACAGCCCGGAGACCTCGAATCCCGCCTTACGATACGCGGGCAGATGGGCGTCTTTGACGATGCCGCCGGTTCCAATGATGACGATTGGGCGAGGTGCTGATGGCATAGGCCAGCGTTGCTGGAGCGCGTCGATCACAGTTCGGCCTCCGCTCTTCGCTGTGCGCGTGCGAGCAATGTCGCCGTCGGCGTGTCGGTGGTGGTAGCCTCGGTCAGCAGATCGTCCACGATATGCGAAGCCACAGCCAGTTTCGGCGTCAGCGGCAGTTCGCGAGCATGTTCATGGAGCCAGGCTAGCCGGTGATAGTAGGGGATCTGCGCGTTAACGCGGGGATCCTGCCAAGTCGACTTGCGCACACCGATCGCGCCTTTAGCGGTAGTGATAAGGTCCATGGGCGCACTGGCGCAGTGGCGCAGGAAATCCCATGCAAGCTCCTTGTGGCGAGAGCCGCTGCCGATCGCGAGCACCCAAAAGACGTTGAGCGATACGCTTTTCCCGCCATCTCCCGCGGGAAGCGGTGCGACGTCAATCTTGCCCTTCACTCGGCTGTCCGGGGCCGTGTCGCCATAAGCTGCGAATCCGAACCAATTGGCCATCATCGCTACCTTGCCCTGGGCGAACAGCAGCCCCGACTTCACGCTATCGAGTTCGTGCGCCGCGGGTGCGATTGCACGCTCGTCGGCGGCAAGCGTGCGGACGAAATCGAGCGCGCCATGAGCCGCAGCACTTGTAAAATCGATCCGACCAGTGTCGTCGAACACCTCGCCGCCGCGTGACCAGACATGGATGCAGAAATCGTAGAAGCCGTTGTGCCCGTCCGGGAAAAGCGCCAGCACCGTACCGAATTGCTCGCGTTCCGGGCGGTGAAGAGCGCGGGCCGCGCGATAGAACTCATCCCATGTCGTTGGAACTGAAAGCCCGGCTTCGGCCAGCAGGTCGGTGCGGTAGATCAGGCACTCGGGGCCATCGTGGTAGGGCATTCCCCAGATACCGCCGGCAAAGCGCTGCAAGCCAGTAAGCGACGCACTCCAGCCCTCGGGAAAATCCGGCACCGGGTCCCGCCTCATGTGCAACGATAGGTCTTCGAGGAGGCCCGCGTGCTGAGCCTCGGCGAGCCAGTCGGTGGCCATGAAGGCAATGTCCCAACTGCCATCGCCAAGGCCGCCCGAGCCGATGATCGCCTCGTGCAGCGGATTAAGGTCCATCGCTTGAGCATCAAGCGAGGCATCCCGGCGGCTCACGCGAAGGAAATCGGCGAATTGCTCGGCGATCGCGCTTTCGAACGGCGCAAACTTTCGCACGGCGACGCGTAGCGTCGGGTGGGTCACGCGGGCGCTCCTTCAGTGATCGGTAACGCATCAGGGGCGGTGTCGGCGCTCGGTCGCCGGGCTCGCCGGCGCTCGCCACCGACAGTGTAGATCGCGGCGGCGGCGACCACGACTACTCCCTCGATCAGCCCCTGAAAGTTGGCGCCAAGGTTGAGGATATTGAAACCGTTGGTCAACGTGAACAGCAACAGCGCGCCGACAACCGTCTTGACCACGCTCCCCGCGCCGCCAAACAATGAGGTACCGCCGAGGATCGCGGCGGCGATGACGGTCAGCTCGGTGCCTTGCAGTGCGGTCGGGTTCAGCGCGCCCAGCCGGCAACCGAACAGCACGCCTGCGAAGCCTGCCGCGATGCCCGACAACAGGAATGCGCCGAGCTTGTAAGCATGGACGTTGATACCGGAAAGTCGGGCGGCTTCGGCGTTGCCGCCGACCGCATAAAGTCGCCGGCCGATTACAGTGAATCGCAACACCGCCCACATGACGAGCGTGAAGGCAGCAAGATATATTACCGGTATCGCCACTGCCAATGCCGAGCCGCCAGCCAATGCGAGCCCTGAGATGACCGCGCCGGCTGCGATCGTGGCCAGCCGATGCTGCCTTATGCCGATGAAGACAATTCCGATCGCGATTACGAGCGAGGCCCAGAAGATCGGCACACGCGTGCTTTCGAAAGCGAGCATATGGGCCAGAACGGTCGGGTTCGCGACCATAAGCGATCGGCCGTCAGTCAGGATCAGCACCAGTCCGCGTACTGCCGTCAGCGTGCCCAGCGTCACGATGAAGGCATTGATCCCGACGAACTGCACGATCGCGCCGTTGATGAGGCCGATTGCCGCCGCGGTGCACAGTGCCGCGATCGCTGCCGGAACAAAGCCGATCGATCCGGCGAGCCCGACGAGTACCGCGGCCGAAAGCGCCGCGACCGAGCCCACCGATAGATCGAACGCGCCGGTGATCAGCACGACCGTCATCGCCACGCCCATGATGCCGACAAGGGAAGCCTGATACGCGATGTTGCCGAGATTCTCAGCGCTTAAATAGGGCGGTAGGCCGCGCGACGAGGCAATCGCGGCTAACACACCGAGCAGGATGAGCAGCGCGTAATACACACCCGCCTCGCGCAGCCCGAACCTCCTGCGCCAATCGTGGTTGGTCATCATGCGGCAACTCCCGCCGGGGCGCGGAGCGTACCGCCGGCCATCAAGGTGAGATCGGTTTCAGTAGTCGTGTGCGGGTCGACCTCGCCGACGAGACGACCGTCGCGGATCACGAGGATTCGGTCGGCGATCGCAAGCAGTTCATCGAACTCGGACGAGACGAGGATCACCGGCAGCCCGTCGTCGGCAAGCGAACGGACGAGGCGCAGGATGTCGGTGCGTGCACCGATATCGATCCCGGCGGTCGGCTCGTCGAGCAGCAGTACTCGCGTCGCCGGTGTGAGCCATTTTGCGAGCACCGCCTTCTGAGCATTGCCGCCCGACAATTCGGTGACGAGCGCGTCGGGGCCTGGCGCCTTGATCGCAAGCCGATCGATCGCCGCTTCTGCCGCGGCATGCTCGGCAGCCGAATTGATAAATGGCCCACGACGGACGAGGGCAATGTTCTCGGCAAGCGTGAATTGCGGGACATAACCTTGCGTGGCCCGATCCTCGGGTACCAGTGCCAGTCCTGCCCGAACCGTTTCGTCAGGAAAGCGGCCAACCGGAACGCCGTCGAGCGTGACACTGCCAGTAGCTTTAGGATCGGCGCCGAAGATCGCTTGGAGCAATTCGCTTCGCCCCGATCCCAGGGTGCCAGCGATGCCGATGATTTCGCCTGAGTGAAGCGTGAAATTCGCTGGAGCGAGCTTGCCGGACGACGCGAGGTTCTCAACCCGCAACCTCGGTTCAATTGCTCCGGCGCGACGCGGGGTGCGCTCGATCGCGGTCACTGCTCGGCCAGCGATCGCTTGGGCGATGGTCGCTTCCTCGAGCGTGACCGTGGCGGCGTGGAGCACGACTCGCCCGTCGCGCAGCACCGTCACCTCGTCGGTCAGCGCAACGATCTCGTCGAGGAAGTGCGATACGAAGAGAATCGCCTTGTCTTCTTCATGCGCGAGGCGACGGATCGTCGCATAGATTGTTTCGCGTTCGTCGCCGGTAAGCGAAGCGGTGGGCTCATCCATCACCACGAGCTCAGCGCCGCCGGCGAGCGCCTGTGCGATCGCCACCATCTGACGTGCGCCGATCGGAAGGTCGGCTACCAAGGCGTCAAGGTCGAAGCGATCGCCGAGAGAGGCGACAATTCGTGCTACCCGCTCGCGATCCTGACGACTGTTGCGGCACCAACCAGTCGCGTCGAGGACGATGTTTTCAAATGCCGAGAGCGTCGGCACCAGCGGGATATGTTGGTAGATAGTGGCAATACCCGCGCGGCGGGGGTCGCGCGGCGCCTGCCAGCGGACTGTCTCACCTTGCCAGCGCATCGTGCCGCCCGAGGGGGGCAATGCGCCGGCTAGGATCTTGATCAGCGTCGACTTGCCCGCGCCGTTGGCGCCTAGCAAGCCGTGAACCTTGCCGCGCGTTATTGCAAGGTCGACGTGCGCTAGTGCGACCGTGCCGTTGGGGAAGGTCTTACCGACGCCTTCGAGCGAAAGAAGCGGCGAGCTTACCATTGGCCGACGCATTCATCGACATTGGCCTCGGTGACGGCCGGGATCGGATAGGTTAGGAACCGGTTCCCGACCGTCGTCGCCTTGTCGTGCAGTGCCGTGAACGCAAGCGCCCCAAGCGCCTCGGGCTTGAAGCAGACCGTGCCGTCCACTGCGCCGGCCTTGATAGAGGCGATCGCGAGCTTCGAACCGCCCACCCCGATCAACTTTGCGTTGGAGCCGGCAGCGCGGACGGCGCGGGCGCAGCCGATCACCATGTCGTCGGCCTCATTGTAGAACATGTCGACATAGGGATGTGCGGCGAGGATATTCTGGCAAGCTGCCTCTCCGCCTTCGGGCGTCCAGTTGCCGGGCTGCGAGGCGACAATGTCATATCGCGCATGCGCTGCATCCAGCGCTTCGCGGAAGCCCCTTGCGCGCTGCTCGACTTCTGGAAAACCAGCCGCGCCTTCAATGATCGCGATGGAAGCAGTACGAGTCTTGGGGAGCAGAGTAACGGCGAGCTCGCCGGCCTTCCGGCCAGCCAATACTTCGTCTTGCGAGGCGAGAGCGACGAGGCCCGGAAAGACGTCCCTGACGCTGCGCGTGCGTGGGTCCCCGACCAAAGCAGCGACCGCCGCGACTGGCACGCCGGCTTTGTTGGCGCGGTGCACCCAGCCTTCGGCCACCACCGAATCGAGCGGCATGATCGCGATGCCATCGAGCCGCTGTGCGATGAGGTCATCGATATCGTTGGCCTGTTTTTGGACGCCGCCCTGCGCGTCGAGCACGATTGCAGCCGCGCCCGCCTTTGCCGCCGCCTCGGTGAAGCCCTTGGCGATGGCTGCCGCGAAGGGGTAGCTGAGGCCCACCGTCGAAAGGCCGTAGCGGCCGCCGCCGCGATCGACTGCCGCCGCGACCATGCCGTTTGCCGCGCGCCCGGCCTGCCGCACGCCGACGAGCGAGGCGATCGCGACGATCGCAATCACCGCGGCCAGCCCTAAAGGCAGAGGCTTGAGGCGCATCGTCAGGTCGCGCGCTCGCGGCGCTCGACGAGGTACAGGTGCTCGCAGGCGAGTACCGTCTCGTCACGCTGGTTGCGGATATCGACGTTTTCGATGATGACGCCGTGGCCAGGCCGCTTCGGGTGATCGCGCTTTTCGGCAATGCGCGTGATCGTGGTGATCGTGTCGCCGATGTGGACCGGGCGTATGAAGCGAAGCCGGTCGTAGCCGTAGGACATAGCACGCGGATTAATCGTGGTCGCGGTCAGCCCGATTCCCACGCTGAACACCAAGGTGCCATGCGCTATGCGCTGCCCAATTTCTTGCGTCGCGCACCAGGCGGCATCGACATGGTGCGGAAAATAATCGCCGGTGTGACCCGCGTGAATGACGAAATCAGCCTCGGTAATCGTTCGGCCGAAGCTGCGGCGCTCCGAACCGATTTCAATATCCTCGAAAAACTTTTCGACGATCATGGCTTTTCTCCAAGCTCCGCGTCGATCGCGGCACGATCCGCGCCCAGCCGAGGCGCCGCGCGGCCGTTGGCAAGGACACGTCCGTCGATCCGGATCGGGCAGCGGGTGAGCGTAAGCGTCGCACCGTCGGGCGCGCGCACCGCCTGCGTGGCGTTAAGCACGGCGAAGGCAGGATCGGCGCGCAGCGCCGGCCAATCTAGCACAGGCGCGGCCCAGATCCCGGCCGGTTCAAGGATGGCAAGCCATGCGGCCGTCGTGTCCTGCGTCAACCGGTCGCGGAGGTGGTGCTTGATTGCGTCTCGGTCGTTGAACCAGTCTTCCCGCGAGAATGCAGCAAGCTCAGGGACATTGAGTAGCGAGCCTAGGCGATCGATTGGTGCCATAGCCAGCGCGAGATAGCCGTCGGCGGTGGGATAGAGGCCGTATGGCGCGGCAAGATAGACATTGCCGTTCGCAACCGAGCTGCGCGGCGGCATCGCTTCATCACGATTGAGGTGAACCGAGAGATGTTCAAACTGAAGATCGATCGCCGTCTCGATCAGGCTGACGTCGACGCGGCCGCCGCGCCGGGTCGTCGCGCGTCGGACAAGAAGCGCAAGGATGCCTTGGCACAGATGTGCGCCGGCAGTCATGTCGGTAATCGCGAGCCCCGCCGGCACCGGGGGGCCATTGCCGTCGCCTGACAGCCAGGTGAGGCCCGACAGTGCCTGTACCAGCAGGTCTTGCCCTGGCCGATCGCGCCACGGACCATCGGGGCCATAGCCGCTGACACCGGCGTAGACGAGACGCGGATTGATGACACGAACTTCGTCCCAGCCGAGCCCCAGTCGGTCGATGATGCCCGGCCTAAAATTGTGGATCAGCACGTCGGCTTGCGCGATCAGCCGCTTCACGGCGCCGAGGTCGTCAGGGTCCTTGAGGTCGGCGGAATAACTCTGCTTGCCGCGGTTAATCGCATGGAACAGCGCGCTGTCCTGGTCAAAGGCGAGTTCGGCGAGGAATAGGTTGCGGCAGGCATCCCCACCATCGGGGCGCTCGACCTTGATGACGCGCGCGCCCATGTCGGCGAGCCGCAGCGCGCATGACGGACCAGCGAGATATTGGCTGAAATCGAGCACGACCACACCCGCCAGCGGCAGATCGACCTCGCTTCCGAGGCTTGGGCCAGGCAGGTGGGAAAGCACGGGCCGCCACTCCATAAGTCATTTTATATGATGTATCTTCACAAACGCTATGGGCGCGGCTAGACCGAGTCAACACCATTTCGGCATCGTTCGATGCGAGCGGGAGAGCGCAATGCGCGGCATGACCTGGAACCATCCGCGTGGCTATGATCCGCTAGTTGCCGCATCTCGTCTCTGGCGAGATCGCACGGGCATAGAAATCGAATGGGATCGCCGCTCGCTTCAGGATTTTGAAAGCTACCCGGTCGAAACGCTCGCTCGTGCCTATGACTTGATTGTCATCGATCATCCGCATGTCGGCCAGATCGCCGCGGCCGACTGCCTGATGCCTTTTGCCGGCGATCTCGACGAGGTTGCGACAGGATCGGTCGGCGGCTCGTTTGAGAGCTATTTATGGGAAGGACGGCAATGGGCATTGCCCATTGACGCCGCCGCGCAAGTGCAAGCGTGGACGCCGGAACGCCTTCCGGGGCCCATTGCCGACTGGGATATGCTGGCCGATATGGCGGCGGAAGGTTGCGTTGGCCTGCCGCTCCTACCGCCGCATTCGTTGATGAGCCTGTTCACCCTCTGTGGCCTCGGAGGCGTGGAGCTGCAAGCAGCTGGCCCAGACTTGTTTCCGGCGGAAGCTATCGCTGCTTACGACCGGCTCATTGCGCTGGTGAAGGACCTCGACCCGGGGATGTTCGATCTGGATCCGATCGGCGTGCTCGAGGCAATGGCGGGGGGCAATTCAACGCTGGCGGTGTCGCCCCTGATCTACGGCTACGTCAGTTACGCTGCGGCCGGCTTTCGATCTCAACGGATCGCCTTTGCGGATATTCCAGCGATCGGCGCTTCCGGTCCGTCAGGATCAACGCTTGGCGGGACGGGGATCGCCGTGTCTGCATATGGACGCGATCCCACTGCGGCCGCCCAGTTCGCTCGATGGATCGCCAGTGGCACCATTCAGCGCGACGTGATTGCCGCTCAAGGCGGACAGCCGGCGCATGACCTTGCCTGGCGCGACGATGACGTC
>Ga0164242_10000770_pt1 | contig 38470 bp, 46 predicted proteins | sample OricomgcompostMG_FD_108783 | JGI IMG/M metagenome (GOLD analysis project Ga0164242, IMG submission 108783) | Miracle-Growth compost microbial communities from Emeryville, California, USA - Original compost - Miracle growth compost (MG) ... | reverse complement strand
GACCGGGTTTCTTGGTCCGAATGGTGCCGGCAAATCGACCACCATGCGGTTGATGCTGGGGTTGGATAATGGCGGCGGCAGTACGACTTTTGATGGCAAAAAGCTGCACGCGTACGCCCAGCCGTCCAAAATCGTCGGCATCCTGCTGGAAGCCAAAGCCTTCCACCCGACGCGTAGCGCCCGCCAGCACCTCAAAATTCTGGCCGATGCCGGCGGCATTCCGGTAAGCCGGGTCGACGAAGTACTCGACATTGTGGGTCTGAAAGATGTCGCTAAGAAAGGGCCGGGCAAATTCAGCCTGGGCATGAGTCAGCGCCTCGGTATCGCCGCGGCCATTTTAGGCCAGCCCAAATACTTGATGCTCGACGAGCCTGCTAACGGTCTCGACCCGGAAGGTGTCGCCTGGCTGCGCCGTTTCTTGAGCGATTACGCCGACGCCGGCAATGCTGTCTTCGTCTCCAGCCACCTCCTTTCCGAAATGCAGCTGATGGCCGACGATATCGTCGTTATCGGTCGCGGCAAGCTTATTGCCAACACTTCGATGGCCGCGCTGACCAGCGGCAGCAAGCAGACCGGCGTGTTCGTGCGAACGGCCGAACCGGCCAAGTTTAAGAAATTACTGGAAAAGGAATCGATCAATTTTGAATCGCTCGACGGCGGGCTGAAAATTACCGGCAAAAAGACCGACGATATCGGCAAGCTGGCCTTCAAAGCCGGCCTACCGGTACTGGAATTGGCCAACCGCAGCGCCAGCCTGGAGGAAGTTTTCCTGGAATTGACCGAGGGCGCCGAAGAATACGGCACACACAGATCGGAGGGCAAATCATGACCGCCGCGCTCAAAACCGAACTGCGAAAGTTGTTGTCGGTTCGCTCGACCTATATCGTCACGGCCCTGGTGCTATTGCTCGTCATCATTATTTCCGGCTACGGTGCCGGTTGGCGGCTGTCCGGTCGCGAACTGAGCGATCCGACACAGTTTCTGAGCGATATTTTTGGCGCTCTCAACCTCGTAGTCTTCGGCGCCGTTATCGCCGTACTGTTGGTAACCCACGAATATCGCTATAACACCATCATGTACTCGCTGACCATCAGCAACAGTCGTGGTAAAGTGCTGTTGGCCAAGGCTGTCACCATCAGTATTTACGCGCTGGTTTTGACAGTGCTACTGGCGATTCTGTCGCCGCTGGCCGCTTACGCCGGCGTGCATTTGGCTGGCAACGTGCTGGCGCCGCAGACAATCCACTTTGGTGATGTCATTTGGCGCAGCTTGTTCTTTGGCTGGGCGTACGGTATGGCGGGGTTGCTGCTAGCAACACTCATCCGTAGCCAGGTTGGTGCCATCGCCGCGCTATTTCTGGTTCCTGGCGTAGTCGAACAGCTGCTGGCGGAGCTATTTGGCAACAACGCTGTTTATTTGCCGTTTACAGCGCTGCGTCAACTGCTCAACACCGCCCCGGCTAGTGCCGCGGGCACACTCACGCCGGCGAAGGGCGCCTTCGTTTTCGGTATTTATCTGGTCGTTGGCTGGGTTATTGCCTGGTTCTTGTTCCTGCGCCGCGACGCCAACTAATCGTTCTCTGGTATACTTTTAACTAGCCCGATTTGTTCGGCCAAAATCGCAATCCAAGGAGCGCTAGCGACTGAACGCGATTTTGAGAGGAGAAGCATAGCTCAAAATTGAAGCTTTTGCCGACGGCAAAACAAAATAGGAGCGCAGACTTCGACGAGGGGGCGTAGCTCATCGGTTAGAGCAGGCGGCTCATAACCGCTTGGTGGTTGGTTCAACTCCAACCGCCCCCACCATAATTGCCTGATTGTTATACAATAAGTTTGTTCACTCAAAACAAAATGCAGCAAAAATTAGCCCAGTATCAAAAACATGTCGCGATATTCGTGCAGCGCCTGCGCGATGTGAAATTCGCCGGGCAGGTACTGTTTGTGGTCATCGTGCTGCTGATTAGCTGGAGCGGCGTCAAAGCCATCCAGACCAATTACGATTTACAGAAGCAAATCTCCAAGCTCAAGCAACAAAACCAGGTGCAAAAGCTGTCCGACAACAATCAGGCACTCGAGAACGAATACTATAAAACCGATACCTATCTCGACCTATCGGCCCGCCAGAATTTCGGCCTGGCCAACCCGGGTGAAATCGAACTAATCGTGCCTGCCAGCGTGGCGCTTAGCTACACGGTGCCGCCACCCAAGCCCGCAACCACTGACCAACCCGAAAGCAAGCAACCCGGCTATCAGCGCAATTTCCAATCCTGGATAAACTTTCTCCTCCACCGCCAACCCATCGGCAACTAAGAAGGTCGACGCGCCCCTTCGTTGAAACCGAATTACGGCAACGAGGAGCGTTATTTGAATCGTTGGCTAGGGCTTTGAACCTAAAAAGTGAGCCACTCTTCAGACGCTACAGCGCCACGATTCCGAATACGGATACCAGGCTCATCGGTTACTTCACCAATAGTTTGAGCCTGCAAACCATGGCTCTCAGCCTCAGTCAGTACCTTTTCAGGCTCTGGTGTTGCAATAACCATACCCGGACCCATGTGCCATTTGCCGTAAGCTTTCTCGTCGGAGAATCCACGCAGCTTCTGAACTTCTAGCATAATGTTCGGTGGATCAATTGGATTAGAAATAGTAACTCCCAACCCGGATGGTTCAAGCATCCGCCCCAACTTGCTGGGCTGGCCGCCGCCGGTAATGTGCGCCACGCCGGTGACCTTTGCTTTTGGCTTTTTATCTATGTCATATCCACCGGTCAGTTCAGAAACAAAGCGTGAATAAATCGTTGAAGGTTGTTGTACTAACCTACCGAGTGAAAGCTCCCCCAGTTTCGGTACAACTTGTTCGTGCCAGCGTCGGCCATACTCTTGACGCAAAGCTTTACGGACGTCTGTTATTCCGTTTGAACGAAAGCCACTCTCGGCTAGCCCTACCAAACTATCGCCCGGCTGTATCTGGTGGCCGGTCAATATGCGCTCTTTATGGGCAAACCACAGTACTGCGGCACCCCAGTTATAATTAAAGTCATTGTCAGGCAGCCGGCGACCTTTCGCAAAGGCCGCCGTTTTCATAAGCCAAGCAGCCGGAGCGCTATACCCATCGAGAGTCCTGTAGCCGTCAATTCTATTACCAAGCTCGGCGACTTCACCATTAACTACGACAACACCAGCAGCCCTGGCGGCTTCTACATAACCTTGCGCAAGCTGCCGAACCGAATTCTGTGTATATTCGTTATCATTGAGTTGGCGGACGTCCAAAATCGAGCCTATCGCGACCGGCTCGGCTCCGCGAACAACAGCATCATCACATACCATTGCGAACAAATCATGCGCAACCACGCTATGATCCCGTAACCGCTCCGATACCTCGACTTTTGTTCCCACGCCATCAAACGCCAAGTTCAAATAAGTGTTTGCCGGATCTTTTAAAGCACTCCCAGGAATAGCTCGCAAACCTGAGAAAGATTCGTGAAATTCGACGAGCAGACCAGGCCGGTTTTCGTGCGTCAATTTAGATGCCTCGTACAGCATCCTCGAGACGTCATCGCCCAGTTGGATATTCACATCTTGAATAGCTTCACGTTCTGCCATGCATTCATTCTATTGTTAGCAATTGAAATCACCAAGCATAAGCAGGGAAAAGCTGCACAATATCTCCCGTTGGAGCCTAACAAATACTCGTCTATCTCTGTCATAAACAAAAAAGTCCTCCGAAGAGGACAGTAGTATCACTTGGTTGCGGGGGCAGGACTCGAACCTGCGACCTCATGGTTATGAGCCATGCGAGCTGCCGCTGCTCCACCCCGCGTCGTCCTCCGTACGCGCCTGGCTCGTTTTGGCTGTTCGCCAAAAGCTTCGCCCTAGCGCTACGGTCGTCCTCTCAAAATTCCATTCAGTCGCCTTTGGCTCCTTGGATTGGAATTTTGGGGGCAAGCCTTTGGCTTGCCTGAGTCGAGCAAATTATAGCAAACAGGGGTGATATTGTCAAACTACGGCACAAATAATGTAAGAGTCCGACTGCTCGCCGCTTCACTTTTGCTTGGGCTTGTGGCCGAGGAGGTCGTGGATCATCTCAATAGAGCGGTGGTGATAGCGAAGGACGGTGTGCAGCTCTTCGGCGGTGAATTCTTCGCACAGCTCGTCAAACTTCCGGCTCAAGGGGCTATACAATTTTCGAACGCGCTGGATGGTTTTTTTGTCGAAGACTTGCTCCAGCAGGACGCGGCGGCGGTCGGTAGGATCGCGGTGCCGGCGAACGTAGCCAGCCTGCTCCAGCCGGTCAATGATACCGGTTATGCCACCAGTGGTAATGCCGGTGAGCCGGGACAGCTGGCCGGCAGTGATGGGTTGGTTGTTACCAATGAGGTCGAGACACTCAAACTCGGTAGCAGACAGGCCAATTTGTTCGGAAATGGTGTTGGTAAAGAGGACGGTGAGGTTGCCGATGTCTTGCTGCGCGAGATTCAACTGGTGTACGAGTTCTTTTTTCGATTTCATACTTGACTGGCTCCGCAAATTATCTTAGCATGTAAGATAATTACAAACTAAGACAATTTTAACCCCGGAGAATACCTATGTCAACCGCCTCGGCCACTCCGAAACTATCCGCTCAGGAACACGCTGCATCGTTCAGTAAAAAGATGCGCACTATCGCCCTTGTCATTGTGGCGCTGGCGTTTGTGATGGATTTGCTCGACAGCACTATCGTGAACGTGGCCATTCCGACTATCCGCGATAACCTGGGCGCCAGCTACGCCGCCATCCAGTGGATTGTGGCCGGCTACGCGCTGAGCTTTTCGACGCTGCTGGTGACCGGCGGCCGGATGGGTGATGTCTTTGGGTATAAAAAATTATTCATGGTGGGCGTGGGCGGCTTCACGATTGCCAGCTTGCTGAGCGGTCTGGCAGTGAACCCGACCATGCTCATCGTGACGCGTTTGTTCCAGGGTTCGATGGCGGCACTGATGGTGCCGCAGGTGATGTCGCTGATGCAGGTGATGTACAAGCCTGAGGAGCGCGGCGGCGTTAATGGATTGTTCGGCGCGCTCGGCGGTTTGAGCGCGTCGCTCGGGCCGGTGGTTGGCGGTCTGCTGATAAAGGCCAACATTGCCGGGCTGGATTGGCGGCCCATTTTTCTTATTAATGTGCCGATTGGCATTTTCGGTTTGATTGCCGGTGCCAAATATCTGCCGCGCGGTAAATCGCCGCACCCGCTGAAGCTCGACATGGTTGGTACCGGCATCATCGTGGCGGCAATTTTCCTGCTGAGTTTTCCGCTGATTCAGGGCCGCGAATACGGCTGGCCGGCATGGACATTTGTGATGCTGGTAGCGGCGCTGCCGGTGCTGGCGCTGTTTACCTGGTGGCAGCGGCGCAAAGAGCGCGGTGACGGCTCACCGCTGGTACTGCCGTCGCTATTTAAAAGCCGCTCGTTCGGTGTCGGTCTGGGCATCAACATGATTTTTGAAATGGCGATGATCGGCTTTTTCCTGACTTTTACACTGATTCTGCAAATCGGCTTCGGCTACAGTGCTATCCACGCGGCGTTGACCGGCATCCCGACGGCGGTCGGTATTGCGCTGACCATGGCGGTCGCCGGTGAAAAACTATTGCCGAAAATGGGCCGCTACGCGCTGACGTTCGGCACCATCGTGATGGCTGCCGGTCTCGGCCTGACGTTATTCGTGATGCATCGTTACTTGCTTGGCCTGCATTCTTGGCAGATGATTGTGCCGCTGCTGCTGGTGGGCGTCGGCATGGGTTTTGTCTTTGGCTCGCTGTTTGCGGCGGTGCTCAATGGTGTCGATGCCAAGCACGCCGGCAGCGCCAGCGGTGTTTTGAATGCTGTGCAGCAAGTCGGCGGAGCGATTGGCGTGGCAGTGATTGGCGTGATTTTCTTTGGTCAGCTTAGCGGTGCGGCGCCAGCCAGCTTTGCCAAAGTCCAGCCACAGCTGGAGCAGCAATTGACGGCCGCCCACATTCCGCCGAGCGCGCAGACACCCATTATTGCCGGCGCCAAACAATGTTTTGTAGACCGCTCGCGTAGCCAAGATCAAAACACTACGCCGGCCAGCTGCCAGCAGACACCGCAGGGTCAACAGCTGCCCAAAAAGGTTGGCCAGGAAATTGAAGCGGCCGCGCTCGCTGCCAACGCCCGCAATTTTGACCATGCCTTCCGTCTCAGTATTTTCTATGCTATCGGCCTGCTGGTGGTGACACTGGGCTTAAGCTTCGTGTTGCCCAAGCACTTCCGCCCCGAAGCTTACGCCGAAATGGCCTAAAAATTAACCAAAAGCACATTGACAAAAAAGCAAACTTGTGTATAATAATGATTGTTGTAGCTACTAACAAAAACCACTAAAAATTAAACGAGGGAAGTACATGAAAACCAAAAGCGGACTCGCCTTTGAGTTTGTAACCACTAGCAACCAGGGCATTCTGAGCATCGACAAGCTGCTCAAAAAACTGTAAAGGCAGACATGTTAATACGTGACATTTTGCCCCGCGAGCAAGTGGCGATACTAAAAAGTATCAAACCGCGTGGCCCGGGTGCGCCCGTGCGGCATATCCCGGTGCACTAACATCGAACAGAACTCTGGTCGGCCGCCAGAGTTCTGTTTTTATTCTTAGCCGCAGCGCTTGTGCTACAATCAGGCTCATGCAACCAGCGGTTGAAATCAAAAACTTATCCGTCAAGATTGGCGAGGCCAAAATCCTGCACGACTTTAGGGTGAGTTTGCCGGTCGGGAAAATTATCGGGCTGCTGGGGCCGAGCGGTGCGGGCAAAACTACACTCATGCGGGTGATTGTCGGCCGTCAGAAAATCAGCGGCGGCAACGTGTCGGTGCTCGGCCAGCCGGCCGGGGCGGCGATTTTGCGCTCGCAAGTTGGGTATGTCACGCAGGCGCCGTCGGTTTATAAAGATTTGTCGGTGGCGGAAAATTTGCGCTACTTTGCGGCCATGGTGGGCGCGCCCAAGAGCCGTGTCGGCGAAATTATTGCCCAAGTCGGCCTGAAGGGCCACGAGCGGCAACTGGCCGGCAGCTTGTCGGGCGGGCAATTATCACGTGTTTCGCTGGCGGCAGCGTTGCTCGGTCAGCCGGAACTGCTGGTGCTGGACGAGCCGACCGTCGGTATCGACCCGCTGATGCGACGCGACCTGTGGCAACGCTTCCGCCAGCTGGCCGAAGCCGGCACCACGCTCATTGTCTCCAGTCATGTCATGGACGAGGCAGCGCACTGCGACGAGCTGCTGCTGGTGCGCGATGGCCGCTTGCTGGCCTACGATTCGCAAGCAAAATTATTGCAAAAGACCGGCGCCAAAAATGTCGAAGATGCATTTTTGAAATTGGTGGAGGGCAAGCAATGAGTCCGCACAAAACTTTCGCCACCGCCGGTCGGGTGTTGCGGCAGCTGCGGCACGACCCCCGCACGCTGGCGCTAATTATTGTCGTGCCGCCGGTGCTGCTGGCGTTGCTCAAATACGTTTTTAATGGCAATGCCGCAACCTTTAATCGCATTGCGCCGATGGCACTCGGCATTTTTCCGCTCATCGTCATGTTCATCGTCACCTCGGTGGCGACACTGCGGGAGCGCACCAGCGGTACGCTCGAAAGGTTACTCAGCCTGCCGCTCGGCAAACTCGATATTATCTTTGGCTATGCGCTGGCTTTCGCGCTGCTGGCGCTAATCCAGGCGCTGGTGGCCAGCGGCGTGGTGCTCGGTTTGCTCGGCGTGACGGTGCTCGGCGGCACACTCGAAGTCATCGTCACGGCAGTTCTGGCTGGTTTGCTCGGTACCTCGATGGGCCTGTTCGTTAGCGCTTTCGCGCGCACTGAATTCCAAGCAGTGCAATTTATGCCGGCCTTTGTGTTTCCGCAACTTTTGGTCTGCGGCTTTTTCGTGCCGCGCGAAAGCATGGCCAAAGTACTGCAGTGGTTTTCCGACATCCTGCCGATGACCTACATCACCGAAGCCATGCAGCACATCACGCGTTTTGCCGGCTGGGGCGGCACGTTCGGCCGCAACCTTATTGTCACTGCCGGCTTTATAATCTTTTTCCTAATCCTCGGCGCCATCACCCTCCGTCGCCAGGAATAAAAAATCACCCAGCTCGGGTGATTATATTTTCTAATGGTTGTGGCGAGTGGACTTGAACCACTGACCTTGAGGCTTATCCGTCGCTTCGCTTTGGGATAATCTTGCGGCGTGCTCGGTGCAAGCACCTGCGCGCGTCCTCGATTATGAGTCCTCTGAACTTAATAATTTATGGTAGCGGGGGCGAGACTTGAACTCGCGACCCCAGGCTTATGAGGCCTCCTTTTGACGCAGATACTCAAGACTTTACACAGAGGTACAAGCTTGTTCGTGAGCGTTACCGACGGCTTATGATTGGCAGTATAGCCGTCATGTTAAGCCGTCAATATTAGCTAAAATTAAATGGTAGCGGTGACTGGACTTGAACCAGTGACCCCGAGCTTATGAATCTCGTGCTCTAACCAGCTGAGCTACACCGCCACGTTACGCTAATATAGCATAATCCGCCTCTGTTGGCCACCTTATTTAACTCCAGCGTCGCCCATAGCCAGACGGCAAATAGTCGGGGTAGAAGTTTTCCAGGACAAAGTAGTATGCGTCACCAAAACGCTCAGGCGTTTCTGTGAGCGCTTGCCTTAGCTCATCTCTCGTAAATCGTTCTATGCCCACGGATTCCTCATTCAGTTTTATTGGTTCGTCCGTGGCAATCTCATAGACAATAAACAGGTGATTTTCGTCCCTACCGATTACTTGACGGTGAAACTGCTTGTTGCCCACATGATTATAGGTGATATTACGAGCGCCGATTTCTTCTTCGGATTCTCGGAGCAAAGCGTCAAGTTCCGTTTCACCAGCTTTAACGTGTCCACCTACAGGTGCGACAAGTTGCCCTGCGTCCTGCCTGTCAGCAGCTTGGCGAACAAGCGCCCAATCCTCACCGTATTTAAGATAGCCAATAACTGTTTTGTGAAGCCAGCCGTGCTTGTGCGCTTCTGTCTTTAGCGCTTGTTTCACTACATTACCAGTATCGTCAACAATGTCTACAAGTTCGTCGTCCATATTATCCCTCGCCTAGGTTAAACCACTCCATAAACTCATTGAAAGTCGCAAAGGCAGTATGCGGTGGAACTTCTAATGACATCATCTGTTCAGGTGTATAGCGAGTGCCGATGGCGCAAACGTATAGTCCTGCTGCTCTTGCTGCCATTATCCCACGGGGGTCATCTTCAAAGGCACATACATACTGCCGTTCATCTTCTGGCAACCCAAGTGATGAAAAGGCTAGATTAAACACTTCTGGGTTGGGCTTGGGGTGGGTGATTGATTCTTTGGTCTTAATGCGACTGTCAGGAAACAGGCTATCCAAGCCCATTTTACCTAGGAAAATATCCACATCACGCCTGATAGCAGTGCTAGCTATCGCCATGCTATCTTCTATGCCCGAAGCAGCTAAAGATTTTACAAATTTAGTCGCACCAGATACTTCTTCACCCTCATTGAGAAGTATGTCCTTATACAGCTCGTCTTTGCGGGCTACAATTTCTTGTAAGAGTGTGTTCTCTGGGTTTATTGTTTGAGTATCAGCCTGCCCAGTCATAAGTAGGATATTCCACACAGCAGCTTCAAGGGTATGGACTGGCGCACTCATAAAAGCCTCTAAGTTGTCGGCAATACTAAGGTCTTTTAGTGCTTGTATATCGTGGCGTTCTCCAGCTTCTCTAGCGGCTGCAAGCCTAGCTCTTTCATGCAAGCCGTAGCCAGGATTACCTGGTTTATTGTCGAGTAATGTGTCGTCAACATCAAAAATTGCGCCCTTAGGTTCGAAATCAATCATAGTTTTATTTCCTGCCGTATATCTATATATGTACCATCTGCTTCACCTTCGCCATTAACCCAGACTTGCTCTGGTACTGCCTTAAACAAGCGAACTGGCGAAGTAGGTTGTACTTGGTCGAGCGACCAGTAAGGCACGGGGCGGCGCTTTTGCAATAAACTATGTGCAAAGGCGAGTTCCTTAGTGTCGGTTATCTCGGCAGCATGTGCCTTTATATAAACCCCTTCGCCTTCACCAGCAGGTATGGTGGAGTCATAAATCACTAAGAATACTTTGCCGTTAGCTGAGATATTTTGGGAGTGCTGACTGTTGACGTGCGACCCCCAGAAGAAGTTGTAACTGTCGTCATAAGCACTAAAAACTGGCGTATTCCAAGGCTGCCCGTCATTGGATGTGCCGCCGATAGTTATATAGACCACCTGTTCAATGATTTCTTTCGCCCGTTCGCTAGTTATCACTTGCTTCTCCATTCAGGACAAATCGTTCGATAACATCTGCTACGCCGTCATCTGCAAGCGAGGGCGCAACATAATCTGCAAGTGCTTTTACTTCATCGGGTGCGTTGCCCATAGCGACCTTTAGCCCAGCCGCTTCAAGCAAAGGCATATCGTTGTGACCGTCACCAACAGCTATAACTTGCTCCTTTGCTAGTCCAAGCATAGCGATAAGCTGCTCCGCACCATGACGCTTAGTAGCGTGTTCGTGTGTGATATGAATATCTACTACATCGCCATCTTCCCACGATGTTGTTGGGTGCGCTTCTGCACTTGGTACACCATTTAGCTGTTCCAGCAATCCGATAGCGTCACCTGTCTTAACCGCCTCAATAAATAATTTGGCAGCTGGTTCGGTAACGTCCTCTGGTTTCTGGAGTGCATTGGCGTACTGGTCGTCATCGGTGTAGACAGAGTAGCCAAACGGCAGAGCGAGTTTAACCAGTTCCTGTAACGCTGCTACTTCCAGCTTTTGGCTCTGCAAAACTTCGCCACTACCAACGTCTATAATTTCAGCTCCACCATTAAAAACACTCGGTCCAGTAAGGTGCAACTTATCTATGACTGACTGCGCTAAATCTAGCGGTCTGCCCGTAGCAAGCGCAACTTTTATCTTGCCGTGTGCTTTTTCAACAGCGTCAATTACACGTTCGCTGGGCAGTGCTTCGCCTTTGGAAGCAACCGTAGTTCCGTCAACGTCAAGTAGCAGTAATTCGTATTTCATGCTCATATCATATCACCGAAGTATCTCTGTTTATTATCATATGAATTCGTTTTTAACCGAATTTTAACCGAGTTTACCAGTCTCCAGCGCCAGCAACCGTCCCAGCAGCTTCTGCGTTACGCCACGCTCGAACATCGACCACCATAAGCCTTCCACCATACGGTTACGATTTACCAGGCCGAATAGTACGGACAGTACCTCGTCCTTGGTCAGCGTGTCGTAGCTGTTAGTCTGCACAACCTCGGCGAGCAAATCGTCCCAATGGCTGACGGTTGGGTAGATGAGCTCGTCGCGCGGGTCATATCTTGCCCAAAGAAACATCTTGATGTCCTGGACTAGCTGCACGTTCCGCCATGAGCCTTGGTGGGTGCTGGCTGCTGCCACCAGGTCGGCAAGGCTAGTGGCTGTGTTCATGCCGCGAACTCCTTTTTACACTTCCTGCACACAAAGATCCGCTGTTTGGTGATAATGGTCTTGTTGCCCTCAACCGCCTTGACTATCTGCCGGCCTTTCAGCTTGTTCTTGCGCCAGTTACCGCAATCGGGACACTTGGACTTCCGTTGGGCAAGGATAGCCACAGGCACCATTATGAAAAGTAAGAAGAGTGGAGCAATCACCACGAAAGTGAACAGCACCCATTCGCTCGTGTTGGTGGCTTGATTTGCATTATTGATTGCTTGGTTGACTGCCGGGTCCATAGGGCTACGCTCCTTTGCGTATTGGGTTGGTGTTCGGCGGCAATCAAAAAGCTCACCGCCAGCAGGACTTGCGCCCCTACAATCCTTTCGGACTGCAACCAATCGGAAAAAGGCTCTGACGATGAGCTTGTTATTTCCGATTGGATTTTACGACCATGCCAGCGAACTGGTTTAGGTCTAGGTAGCTGGGCTACTTGGGCTGAATTATAAGTACATTTGGGCTAAAAACAAAGCAAACAATGCGTAAGAAAGTCGAAAAACGGCCTCTGTAACGGCTTAGAAATGTTCGAGTTGACTTAGGCATCATCTTGAAGTTGGGGGTTACATTATCGAACCCGTATTATTGATGGACTTTGGACTTCGATGTTGGAGCGTGGAATTACCCAGCAGCTTTTGAGGCGATTACCAGCGTTGGATACTGATAAATACTGAAAAACCGAACTTTAACCGAGTGAAAAGCAGCTTTTATTCTGGTTTATTCGAATTAATACGAGTTTCGGAGTAGCGTCTGATGATTATTTGCTTACAATAATGATATGCACTTTAGTCAAAACTTCGGTTTGGATAAGTTGAAGCCGATTGACCCAGGCATATCTGCTGCTTTTGCATGGATAATGGGACTCGTTTTTGTAGCTCTCTTGGGCTTAGTTTCAGCGTACCTTGTCTTTACAATTCGTTCCCGCCGAGATAACAAACGAATTGAGAAACTAAAAGCTGAGTCAGATATTTGGTTCGACGAGCATAAGTCTATTTTGCATAAAGGCTCTCGCCAAGTTGCTATCCCCGAAAGCTCGCTTGAATACTACGTATGCAAACTTGTCTTCCAAAACCCCACAGTTTACCGAGAGGACTGGGACGTTCTTCAAGCGGCTGGGGAAGAAGATAAGAAAGACCGAGCCGTATATTTTGCCGTAGACCGTGTAAACAATAAGGCTAAACGTGCCTTCAAAATGGAAGACAAACTACTAAAGCGTAATGCTGAGAGAACAAGGCTGAACGACAACTATTTCTAGCAACAATTATAGCGAAGATACCGCCCTGTTTTTCCACAGGGCTCTTTTAATTTTCCCCCTGTTAAACACACTCAATAACATCTAAACGCAGCCACTAGCGTTGGGCTAACAAAAACAGGACTACGCTTAGCGCAAGCGATTTACGCGGCGGGATAGGTCTCCTACGAAATAACGTATATAGAGGATAGACCAAACCCCCAAGTAAAGAGCTGGCAACTATCAACCACTAATAGGGAAGGCGGTACGGCTACCAGACATATAAGGCAGTAACCACAGTCATCAATAACAATTTATGGCGTTTACATAGGCACGACCTTGTAAACCCTAGCTTCTGATTGCCTTGAACTAGCTGGATTCAATCCACGACTGGGCTGGTTCAGTGCGCACAAAAATCGGCAGCGGAAAGATTAACACTATGCAAAACCATAAGGAAGAAAGTCCCGACCAAAATCTGCGAGGAGGCGCTGGACGCATGAATTATGCTCCCGATACCCGAACGCCGATTTCAGTCTCGACTTCACAGCGTAAAGTTAAACCTAAAATCGTAATTAGGTTGTGTGAGCGGTTCGAGATTACGCGCTGGCTGTACAAACAGTATGGTCTTAAGGTACCTACCTGGTTACGGCGAACGTTCGTATTGAACCAGTATCGGCGCAAATCTCTGAATGACAACTTACTCGAAGCGCAGCTAGACAGGGCGTTTTGCGGAAAGTACACCGCTACAAACGAGTGGTACGACCAGCTCCATTCCGTTTGGCATGACATCAACAGGAGACCGTCATGCTGCAAATAGACGAAAGCAAAATCCAGGGCGAGGTCTACGCCAAAAGCCCGACCAAGGACATACTATACGTTAAGTTTGCAATTCCCAGCCTAGAGCTATACATGAACAGCTTCACAGTCAGGCCATCGCCGAAATTTAATGGCCTATGGTTCCAGACGCCCGCGTTCCTGATGGGCAAGAAATGGGTTAAACCGCTTGAGTTCAGGAACGGCAGCCGACTACTGGACTTGATGCAGGACGAGGCCATGCGGGCAGCCGACCGCTACATTCAGGAGAATAGGCTGCAAAACCTTTTCCCAGGCGCAGTGTTGATTGACCAGGATGAGGTAGACGATGTGCAGTTCTAAATCGCATCACTCCCACACACCGCCATAGATTACTGAACAGAGCTACCTATACAGGTCAGTAATCCATATAGACCACAGACATCTATATATAGATTCCTACTAATGGATAGGTACTACATGGATTACTGCATTGTAGCTATATAGACTTTAGAAATGAGTAAACAGAAGGCTTTCGTTAAGCAGAATAATATTATATAATTAAAGCTGTATGTTGTCCAGTAACCTAATTGACCTATCGAAACTGGATAGCGCACAGCCTAACTGCGTAAGAGCAGAAAGGTTTAGACATGAGTAATTTGGAACAAATTAGCAGCCCGACCTTATTTACGGTCAATGAGGCTGCGGAGCAATTAAGGGTAAGCAGATGGTTGCTTTACGAACTGATAAGGAGCAATAAACTCAAGACTTTGACGATTGGTAGCCGACGGCTTGTTGCAGCCGACGACTTACTGGACTTCATAAGACAACGCAAGGAGGGGGAGACATGAGTAGGCGACGCCGAGGTGACGGCACAGTATACAGGCGGAAAGAGGGGCGGTATGAGGCAGCTTGCTACGTTAATACCCCTTTGGGCATAAAGCGAGTGCGACGCTATGCCACAACGCAAAAAGACGCCGAAGCTATATTGGTTGAAATGCACAACAAGAACGATAGTGGCCTAAAGATTAACCCGAGAGAGGAAAGACTTGGCGCATACATGGACTACTGGTTATTGGTGGTCCAGTCGTCAATCCGTAGGGGTACTTTCGTGGGTTATGAAGCGATTGTGCGTCTTTACCTAAAGCCTGGGCTTGGCAATAAATGCCTTACGAAGTTGACGGTGGCGGATGCCCAAACATTTATTGATAATCAAATAAAGGCGGGTCAATCGCGTCGCAACGTGCAGAAAATGCGCATTGTGCTTTCGGCTGTTCTGTCTAATGCTATGAGGGAAGAACGTATAGTTCGGAATGTGGCACGTTCTGTAAAAATGCCAACGTACAAGCCGAAGGAAGTTGAGCCTTGGAATCCTGAACAGTTAGCCCGTTTTTTGAGCGCTGCCGCCAACCATCCGTACTACCCACTCTTCTTCTTAATGGGTTTCTACGGTCTTCGCGGTGGTGAAGCGAGAGGTCTCTCATGGTCAGATATAGACACGGATAAAAAAGTTATTCGCATTCGTAGACAAGTAGAGTACTTCGACAACTCCTATAGTTATGCCGAGTTGAAGACAGAGGCTTCGCGACGAAACCTTCCATTAGTTAATGCAGTACAAGATGTGCTTAACAATCTTAAGCCCACGGGCACGGGACCGTTACCCGACCTGATATTCAAGACACCAAACGGGCTTCCAATTGATAGGGGTAACTTACGCAGGACGTTCAGGCGTATAAGTAGAGAAGTGGGTCTGCCCGTTATTACACCCCACCACTTAAGGCATACCGCAGCCACCAACCTAAAGGACTTGGGTGTAGCGCCCAGAGACGTACAGGCGATTTTAGGTCACTCACATATCTCAACGACCTTACAGATTTATCAACACGCCGACATAAACGGTAAGTCGGAAGCACTGCAGAAATATGAGCGCCAAATTAGTGAAATAACGGCTTCTAGCCGTCAAATTAAGCCGTCAAGCTCTAAATTATCACCAGAATTAGCTAAAATTAACATCGGTAGCAGCGAGTCGCCTTTACACAAAGACCCCAGGCTTATGAGTCCTGTGCTCTAACCAACTGAGCTACCCCGCCATAAAATTATTAAATTCCTTAATGCTCTAACCAGCTGAGCTACGCCGCCTTAACAGGGGAGAATTGTATCATGTTTCGGACTTCGGCGCTAGATATCGCTCGGGCGGTTTTGGCGATACTGCCAGATGGCGCGGCTGAGTTCGGTCTGGGTGATGCGGGGAGGCTCAACGCCGTTGTCACGCTCTTGGCGCATTTTTTGCCACAGCAGGTCACTTATGACGCATTTGATGTCTGCGCCGGTAAAATCAGTAGTCAGCTCGGCTAGGGCAGCCGAATCGATAGGATTTTCTGGGATGTGACTTAGGCTCAGGACGTCGAAATGGCGGGCGTGTTTGTACAAGTATTTGTTAAAAATTTGTGCTCGGGCGGCGGTTGCCGGCAGGCCGATTTTAATAACTGTATCGAAACGGCCGGGGCGCAACAGCGCCGGGTCGAAATTGGCCAGGCTGTTGGCGGCGGCGATGGTAATGACGTTCGGGTAACGGTCGGCGTTGGTCAGGATGGTTTTAAATTCGGCGATTAGCGAGCGGGCACCGTCGGCATTGCCGCCAGCATTGGCGCTGAACAGGCCGTCGAATTCATCAAAAAATAGAACAGTTGGCTTGCCGGAACTACGAACCCGATTGTACAGCTTGCGCAGATTTTCTTCAGACCTGCCGACCCACATGCTCATGATGTCACTGGTGCGGACTTCGTCCAAGTTGGCTCGCATGTCTTTGGCCAGGGCGCGCACCAGATCTGTTTTGCCGACACCACCCGGGCCTTGCAAGATGATACCTCGCTTGGGACTGAGACCGTATTTTTCGAGCAAAACGCCAGGAATGCTATCGCGGGCGGCTTCTTTGAGGCGGCTGATTTCGTTGTCGAGGCCGCCAAAATCGGCAAAATCAGGAAAATGTCGATGTTCCGGCAGGCAGTCTGGCTCGGCTGGCTCAGGCAGGGCTTCAGGCTCAGGCAATTCATCTTGTGCAGCCGCCGCCGGCGTCATTTCCACGGTGTGGTGACTGTAGATTTCGGCGCCGGGCAGGGCGATTTCCAGTTGCGCCGTAGTGGCGAGCCCGCTAATTTCATGCAGAGCATTGGCGATGTCGGCGACAGTCTGGCCGAGCTTGATAACGGTTTCATCAACGGGAAGTTCGCCGTATTTAAGCAAATCAGGCTCAAAGAAATCGGTGTCGGCCATGTTTTCGCCTTTAGCGACCACTTTGATGGTCGGTGGCCTGTCGTTGCCTGTGTAATGCTCCAGTGTGAACATGCTGAAGATGCCGGCGTCGGGCGGTGTGATGCACACCTCCCTATTACGGTCGGCACATATTTTGCCCTCGTCGCGCAGTTTTTGGGCCAGCGCGCTGAATGTCTCCCGCGGCTGGGCAGCCAGCTGTTCCGGCAAACCGATGCTGCCAAAACAGGCGTAAGTCGATGTCCTGTGCTCCAGCATCACGATGGCTTCAACGCCGCCACCGTTCTCGCGCGACAGATGGCCGAGAGCGATATTGCCTTCCACATCGAGCATTACATCTTTCGGCCGCGCGGTCACCTGAATGGGCTGGCCGTGGTCGGAAAGTTCGAGTAAATCCGGATCGCCGTCGTGAATTATTTCCATAAGTCTGCTGCCAATCCCACCGGTTGAGATTAACTATAATACGAAATTAAGATTCGGCAAGACTAATGGTAGCGCCAGGCGAGGTAGGTGGCGGTGCCGATGCCGATGATAATGACGATGATGCGTATGATGTGCGAATCGACTTTTTGGGCCAGGCGTGAGCCGGCGTAGCCGCCGATGAGGTTGCCGGCCGCCACAATTAAACCGAAGTGCCAGTTGATGATATGGGCGCTGTACACATTGGCGATGGCGACGACAATCACCACGACAGCGGCGATGTTTTTCATGCCGTTGAGCATGTGAATTTCGTGCACGCTGGTGAAGCCAAGCAGCGCCAGAATGGCGAAGCCCAGGCCGACGCCGAAGTAGCCGCCATAAATTGTGGCCACAAACAGTGCCAGGCCGATGAGGCCGAGCTTGAACAGGCTTTTGTGCCGGCTGCGGATGTGCCGCATCAAGTGGAAATGCAGTAGCGGCTGGAGGGCAAAAATAATTACCGACAGCAATACCAGAAACGGTACCAATTTTTCAAAGTCGCCAAAGCTGGTCGAACGAAGCAAGTGTGAACCGATGGCCGCGCCGGCGGCGCAGGGAATCAGCAGCAACAGATATATTTTCGGCACCTTGGCCAAATATTTACGGTAGCCGAACGCCGAGCTGATTTGTCCCGGCAGCACCGCGATGTAGCTGGTAGCGTCAGCCGTCAGCGCCTGCAGCCCGACGGCCAGCAGCACCGGAAAACCGACCAACCCGCCGCCGCCGGCGATAGCATTCATCGTCCCCACGACGATGCCGGTCAAAAATAAAATAATATCCGTGCCCATGTTGTTTTTTGCTTTTAGGTTTTGCTAAAGCTTGACTAAATTGTAGCGCACTTACCGAAAAAGTTCAGGCCGCTCGAGCAACAAGGCGTAAAGTTGCTCGTAATAGGCCGTGACTTCCGGCGATAGGGCAATTTTGTGCCGCTTGGCGGCATCAAGTTGGTGCGGGGTGATACCTTCCTGGTGCCAGGTGTAGCCATTATGAATATAAATTTGCATAATGGGCATAATTTTGTCGAGGGCGTAGATGAACTTGGCCTCTTCCGTGTCGCGTTTTTCATAAGATTCAATGTGCCCCAGCATATCAGGAAAATCCGCCCAGTCGGCCTGTAGTTTTTTCAGCGCGGCGGCTTCACGGGCTTGCTTGCTGGCAAGGGTTGCTGCATCGGCATAAATGTATGTATCGCCGGCATGGACTTCAACCAAATCATGCACGAGTGCCAGCCGAATGAGCAAATTGCGGTCGAGCTTTGGAAAATATTCGGCCAGAAACCACGCCGTCAGCGCTAAATTGTAACTGTGTTCGGTATCGTTTTCGTTGACGAAATCCGCGGCTGCGTTTTGCCGATGTGTAATGCGCTCGATCTGACTAAACTGCAGCAATAATTTTTGTAACTCCAGCAGACGGGCGATATCGGGCGTACTCATCAAATCAATTGTATTATTTTGGCGTTGGGGAAATGAATGGTGCTGGGGCCTTCAAAGGGAATCGCCGGGTTGATGATGTGCTGCAGGGCGCGGCCGCTGGCGCCGTGACTGACCACCAGCACGTTGTCGGCCGGGATGGTTTGCAAAAATTCCAGCGCCAGGTGCATGCGCTCGAACAAAGTATCGCGGGTTTCGATGTCGGCGAAGCCATCGATATTGAGATCCGGGTTCCACGGTTGGCCCTCGAGTACGCCGAGACCACGCTCGATGAACAAACTGTTTTGCTCGATATTTTTCAGCGGGTAGCCAATCTGCTTGGCGATAATTTTGGCGGTATCGAGTGCTCGACTATACGGCGAGCTGACGATGTGGCCAATATTCAGATCCTTGGCAAATTCACCGGCCAGCTTAGCCTGCTCCTTGCCTTCGGGTGTCAGCGGCGTCTCGATTTGCCCCGCCCACAAGCCCAACTTATTCATCTCAGAAAGCCCGTGCCGGCAAAAATACAGATGTTTCATTTATATAAATTGTACTAGCTTGGCATTTTCCGGTTCGTCGTATGTCTGGCTTGGGTCGATGGCCGTGCGCAGCGCCCGCGAGAACGAGCCGTGGCCGACGAGTAGAATATTGTCGGCGGGGAGTGATTTCAAAAATGCCAAGCCGGCTTGTGCCCGCGTCAGCAACTCAGCATCGGTTTCGGCGCCGTTATCGCCAGTGGCAGTTTCGCTGTACTCATCCCACGATTTGCCTTCCAGTGTGCCCAGCGAGCGTTCTTTGAATATATCGTTAATGATAATTTCTGACAGCGGATAATCTATATGGCTAGCAATTATTCTGGCGGTTTCCAGCGCCCGGCTGAGTGGCGAGGCCACGATGGCATCTATCGGCAAATGAACTACTTGCTCGCCAGCGGCATTGGCTTCGGCGCGGCCGCGCTCGGTCAGTGGCGTGTCGGTTTGACCGGCGAAAATCCGCTGGGCGTTGAGTTCGCTCTCGCCGTGACGGACAAAATATAAATGTTTCATGCTGCCACAACCTTGTGCGCTACGTACCAGCCGACGAGCTGTTGCCAGGCGCCGGCGTTGCGGCCCAGCCGCTCGGCTTCGTGTTCTTTGCCGCGGTCATACGTCTCGGCAATGGACAGGCCGTCGTCGCCATCAAGCGCGACTACTTTCAAGATCGGCGGGCCGTAATTGCCCCTGGGCTCCTCCAGAATTTTGCCGGGAATGTCGTGTCGGAAGACGACAGTTTCTAATTCGTCTTTGAAGGCGACGAACTGGTTTATGAATATCGTCCGGTCTTTTAAATCTCTGGTCAGGCGGATAAAATCGTCAGCCGAGAACCATTGATTCATGGATTTCATGTACGGGCCGGGGAAGCCGTTCAGTCCGGGGATGCTCCACGAATCGTCGGTAACAACCACCGGCTGCCCGGTGGCCGCGTAGGCTTTTTCGACTTTATCGCGGATGATAATTTCCGGATCTTCGCCCTGGATTTCGGTGATGTCGAGCACGATCTGTTGCAGCTCAATGCCGTGCACGGCGAACAACTCTCTACCCAAGTTGAATTTCATCGTGTTGGTGGTAGCACAAAGTAGACTGCCGGACGTTTTAGCCATTGTTTCTCCGGGCAATCCACCAGCGCTTCAGAGCCGACACGGTCAGGGTCGACAGGGCAAAACCGATGACCGGCACCAGGGCATTGATCCACGGGTTGATGTGCACTACAAAATAGAGGTAGAGAATCACCACGAGGTAGGTGAGAATCATGATCGCCAGGCGGCGCTGCCAGCTGGTTTCCCAGGCTTTGTCGGCCTCGACGCGCCGGTTGCGGGCCTCCAATTTTTCGATGCGCGCCAGCAAATCGGTTTGTTTCATTGGTACAATTATGGCATATGCATGTGAGTTTGCCAGCCGGGAAGTATGTCGTGGCGGTTAGCGGCGGAGTTGATTCGGTCGTGCTACTGGATATTTTGGCTAGTAGTCCCCAGCCAGTAGCTAGTAGCAATCAAATAACTAAAGGCTACCAGCTACCAGCTACCGGCTATCAGCTAATCGTGGCACATTTTGACCATGGGATTCGGGCGGATTCGCACAAAGACAGGGAATTCGTCGAACAGTTGGCCGAAACGTATCAATTGCCGTTCGTTTTTGCCGAAGGAAAGTTGGGGGCGGATGCCAGCGAGGCCTTGGCCAGAAAAGCGCGCTATGAATTTTTGGAAAAAGTGCGAGCCGAAAGCGGCGCGGCGGCGATTATTACCGCCCATCACCAGGACGATTTGCTGGAGACGGCCATTATTAATTTGCTGCGCGGCACCGGTCGCAAAGGCCTGACATCGCTTAAAAGTACTGGCGAAATCAAACGGCCGCTACTGGGATTTTCGAAGCAAGAAATCAAAAATTACGCTGTTAAAAATAAATTGTCCTGGCGGGAAGACCCGACCAATACCGACACAAAATATCTTCGAAATTATGTCCGGCACGAGCTGCTGCCCAAAATTGACCGGCAAAAATTTCTGAAAATTATTTTTGACGCCAACGCTCAAAACCAAGCGATTGATAAAATTTTGAAGGAACTTTTGCCGGCGAGCGCTGGCCAAAAGTTAAGCCGGCAAGATTTCAAAAAATTGCCAGACGAAGTGGCGAAAGAATTGATGGCGGCCTGGCTGCGGCAAAACGGCCGGCGGGAATTTGACGCGCCGATGATCAAAAGATTGACCGCAGCCGCTCAAACCGCTCACACCGGCAAAAAGTTCGACGCCGGCCGCGGCTGGTTTTTGCGAATTGAAAAAGATAAATTGGCACTCTTGCCGCCCGAGCGCTAGCCAAACCCGCCGCGAGCCGCTATAATTAAAAGCACAACCAAGGAGGATACAACCGATAGTCGCCGGAGAAGCAAAAGCGGCGTGGCCGAATCGGCAGAAATCGGTATAATAATGTCTTATGGATAAATCGCCACTGAAGGGTAACCGGCCCAACCGACCGAAGAACAATGGCAACAAACGCGGCATGAAAAATGTCGGTTTTATCGCATTGATTGTGCTGATTGTGCTCATTATCGTTGCAGCTTACAACCAGCCCAGCACGCTCAAGCAGATTCCGCTCACTGAGGCTGTCAGCCAGAACAACTCTGGTAACTACAGCAAGATTTTCGTCAAAAACAACGAGCTTGATATCACCAAAAAAGGCGACAAGACCGCCACGCTCAAGAGTTTTAAGGATCCGAACTCCAGCCTGAAGGACGAGGGCTTCAACACCCAAAAGACAACGGTCGAGTATGCCCAGGAAAGCAATGGCGAATCCGTCTGGGTAACGCTGGCCTCGACGGTGTTGCCGATATTGCTCATCGGTGGGCTGCTGTACTTTATGCTGCGCAGTGCTCAGGGCCAGGGCAACCAGGCGCTTTCTTTCGGGAAATCGCGGGCCCGCCTGTATGGTAATGAAAAAGATAAAGTTACCTTTGCGTCGATTGCCGGCAGTGGTGAGGCCAAGCAGGATCTCGAAGAAGTTGTTGAGTTTTTGAAGTACCCCAAGAAATTCAGCCACATGGGTGCGCGGATTCCCAAGGGCGTGTTGCTGGTTGGCCCGCCCGGCACCGGCAAGACGATGCTGGCGCGCGCTGTGGCCGGCGAGGCCAATGTGCCGTTCTTCAGCATTTCCGGTTCGGAATTCGTCGAAATGTTCGTGGGTGTTGGTGCCTCTCGGGTGCGCGATTTATTTGCCAAGGCCAAGAAAAACGCGCCGTGTATTATTTTCGTTGATGAAATCGACGCCGTCGGTCGGCGCCGCGGCAGCGGCATGGGCGGCGGGCACGACGAGCGTGAGCAGACGCTGAACCAAATTTTGGTTGAAATGGACGGTTTCGAACAGGGTCAGAACGTCATTGTGCTGGCGGCCACCAACCGTGCCGACGTGCTTGACCCGGCGCTGCTGCGCCCCGGCCGCTTCGACCGCCGGGTGAATATCGATTTGCCCGACCGCAAAGACCGCGAAGCGATTCTCGGCATCCACTTCAAGAAAAAACCGCTGGCCAAAACCGTCGACCTCGACGCCCTGGCGGCGAAATCGGCCGGCAGCAGCGGCGCCGACCTGGCCAACATTGCCAATGAATCGGCCATCATTGCAGCCCGCAACGGCCACAGCGAAATCAGTCAGGCCGATGTCACTGAAGCTTTCGAGCGCGTCGCCATCGGGCCAGAGCGCAAGAGCAAGGTCATGAACGAGAAAGAAAAAGAGCTGACGGCTTACCACGAATCCGGCCACGCCATCGTCGGCCACGTACTGCCCGACAGCGATCCGGTGCATAAAGTCACCATCATTCCGCGCGGCGGCACCGGCGGCGTGACGTGGTTTTTGCCACCGGAAGACCGCGTCTATACTTCACTTGTTGAATTCAAAGACGTGCTGGCCCGGGCGCTCGGTGGTCGTATCGCCGAGGAAGTCATTTACGGCCCCGACCGCATCACCAGCGGTGCCGGCAGCGATTTGCAGAATGCTGCCGCCATCGCCCGCGACATGATTGTCAACCAGGGTATGGGTAAGAAATTGCGCGACCAGGTTTTCCACACCGACGACGGCATGATGCTCGACAAGCTGGTGCACGAGCGCGACTACTCAGACGAAACCGCCAAAGTCATTGACCAAGAAGTCGAAAGCCTCATTACCGAAGCCGCCAACCGCGCCCGCGCTGTCATCAAAGCCAACTTAAGCCACATCGAAAAACTCAAAGACAAATTGCTCGAGAAAGAAACCGTCGAAGCCGAAGAAGTCAAAGAACTCTTAAAAGGTTCAACGATGCCCAAGGCAGCAGCACTCTATTAATCAAACCAAAATATCTGGCTCGTTGTCTTTAGGGCGGTGTGGCCGAACGCCATTGCGCCAGCGGTAGGTGGCGGATAGAAAAAGTATGAATACGACAATCCAGAGCGCCGAGTACGACACCGTCAGCAGATTGTAACTTTGCAGTGCCACGATAATTAAGCTGAGTTTTAACATCAGTAGGTAGTAGCTTGGCAGCGATTCGGAGTAGGGGTCGTTCCTGGTTTTGCGGAAGGTCGGGAAGAAAGAAATTATCTCGGCGGCCGTAACTATCGCCAACGAAATCACCGGGTGCTTCGACAGCAAGACGTAGGAAATTACCCCGATAATCGATATTGCCAGACAGACTTTATCGATAAAAACCACATCTTTGGTACCGAAGCGGAAGCAGAAAAACAGGATGATCGCATCAACCCCGACACCCAAAATTGTCGGAATCGCGCCAACGCCGGCACCGCCGATGAGCTGGATATAGGCCACCACGGCCGTGACCAGAAAAATGCTTATCCAGGTGTATAAATGTGGCCGGTTTTTGCCCCTGAACATATCGATTAAGTAGGGCACATAGGCAATTAAAGCGATACCAGTTGCGAGTGCTGATGCTATGAATTTGATGTAGTCGGGCATTTGAGTCTAAGGATAGCACGCTGTATTATTCCGGCGAAAAATGAGACAATAAAGCTTAAGCCTACCGGAGTAGGCTTGTATCAATATGGCAGGGATTATTCGTAAAAATACTACTGAAGATGGGCCCGACGACAGCGGTGTGGTGCTGCTATTGCAAGTGCCGCGCACCAACGATAAGAAGGAGCTGGCGGCCGAGCAGATGTTTGCCAGCCTGCACGGTCTGCTGACGCTGCCGGCTAATAAATTTTTGCAAACGACGCAGCGCGAACGCTTGAGTTTTGAGATTGCCTGCATTAATAAGCGCATCGGGTTTTATGTATGGGTGCCGAATTACCTCAAGAGTTTTGTCGAGGAGCAGGTCTACGCCCAGTACCCGAGCGTGCAGATTTCCGAGGTGCCGGACTATTCGATGGCGGTGCCCGACGGCGGTTTTGTGACCGCATTGGAAACCGAGCTCAAGCTGACAGCGCCCGATCCGCTGCCGATTAAAACGTTCCAGAGTTTTGAGGTTGATCCGCTGGCCGCCATCACCGCCACGCTGGCCAAATTCGGTGACGGCGAGGAGGCTTGGATTCAGCTCATTATCAAACCGGCCGCCGCGAAGTGGCACAAGAAAAACGAGCGCTACGTTGCCGGCCTGCGCGGCAAAAGCAGTAGCAGTGCCACCGGCATGATGAGCGCGCTGTGGAAACCGCCCGAAAGCAAAACCGAAGCGGCCAAACTGACTGATTACGAGCAGATTCGCGCGGGCGGCGCCGAGGAAAAAAGCCAGAAATTGGCCTTTGAGACTTCGGTGCGCATCGTGTACCGTGGCCACGCGCCGATTGCTCAAGCCCGGCTGCATATGCAATCGATTATCGCCAGCTACAAACAGTTCAACACCACCTATTTGAACGGTTTTGAAGCCAAGCGCGTCGCCCACGACGATTATTTACTGGCACAGTATCGGGCCCGCGAGATACGCAAAAGCTCGGCAATTTTAAATATCGAGGAAGTGGCGACGCTGTATCACTTGCCGCACACCAACGTCGAAACGCCGTACATCCTGTGGGCTAGCAGCCAGACGGCCGAACCGCCGGCCAACCTGCCCATCGTGGCGGCTGGCAGCGAGGTTGCCATTAGCCCGATTGCCGCTACCAATTTCCGCGGTCACAATACCATGTTCGGCATGCCACGGAGCGACCGCGGCCGGCACCTGTACATTATTGGTCAGACTGGCGTCGGTAAATCCGGCATGTTGGAGTTGCTGACCATCAGCGATATTTACAGCCCGTTCGGCTTTGCCGTTATCGACCCGCACGGCGATTACGCGCTCAATATTTTGCATCGGATTCCGCCGGAGCGAGCCGGTGACGTGATTTATTTCAATCCCGCCGATACCGATTTTCCGGTGGCGTTCAACCCGATGGAAGTCTACGACCCCAAGCTCAAAACGCACACGGCATCGGAGCTCATCGGCGTGCTCAAGCGTATGTTTGACAGCTGGGGGCCGCGATTGGAATATATCCTGCGCTACAGTTTGCTGGCGCTGCTCGAATATCCGGAAGCGACTATGCTCGATATCACGCGGATTTTGACCGATAAAAAATTCCGGCTCGACGTGCTGAAATTTGTCGAGGACCCGGTGGTCAGAAGCTTTTGGACGGTGGAATTTGCCAGTTGGAACGAGAAGTTTCAGGCCGAGGCGGTGGCGCCGGTATTGAACAAAGTCGGTGCCTTTACAGCGAACCCACTGGTGCGCAACATCATCGGCCAGCCGAAAAGCAGCTTCAATATCCGCACCATCATGGACCAGCGCAAAATCTTGGTGGTGAACCTCAGCCGCGGTCTGGTGGGCGAGGACAACGCCGCGCTGCTGGGTGCGCTGCTGGTCACTAAAATGCAGCTGGCCGCCATGAGCCGGGCAGATATCCCGGCAGCCGAGCGTGAGCCGTTTTACCTGTATGTCGACGAGTTTCAAAATTTTGCTACCGACTCATTCGCTACAATTTTGTCGGAGGCTCGGAAGTACGGCCTCAACCTCACCGTCGCCAACCAATACATTGCCCAGATGAGTATGGAAGTCAAAGACGCCGTGTTTGGCAACGTCGGTAGTATCATCGCGTTTCGCATGGGCGCCGACGACGCCCGCAGCATGCAGCGCTACTTCGAGCCCAAATTTGAAGAATACGACCTGGTTCACATGCACAACCGCCACTTCGTTATCAGCATGACGATTGAAGGTGAAAAGGTGCCGGCCTTTTCGGCGATTTCGCTGAATTTGCCCGAGCAGCAGTTCGACGAAACGGCCAACATCGTCGAGCGCAGTCGCCGCCAGTACGCGGTCAGCCGTGAATTTGTCGACCGCTATGTGCGCGAACGTTATTTGCTGGATGAGGCGCCAGCCAAGCCCAAGCCGATTGTCCCGCCAGCTAAGCCGGCCTTGCCGCCAACCGCCCAGCCTTCGCTACCTGCCGAAGCTGACACCAGTCGTGCTGCTACTGCCGCGGCGCGATTGGTGGCCGCTTCCACCGGCAGTCAGTCGCCAGCTAATGAGCTGCCCGCCGGAGCCTCAGCCGAACCGGCCAAACCCAAACGCAAGCGTACCCGGAAACGCAAGAAAAAATCGCCCGAAGCCGAATCGGCACCACCAAAACCCGCCAACCCGTCGTCAGCCGACGACCATGTGCTGCATTTGCACTAAAACCGGTATCGCCCGCGCTGCCAAGGCGATATACTATAGCTGACCATATGAAAAAACCTGTCGTTCCGTCCGTCCTCCGCAAAAATCGCCGCACACCGCTTGCCAATGTAGCGCTGTTGCTGATTGCCACCTCGCTTGTCGGACAAATCCTCGGTTTTCTGCGAGTCAAACTTATCAACGCCAACTTCAATACGCCGCTGACGCCGCCCGGGCAGAATGCTGGCATTTACTTCGCCGCTTTCAATATCCCCGACTTCTTTTTCTACACCATCGCCGCCGGCGCACTCGGTGTGGCGGTGATGCCGTACCTGTCCGACCGCCTGCACAAGGGCGACAAAAAAGGCATGTGGGAGCTGTCGGCTTCAATCATGAATTTCCTGGCGATAATTATGGCCGGGGTGGCCCTCATTATTCTGATTTTTGCTAAGCCGCTGCTGCACCACATCGTGGCGCCCGGCTTGACGCCAGAGCAGCTCAACCATGCCGCGGCGCTGATGCGCTTTTTGGCGCTCAATCCGCTGTTGTTTACCATTTCCGGCATCCTGGCCAGCGCCCAGCAGACGATGGGCCGCTTCTTTTTCTATGCCATCGCACCACTGTTTTATAACCTGTCGATTATTATCAGCATCTTTGTGTTTCGCGATAATATCGGCATCGTCGGTCTGGGCATCGGCGCGCTGATCGGAGCAGTTTTGCAGCTAATCGTGGTGGCAATCGGTTCAATTAAATTGCACTTCCATTGGCACCGCAAAATTATGTGGCGCAGCAGCGAATTCCGTGCCATGCTGCGCCAGCTGCCGCCGCGCTCGCTCGACCAGGGCATGGATCAGGTGCAGAGTATTACCGACACACATTTTGCATCGGTGCGCGTGCCGGATGGCGCCAATGCCATTAGTAATTACAATAACGCGTACATTTTGCATACGGCACCGATTCTGCTTATCGGCACTGCCATTTCCACAGCCGCCTTTCCGCGGCTCAACCAGCGGCTCAGCCAGGGTCGGCCTGACCTGTTCCGCAAAGATTTCTTGATGGTGATTCGGGCGATGATTTGGATTTCGTTGCCGGTCATCATTACGGCCTATTACACCCGAGGATATCTGGCGCGTCTGATTTTTACCAATAACAATGCGCAGATTTCGCTGATTTTCGGCTTCCTGGTCGGGGCGATTTTCTTCCGAATTATGTACGCCATTATTTCGCGTTGGTTTTACGCGCAGAAAGACACGATTACGCCGCTCTTGGTGTCAATTTTTACCGTCGGCTTTAATATTTTCCTAGCCTACATACTGTCGAAGCCCGGTAGCTACGGCGTGGCCGGTTTGGCGTTGGCGCAGACCATTGTTGCTGCAGCCGAGGTCATTATCCTGATGGTGGTCATGCTGATCCGCGACCGTAAATTATTTGACCTGGCCTTTCTCGGAGGCATTATCCGCACCGTGTCGGTAACGGGTTTTAGTGTGGTGGCCGGCTTCATTATGATTTCGCTGTATCCACTCGGTATCAATGACACCGGTGTTGTGACGCTCGGTGGCAAACTGCTGCTGATTGCCATTGTTGTCTTTGGCGTGCATATTGGCATGAGCGCACTGTTCGGTCTCGAAGAAGTCCGGCCATTCCTCTATCGCGCCAAGAAATTTATCCTCAAGCCCATCAAACTCGACTTCTAAGCCGGTCAATCCGCCACCTCTGTTATAATAGTGGCAGATGAATCAAGACCACATCCGCAATTTCTGTATCATTGCGCACATTGACCACGGCAAAAGTACGCTGGCCGATCGGTTGCTGGAGCTGACCGGAACGGTCGAGAAGCGGGCCATGAAGGCGCAGCTGCTCGACCGCATGGAGCTGGAGCGCGAGCGCGGGATTACCATCAAATTGCAGCCGGTGCGGATGAGCTATAAAAACTACGAGCTGAATTTGATTGATACGCCGGGGCATGTCGACTTTAGCTACGAGGTCAGCCGCAGCCTCGAGGCCTGCGAGGGTGCGCTGCTGGTGGTCGATGCTACGCAGGGCATTCAGGCGCAGACGCTGGCCAATGTCTACCTGGCAATGGCGGCCGATCTTACGCTGATTCCGGTGTTGAACAAGATTGATTTGCCGGCGGCCGATACCGAGAAAGTTGCCGCTGAAATTATTAGCCTGCTCGGTTGCCGGCGCGACGACATTTTGGAAATTTCCGCCAAAACCGGTCAGGGCGTCGACCGAGTTTTGGAAAAAATCGTGGCCGACATTCCAGCGCCGCACGTTTCCGAAAAACCCGAAACGCGCGCCTTAATTTTTGACAGCTATTACGACGATTACCGCGGCGTAATTTTATATGTGCGGATTTTTGACGGTGCTATTGCGAAAAGTTCCAGTCTCAAAATGATGGCAACCGGCGCCGGCGGCTTGGCGCTGGAAGTCGGCCACTTAGCACCGGAAATGTCGCCGGACGGCACATTGCAAGCCGGCGAAATCGGCTACATTGTCACCAACCTCAAGACCACCCGCGACGCCAAAGTCGGCGACACCATTACCCTGCAAAACCATCCGGCCAGCCAGCCGCTGCCCGGCTACAAAAATGTCCAGCCGTTCGTCTATGCCGGTTTTTTCCCGGAGAGCAACGAGCGATATCAGGAGCTGAAAGACGCCGTTGAAAAGCTGAGTTTGAGTGACAGCGCGCTGCAATACGCGCCGGAAAATTCGCCAGTGCTGGGCTTTGGTGTGCGCATCGGCTTCCTCGGTTTGCTGCATATGGACATCGTGCGCGAGCGGCTGGAGCGCGAGTACAATCTCGAGCTGGTCGTCACCAATCCGTCGACCGATTATCAGATAACGCTCACTAGCGGCGAGGAAATTGACATCAAGTCGGCCAGCGATCTGCCCGACCCGGCACAGATTGAGCGAATCCGTGAGCCATGGATTAGCGGCGAAATCATCGTGCCGCGCGACTACGTCGGGCCGGTTATCCAGCTGGTGTCGAGCAAGCGCGGTGTACAGAAAAACGTCAGCTATGTGGAGGAGCGGGCGGTGGTGGCTTTCGAGGCGCCGCTGGCGAACTTGCTGACCGATTTTTATGATCAGCTGAAATCACTGACCTCGGGCTACGGCTCATTCAATTACGAACTGGCCGATTACCGAGCGGAAGATTTGGTGCGGGTAGATTTTTACGTTGCCGGCGAAATGGTCAGCGCGCTTTCCGTCATGGTGCACCGCAGCGAGGCCCAGCGTCTCGGCCGCGAAACCGTCGAAAAGCTTAAAGAAGTCATTCCGCGCCAGAATTTCCAGGTGGCGCTACAGGCGGCCATCGGCGGCAAATTCATCGCCCGCGAAGACCTGTCGGCCTACCGCAAAGATGTCACCGTCGGCCTGTACGGCGGCGACGTCAGTCGCAAGAAAAAAGTACTAGCCAAACAAGCCAAAGGCAAAAAGCGCCTCAAACGTTTTGGTAAAGTGGACATTCCAGCGGAAGCATTTACAATTATGTTAAAGCGCGAGTAATGGAGCGGGAAGAGCAGCCCGACAAAAAGCCGCGTCTTTTTGCCGGCGCGATGAGAAACCCGCTTGCGGGTGTCTCATGGGGCTAGTATTTGGCAAAGTAGAAATCCCCGCCGAAGCCTTCACGGTAATGCTGAAGCGCGATTAGCCCGCGGGCTGTGTGTTAAACTTCTAGCATGAATGAAGAAAATCAAAATCCACAACCTAGTACTGAAAATGTGCCCCCCACACCTATTAACCAGCCGGTTGCTTCACCCCCACTGACGGCGAGCCAGAACTATGCAAGCGGTCTTTATTGGCGGAAAAACCTCTGGAATGGTACCGCTACCGTACCTGTAGTGATGCAGCTAAAAGATGGCCTGCTGACTATGATTGATCGTGATGGCCAATCTGTTTTCAGCTTGCCGGTAAATACCGTGTCTGCCAGAATTACAGCCTTTGGTACGCTGATTCTTAACTGCAACGGGACGCGTTATGCTATCACGGGGCGTGGGTCAGCCATCTCAAAAAACTTCAGCTCAGCCCAGAAGGCAATGCTGTCAAAGCAAAACAGGGCTACGAATATAGAGAGGGTGGGCGCAGCGGGCATGGTGGCCGGCACAGTACTTGGTGCAGCCCACATGTCCGGGCCGGCATTAGGTGCTGACGCCGTGGCAGAAGTTGCTCTTGGTACTGAAATTGCGATGAGCGATAAAACCATTGGCCAATGGGGTGATATCTTGCGCCAAGCAGGTGCCGGTGTAAAGGGAAAGCGACCGCACGAATTGCGAAACCTCCTTATCATTACCGTACTTATCATTGTCGTATTTCTAATTATTGCCACCATTGCAGGTAGTCCCGCCCAAAATTAGCACGGTTCCTTCGGGCTAGCGCAAGCTACTTAACCTGGAGTTCTTTGAGGTCGGCGATGATTTGTGGGGCGTGGGTCTTGGGGTCGACGCCGCGGTATTCTTTAGCGATTTTGCCGGCGGGATTGATGATGAACGTGTCGCGGTGGGTGCCGAGGTATTCGCGGCCCATAAATTTTTTTGGCTGCCAGCTGCCGTAGGCTTCGATGGTTTTGTGCTCTAGGTCGGCCAGCAAAGTGAAGTTCAAGTCATACTTGTCGGCGAACTTTTTGTGCGAACGCACCGTGTCTTTGCTGACGCCGACGACTTCTGCCAGCTCCGCCAAATCTTCGCGGCCATCACGGAATGCGCAAGCTTCGGCCGTGCAGCCGGATGTGTCGTCCTTCGGGTAAAAATACAGCACTAGCCACTTGCCGGCATAATCGGCCAGCGAATGAACTTTGCCATCCTGATCTGGGAGTGAAAAATTGGGTGCTGGTTTCATGGCAATTTCAATTATACGCGTGCTAGCGCGGCAAGTTTGCCCAGGATTGCGCTGGTAACTTCCGGCGGTTCGGGGCTGCCATCGATTTCTATCAGCAAGTCACGCTGGCGGTAAAAATCGATAACCGGCAAAGTTTTTTCGCGGAATTCGTTCAAACGGTTTGCTAGAATTTCGGGCGCATCGTCGGCGCGCTCGCCACGGTCGGCGGCGATGTGGGCCTGCTGGTGGCGCTGTCGCGCGACGGCTTCATCGACGCTCAAATATATGACGGCTTTGGTGGGGTGGCCAGCAGCAGCGGTGGCTTCCAGTACACCCGGCTCTTCGCCGTGCCAGCGGCCGACCGAACTCAAAATCAGCGGCTTGCCTTTGAACTGCTCGCTGCTCAGGTAAGGTAGCACTATGCGCAGGTACTCCTTGGTCGGAAAGAGGTTGCCGGCATCGAGCTCGCGCTTGATTGCCGGGGGGATGACGCTATTGCGCAAGATTTGCCCGCCACCCATCAGCTCGGCGCCGAACAGTGTTGCCAGTACGGTGCCCTGGGTGTCCTTGCCGGCAAACGGCATCCCGAAAATATTGATAGACCCTTGTCCTAGCCATTTTCGAATGGCCGCGAGCTCGTTTTCCATTAGAGAGCTATTATACCAAACAGGGGTGAAATAGTAAAATTGGCCAGCCGTTTGAATGACGCCGTCTTATCTCTGGCAGTCTGGACTTTTGAGTGCCAACAGCGTATAATTTATGCCATGACTGAGAGGCAAAAGCAAATCCTCAGCGCGATTATCGAACAATACGCGGAAGTGGCCGTGCCGGTGGGCAGCAGCTTGCTGGCGAGGGTGTTTGATGTCAGTAGTGCCACTATCCGGGCAGAAATGGCCGAGCTGGAGCGCCTTGGCTACATCAATCAACCGCACACCAGTGCCGGCCGGGTGCCGACCGACAAAGGTTACCGCCTGTACGTCAACAATCTGACCGAGACCAGCGAATCGACCGGCGAGCGCCGGGCCGAACGCGCGCTGGCGGCCCGCGTCGGCGCCGGCGGCCTGCCCGAGCGCACCATCCGCAACGCCGTCGACACGTTGGTGGAGCTGACGCACAACCTCGGTCTGGCGACTATTGGCAACCAACTGTACATGAGCGGTCTGAGCAATTTGTTCGGCCAGCCGGAATTCATGCAAGCCGGGCAAGTGCAGCAGGTGGCTAATTTGCTCGACAACCTGGAGCCGTGGCTCAGGGAAGCCGCGCCCAACGAGCCGCTCAGCGTTTACATTGGCAGCGAAAACCCTATCGGCCGCAGCGCCGGTGTTAGCCTCATCATCAGCCGCTTTCGCAGCCCGTATTCCGACCACAGTTACATTGGTACGCTTGGCCCGACCCGCCAGAGTTACCGCGATGTCATGACATTGGTCCGCCACGCCGGCGAAACGCTGGAGGAGGTGTTGTAATGGCTGAACTTTCTGATTTTGAGGATGAGGCCCAACGCGGTGCAAACCTGCAAATGCTCGAGAAGATGTACCAATCATCGATAGGCCTTGTGCCCGAGCACTCTGCTCAGCTGACTGTATTGGCACACCATTTTGGCGAAGTGGCAGTAAAGACAGGCAGGATTTTTGCCGACAAAATGGCCAATGTGGGTATATTCACACTGGGCGTATTAGCGCATGCTATTTATGATGATGAGCGGAGGTATCGGGGTTAATTATGACTAAATCTTCTAAGCAGCCGAATGTTAAAGAACTAGAGCAGCAAGTTGCCGAGCTGACCGAAGCGCTGCTGCGCGAGCGGGCCGACGCCACCAATTTGCGCCGCCGCCACGACGAGCAAATCACCAGTCTGCAAAGCGCTGTCAAAGCCAATGTCGTGCGCGAGCTGTTGCCGGTCATCGACAACTTCGAGCGTGCACTCAAGCATGTGCCGAAAGATCTCGAAGGCAACGAGTACGTCAAAGGCGTGCAGGGTGTCGTCAAGCAGTTCGAGAAAACACTCGGCGATATTGGTGTGCAAAAGATTAAAACCGTCGGCGAACCCTTTGATCCGACATACCACGAAGCTGTCAGTATGGAAGAAGGCGATGGCAGCCAGGAAGTTGTTAGCGAAGAACTCCAGGCCGGCTACCAACTCGGCGACGAAATAATCCGCCACGCTATGGTGAGAGTGAAACTGCAATGAGCGAATCAATGCACGAGCCCGAATTTCCGCGGACGCTTGGGACAGCTTCCCGGCATCAGTATTCGGAAATCGGCCAACTTATCAACCTGACCCATGCGATAGCCGCGCCGGATGGTGTGAGTCGCAACTACGATCCGACATCACCAGGGGTGATTGAATTTTTCCGCAACCACATCGTTGCCGCTAGCCAACGTGGCCAGGGCCTGCACCCAATAGCGTTTGAGCGCGTGTGCGAAGACGACTACACGACTGAAATAGAAGTCCAAATTGCCCTGGCCAATGCCGGTCACCACCCGACGCATGATTGACAAATGAACAGTTTAAGTCATAAAGTATTTTCATGATTCGATTTGTCATGGAGCTAGAGAGCGGCAGTATGTGGGCTGGCTGCGCGCCACTGACCGAACTTGAGCCACACCAGGCTCGTGCTGTGCGTGCGCAGTCAGGCAAGTATATTGGAGAGCTGCTGGCTGCGGGGCAAGAAGTGACGCCCCGCACATTTGTGTATGAGCTGTTTGATCGCGGTCAGCCACTGCTAGTGTCGCATGCCATTAATGTCGGGGAAGTGAGTGAGACGTAGCCGCGCCGGCTGGCTGAGTCTGGCTGGGCTATCTAGCGGCCTGGCACTCGTTATTCTGACATTAATTCTAACGTATGTTTACGGAACCAGCCGCTACTGGCCGCTCCTCCTTATTGGCCTTGCGATTGGTTGCGTCAGCACGCCATTTTATTACTATTTCAAAGCGCATGATAAAACGCTCAATCCTGGCGACGCTCTCGCCATCAAAACTCTCAATAAGCTCGGCGAGCAACAACGCCAGGCCGGCCATGATCGACATCAATGATTTCTTCCCGCCGGTGGAGCGGCCACATCGACTAGAGCTGAGTCGCGACATGGTTGACGTGTGCCGCCAGCTGGCAGCCGGCGAACTACATGAGTGGGATACGGTGGAGTATGCACTAGCGGCGGCCGAACGATGGGAGGTTGGCCCCGACGTTGCTCAGAAATATTTGCGGCAGGCCAGGCGAGTCACACGACTGTGCGTTCGACTAGGGGCCGCAGACTAGCTATACGATTAAATTGGCACTCTTGACTTACGAGTGCCAATTTTTTATGATACAATTGTTTTAGCACTCTGATGTGATAACTGCTAACGAGAAAGGAATAATTATATGGCAAAAATTATTGGTATTGACCTCGGTACGACTAACTCGGCGATGGCCGTGATGCAGTCCGGTAAGCCGGAGATTATTGCGAACTCAGAAGGCAACCGCACCACTCCAAGCGTGGTGGCCGTCAACAAAAACGGTGAGCGATTGGTTGGTCAGGTTGCCCGACGTCAGCAGGTAACCAACCCGAAGAATACGATTTATGAAGTGAAGCGCCTTATCGGTCGCAATTTTAACGACAAAGAAGTCCAGCGCGACCTGAAATTGATGGGCTATGAAATCGTCAAAAGCGGCAACGGCGTGAAGGTGAAGATGGCCGACAAAGAATATTCGCCGGAAGAAATCTCGGCGATGATTTTGAGTAAGCTAAAGGCCGACGCCGAAAGTTTCCTCGGCGACAAAGTCACCGAAGCTGTCATTACCGTGCCGGCCTATTTCGACGACAGCCAGCGCCAAGCCACCAAAGACGCCGGCAAGATCGCTGGGCTGGAAGTGAAGCGCATTATTAACGAACCGACGGCGGCCGCCCTGGCCTACGGACTCGACAAAGAGGGCAAGGACGAGAAAATTGCTGTCTACGACCTCGGTGGCGGTACGTTCGACGTCTCCATTTTGGAGCTGGGCGACGGCGTGTTTGAGGTGAAAGCCACCAACGGCGATACGCACCTCGGCGGTGCCGACTTCGACCGCACAATCGTAAATTACTTTGTTGATGAGTTTAAAAAAGAATCCGGTATCGATGTTTCCAGCGACAACGCTGCCATGCAGCGCCTGCGCGACGAAGCAGAAAAGGCCAAGATTGAACTTTCGACCGCGCAGGAAGTTGATATTAACCTGCCATTCCTGACCGCCGACGCCGAAGGCCCGAAGCACTTCGAGCACAAACTGACCCGCGCCAAGCTGGAGCAGCTGGTCGGGGAGCTAATTAGCAAGACTGCCGACCCGTGCGAAAAAGCCCTGAAAGACGCCGGCCTCGCGGCTAGCGATATCCAAGCCATTGTGTTGGTGGGCGGTATGACCCGCATGCCGGCCGTACAGGAAAAGGTGAAGAGCATCTTCGGCAAAGACCCGATGAAGGGCGTCAACCCCGATGAGGTCGTGGCCGTCGGTGCCGCTATCCAGGGCGGCGTGCTGCAGGGCGACGTCAAGGACGTGCTGCTGCTGGACGTCACGCCGCTGAGCCTCGGTATCGAAACCGAAGGCGGCCTGCGCAACATTCTGATTGAGCGCAACACCACCATTCCGACCAGCAAATCGCAAACCTATTCGACCGCCAGCGACAACCAACCACAGGTGGAAATCAACGTGCTGCAGGGCGAGCGCGAAATGGCCGCCGACAACAAATCGCTCGGCCGCTTCATCCTCGACGGCATTGCCCCGGCCCCGCGCGGCGTGCCGCAAATTGAAGTGACCTTCAACATCGATGCCAACGGTATTTTGAACGTCACCGCCAAAGACAAAGGCACCGGCAAAGAGCAGAACATTACCATCCAGGGCAGCGGCTCGCTCGACAAAGCCGAAGTCGAAAAAATGGCCAAAGACGCCGAAGCCCACGCCGAGGAAGACAAGGCCAAGAAAGAGTCCGTCGAAGCCCGCAACTTGCTCGACAGCGCCGTGTACCAAGCTGAAAAGCTGAAGTCTGACAACGGTGACAAGTTGAGCGACGACGACAAGAAAACTTTGGACGAAGCCGTCGAAGCCGCCAAGAAAACGGTTGCCAAAGCAGACGCCAGCAAAGACGAACTGGAAGCGGCCGCCAAAGAGCTCAACGACAAGCTCATGCCCATCGGCGCCAAACTCTACGAGCAGGCCAGCAAAGAAGAAAAGCCAGCCGAAGACGCCGACAAACCCGATGACGCCAAAAAAGACGACGGCCCCATAGAAGGCGAAGTCGTCGACGATTCCAAAAAGTAGTGCTATCATCCCTACAAGACAAGTAAGTGATGGAGAAGCTTTATGGCTGAGCAGGTGGAATTTCGTGACCCTCGCCTAACAATCATTGCGGCGAACGTCATACCGGCCTTGCTGGAGCAAAGCGAAGTTATCTCCATACCTGGACCCGGCACTCGCGCAATCACAGAGGTGCGTTCATTTGAGGGGCGGCAAGCCGATGGCCGCTCCTTTGCCCTGCGGAAAAATACCTACATATTTACAGGGTTAACCAGACTGGCAAACTTTGGGCAACGCGAGCATTCTTTTGTAATGCTCGACCTCGATCCGTACGATGTCGACCCCATAGCACGGCATATTCATATCGCGCACAGTCAAGACATGCATGTGACGCGCATCACGCCCGAGGGGGTGGAAGACTTTGGCCCGGTTTTGCCGTATGAGCAGCGGATGGTTGTTGACGCACTTTGGGGCTACTTTCGTGCTCCATAACTTTGTCGAGCTGGTTTTGACTTGCGGCAGCTGGCAGGAAGCGCAGAAGATTACCGATGCGCTACTTGAAAAACGGCTGGTGGCTTGCGTGGAACAGCTGGAAATCCGCAGCAAGAACTGGTGGAATGGCGCGGTAGAAGACAGCAAAGAAATCAAACTTACCATGAAAACCGTCGCCGAAAAGTATGACAAAATCGAAGCGGAAATCAAAAAGCTTCACAGTTACGAAACTTTTGTGCTAGAAATGATTCCAGTAGCCCGGCTAAATGATGACGCCGTGAAATGGCTGACCGATAGCGTAAAGTAATAACGCTCAAGGTTGGTTTTAGGACAAGTACGGAGTAGAATAACCCCGTTATGCCGTGGAAGCCAAAGCGCAAAGAAGAAAAAGAAGTTGTCAGGTATTTCGGCCCGATTGAAGATCCGGCCAAGCAATTCTCGCTTGAAGCAGACAAGTGGCTGGGCGGAATGGCGGCAGATCTGGCGACAGTGCGGAATGGTGCAGATGTTAGCGAGCGGAAAATACCGGAAATCTTAGCCGATTATGCCGAGCGCGAAAATGTAGCGCCGGAAGCGCTGGCGAATGCGCTGATAGCCTATGAAGAGATATTGGGAACAGACAAAGGGCTCGATGCCGACCAAAACGGCGGCGAGCCAGCACTGGCAGTTTTAGGTTAGGAAAAACGATGAGTGAATTTTTTTATGACCCAGCAGATTCCCCGGCTGCCGCTCGGCCGGCCAGCCCCGACCAGCAGAATGAGCTTGCTCAGTATGCTCGTGCTATTGAGCGTGATGGTTTCGAGGCTGATTTAATCACAGGTAGTGAATATCGTGCCAGTTACCCGGCTGGCCTCACGAAGGTCACAATAAGCACCAGCCACCGCACTGTTGATTTATGTGTGGTGGAACGGTTGCTGCCAGCTGATGACGACAGAACATGTTTACCGGGCGGCGGTTACTTGTTCAAGCACAGTAACTATGATTTTATCCGGAGAGCCAGGAGTGGTGACTATGCCTTTGATTCTCATAATGCTTACGAAGAATATTTTATACATCGTGGCGGGCGGGAG
>Ga0164242_10000769_pt1 | contig 38484 bp, 31 predicted proteins | sample OricomgcompostMG_FD_108783 | JGI IMG/M metagenome (GOLD analysis project Ga0164242, IMG submission 108783) | Miracle-Growth compost microbial communities from Emeryville, California, USA - Original compost - Miracle growth compost (MG) ... | reverse complement strand
GTGAAGCATTCTCCGGGAGTCATCTTATTAAAAGTATGGACTTACGTAGTCCCCCTTTTTAAAGGGGGAAACAGGGGGATTTTGAGCGTCATCAATTGGATGGTCTTTCAGCAAAACCACTTAGTCCCGTAGGAGATCCCCCTAAGTCCCCCTTTGAAAAGGGGGACTTTTGAACCGAAATACGTTAGTCCTAAAAGTACTTTTCTCCTTATTTGAAATCTCCGGCATCCGCAAATAACCAGCGCCAGCAAAATGAATAGCGGCGCGGATCTTCTTCATACGTTCCCGTGTGCACGCAACACTGGCGAATACGCGATTCATGAAAGGTGTGCGCGTCCATGAACATTTTGACGGTGATGCGAAAGGTGCGTTGCGCCGCTTGTTGGAGAGCCTGCTCATTTGAAGCAGGTGATTTTTTCACCGCGTTCCAGAGACTTCCCAAAACCGCGGGCACCTGCGGCACGCATTCGCACATCCGCATAATATCGCCCAACAATGCCGGCGTACTGATTTTTTGTTGTTCGGAAAACACACGCTGCAACACGCCGGTTTGCAACATCGCGCGCGCCGCTTGGCCCACATTATCAAAACTAATAGTATTAGCAACTAAATGAATCCAATTTTTAAGTTCATCACGGCCAATCAATTGCGGCAGGGATTTCCAATTACCATCATCCAGTTGCAGCAGATACGTGGTGTCGCAGCAATCACGATGTGAACACGGCAACGGAATGAAATCATCCGCGCTCAATAAACCGTCGGTTTGCTCGCCCAATCGCCGCAACACGCCAGTCGGCGTCACGCGATTTTGCGGATCAAAGGTTGGAAACCGCCCAGATCCAAACATCGGTTGCAACATGATTCCCGCGCAATGTGGCGTTTGCAATCCTAATTTCACCAGCGCGCCCAATTCGTGATCATTCACTCCCTGTTGCACCGTCGAGACTAAAGTGGTGAATACTCCCGCGGATTCAAGCCGTGCCAGCGCGGTTTTCTTTTCCTCCAACACATCTTCGCCACGCAGCGTGATAAAAGTACTTTTGTCCTGTCCATCCCATTGTAAATACACTTCGATCCGGTCATTGAAGCGGCGTAAAAAATCAACGAAACGGTCATCGCGCGCAATGCGCCGGCCGTTGGTATTGAGCAAAATCCGGGTGATATTCAGTTCCGATAATTTCTCAATTATTTGCGGAAGATCCTCGCGCACAGAGGGTTCGCCGCCAGAAAGCATCAGCACGCTGAGCTTATCTTTTTCCCGCGCCAGCATGGTTTGCACTGTATGCAAAATTTCATTTATGGTGGGATGTTCAGGCTGTGGAACCGGCGTTCCCGGCGAGTCCGCTGTGGCATAGCAAGTGGGGCAAGAATAATTGCAACGGCTGGTGACGTTCAGCAACAAGATGCAGGTGTGCTGACCGTGCGAAGCGGGCAATCCTTCACGATAGGCATCGGGAAATGCAGCAAAATTATCCGCGCGATCTGGCGTTATTTGCAAAGTGGGCGTGCTCCATCCAGCACGCGCCCGCCATATTTGGGCATCCTCTTCATACAGCGATTCGGTCTCGCCATGCTCCGCGCAAAACCGGCGCATCCAGATGCTGCCGTCATGACTGACCAGCATGCCGTCTTTCCACACATCAGCCTCATCAGAACAGCGCTGTCGATCCGCGAAACAATGCGGGCAAACAGTAGTCGTATATTCTTCGATGGTGTAATTCCGCGGTGATAATCCTGCCATAACTTTAGTATGGCAAATTAGCAGAAATGATTGTGCGTTAAAAGTACTTTTTAAACCCTCCGCTCCTCGAGAAGAAACTATTTGGAAACGAACCGTTAGGGTTTCCGGGATATTATTTTTCCGCAATCATCAAATTAACACCTTGATAGATCCCACTTTTGTATTTGTCTTTTGTTACTTGCACAGCAATCACATTTTGCCTGGATTTCATTGCAGATGTGGCATCCAAAATAAACGGTTGATCCCAACCCTTGCCCAGTTGCGACGGCAAATGCTCGCCGATTTTTTTGCCGTTGACATAAACCGTGGCGTCGCCATCGACCGCGCCGAAGAATAAAAGTACTTTCCGGCTGTTCACGCCTTGCGGGTCATCGGATGTTTGGGATGGCGCTTCAAATGTTTTGCGATACCAGGCCGTTCCGTGATATTCGGAAAAACCTTGATCCTGCCAATAAGCCGTGGCGTTGATCATTTTCTAGGAAGCATCGTTAAAATCCGGCGATGCATACTGTTGTTGCAAACCGGTTCCTTTCGGATCAGTGGCGAAGCGCCAGTCATTATCCAATGTTAAAACCGGCCGCGCGTTGGGATAAATGCGCAGCGCATCCGCCAGCGACGTTTTCATCTGCAATACAATTCCGCTGTCCGCGGCCGCCGCTGTCAGCGATAAATTTTCCGGCGCATAGACATATAGAGGCGCGGCCTTGCCTTGCAAATGCAATTCTTTTCCGTCGAAATCAGCAGTTGCGGAAACGGCATTTTTAACGGACATATCCCAGGTGACGACTGGGCCGATAATGGCGTTTGGCGTCACCGTCAAAAAATAGGCCGTATTCGCTTTCGCCTGGAAAGAAATATTTTCGCCGTTATACAAAATGCCACGCGCGACTTCCGCGCTGCTCTTATTATTTTCATTGATCGTATAGCCCAAAAAAGTACTTCCCGGATGCACGTTGGATGGCGTCACATGCACTTCCTGCGCCTGCGCGGAATAGAGCAAAATACTTTTGCTATTCGGCATCGCTTTTGATGCGGGCGCGTTGCCGTCATTCAAAAGTACTTTTACCGGCGTGATTTTTGCCTCGGAAATAATACCCGGAAAATAATCAAAATCCTGATGCGGCGTCAATAATAAATCCGCCACCTGTTGATCCGTGCGGCGCAGCGGAGACTCAAAATCTTCAGACAAATAACCCGCGTTGCGCAAGCGCCATTGCAACACGATGAGATTATCCTCGATCAATTGCAACCGCTGTTTTTGAATCGGAGTCATCGGCTGCATCCTGGCTTGCAAAAAGTACTTTTCGATTTCCGCGTAATGCGGGCCGTAATAATTTTTGAACATTTGCTCGCGCACGGTGTAATGCGGATCTGACGGCTGGCGGAAGTAATCCGCGAACGCGCCGTTATCCATCTTGCGATAAAGCTGTTCCATCACCGCGCCGGCCGCCGGGCCGTAGGCGCGTGTCAGCCAATCGTGTTGCAGTTGATTGGCGTCCGACTCTGGGTTCCACATCAGTTTCGCCTGGATATAATTGGCCATCGCAGTCTGGCTTAATTCGCGAGTTCCATACAGTTCCACGCCTTTGATATGATTTGCAAGGAGTATCGAAAAAAGATAGTTGAGATTATCCGGCGAAGCCGTTGTCAACATGCCGGTGCTGTTGCGCAGCCAAATCGGCATTCCATAATAAAACCATGTGGAAGGCGCGACTTTCGCCCAATCCTGCAGGAGTTGCGCGCCGAGATCGCGCGCGTCTTTGCGATAAAAACGATAACCAAAATCCTGCCCCACGATGACCGGAATAAAATTTTCCGGCAACGTCATGCCGCCTTGCCGCGGCGGTTGGCTGTAATCGGTATAGATATAACCTGTTAGTTTTCCCTGCGGATATTCTTTCGCCACGATGGCGGAAACATCTCGATACCATTGGAGAATCAGCGGCGTGATGGACGGATATTTGCTGCCCGGCGGAGGCGGATCATACAGCGCTTTGCTTTCGGGACTTTCGCTCCAGCCGCGGCCGTCATTGGGCGACAATGAATAGACTTTCCATTGAGGGTTGGATTTCATCGCCGCGATGGCTTTTTCCGCGTAATATTTCACCAGGTCAGGATTGGTGGTTTCCAGTTTGTAATCAGTTCCCACCGGCGGCACGCGTTTTCCATCGATCATGGCGAACCAGTCGGGATGACTTTTATACAAATCCTTCGGGACAACCGCCGTCCAATAATGCCCCCAATAGATATTGTATGAAGAACCCAGGCGCAACTGGTCCTGCCATCTGAGCACAGCCTCCGTCTTTTGCAAATAAGGCATTTTGCGAAAGCAAAATATAGGAGCCTGAGTTCGGTTAATATCGGGAATAGTAAAAGTACTTTTAAGCGGAACATCGCGTCCCAACTCGCCCGGCAAAAGCCAGCGCACATTCAGATAATCTTCTAAAAATGTATACACGCCATTGGCCGTGCCATTGCTGTCGCCACCGTTTTCGGTGAATTGCGGATAAGCGCTATCGGGAAATTTTTTCTTGTCATCCGCCGTCGCTGTGTCCGGGCCAAGAATATAAAGACTGCCGTTTTGCGTCTGGATATGAAATCCTTCTTCGGCAATTCCCGTCAGATTCATCTCCGCATTTTTGGCTTGTTTGGTTTCGCCCAAACTGATGAAATGCCCGGTAATAGCGGCGTTATCTTCGATTATTGGTAGAGACGCACCGGTGGATTTTTGAATACCCAATTGCATTTCTACAGCGGCGGCTTGCACGGATGATGGCGCATCGGCTGGCAAGACGATACTAAAAGTACTTTTACCCTGCGCGGCGATTGTCGTATCGGCAATTGCGATGCTGGAAGCGAATCCCAAGCTGACGCCGATGATTAGAAGTGATTTGAAATAATGTTTCATGATATAAAAAGATATAGTAAAAAGTACTCTTACTATCGTCTGAGGAACCACGCGCGTCAGCAAGTGGAAAATTTCTGATGCTTTCGCAAACTCCGCTTGCTGACGCGCGCGGTTCTTCAAGTCTCCTATTGAGTGGATAAAAGTACTTTTACTTATTCCGGATCCGCAGGGTCAAAAGCGTTCTTCTGTTCCGGCGATGCCTTATATTTTTGCGCTTCAGTTAAAACCATTCTGCTTTTTAACCACTTGACATGACCGTCAGCAAACCCCACATTCACGCCGCCGAAATGCCTGCCACTCTGGCAGTCACTTTGATGGTAAGTAGCATCTACATCGTCGGCGGGCGCCTTTAACGTACATCCATTTATCCCTTTGGCATCTCCCCAACCCGGTAAATAGTATTCGTCCTGGGAAGCTGTGGGAGTGACAACATAACTGGTGTCAACGGCATAAATACCAAAGTCCATCGTCAAATACGTGCCGGCGCTCGATTGTAAATCGGCCAGTTTCAACGGAGTTCCGCTAGTCGGCATGATGAGGCGATTTACGCCATAACTGCCGGAACTTCCGCGGTAAGGATATGATGTTTTAGAAGATGACGGACATAAAAATACGCCGAAGCTATTATGATACTCCGCAATAGTCTGCGGCCAAAACCAGTTGCCGTTGCTCCATTCGCCTCCCGGCGGCGGCGTCACTCCAGCGCCGCGTGTGGGTTTTGAAACAATTGCCAGCGGAAATCCCTCATCGTTATCTTGAATGTATAACATCACCGCAAGTCCCATTTGCTTAAGGTTGCTCATGCAGCTGGCGCGCCGTGCATTTTCCCTGGCCCTGGCAAACACCGGAAACAGGATGGCGGCGAGTATTGATATAATCGCAATGACAACCAAAAGTTCTATAAGTGTGAATGCTTTGCGTTTCATTTTATTCTCCGTTACGATTGGAATTTTCCAAATACCAATAATAGTTATACCCCATTTTCAGTGTTAAATAACGCCGCTTTTACACATACATCAACGCTTTTGCACTTGTTTGCGGAATTCGGAAGGCGTCACGCCGAAACGTTCTTTGAACTGGATGCGAAATCGTGTTGGTTTGAGGCCGATAAACCGGCACACAAAGCCGATTGACCAATTTCCTTCGCTGAGTAAATGATGCGCTTCTTCGATTCGCTCACTAATCACAAAGTCGTGAAACGTTTGTCCCGTCTCGCGAGAAAAATGTTGGATAAAGCTATTGCGCGACATAAACATTTCGCGCGCTACATCTTCGGATGTCAGGCGTTGGTTCAGATGCGTTCGCACATAGCGCTTCGCTTCATCAATGGAAGAGGATTTCAACGCTTGCGGCGAAAGATGCGTGGCGCTGTCTCGTCCGCCTAAAAATTTTCCCTCTTACAATTCACGGAGAAACAGATGCAAAAAAGTCTGGAAGCTGCTTCGCGCGATTTGCTGGTATCCAGTCGATTTCTCCTGAATTTCCTGCAAAAATAATGTGAAACAATCCCTCGCTTCCGCGCGATGCACAATGCGATAACCATCGCCCCAATGTTTTTCTCCCTGTGAATGACACACATACGACACCACGCTGCCGGTGCCCGGCGGCGCGAAAAACCAGAGAACGTCGCATTCCCGAGCGTTCGCATTTTCTTTCACAAGATGAGGACCGCGCCTGGGGCGCGGCACATTATCCGCGAATAATAGCAAATGATCTTGCGGGCAATGCACCACATAATCGGCAATATGAAAATCCGCCTGGCCGGCCAGCACAAAAACGAGCGCTGGAAAATTGTAGATGGCTTGATCGTCCTCCGGCCAAACAGCGCGATAGGAATTGGTGTTATTGAAATTACGATTGTTGCGAAAAGTACTTTTCTTGCTAACGCGTTTTTTCACGGAGACGCGCATTAACTCCGGAATATCCTGCTGCCGAAATGCCGCCAGCGTCGATGCGGAAATCGCCAGGCGATCCAGCGAGGAGCGTTCCCACCAGGGGATCACTTGTTTTTCAAGAATGGGAATGAGCGAATCGTTTTGTTTTTCACCGGGTTGCGAACGCATATTATCTCAATAAGTATGTCAAAATAGAACGGATGACTAAAAGTACTTTTGAATCGGATACAAACGCATTCGGCACAATTCGCCATGTTGTGCTGGATATGGACGGCACTATTTATCGCGGCAGCGAGATCTTTCCGTTTACATTAGATTTTTTGCGCGGCCTCACTGAGCGGGGAATTGGTTATAGCTTTCTGACCAATAATTCATCCAAATCGATTGATGATTATTTGAAACATTTACAAAAGATGAATATCCCGGCCGCGCGGGAACAAATTTATACTTCCGGCCTTTCGACAATTGATTATTTGAAAGACGCCTATCCAAAATTAAAACGCGTTTTTTTGCTGGGAACGGCCAGCCTGCGCGCGGAATTTGAGCGTAATGGTTTTACAATAATTGACGGTGAAGATGAGCCGGAGATGGTTGTGGTGGCATTTGATCTCGCGATGAATTATGCAACGCTTTGCAAAGCGGCCTGGTGGATTTCGCGTGGCAAACCTTTTTTCGCAACACATCCCGATCAAACCTGCCCGACCAATTTGCCAACAGTTCTGGTGGATTGCGGCGCAATTTGCGCTTGCCTTACACACGCCACTGGGATAGAACCGATCGCAATTCCTGGCAAACCCAACGCGCTGATGTTGATTGGGATTATGAACCGTCACGGGTTGCAAGCGCATGAAATGGTGATGGTGGGAGATCGAATTACAACGGATGTGTTGCTTGCGAAGAATGCTGGAACGATGGGAGTTTTGGTGCTGACTGGCGCGAGCACGCGGGAAGATGTGCAACGTTTGGGAATCCAACCAGATTATGTGATGGAGTCGATTGAAGAATTAGGGAAATGTTTGGGAGTGAAGTAAAAGTACTTTTTGGAAGTGGCAGTAATATTCCTTTCCTGGTTTCGTGCCACGATAACATAAAATCTAAAGATATACATGAAAAGGCTGAGACAAAAGTACTTTTGCCTCAGCCTTACTTCAAACTTCTATTCCGAAAATTAGGATTTTACATTTCCATCACAGTCGGCAAAATCATAGGGCGGCGCTTCATTTTTTTCCAGCACAAATCGGCCAGCGTTTCTTTGATGGCGCGGGCCAAGCCCTGGCTATCACCTTCGGTTTTCTTGCCAGAAATGAGCCGTTCGCGAACTGCCTTGACCGCTTCTTTCATAAATTCATCCGCGTTGGGCTGATGCAGAAAACCGCGTTGAGTCAGGCTGGGGCCTTCCAGAATTGTGCCGCTGCGCTTATCAACAATAACAGTGACAGCCACCACACCATCGTCGGCCAAATGACGGCGATCACGTAAAACCGACGTACCGACGTCGCCCACGGTCAATCCATCCACCAACACAGCGCCGGCAGTTACTTGCTCTTCAATGTCCCAGCCGTCTTCGCTGATCGTCAGGACATCGCCCAGTTGCAGCCAGGGAATTTGATCTTTTTCATATCCCGACTTTTCGCACAAATCCATATAAGCCAGCGCGTGGCGCGCTTCGCCGTGATAGGGAATGGCAAATTTGGGTTGCGCCAAATTGAGCAACATTTTGAGATCTTCCTGATTGCCGTGGCCGGAAACGTGAACATCGTCATGCGGCGCGCGATAAACGTGTGTGCCTTCCATGCACAGCGCGTTGATCACTTTGTAGATGGCCGATTCATTTCCCGGAATCGGCGTGGAAGAAAGAATCACCGAATCATTCTCGCGCAATGACACAAAACGATTTTGGCCGCGCGCCAATTTGGAAAGCGCCGCCATCGGCTCGCCTTGCGAGCCCGTCAATAAAATACACAATTCATGATCGGCATATTGATCAATTTCTTCGATGGGAATGGTTGGTTTGGGCGGTTTCAAATATCCCAATTCGGTGGCAATGCCTGTGACCGTAACCATGGAACGTCCCGTGACGGCGACGCGGCGGCCATATAATTCGGCGACATCCAACACTTGCTGCACACGGTGGATATTGGATGCAAAACTGGCTACAAAAATGCGTCCGGGCGCGTCCGCAAAAATGCGTTCCAATCCGGGACGAACGGAACTTTCGGAACCGGTTAATCCCGGCCGTCCGGCATTTGTGGTGTCGGATAATAATGCCAAAACGCCTTGTTCACCATAATGGCCGAAACGCGAAAATTGCGGCAATTTGTGATCCACCGGCATTTGGTCGAATTTGAAATCGCCACTTTGAATGATGGTTCCCGCACCAGTGGTGATTGCTAATCCGCAAGCGTCGGGAATGGAATGGCCCACGCGGATAAACTCCACTTCGAAAGGACCGATCTGTACGATGTCGCCCGGCGTCACTTCATGCTTATTCAATGTTGCCACGTTGACGGGAGATTCGCGCAGACGGGCTCCCATAATTCCCAGCGTCAGCGCCGTGCTATAAATGGGGATTTCGGGAAAATCCGCCAGCAGGAATGACATCGCACCAACGTGATCTTCGTGGCCGTGCGTCAACACAATGCCTTCCACACGATCAGCATTTTCCCGCAGATAGGAAAAATCCGGAATGATTAAATCCACGCCAGGTGTTTCTTCATCGGGAAACATGACGCCGCAATCGACGATCAAAATGCGATCCTCGTATTCATACAACATCATGTTTTTACCGATTTCATTAACGCCGCCGAGCGGGATAATGCTAATTTCTTTTGAACTCATAGATATGTAACTCCTAAAATTACAGGTTTGTAAATAACTAAAGAGCACTAAATGCTCTTAAATTTCTGTGCGTCATTCCCCCTTGTAAAGGGGATAAAGGGGGATTTTGGACGTAAATTTTTCTACAAATTTTGTTTCCTGCTATAGCGAAGAAAATCCCCTTAACCCCCTTTACAAGGGGGAATTCGCTATTGCATGTTTAACTCTAAAACAACTTCGGTTCTTCGTTCTTCTTCTCACTTCCGCCAGAACTCACCCTAAAAGTACTTTTCCCCAGCGGCTTTCCCATTTCGGTAATCTCATCTTCACGGATTTCGCGCTCAATCAAATCTTTCAATTTGAGAATGTCATTAAACAATGTTTCGCGCAGCGCACCGCGATGCAGCGCGGCGGCAGGATGATAGAGCGGCACGTATAAAATACCGCTTTTGCGAAAAACCTGGCAACGCACCTGGCTGATCTTCAGATCCGGCCCCAGCAATGTGGCCAACGCCGCGCCTCCCAGCGGGCAAATAAATTTGGGTTCAATGCTGGCAATTTGGCCCATCAAATAATCGTTGCAAGCAATCACTTCATCCGCCAACGGCACGCGGTTTTGCGGCGGGCGGCATTTGACGATGTTGGTGATAAAAACATCTTCGCGCGGAATGCCGGCTTGCTCCAATAACAAATTCAGTAATTTTCCCGCTTGCCCCACAAAGGGACGACCGGAAGCATCTTCGCGTTGCCCCGGCCCTTCGCCGACAAACATGATGCGTGCCGTGACGCTGCCTTCGCCGGGAACCGCGTGGGTGCGCGTTTCGCTCAATCGGCACTTGGTGCATTGATTGACTTCCGCAGCGATTTCAGCGATGATGCGTTCTACATTCATAGAAAAGTACTTTTGTCTGAATCCTACTTATCTAATTTCTAACCCACAACTGCTACTCCCAATTACAGCAATCCAGCCCCTTCCATGGCCGACTTCAATACCTGCTCTTCTTTCTCATCTGTCTCCACCAACGGTAAACGCAAGCCGCCGCAATCAAAACCTTGCAATCGCAACGCTGTCTTGACCGGCGCAGGATTGGAACTGGTGGGCGGGAACAACGCTTCCACAACCGGCAACAATTGCAGATGAATGCGGCAAGCGGTTTCCATATCACCTTGCCAAAACGCCTCCATCATCCGCTTCATTTGTGTGCCGGCAATGTGGCTGATCACAGAAATTACGCCACAACATCCCATCGGCAGCATGGGCAATGTATCAGCATCGTTGCCACTGTAAATCGAAAACTCATCCACCGTGGCGGCGCGTGTTTTGGCCACTTGAATCATATCGCCACCGGCTTCTTTCACGCCCACGATGTTGGGAATTTCCGAGAGACGCGCGATCGTTTCCGCGTTAACATTTTTGCTGGTGCGCCCCGGCACATTGTAAAGCAAACAGGGAATTTTTACCGCTTCGGCAATAGTCTTAAAATGCCGGTAAAGTCCTTCCTGGCTGGGCTTATTATAATACGGCACGACCAGCAACAACGCATCCATGCCAATCTGTTCGGCCTGTTTGGATAGTTCCACGGAAAACGCCGTTTCGTTGTCACCGGTGTTAGCGATGACGGGCGCAGCGCCAGCGGCGGCTTTGACCACGCGAAATAATTCCAGCTTCTCGCTGGGTGTTAAAGTGGGGCTTTCGCCAGTGGTTCCACTGACCACCAAACCATCGGAACCGTTCTCCAACAAACGATTTGTCAAAGCCTCTGCACGAGCATAATCCACTGCTTCAGTGGAAGTAAATGGCGTCACCATCGCGGTGATTAACGTACCAAAACGAGAATTGGGCATGATAGTTGCAAAAAGAATCCATCGAGAATTTCTTATAAGGATAACAAACGGCGAGGTATTTAGGTATTAACGGCATTAGGTGATTAGGTTTTTAGGTGAGTAGGTATTTAGGTAAAAGTACTTTTATCGATACGGTAATTCACCCTTGTAAAGGGGGTTGAGGGGATTCTCTTTGAGGACTTTTAAAAACGCCTCTCGCCTTAAAAGTACTTTTCACCTAAAAACCCAAACACCTAAATACCTAATAACCTAACGCCGTTAGAACCTTTTGAAATTTTTCACGTCATTGGCTTTACATAAGGAGGCAGGATTATGAAACAACAGATGAATCGCTGGATTGCAGCAGGAACACTTGGAGTGATGGGATTTACCGGGATGGGTTTTATGAGCGGAACCGCTCAAGCCAAAAAGTCCACCGTCGCTAAATATGGCGCAATTGCTGGCGCCGCTCTCGCCGGATATGGCTTGGTAAAAGGCAACGGCCGGGCAGCCACTGTTGGCGCAGTCGCCGCCGCAGGTTCTTATTATGCTTACAAGCACTATAAGAAAGAAGAAGATCGCCGTCAAAGTTGGTACAAGAATCGATACGGAAAGGACTGGCGCCGCCATTACAAGCCGCGTCCCAAACAACACCGCCAAAGCGAGGAGCAACGCCGTCAGGATTGGTATCGCAAGCGTTACGGCAACGACTGGAAGCGTCATTACAGTCCTAAATAAATAAAAGCGTCCCGGATTAAATCCGGGACGTTTTTTGTGGTGCGGGCAAAAGTACTTTCGCCCAATTCTATTCCCACATCTTCCGGCACGTTATAATAAATAGCATGAAACCAAAGTTTCTTCGGAATACTCTCGCCATTTTGGCTGCCATTGTGGCACTTTCTTTACACGTTATCCCCGCTCATGCGCAGAGCACTTCGATTGTCATCGACAATTTTGAAAACGGCACTGCAAATTGGTCACTCAACGACAGCATCAAAAACAACAAACCGGATGTCATAGCGCAATTGGTGAATTTGTCAGATGTTCCTCCTGGCGCGCCTATGGTTCATGGTTCCACATTGGCAGGGCTTTTCACTTTCAAAGCAGCCAAAAGTTCCTGGGCTTCAGCTAATATCCGCGTCAGCGGAAAAGCCTGGGCGGAAGTTGGCGCGCAACGTTTGACATTCTATCTCAATGCCGGCGGCAATAAAGAAGGATTTAACATCCAACTGCGCCGCGTAATAAATGGACAAAATGACGAAGTATTCAGATTGCCCAAACCGGTGCGTCTGGATCAGTCCAACTGGCGCAAGGTCGTCATTCCGCTTTCAGATTTCAAAAGCTCCCATGGCGCTTTGATCGACCGTCTGGATGGCGTTTATTCGTTACAAATTGTGATGGCCGGCACCTGGGACACTCGATTTTTCACGATTGATCAATTGCAAGTGGAAGGAACCGGCAAGCCCGTCCAACAACCTGCCGCGCCTCCCAAACCTGCAACTCAAGCTCCCGCAACAAGCGCTCCTCTTGATAAAAGTATCTCGACAGTCAATGTCGACTATCTTCGTTTGATTGGCCGCGTCCGCTCCACTGCTGACACATCCATTGGCGAGTCCGACACAAACCTGTTGCCGCTCGTTAATAATCGCGACTTTCGGATCGCAATCCGCGAATTAAAACCAAGCTGGATCCGGCTAGACGCGGGAGATTTGTCGCAATTGGAAGATTCTTCCAAGCCCAGTTTTGATTTTTCCAAGTTGGTGGCCGCGGCAAAAAGCGCGCGATCAGTTGGCGCAAAAGTACTTTTAACACTCAGCGACCGGCAAGACTGGGGATTAAGCAGCGATAGCTACGCAGCCTTCGCCGTGCAAGCCGCCAGAGCAGTCAACCATGACGGAACAATTGCCACAGATTTTGAATTGGCAACAATGGCCTCAGGACGCGACATCGGCGACGCGGTGATTGCCTATAATTCAGCGCGCAGCGCTTTAAAGAGAATTTCCAGCAAATATCAAGTCGGCGGCATCACCAGCAGCAGCCGCGATGATAGTACGTTGCCCGTGTTTTTGGCAGCAGCAGATGGAGTGGATTTTCTAACGATTCGTGATTTCGGTCAAAGTGGCGACGTGCAAATGCCGTCAACGGATCAATTCTCAGCCGCTCGCAATATGCAGCGCCTCAGCGCCGCTGCGCAGGATTTGGACAGTTCCAGATGGCGCAACGCACGCATTTTTGTGATTACGAATTTGGAACAGCATCCAGCTGGTTCAAAGGATAAAGCGCCGCTATTGCAAATGCCCGCAGCAGCCTGGTGGAGCACCTATCTCATTAACGTTTCGCGTTTGGCGGATCAGATATTCCACAACGATGCCACTAATCCGCAATGGGGTTTGCTGGATGCGCAAGTTCGCGCATATCCATCCTATTATGCGATGTGGATGTGGAACACCTTTGTGCCGCCGGGCAGCCAACGCGTGGCAACAGACGTGAAAGGCGATGGCATCACAGCAATGGGCGTCAACACTACTACTTCACACAATCTCGTATTGGCCAATGTCACCAACCAAGCGCAGACCGCCAAAATTTCTATCCGCGGATTCGCAGTGATGCGCAAGGCGCGCATCTGGATGTATGACAATCCACAAAAACAGCCCTATTTACTGGAGCTTCCCAACAACCCAAACCAAACAATTCAAATGGCGCCGTATGCAGTGGCTGTTATGCAATTTATTGAACCGCCAAAGAAGTAGAGTCTAGGATTTTTGGTTCTTGATTATTTGTCATGCTGAGCGAAGTCGAAGCATCTTGCCGTAAAAGTACTTTTGCCGGCTTCGACTACGCTCAACAGGACAAAAGTACTTTTACTAAGAACACGGAGCCAATCGTGCAACATCATCCGGCAACGGCGATTCGAAAAAAAGCTCGCGTTCGTCTTTCGGATGCAGCAATTTTAAATAACTGGCGTGCAGGGCGATTCGCTTAATAGGGTTTGCGCTCGCGCCATATTTTTTATCTCCCACAATCGGACATCCCGCAGCAGCCAGCTGAGCGCGAATCTGATGGCGGCGTCCCGATTCCAGCGTAACTTCCAAAAGACTGCGCGATTTGTTTTCACGGAGAACGCGATAATGCATTGTCGCTTCACGCGTTTTTGATGTAGCGTGATCGCTAGCGAAAACACGGTGCAGTTGGCTTTCATCGATGAATCCTGTCAGCGTATTCTCTGCCTTCGGCATCACGCCTTCCACCACAGCCAAATAGCGCTTCTCCATGCGTGTCCAGTTCGCTTGCAACCACAATTTCGATTTTTCTGATTTTGCCATCACGATCAAACCGGATGTTTCACGATCGAGACGATGAACAATCCACAAACGATCATGTGAAGAACTGCCTCTTCTGCGCAAATAATCGGTCATAATATTAAAAGCTGTTTTGTCACGCTCGTTTTCCGTGGCAACAGTTAACAAATTAACTGGCTTAACAATAACCAACAGCTCTTCGTCTTCGTAAGCAACACTCAAACCTGCAGGAAGCTGCGAACCAGGCGGAGGTGCTTTTTGCGGGCGAATGCTAACGACATCTCTTAGCTGAAGTTGATAATCATGCTGCGTGATAATATGATCGTTGACATTAACAGCGCCAAAACGCAGCCATTGCTTGATTTTGGTGCGTTTTACTTCTGGCCATTTTGAGAATAAGAATGGTAAAAGTGGGCCTGATTCTGCTACGATTTTAGAATTCATTTTTAAAAAGGGGATAAAAGCCAGCTATTCGACTTCGTCAAATTCCAAAGGCTTGCGAGCACTGTGATAAACGCGAACAATATGAACCGTGTGGCTTTCATCATCAATGTAGAAGATGACTTTATGAGAATAGTGTAAAGCTACGCGATAATTATTTCGCTCTAATTCCGTGGGTATTCTTGTAAAACGGGAAGGAAAAACCGCCAAACTATCTTTTAATTTCCTGAGTTCAAGTAACCATTTCTGTGCAGATGGGGATGAACGCCTACGTAAATATACAACGGCTTCCCTGGTATCCTGACGCGCGCGATGGGTGAACTTAACTTTAAAAGCCAAACTCTTTCTCCAACTCCGCAAACACTTCTTCGGCCGGAATCGTGCGACCTGCGGCAATATCAGCTTCGCCCTCCAAAATTGCAGCAGCCATCTCCAAATCCTCCAAGTCATCTATCATCTTCTGATAAACACTCGCATCCTGCACCACAACTTGCGCGGTCCCGTTAACTGTGAGAGCGATGGGATGTTTCGTTTCTGTCACATGTTTAATATGCGACCTGGCATTTCGTTGAAACTCAGTAAGTGAATAAATATCTGTTGCACGGATCATGTTGCACCTCGCATGAAATTACATGTTGTATTTCATGTTACTTGATGCCCACACTTTTGTCAAAAGTACTTTTATGACTCCGATTCCTTCAACATTGCTTCCGCTTGCATCTTCGCGACAATCGCCAAACTAAATGCGAAAACCAATATCAATCCAATGCCGCGCACGATCAGAGCGTGGAAATTATTGACGAACAAGAAAGAAACAAGAAGCCCGATAACTCCTGCACCCAGCCAATCATTTCGGTTCATACGCATCGCCTCGTAAGCACGCTTGAAGAAATAACCCAACATCCAAAACAGCAAAGCAAGACCTAAAATCCCGATGTCATTGACCAACACTAAATAGAGATTATTGGAACCGGGCGGCATTTTTTCTTCGTTTGGCAAGCGCGCGTAATAACTGCCAATGGAGAATTGATAATTGCCAGCTCCAATGCCCGTGGCGAAGGCGTGCATGCGCGGGTCGATGGTGCGCCGCGCTGCTACATACCATTCGATGTATTGCTTTTTAACGAATTGGGTTTCACTGGGAACTTGCCAAGTTTGCCAGCGATAAACATTTTGCACTTGTTGTTTCGGCCACAACGCCACAACAAAAATGAGCGCCAAAACCACAATGGTGGCAGTGCGCGCGCGGGCTTTATATAAAAATCCAGCAATGACAACTCCCAAGATTAGCGCCGTCACCGACCACAAATCCATCATGGTGTAAAGCAAAACGACCAGTGCCATCATTCCCAATAATCCACTTACCCACACCCATTCTGCTTTAGTTTTGACGCGGTGCGAAAGTACTTTTGCAAAGATCAACGGAACGGCAATTGCCAAAAAACCGCCGTACATATTGGGCGAGCTGAACCAGAGTTTCGCAAATGTTGGATTGGGTAAATAATTGACGACAACAGCCGCAACGACGCCAATTGCCAAACACGTCAACGCCAACCGCCGGCGCAAAAGTACTTTTTCACCGCTGCGATCATAAATCAAATTGACAAAAACCAACGGCGCAAAAACGAAGAATCCCGTCCACTGCAATATCTGCGCAAAAGCTTCTTTAAATTCTTTCGTCGTTAGAATCGCTTTCAAAATGTGCAAGATTCCGTGCGCATCAGCCAACGAATTTTGCACCGCCAAAATCAACGGCCGCGAATGAACCATCGACAAAATCAAACAAGCCACCAATGCGAAACACGGGAACGGTGGCCACCACACTTTCTTCCAAGCGCGCAGCAGCGAAGTGCGCAGCACAAACCAGGCGAACACCACCAAAAGCATTACATCCGGCAGCGCGATGAAAAGGCGTTTGGTAGCGAAACCCTGACTCAACGTCTCGCGGCCAATGGCGCCGATGTCAATTTGTGTGCACATGCAAAGCACCAAAACGGCCAGCGCAATACTATCAATCCAGGAAAATATTTTGCGTTGCATTATTGATCGCCTCCCGCGGAATGGACGAAGGCGTGGCGTCCCCATAATAAAATGAGCATAATTGGTAACGATTTCAAAAGTACTTTTCGCGTGTTATCGGCGGCGCAGGCGGCCACACATACGAGCGTGAGGAAGAAAAATTCCAGCACATTCATCGCCAACGGAAGCAACGGCGTCGGATCTAAAATGTCCGTCGGGCCGACGGTGTAATATTGACCCAAAAACCAAAAACTCCCAAAACCCAAAACCGTCAGCATTAGCAAGGCGATAATCACCGCTTTTGCCCAACCGCGAAACTGTCGTATCCACACTGGCGCGGAAATCACAGCGCCGATGAAAACTAAAATCGCGGCAGGTGAAATCGCATATTCATCACCAACGAAAATTCCCGAATGCACCGTCAATGACACGCCTCCATCAAAGCGCCGCGCCAAGCCGTAAATGATGAACATTACCGCAGTGACACAGAAAGTAGCGATGTCAGAATGTTCCCGCAGCCTGCCATAAACGGGAGTCCAGCACACAATAATCGAAGCCAATAACAAAACAAAAAGGGTGAGCGGAACGGAAAAATCACCGGAGACATCCGGCAACAAAGCCAGCAAACCAACGAGCCACAATACTCCAACGGCGCACCAGCCCGTCCATGACAAGCGTTGTGCCTTTGGCAAACTGGCCGAAGCAGAAGAAGAAACCATAGCCGGAATTGTAGCAAATTTGGAGGATTGAGGCTTGGATGAAAGTACTTTTAATACGGACAAACTGATAGAATCAACACTATGACAAAACGTCTCAAAAAAGAAGGAACAATTTTGATGGTCGTGGATGTGCAAGAGCGATTGATTCCTGCAATTCATGAAGCCGCACAAGTTGTTCATTCCTGCGCCGTTTTAGCACAAGCTGCACAGATATTTAATATCCCAATCATTGTCACCGAACAATATCCTGAAAAATTAGGCGCAACCGTCCCCGAAATCACGAATGTTTTAAATGATTATCAGCCTATTTCCAAAAAACAATTTTCCGCCTACACACCGAAAGTGATCGATGTCCTGAAAAGTACTTCTGAACGCCGAAGTATTTTGTTATGCGGCGTGGAAGCGCATGTTTGCGTGCAACAAACCGCGCTGGATTTATTGACAAATGGATTTGATGTTTTTGTGGCGCGCGATGCCATCAACTCTAGGATTTCCACAGATGCCGAATTTGGCTGGCAGCGAATGATCAGCGCCGGCGCAATTCCAGTTTCCGTCGAAAGTTCTTTATTTGAATTATTGCAATCCGCCGCCGCATCGGAATTTAAAGTAATACATCAACTCATCAAATAGGAAATTTATGAAACCAAATATCTGGTTCATCATGATGGATCAAGCGCGCTGGGATGCGCTGGGCTGTTACGGAAACGAAATATGTGAAACAGTAAATCTGGATTATTTCGCGGCGCAGGGAACGGTTTTTAAAAATTGTTATACACCAACGCCGACATGCCTTCCGGCGCGTTCTTCCTTATTAACCGGCAAAGATCCCTGGAATGTGGGCGTGATGTATCCGGATTCGGCAAAAGGAAAACCAGACCTAGGAACGACGCTGCCAAAAGTACTTTCGGATAACGGCTATCACACACAATGCGTGGGAACTTTGGGTGTTCCGCCGTTGCGCGCCACGCATGGATTTCATGATGTTCGCCTTTATACGCTGAACGATCAGATCGATTCTGAATACACAAAATGGTTCGACGAGAATAAGCCGGCGGATTGCGGGCAATACGATCACGGATTAGGCCCCAATTCCTGGATGTGCCGCCCGTGGCATTTGCCGGAATATCTGCATCCAGTTGCATGGACAGCGCAGGAATCGATTCGATTTTTGAAACGCCGTGATCCTACCCGTCCATTTTTTCTGAAAACATCATTCTTGCGCCCGCACGCGCCATATGATCCGCCACAGTATTATTTTGATCTTTACAATAACAAAGAAATGCCGGAATCCGTGTCTGGCGATTGGGCGGAAATCCATGATTTTGAAACCAAAGATCCTGATGCATGGCACGGACGGCTTGGCGCAGAAAACGAGCGCCGCGCCAAGGTTGGTTATTACGCCAGCATTAATTTCATCGATCATCAAATTGGCGTTGTGCGTCAATATCTGAGCCGCCAAGGTTTGTTAAATAATACAATAATTATTTTCACCTCCGATCACGGCGACATGATGGGCGATCATCATTTATGGCGCAAGTGCTATCCTTACGAGGGTTCTGCGCATATTCCACTGCTGGTTTGCCTGCCACAGGCGATGCGTGAAAATATACAATCTTCATCGGAAGCGCCGGTGTGTTTGCAGGATATTATGCCAACAATTTTGGATGCCTGTGGCGTGGAAATTCCCAAAGATGTGGACGGCAAAAGTGTGTTGCCATTAATCCGTGATGAAAAATTTAACTGGCGCGATTTCGTGCATGGCGAACATAAACAATGTTACGCACCGGAAAATGAACATCACTTTTTGACAGACGGAAAATGGAAATATATCTGGTTCACGCAGACCAATACAGAACAATTATTTCACCTGGAAAATGATCCGTATGAATTAACCGATCTGGCGGCGCTCCCGCAATATCAGGAAGAATTAAATCAATGGCGCGAGCGTCTCATCGAAGACCTGGAACCGCGCGACGCTGGTTTAGTTAAAAACGGCAAATTGGTTTGTCAAAAAGGAAAGCCACTACTGATATCACCGCACTACCGTGGAACAGGATATTAATTATGAATAAGGATGAAACGCGCGTTTATTTCTGGGTTCAAGATTTTGGCGAAGACGCATCCGTTGTCACGGAGCTAATAGACATAGAGCCTACGTTCATTAAGCTTGCAGGCCAACCAAATCCGGAGTTTCCGAAAACGACCGTACGTTGGAATTCTTGGCAGATATCTTCTTCCCTTCCATCTCATGCGCATGTCAATAATCACTTAGAATCGTTAGTAAAAACACTTCAGCCCCGGACGGATGCAATTAAAACTGCTTCGAATATGTACCGCGCCGGTATTAATTGTGTGATGTATTATTACGAAGACTTTACGCCTGGGATTCATATTTCAGAGGATATCATACAGAAAATTTCAAGTATGAATATATCTATTGATATTGATCTCTATTTCCTTCAATCGAAGGACGTTGACGAGCAAAAGTACTTTTAACGTAACTGTGCGGAAATGACCACGGAGGAAAAAATGAATGCCGCTAAACATCAAAAAGGCAAATTGCTGTGGGGAAGCTTTCTCCTTTGCAATGTATTTATAGCCATTCCTTTGATCGTGCTTCAGCTTATTGGCCTGGATGCTCTTGTAAAATTTATGCCAGGAATCGCGAAGTATAATGAATGGGTTTTGGTTGTTATTCTCATCCCATGGCTAGCTTTAACGCGCGCGATAATAGCCTTGGGGCGCAAAACAGGGCCGATGGTTTTGCGCCGTTTTTATACACGCGAAGAAATGTATGAAATCCTCGCCGGGCCACTCGGATCACGACCACTAAATGACCGGCGCGAAAATTCCATTAACCGGCAGTTGGAATATTTGTATAAATAAGAATATCGTATTGGTAAATCTGTAAAAGTACTTTTGCCATTACTCCCTCGCAAAATATTCTTTCACTCTCTCGCAATTTAATATTTTTTCCCCCAGCTCATTCGCCGTGTAATAATAATGATTACTGGCTTCATAGCCGAGACGTGAATCATGCAACTGTAACATTGCCATTTGCTGCGCCAAATCAATTTCATCATTTATTAATTGCAAAATTTCATCACGGAGATTCTCTTTTTCATTTCCTTGCGCCAGATGAAATGCATCGCGACGGCGGATAAAGGCTACTTGGTTTGCTGTTGTCCGGAAATGGATCCAGGCTGCACGCGCCACGTGGCGTAAATCGCTTGCAGCGTCATTGATGTCTTGCAAACCATCGAATAATTGCAATCCCTCTTGCCAACCTTTATCCACCAAACGCAACTGCGCTTCGTAAATATCTTCGGGATAAATCGAGCGCCATTGTTCCAATCCATCATACGGAAAACCAATCATCGTGGCTTTGCGATTTGTAGCTTCTTCATATAACAAATTCATTGGCCCGTAATTATACGGCGCCGTGTATGCACCGCTAATATGGAAAGGGAATTCACGGAATGACTCGCTGAATTTGGAGCAAGCTTCCCGCACGACCTCGGCATCCTTACCAAATTGCCCACGCCACCAATCTGCATCCGCAAAAGTACTTTTGACTGAATCTTCTTCCCAAAACGTGGTGGAAGCCAGTTTCAAATTTGGCGATGGATAACCGCCCAGCGTCCAGCTCAATAATAATCCGCCAACACCCGCTTCGCATAAACCGCCCAGATGTTGTTCGATCAATTGCAACACCGGCAAATATGGAACTGCGGAATTTTCCCAGGTGTTGTTGAATTGCACTTTTGCCACGTTTTTGTGTCCCGTTTCTTTGGCAATGCGCCACATTGCTTTGGAACGCGGACTGGGTCCAACTTGCGAAATGGTATAATCCACCACGCTGCCTTCCACGCCGCCGACGTGCGTTGGCAACGCTTCTTCGCTGGTGCACATTATTTTTATTTCATCAGGCAACACTTTCGTTGCCTTTGGTGCCCAATTCTCCGGAGAGTCACTTTCGGGATCACCGTAACCCCACGCCCATGTCCAGTTAATAACTTCGGCGCGCGGATTTCCCTGCCAAATACCTTCCGCAATCGTCGCATTGGTTTGCGCCAGAACATCTTCAATCGCACGATTTCTACATCGCGGGCAATCTTGACCGGTGTGCTTAGAATAACAATGCGTCAAATTTTCCGACATCGAGATGGTGAAACAACCAGCCAATTCAGGAACGCTGGAAAATAAATTTGCCAGTGATTGCCGCAATCCATCACGCACTTCCGGAACGGATGTACACAAAGCGGCAGTTCCCGCACTTTGCGCAGTAACTCCGCGCCAATGAGCAATTTCGGGATGCGCATCCCAAATTTCCAGCGGTAAAGCGCGTGGCTCGTTGAGATACAAATAGATACCAATCCCATAACGCGCCGCGCGTTCGCTCAAACGTCGCAGATTCTCGACGCGGATTTCCCAATGCTGATTCAACTCATCAATCTTTGGCCACGGCTGCAATTGATATAAAATTCCCTGCATCCACAAACCGTTTACACCGCAATCAGCCAAACGCGCTAATAATCCGTCAGGGATAATGCAATGATCTGGTTGCGCCAATGTTTCGCCATAAGATGCATTGTAAGGATGAATGATGCGTTGTTCAAATCTTGTCTGGCGATTTACTTGTTTTGCTGTAAAATATGGCCCGCCGCGAGTGATAAAAGTACTTTCGAGCCATTGTAATCCGCGCAAAACGCCGCGTTCATCTGTGCCTTCTATAATAATTTGGGAATCAGTCAATTGCACACGATGACTTTCATGCGGTGCATTTCCATCTGGCGCAATGCGTAAAAGTACTTTTTTATCTGTGGAGTTTTCAGGCGATAAAAGTACTCTCCAACGCTGCTTCATGCGCAACGCAAAATCATCCGCCCATTGTTCCAGCAGCGGCGTGTGCGTTTCAAATTGAAAACACCAGGAATTATCAAAAGTACTTTCGCCGGCACTGGCAGATTCTGACGTTCGCTCAATAATCTTTGGCAACTGCGCTAATTTTTCCGCGAAATCAAAAGGGGATTCCTGGCTTTCAGAATTGAATATTGATGAAAAGTACTTTTGTGACAAATCACGCAATCTAAAAGTTGCCTTTTCTTCTTCCGCCGTCAATTCACGCCATTTAACAGTGGGACAATCCGGCTTACTAGAACCCATTTTAATCCACAAAAAATCTTCTTCATGCAAAACCGCCAGTAATTTCTCCGCGGTCCAATCAAGCAAAATCAATAATTGCTCATAGGGCAACACATGCCAATTCTGACGAATCAACGTTAAATATCCATCAGCCAGCCATTCCTTTTTTATAGGAATATCTCTCGGAAGACCTAAGTCTGTAGCGCTTCTGAGAACATTATCCTCTGTGGTCGAAAGTACTTTTGTCAGACGCGCCAACGGCACGTGTCCCCAGTTGCGCCAGAGGAAAGCTTGAAACGTCGCCGGAAAATGTGGCAATGGTAGCGGAGCCGGGGCGTCGCCCACCGGCAAATCTTGCATGGAAGTCATGCAATCAAGATACAAAAATATGGCAGGTAAGGATAGGGGAAAATCGTCTTTATGTGATATAAGGGAACGTGACCGGCCGCGGGTTCTCCTTAAATGGTATCGATATGTCCATTCCTTTTCTTGAAAAACGCTCATTCATACAAATTCTCTTACTTGCCATTTGCGGCTGCGTTGTGGTCGGCGTGATTGATTACGTAACGGCTTACGATATTTCTGTCTCCGTTTTTTATCTTGGCCCGGTGGCGTTGGCGGCGTGGTATGCCGGGCGCCGCGCGGGCATTGGCATTTCGGCGCTTTCCTGTATTGTGTGGTTGATCGCAGATGTGGGTTCCGGGCATCCGTATAAAGGTTGGAGCATTCCGGCGTGGAATACAGGAATCCGATTTATTTTCTTGCTGATCAATGCGCTTTTGCTAGCCGCGCTGCACGCGCAACTCGATGTGGCAGAACGTCTTTCGTTGATTGATCCGCTGACGGGAGTCCTAAATTCCCGCGCTTTCAACAAACATTTGCAATCTGCAATAGCGTTCGCGCGGCGCGATGGAACTCCGATGACTTTGGCCTATATTGACGTGGATAATTTTAAGCAAATCAACGATTCTTTGGGGCATATTGAAGGCGACAACAAACTGTGTGCGATTGGAAAAGCGTTGATGGATGCGACGCGGCAAACTGATTTTGTGGCGCGCTTGGGCGGCGATGAGTTTGCTCTGCTTTTTCCCAACACCAATTTTTCCGGTGCGAAAACAATTCTGGCGAAATTGGTTCCACAACTTGCGACGATAAAACTGAAAGATTCGCACGTGACATGCAGCATTGGCGCGGTGATTTTCACAAAGCCACCTGCGCAATCTGTTGAAGCGATGCAAATGGTGGATGAATTAATGTATACAGCGAAAAGGGGAGGCAAGGATGCGGTTTTATATGGAATTTCCGATGGGAAAAGCTGCGTTCGGCAACCCGCAAACACAGGTTGAAAGAGAAGAAAACTGGGGCGAGCGACGGGTTTCGAACCCGTTACCTCCAGTGCCACAAACTGGCGCTCTACCGAGTGAGCTACGCCCGCCATGTCAATAAGACGGTTACAGTATAGATGATTTCGCGGGAATGACAAGGGTGGAAATGCCTCACGCGAAGGATACAAAAGTGGCTCCGGCGTCTCGCCGGAGAGCAGAAGTACTTTTCACCGGCGAGACGCCGGAGCCACATGGGCACAAGATAAAAAAATTATCTGATTTGATACAATTATTACTGTTTCTATCCTATGACATCCAAGCCGCCCGCCACCGAAATTCTGGGTTTTCTGCGCCATCGTGTTAATGATCGCATCAAAGATCGCTATCTGGTGCAGGAACTTTTGGGTGGCGGCAACTTTGGCTCGGTATATCGCGTGCGCGATGAAGTCGTGGGCAATGTCATGGCGTGCAAGGAGATGCACGTGCTGGATGATCCGGCAACGCCCACGAGCGAACGCGAAGCGGCGCTGGATCTGTTCAAACGTGAAGCGCTCAGCCTGGCAACTTTGCGCCATCCCAATATTCCCGCTGCCTATTTTGAACAGGAAGATGGCGAATGGCATATTTGCCCGCGTTGCGGTTTTGATTTTCCGGAACAACAAACCTGTCCCGATCACGGCGGGGAATTGCTCACCATCACGCAGCGCTATTATTTGATGATGGATTTCGTGGATGGGCCGACTTTGGAAGATTTGGTGGAGCAGCACATCGAAAAAGAAGGTTCGCCGCCGCCCGAAGAGCAAGTGTTGCAATGGATTTCGCAAGTGGGCTCCGCGGTTTCCAGTTTGCATCGCGTGGGAATTGTGCATCGCGACATCAAACCGGACAACATCAAAATCCGCAACGGTGACGGCGCGGCGATGTTATTGGACTTTGGCCTCACTAAAAAAGTCGGCGAAGCCGGCGGTTACGGCACCGCGCCAATGACTGGCACCACGCGTTTCGGCACGCCCGGTTACGCGCCGCCAAATCCTCAGGAATGTGAAAATCCCGAACGGCGCAGTGATATTTATGCGCTGGGCATGACGTTGTATCGCGCGCTCAGCGGACGCGATCCGCAGAATGCCAAAGATTTGCGCGAGATGAAAGACTATTCGCCGCGTCATTTTAATGCCTTTATTTCGCACGACACCGAGCGGCTGATTGCGCTTTCCACTACTGCCGAACCGCGAAACCGTTATCAAAGCATGGAAGAGTTTCTCAGTGAATTGAAATCCATCCATGATCCCGGCGGTCAGAGCTGGAAAGCGCCGCCATTCACTTTTGCCGATGGTTCCAAAGCACGCAATACATCGGAATTAGCGCGCCAAATTGATCGGCATTCGCAGGAATCAATCAATTATCTCTTTAACGGAATGTTGCAAAACTGGCTACAACAAAACGGCTTTGCCGCGCCAGCGCAAAGTGCGGAAGAAGTGTCCAAGAAATACGAGAAACAGCCGCGCCGCGCGCTGGAAATTTTTCGCCGTTCGTTGTATCCATCCACCGCCAAAGATGTGTTGCCGCAACTCGAAGCGCAACCGGCACAACTGAATTTCCCAACTATTGTCAGCGGCACGCAAACGACATTGAACTTACGTTTGCGTAATATCGGCGCGGGTTTGGCCTGGGGCGAAATCGAATGCCGCAGTGAGCGGGCGCAAGCGCCGGTGGGAATCGAATTTCCTGCACAATTTGAAAACAACGACGCACTGATTGAAGTCACGCTAAATGCCAAGCGAATGCCGCTGGGAAAGGGCGAATGCGATTTGCGCGTGGTGTGGAACGGTGGCGAACTGGAAGTGCCGGTCAGCTACGAAGTGACGCCGCTGGAATTAGAGTTGCAACCGCAAACGTTGGATTTCGGCACTGTTTCGTTGCAGGAAAAATCCTCACGCTTGCTGCATCTCAAGCGTAAAAGTACTTTTGATAGCGGCTCGCCGCAAGGCACAATTTATGTAGCGGGCACGTTGCAAGGTTTGAAAGCGCCGGATCGTTTTGCCGGCGATGAAAACGGCGAGGCGCAAATCGAATTAACCGTGGATGGAAGCGCGGCGAACGTGATGGCGAAACGCTATTACGGATTCGTGCAACTGGATACCAATGGCGGAAGATGGCGCATCCCAGTGCGATATACCGTTGCGCTGCCAACAGGAAAAGTACTTTTGATATTACTCTCCGCGATCATCATCGGCGGCGGTGGCGCAGCCATCGCGCGGTTGGCTTATATTATCGTGAATCCGCAATATGCCATGCACTGGCTGGTGGAAGCCAAAAGTAACGGCCTATTGAGTTCCGCGCCATTCAACGGCAACGCCACGGCTTTATTGTTAACGGGCGCACTGATCGGATTGATGCTGGCAACGATGCTGAGCATCAAAGAAGACACCAAAAAGCTGCCGCGCTCACTGCGTGACATCTTCCCCATCATCGGCGCTATGCTGGGCGCACCGTTAGGTTTTGCCGGCGCATTTATTCTGCATTATGTCTTCTGGTGGTTTGGCGATTGGTTATTGTGGCCGTTAAATAATTGGTTACAAATTTCCCCAAATCCGATGTGGATTTGGGGCGGCGTCGGCGCGTCCGTGGGAGCAATTGTAGGCGTCACTCAACTGCTGCATTTGCGCGGGCAAGATTGGGCGCGTTATGCCATGTGGGGATTATTTTCGTTGCTCTTTTTATTTTTGCTGTTGAGCGCGATGTTATCGTAAAGGGAAAGTACTTTTGGAGTGCGGGAGCTTCCTCCCGCACTCCAAAATGATAAAGCTCTTTACTTACATCGACAGAATTTTGTCCATCGCTTCAGAGATTTTTGGTAAATCATTTTCGCAAGTGAAAAATTCCGCAGTCACCGGTCCGTCATAACCAATCTCACGCAACGCTTTCATCACTTCAGCATAATCCACATCGCCGTCCAATAAATCGCAGAAGCCATCGAGCGTTCCCACGCTTTCCTTGAAATCTTTGAAATGTACTTTCTTGATGCGCTTGCCCAAAATGCGAATCCATTGCTCGGGAAATCCGGTTTGGATGACATTGCCAACATCGAAATAACTGCCGGCGTAATCGCAATTCAGATCATCAATGAACTGGCGCATTTCCAACGGCGACAATAGAAATTTATTCCACACGTTTTCAATGCCAATCGAAACTTGCGTTTCGTTGGCAACGGGGACTAATTCCTGCAATGCTGCTTTGGCATTTTTATAAGCAACATCATAAGGCGCACGTTTGAACCCATCAATAAAATCCGCCGCCACGCCGCCGGGCACCACAAGTATCGTATCAAGATTCAACCATTTCGCTACGCGCAAACTGGATGCGATAAAATCGATTCCCTTGCGCCGCGTGGCTTCATCGGTGCAACTAATCGGCAAACTCCAGCCACCGCCGCTGGCCATTGAGGGAATAACAACTCCCACCTTTTCGGCCTGCTCTAAAATGCGTTTGCAATCATCTTCCGTGCTTTGCGGCGTGATCGGACCATCCTCCGCGATGGCGACTTCCACCGCGGGAAAGCCGTTTTCTTTTGCCAATGCAAACACTTCATTCAAAGGACGCGCCGGATCAAACGCCCATGCGCTGATACTTTTTAACATTGAAACTCCTCGTAATTTGGGGTTACTAATTTCTCACAGCAGAGTGTAACAATACTGAAAAAGTACTTTTCATTGATTTTGAATCAGACCACGCCGCCAGCATAATGCGAAACTGTTGCGGATCCAATTTCATTTTTGCAGCGGTGTCGTAAAGTACTTTTACCTGTATCGATCATAGCCGCAAAGCACATTTAGATCACAAACAAATTTTAATAAAAAGATCAAATTCAGCGATGAAAACAACAAGCAAAGTCGCTGCGCATTTGGCACGGCTCGCACGCCAACACCAGCGGCCGACCACGCCGCGCCATTGCGTTGCATTTTATGACGGGCAATACACGTTTCGTGGATTCCGGTGTCCACGCAATGAAACAATCCATGGGAGTGGCGGACGGCGAATTGATGTGTGGCGCGCATTTTCCGTTGATTTATTCGGGATAAAAGTACTTTTATAATTTCCACTTGACAAAGAAAATTAGCACACTTATAATCTTGTTGTTGATACGCATCAACAACTTATCATGTCCGTCTCTCAAAAGGAAATCGCCCAATATTTAGGCGTCTCACAGGCGTTGGTGGGAATGGCGTTGAATAGCCACCCGCGCATTTCTGTGGCGACGCGCACACGCGTACAAAACGCAGCAACGGAACTGGGTTATGATCGTGACCTCAATCGCGCAGCGCGGCAGATGGCGGCGCGCCGGCATGGTTTGCGGATTTTGAATAATGTGATCGCCGTGTGCAGTAATCCCAGTTCCGCTCCAGTGCATCAACAGCCTTTTGAAAGTGATATTCTGGATGGCATCGAGAGCGTGGCGGACGCGCAAGGAATGGATGTATTGATGTGCCGTTTGCGCACGGAGCGGTTGCCACGTCTGATCGAAAAGAGCGAAGTGGATGGAATCATTATGCTAAGTTCCAAAGCGGAGCAACTGAATGCTCTCCATCCGTTTGATATTCCCATCGTGAAACTGGGAAGTTCGCATCCAGGAATTCACAGCGTCAGCGCCGAGCATTATAAAGGCACGGTGCTGACCACATCGCACTTGATTGAATTGGGCCACCAAAATATTGCATTCATTGGGCACGACATCACACTAAGCGCGAAAGAGTCTGCTTTGATAGATGCAGCTAGTAAGCGATTTGCGGGTTATCAAGCCGCCATGCAAAAAGCAAAGTTGCCGGTTAAACACATGGATTGTTCATTGCGGGATAGTTTTCCCGAAGATGGCGCGCGTGCTTTTAAGACTCTCTGGAAAAAGTCCGCCGGAAAAATTACCGCTGTTGTTTGCTATAACGACACATTGGCGATGGGCGTTATTCAAGCCGCGCGGGAAATTGGCTTAGCTGTTCCCAGGGATTTGAGCGTCGTTGGTTTTGATGCAGTATCGACGCGTTTCGCGTTTGAGCCGTTCATTTCGTCCTTAGGATATGATCGTGAGCTGATGGGGAAACGAGCGGTAGAGATATTGTTGGAATGCCGCCAGGGAAATACAGTTTTGAGAGGAGCCGAAAGTGGATTTATTCGCGAGGAATTGCCAGTTCATTTTGTGGAAGGAGTGACAACTGCTCCACCGCGGCTAATATAGATATGACCTATACAGAGATTAGGTGTTGCAACAAAAGTACTTTTATTGTGTGGCAAAGAATTATCGGGAACGCGGGCTATCTTTGCGCAATTTATTAATTTGGTCGCGCAAATCGTGGATAAAGTCAACCGAATCAATCCCGAGAGCATCGCAATAATCCATTAATTCAACGACATTTAATTCACGTTCGGATGTTTCAATTCTGCTCACATAAGAATGGTATTTATGTAATTTAGCCGCAAGCGCACGTTGCGTTAATCCCGAATTAGCGCGTATTTCACGTATTTTGGAAACAAGCAGTTGATACTCCAAACTGTGAACAGACCGAGGTTTCATGGATGTCATCAAATTGGAATAGATTCTTGTTAATACGATGTTTGCACTCAAATTAGCACCAAGATATAATGTTCCCAGAAGGAGGTGTATCGTAGGAGAAGAAAAATCAGAAGATAAAAAGTAAGTTGGATAAATATCTAAATGAGGACAACGTAAATTTCTAAAATTCTTAGGAGGGGTTTAAGATGATACAGAAGAAGGGAATAAGAGGCTTCACATTGATAGAACTTCTTGTCGTTGTGGCTATAATAGCAGTACTCGCGGCAATATTATTTCCGGTATTTGCGAGAGCACGCGAAAACGCGCGCCGCGCAAGTTGCATGAGCAATCTCAAACAAATTGGTTTAGGCATGATGATGTATGTGCAGGATAATGATGAGCGGTATCCCACTTATGGATATTCTGCATCTCATATTCCTGGAGTTGTGGCTCCGACTGCAACTTACGGCGGCGATTGGTATCCATCTCCTTCCACCAACTGGTTTTGGCAGAACATGATCTATCCTTACGTAAAAAGCATCCAGGTTTTCATCTGTCCTTCCTCGCCAAACGCCGGAGCGGCATACAAGGCTCCGACAGGTAACTACGGCCCATACTCAGGACAATATGGCGCTAATACTGATCTCTTCCCCAATGGCGGTTATGGAGGCTCTGGCCTATCAGAGGCTGTTGTGGTCAATCCTGCCAATACCTATGCCATCATGGACGCGAGCTTCTACACGGCTTCCGCGACGACAGGGCCTGTTGCCAGCGGCAGCAATTACTATACGCCTGGAGCCTGCCAGTTGTTTCCAACATCTACAATGACTGCCAATGATTGTTGGAATGGCCGGCATTTTAATGGCGTTAATGTGGCGTTTGCCGACGGTCATGTGAAATGGCTCAGCACAAAAACAGTGGTTGCTGAGGAGCAGAAGAGTAATCATGGATCTTGGAGCCATCTGAATAATTGAATGCCGCAACCGTAAGCTATACACAGAGAAAAATACCTATGAGAAAAATACAATGTTCCGTAAAAGTACTTTTAGCGCTCACTGCGTTAGTCGGCATTGCAATGCCATCCCGTTCCGACGTCAAAGTCAAGGAAGGCAACGGCGTTAATATCACGATGGAAAACGACGCGATGAAACTGAACATCGCGGTTGAGGGCGGCGGGCGCATCAGCTCGCTGGTGGATAAAAAAAACAACAAAGATATTGTGACATTGTGGAAAAGTCCCGTTGATGATGGCGGTTTGCTGGATGACCGCAATGTCTTTACGGCAGCCGCGTTTGGCGCGGCGGTGATGCAGCCGGGCGGGAAAAGCGGCACGGTTCGTCTGAGCGCAAAAAACGCCAATGGGATGAGCATGCTGAAAATCCTGACGCTGAAGGATGATTCCTCTTCGTTGGAGGTTAGCGAAACATTTTCTAACGGCACGCAAAAACCGGCGCGATTTATGTTGCGGAATTTTCTGTTGCCGGGCGGCGGGCCGCGCACGGATGATGATCAATATTTTGTGCCGGTGAAGGATAAACAGTTAGCTCCGTTGACGCCGGCCAGTAATTATTTCGATAATTTGACATCGCCTTGGTCGGCGGTGTGGAATAAGTCCACCGGCGAGGGAATTTTGGTGGCGGCGCCGGGTATCAGTCAATTTTATTTCTGGCAGGACAGCAAAATTACGCCGACCTACGAATGGATTTATCCCGAAGTGCCCGCCGGAAAATCCATCACCGTAAACTATACGATTCAACTGATCAATAACGCGGCTCCCGATTGGGCACAGCTCAGCGCGGCGGCATTGAAAGGCGTACACGGCACGTCTTTCGCTGACGTGGCGGGATGGCAAAACGAAGGGCAGCGTTTTGGCGTCACCGATGCCGAACGCGCGCGCGGCTATTGGCTTTCCGCCGGCGACGGTGAAGGCAAGCGCCGTTTGCCGCCGTTGAAAATTGATGTGCCGCTAAACCAATCGCGTTCGGTTTATATAGGAATTAACGCGCTGAAAGATTTAACAGACGGCGCGTTGCAGGTGGAATTGCAAAACATCCCAAACGGGTTGGTGCAAACTGCCTGGCAAGTCAACAGCAAAGATGCGAAGAAAGTACTTCCTTTCGATAACAGCCGCAAAATTGAAGTAGCCAATGGCACGGAAGGCCGCCTGTGGCTGACCTTGCAAGGCGGCGCGAAAGCGCAGGATGACAAAGGGCAAATCGCCCTTTCCGTGAACGGGCAAAAAGTACTTTTGCCCCTGGAAGTGAAAGTGTGGCCGGTGCAAGTGCCCGCAATGCAGCCCTTTGGCGTCCATGAGTATGCCGGGCTGATCACGTTTGTCGGCGGGTATAATTTGGGGGCGGGTTCTCTGCCGCAGGCAAACACACTTTTCCGGTATTTCCACGCCATCGGCGGGAATACCATGAACTGGACGTTGAATTGGAAACTGTGGTACAGGTATTTGAAGATTGCCGGGACGGATCAAACCGCAGCGGATTGGGTGAAAGTAAACGGCGCCAATTATCTGCAAAAGCCTGCGACGCAGTGGCCGGATTTGGACTTCAGTTATTTCGACCCTTACACCGCAGCGGCCAAAGCAAATAATGTCACGTTGGCGATGACGTATATTGCTTTATCGACAAAAGAAAAACCCGTGACATCGGAGAGCGAATGGATTTTAATTCAACTGAAAAAGTACTTACAGGCACAGGGCTTCCACGGATTTCTCTGCAAAATAGCGGATGAAATACCCACCGAAGATATTCCCGCCTATAACGAAGCCGGCAAAATTGCCCAGCGCGCCGGATGGCATCCGTTCACGACGGTCACCGGCGGCGTGGCGCGCACCGCGTCTTCGATCAATACCATGAATCCCTACGCGGACATGTGGGAAGTGGGCTTTGGCTCCACGGAGTTTTTCCACGATCTCATCACGCAAAAATATACGCTCACGGAAAAGACGCTGACGCTGCCCACGGCGGATTGGAGCAAGCTCCTCAACGGCAATTATGGCAACGGCGGCGCGCGTGACACCTATGGTTTGAAACTGTTTGAAAGCCTGATTCCGCTGCCGCGTTCCGAAGTGCAGTCGTTGGAGATATTCCAGGACGGCAAGCCGTTGGAAAGTCTGGGAGGCGGCCCATGGGGCAATAAAAAACGCGGCGTGTTTTTCGGCGGCAGCAATTACCTGTATCTTTCGCCGCTGGAAGGAACTGACGCCGGAAAATCCACCTTCACCGCGAAATATCAGATGCGCGTGCCAAGCAACACCGGCAAGACGCTGGCACAAATTGATGCCACCGATCAAGTGTGGTTTTACGGCGGCGCGTCGTCCTACGAAGGGGCAGCCACCTATCCGCTCAAAGCGGTGGGCGGAAATTACAGCGGCATCGGCTGGTATGATTTTTACCGCTGGAACAACGACAAAATTATCTGGTATGACAGCGCCACCGGCGAGGTTACCACCGGCCCGGTTTACCTGGGCCTGCGCGACGGCTGGAACGACGCCTGCCTAATGGCGTGGCTGGCCAAAAATAAAAAGGTGCCGGTAAGTACTTTCATCTCCGAAAAATCCGACGCGCCGTTGCGCGTGGGCGAGGTGGAAGCAGAAGTTTACCGTTGGAAAAATATCGTTAATATAACGGATCCGTTTGTGTTGAACGCGGCGCGGGAAAAAATACTGAAAGCGGCCGGTTGAGCTTTTTGTTACAAATAATTCCAACTGCCTGTTAAAGGAAAATACTCTATGAAAAAATATCGCCTCACAAAAGTACTTTTGCTCCTCGCCGCATTAACCAGTCTTGCCCTGCCGTCGCGTTCCGATGTGAAAGTCAGCGAAGGCAACGGCGTCAACATCACGATGGAAAACGACGCGTTGAAGCTGAATATCGCCGTGGAAGGCGGCGGGCGGATTAGTTCGCTGGTCGATAAAAAAAGCAGCAAGAATCTGGTGACGTTGTGGAAAAGTCCCGACGAAGACGGCGGATTGCTGGATGATCGCAACGTGTTTACGGCGATGGCCTATAGCGCGGCGGTGATGTCGCCCGGCGGTAAAAGCGGCATGGTACGCCTGACGGCCACCAATCCCAACGGCATGTCGATGACGAAAATAATTACATTGCGCGATGGCGAAAGCACCGTCGAAGTCAAGGAAACATTTTCCAACGGTACGCAGAAAGAAGCGCGCTTTATGTTGCGCAGTTTTATGTTGCCGGACGGCGGCCCGCTCACTGATGATTATCAGTATTTTTTGCCGGTGAAAGACAAACCGTTGCAGCCGCTGGCGCCAGCGAATGGTTATTATCAGAATTTGCCGTCGCCGTGGTCGGCGGTGTGGAACAGCAAAACCGGCGACGGCATTCTGGTGGCCGCGCCCGGCATCGATCAATTTTATTTCTGGCAGGGCAGCAAAATTTTTCCGACGCACGAATGGATTTATCCGCAGGTGCCGGCGGGAAAATCGATCTCGGTGGATTACGCCTTGCGTCTCATTGACGCGGCAAATCCCGATTGGAAAACGCTGAGCGCGGAAACGTTGAACGGATTGCACGGCGCGCGCTTCGCCGATGTGCCGAATTGGCAAAATGAGGAAGAACGTTTCAAGGTGACGGACGCCGAACGTGCCCGCGGCTTCTGGCTTTCCACGGGCGATGGCGATGGCAAACGGCGCTTGCCATCGTTGCGAATCGACGTGCCGGAAAATCAATCGCGATCCGTATACATCGGCATCAACGCGCTAAAAGAATTTGCCGATAGCGATTTGCAGGTGCAGCAAAATAATATCCCAAAGAATTTGCTGACCACTTCCTGGCAAGTTGCCGGCGCGGATTTTATCAAAGTACTTTCCTTCGACGGCTCTCGTAAAATAGACCTCAAAAACGGCACCGAAGGGCAGTTGTGGCTGACCCTGAACGGCGGTTCGAAACCATCCGACAGCAAAGGCGAAATTGCGATTTCGCTGAACGGGCAAAAAGTACTTTTGCCCATCGAAGTCAAAGTGTGGCCGGTGAATGTTCCATCGATTCAGCCTTTTGAATTGCGCGGTTACGGCACCCTGACGCCGATGACGGGCGGCTACAACATCACGCCGGAAACATTGAAAATGACGGAAACGTTGTTTAAGGCATACCATGAAATCGGCGGCAGCGTTTTGGACTGGACGGTGAGCTGGCCCAATATGGACAGCAACCTGAAAATCGCCGGCTCCGATCAAACCGTCACGGCATGGCGCAAGTTGCATCTCAAGGAATTTGAAAGCAGAGCTCCGACGGATTGGCCCAAGGTGGATTTCAGCTATTACGATCCGTGGATAAAACTGGCGAAACAATACGGCATCACCCGAGCAGTCACGTATATGGGATTTTCGCCGCGAAGCATGTCGCCCGCCGAGGAAGACTGGATGCTCGTCAATCTGAAATCGTATCTCCAGGATCAGGGATTGCATGGGTTTTTCTGCAAAATCGCCGATGAAATTTCGCCCGAAAATATCCCCGCTTACATCGAAGCCGCGAAACGCGCGCGCGCCGACGGATGGCGACCTTTTACGACGGTGACCGGTCTCATCGCGCGCACCGCGAAAGACATCAATGAAATCAATCCGTATCTGGACGAATGGCAATTGGGTTACGGCTCGACGGAGTTTTTTAAAGACATCACCACACAGCCCTATGCGCTGGAAACAAAAACGGTAGCTGTGCCGAATCAATGGGGCAAGTATGGCAACGGCGGCGCCAAAAGTACTTTTGGGCAAAAGCTGTTTGGCGAACTGATCAAAGTTCAGCCGTCCGAGACGGAAAATATCCGCGTGTTCCAGGACGGCAAACCGCTGCAACGCATTGGCGGCAGCCCGTGGGGAAATAAAACGCCCGGCGCTTTCGTGGCCGGCATTAACGATTATTTGTACGTGTCGCCTTTGGAAGGAACCGATATTAATACCGCCAAAATCACCGTGCAATATCAGGCGCGCGTTCCCGCCAAAACCGGCGAGCCGCTAGCCAAAATCGATCCGACCGATGAAGTGTGGTTTTACGGCGGCGGCTCGCGCACTTATAAAAACAGCTATGGCACGGCGGCGGCATATCCGCTCAAGGCGTTGCAGGGAAATTATGCCGGTTACGGTTTGTATGCGTTCTACCGCTGGAACGTGGATAAAATTTTGTTCTACGACGAAAAGAGCGAACAGGTCAGTTTCAGTCCCGCATATCTGGGATACAAAGACGGTTGGGATGACGCGTGTTTGATGGCGTGGCTGCGCGATTCCAAAAAGATTCCGGTAAGTACTTTTATTTCCGAAAAACCGGACGCGCCGCTGCGCATCGGGGATGTGCAAAGCGAAGTCTACCGCTGGAAAAGCGTGGTCAATTTGACGGATCCGTTTGTGTTAAATGACGCGCGGATCAAAATGCTGCAAGCAGCTGTAAAATAAGAGATATAAAAGTACTTTTGACTTGGAAGAATCGCGCGCACCAGCAAACGGAAAAATGCGATAGGGTACGGCCTGGCTCCGCTTACTGACGCGCGGTTCTTCAAACGGACCGACTTAGGACACGAGTAAAAGTACTTTTTCCAAAATAAATGTTTAAGAATTTGACAATTGTGGCATAATCAGTAATGCGCTTAACTAGCGTTTATTACGAAGCGCAATTTAACCATGCCAAACGTCACAATGAGCCAAATAGCCGAAGCCGCCGGAGTTTCGAAGGCAACCGTTTCTTTTGTATTGAACGGACGCGAACGCGCCAATGGCAGCATCAGCGATGACACTTCGCAGCGCGTTCAGAGAGTGGCGCGCGAGTTAGGCTATCGTCCCAATCGCTCGGCGCGCGCGTTGGCCACTGGGCGTTCTAATCTCATCGGGCTTTGCATGTGGAATTTAGCTGCGGCACATTACGCGGATGTCACGCGCCATGTCGAAAGTAATCTCCAAACATCCGCCTTTCATCTTCTCGTCAGTTGCTTGAAATCGAAACGGCTTGAAAGCGACCCACAACTCTTTCAGGCAGTATTCCCCTGGCCCCTTGATGGCGTGCTGGCGCTGGAAGCTGCTAATGTGCTCTCCACTCATTGGGAAAATTTTCACAATTGGCCAGCGCCAATTGTGAGCATGGGTGGCACGCATTTTAGAGTAGAAAACCTGGATCATGTCGGAATTGATTTGGCCGCCGGCGTGCGGCAAGCATTATCACATCTCATGAGCGTTGGCTGCCGGCGCATTGCCTTCGCCGCCCACACAAATTCCATCACCAAAAAAGAATTGCGTGCTGTCGCCTACGGAGAAGTCATGCAAAAACACCGTGTACCAATGGAATATATTTCCTTGTCCGCAAACACGCGCGCAGCTGCTCGCACGGAACTCAAGAGTTATCTTGATGAACATGGCTGCCCCGACGGCATTTTATGCTTCAATGATGAAATAGCTCTTGGAATTTATCGGGCACTTTGCAAACTGGGAATTAAGGTTCCGCAACAAGTGGCCATAGTCGGTTGCGATGGAATTGAAGACACCGAATACCTGGAATGTCCAATCACCACTATCGTCCAACCAGTCGAAGAAATGTGCCATCTCGCCTGGGGAATTTTGCAAGAACGCATCAGAAATCCGAAAGCAAAGCTGACACAAAAAGTACTTTTATCCCAATTAGCCATCCGTGATTCATCGTTATATTTTGGAGGAAAAACCAAATGAAACATCAGCAAAAGGGCTCTCAAGGTTTTACGTTAATCGAACTTCTTGTCGTTGTGGCCATTATTAGTTTGCTCGCGGCGATCTTGTTTCCCGTGTTTGCGCGGGCACGGGAAAATGCGCGTAGAGCTAGTTGTATGAGTAACATGAAACAGATTGCGTTGGGATTCATGCAATACACGCAGGATTATGACGAGCATTATCCGCTGACAGCATACCATCCGCTACCAGCGACGCAAAACAGTCCCACAGTGCAGCAAACAGACCACTCTTTTCCAGGTTATGTGTATGGCGTCTACAATAATACCGGAGCAACGATGACGCGATATATCACATGGATGGACTTAATTTATCCTTACGTGAAAAGCACGCAGGTATTCGAATGCCCGAGCTATCAGCCCAATACCGATGTTACCGACTCAACTGTGCACAACCCAAATAAGCTGCTTTTGCCTTCCTATGGCTACAATCAGGGAATCAGCAATTGGTATACCTATCATCAGTATTGGTGTTACAGCACCACTTGCAATGTGAATGACGTTCCGTTGAGTTTGGCCCAGGTAAACCGTGCCGCCGAAGTTTATCTGGTGGTCGAATACCAGGATCCGTATGCCTGGACAGCCAATCCGCAACGCCAGGGGCAACTCGCCCGCGGCGCGGCGCCTGCAACAGCAGCGCCTCATTTGAGCGGCGCCAATACAGCGTTTGCGGATGGACATGTTAAGTGGGTGCCAAGTACAGAAATAGAGGCGATACCCAACAATCAAACTTGGTGTAATCCGAATGCGAGTCCTTTAAACATCGGCGCAAGTTATTGCGCTCTGAGCTGGAATCCGTATGTGCCATGAAAAACCTTATTGGAGAACTATGAGAAAAGTACTTTTATCATCAATCGCCGTATGTCTGTGTAATTTATTTTTCCTGTCCGGCTGTCGCGCACAGGAAATGACGTTGGTTCAAAATGGTCAACCCAACACACAAATCGTCATCAGCGCCAACGCATCAACCACAGAAAAATACGCCGCGCAGGAATTGCAGAATACCCTTCAAAAAATCAGCGGCGCGCAATTGCCGATTTTAAATTCACTCTCTAAAAGTACTTTTAATATCGTCATCGGCACGCCGCAAAGT
>Ga0164242_10000768_pt1 | contig 38492 bp, 32 predicted proteins | sample OricomgcompostMG_FD_108783 | JGI IMG/M metagenome (GOLD analysis project Ga0164242, IMG submission 108783) | Miracle-Growth compost microbial communities from Emeryville, California, USA - Original compost - Miracle growth compost (MG) ... | reverse complement strand
AACATCCCTCATACCACGCCACCACCGTTCGCCGCCCTCGGTGCATCCCGGTGCATCGATGCCCCATGGGTAGCATTCAATATCTCTCGGACGCCACCACCCACTCAATTCGTACAACTGGCGCCCAGCCAATGAGGGACCCAACTTCGAGCCTGGCCAGGGGTTCCATGTCGGGATTGCCCGCTAGCCACAGGCCCTTCGACGATCCCTGGCCCGTCGCCGACTGGGCCTCACGGCCTACAATGCTACCCTGTACCAACAGCCATCCGCATACCACATTACTCCGTAATGCGAGGGAACCCACGCAACCACGAAATCCCACTCGGCCAAACAGCAATGAGCCCATTCCGCGGCTTCTACCCTGGCTCGATACGTCCGTCTCCGGCGCCGCCTCCAAGGTCCCCTCCCCCTGCTGCCCGTTGCTCTTGACCAACCGGTCCAGACCTCGATGATGCTACCCTTACCTTGCCATGTTGCATGTTGACTGTCCGCGTTTGCCGTGCCAGCTAGAGTGAACAGGTTTCAAGGATCAGAAGCCACCGTTCCTCTGAGGGAACCGCCCTTGCTGCCATTAGATTACTTCGCCGTGTACGGAATACGCATAGACCGTGCGGCCACGTTTTGCTAGTGCCCCCAGAGCGGCGGCCAGGAGATCCCTTTGCGCATACAACTATGGAGGCTTGCCTCTGTTCTACGGATCTGCAGTTCTCTTTCCTTCTGATCTTCATCCCATTTCGCTTTTACTAGCCGCGACCTGTCGGCGTTCCTTCCCGCTTCCCATTCGTTCTAGAAGCAAGTTCGCGCCTCGGTCGCAGGCCTTCGGACGTTTATATACCCGCACCTGCCTTTGCTTGCACATCCCCTTACCCGGAGAGACCGCGGCGAGAGTGAAAAAAGAAGACATGTCCGTCCAAGAGAAGGAGCCTGTCGAGGCCCACGACGTTGTCAAGGCCACTCAAGATGTCGACTCCAACTCGTCCGAGAAGGGCACGGCCTCGCCCGTTGACTCTGCCGACATCGACCCTGCCGCCGAGCGGCGCCTGCTCTGGAAGCTTGATCTGACCATCTACCCGATCCTCTACGTCGTGTACATGATGTCTTTCTTGGACCGGATCAATATCAGCAATGCCAGGATCCAGAACTTGGGGGATGATATCGACCTGACCGGCAACAAGTTTAACATTGCCCTTTTCGTAAGCTGTCCTACCCGACCGGCCGGATCTTACTCCTCCCCCAGTGAAAATCCATCTTTACTAACCACGGCCCGGGACCCGTAGGTCTACTTCATTCCTTACATCCTGCTCGAGGTCCCCAGCAATATGCTGATCCGCAAGGTGCGCCCATCGCTGTACCTAGGAGGCCTGATGTTTTGCTGGGGCATAGTAAACATGGCCATGGGCTTTGTCCACTCCTACGCCGCCCTGGTCGTTCTCCGCTTCCTCCTCGGCGCGTTCGAGGCTGGTGTCCTCCCCGGTATCATCTACCTCACCTCCATGTACTACAAGCGCCACGAGTACCAGACTCGTATGAGCGTGCTCTTCAGCTCCACCCTTGTCGGTGGCGCCTTTGCCGGTCTCCTGGCCTACGCCATCGCCCACCTTGGCGGCGACAAGGGCTATGCTGCCTGGCGGTGGATATTCATCATTGAAGGCGCTATCACGGCCTTCATCGCTCTGATCGCCGCCTTCCTGATCGTCGACTGGCCCGAGCAATGCAGGTACCTCAACGCCGAAGAGAAGGCCCTCCTCAAGCGACGCCTGGCCGCCGACGGCGGCGACGCTTGCCGCATGGACACACTTAATAAGCAGGCATACTACCTGATCTTCACCGACTACAAAATTTGGCTCAGGTGAGCACACGACTGACATTGCTCTATGCTCACGAGCTACGTGCAACTTCTGCTAACGTAGATTTCCTCGACAGCTCCCTCATGTACATGGGCATTGGTACAACCGGCTACGCTACCACCTTCTTCATGCCGACTATCCTGCTTGAGTTCCACTGGACCCAGGAGGAGGCCCAAGTCCACACCATCCCTGTCTATGTTGTCTCGGCGGCGGGTATGCTCATGGTAGCCTGGTTGTCCGACCGCTTCAAGCACCGATACGCCTTCGCCATGGGCGGCGTGCTGATCTCGACCGTGGGCTACGCCATCCTGATGGCCCAAATGGGCAACCCGAATCTGAACCGAGAGACCAAGTACGCCGCCGTCTTCCTCGTCTGCCTCGGTGGCTACATCGCAACCCCCATGGCCCTCGCCTGGCTAGCCAACAATGTGTCAGGCCACTGGAAGCGTTCCTTCTCGTCGAGCATTCAGATCACCATAGGCAACTTCGCCGGTATTATTGGAACCAACATATTCCTCCCGAGGGAGTCGCCCACCTACCCGACCGGCTACGGCACTGCTTTCGGCATGCTCTGGGTCGGCGCCTTGGCTGCCACCCTTATGGTCTTCCTGATGCGCCGCGAGAACGCGAAGCGTGATGCCGGCGCGCGCGACCACCGCCTTGCTTTGCCGAGAGAGGTAGTCGCCAACTTGGGCGACCACCACCCATCCTTCCGATTCACCCTGTAAAACAAGACTCATACCTAAACCTAGCCCACATAATTTGCATCGTGGGGCGATCGAAGAGGACTGCGGAGCGGCCTCGGCTTTGAAAACAAGCGTGCAGAATGGTGTTATCCGGCTTCATCTTGAGACGGGGTTGCTCAGTTCTGCAAAGATACAAACATGGAAACAAAAAGTTACTTTGGCGAATCTGGTAGTTCATGGCGGCTCTCTGTGTACGGTGTCGCTACGTGTAGTGCCTATTTATTTACTTCTTGCGCGCAACTACGGATACTATGAGCTAGATATAAAAAAGTATCCGGTTTAGTCACCTTGAACCTTGATTTTACATTCCCACGTGCTTCTTCGTCGCTCCCATTTTTGCTTTTTTTTAAATAAAAAAAAAATTATGCTCAACAGATCACCCCGGTTCCCACATGCTCAGGGGGTTGCCCTAGCAGCGCGGTTTTCACGATGTTTTTTTTACGCTCATACGCCACAAAGTCTAACCGTGGGGTATTCGTTCTCCGTATTGCCTAACTCTGCGAACTCTGTGTGTATCCGTGCAAGGTCCAATGGAAATGCTATATTCGGATATGCGACCATAATCTCCGTTGGCAAACTTCAGCGCACTTGCTGTTCGCATTCAACCAGCTGGTCAAGGGTGACCTTGCCACTTCGCGGTTTTAGTCTCGTCCCCTTTGTCCTCCGAGGCCAAGGAGGCGTGAGAGATGCAACTAATGCTAGGCTAACAGTGCTTACTCGCTCGTTAGCACCGGGAATGTTCATCAGCGGTACACTAGAAGGAAAGGAGAGAGAATATGCCGAGTCATATGGTCTCAAGGGTCCAACAAGGTGTGAGAACGGACTGACCCAAAAACCTCGTTTACCGGTGGCTAACTAAGATCGGCCCAAGGTGAGCGAATAAGCTTGTCTGTCCTTAAAACCAATAGTTGCGCCACAACGGTACTGTTACAGAATAACCACACCCCAGATAACGCTCTGATCCTGACCCCAACAAACCTCGAGCGAGCGAAGAAGTGGACGACACCTCCGTGTGCAATGCTAATCGCGCTATGTCGATCGTGCCAGGTTGATCGTGTCAAAACACAGCAACTTGGCCAATACTGTGTACATATGTACAGTACATGTATTACCATGTCGGAGCGTCGGGCTCAATTCTCCGCAGAGGGATCCCGCTAGGCCGTTAAAGTGACCACTCTACAGCTGAAAATTTGATATTAGTGTGTCCGTACTCAGTAGCTCGCAGCCGAGTAATAAGGATCTTCAGATCGCTTTACGGACGATCGTGATGATCATCACCCCTTGGTGGCATTCGACTAGCACCCCATGAATCTGGGGGGTAGTTAGTGGACCAACCAAACCTCTTGAGAAACCGCACCAAGATCTAGAAGATGATGGCCCCTGCAATGCTACTCTGATGTTTGTAATCCGTATGGACATGGATACGTGCGAAGGAGACATCCTTGGAGCCAGGCGGAAAAGGTTGTCGCGTGGGTGGCTGGCTGCTATAATTGGGCGGCAGGCCAAGATAATTTCAGCTCCAGACCTTGATCCTCGATGCCGATCAATGCCTCTCACGACAGGTTAACAACTGGACTTGGCCCCTATCACAAGGGTTATCCTGCGTTTCCGGAGCTCGAAGGAAAATTTGTCTTTTGGACATTGCTGATCTACGAGATACACAAAAAAGTACACGCCGATCCACGCTGCCGACGTACCTAAACGAGGACGCAACAGGGGAAACAGGTTTACGGGGTCGCTTTACTCCCGAGGCTCTGATAAGGAGAACAACCGGGCAAAAAGCGGAAGGGGAAAAAATAAAAACCAACGCCGAGACGCGGGATCAAGGACGAGACGGACAAGTGATCTCGAGGTAGGAAGTTCTGTTACATCGGTACGAGTGAGGGTATATACGAAGGAAATTCTTTTAACCATCGCGAGCCAAAACAAAGGAAAATACCGCAATACCGCCCTAGTGGTTTCTCCGCCTTTTCCTCCACGGCCGTGTTGGTTGTGTGGCTGACGCGCGAAAAGGAGCCACTCGCCCTACTCGCCTGCTCTGGGGATGCTTGAATCGTGTGTCCTGTCATTACTGCGTTTCGTGAAATATATCCCGCTTGGTACCGACGACACGTCGCCTCGTGTATCCGACGTTCGTCCAAAAAACGCAGCATCGGAGAACAGGCGCTGGTACTAAACTCAAAGCTCGTCCTTCTCTTGCTCTACTGTCTCCTTAACAGCTTCCGTTGCCTCCGCCACCGCGCTAGCAACCTGCTCGCCCACACTCCTCGCCGCCTCCGCTGCCTCGCTGAGGGCCGATGATGCCGTAGCCTGTGCCGCGTTGACCATGCTCGTCGCCGACGCCACGCCACCGGAGTAGACGGCATCTAGGCGAGAGTAAACGCTCTCGGAGAAGGTTGGTTCCTTACCGACGACGAGCTCAGAAACTATGCTGCGGACAGATGAGTACTGCCTCGCTGCTTCATCTGATGCCATGGCCGCATACGTGCCGGCGGCACTAGTGGCCGATGCCGCGCTATCGCCGGCAGCGGAGGAAGCTGAGGTGGCGTAGTCCGCCGCTGCGCTATACAGGCTCTCGTGCCAGGGCGTTGGGATAGGGGCCCCGTAAACCTGCTCGCTAATTTTGCTGAGTGCTGCGTCCCAGCTGTCGGCGATAGCCTCGCCCGCCGATGAGGCGGACTTTCCGACAACAGATGCCATGGATGAGGCGCTGCCAGCAAAGTCGGTAGGAGTCGGCGTTGCTGTCATGGAACTGAAGGCAGCGGAGGCAGCTTCGACGAATTCGGCGTAACGGGCATGTGCAACCCCAAGCCCCGCGTAGTAGTTATGCTTTGCCCTCTCGAGCAGCTGTTCCGCATGGCCTGAGGGGGTGGACGGAGTTGGTGCCGAGGCACCGATGGCGATCTTGGCATTTTCGTACTGCTCCTCAGCCCAGGCGCGTCCCTGGTTAAGTTTCTCAGTGGCAATGGATTCAATGAGAGCCCAGTCTACTGTTGGAACCGAAGGAGTGGGGTTGGCGGTTGGTACGATATTTTTTGTTGCCGTCGCAGTGCCAAATTGCTCCTGGGCTGCTTGGAGCGCAGCATCAAGATTTGAACTAGCGGACGCCATTGCGTTGCTGTATGCTTCCGTCACCGATGCCAACAGCTGCTCATGCATTGGCTGCGGAGTCCCCTGGATCTGCGCCGACACGATGGATAGCGCTTGCGAATATTGGTTGTTCGCACGGGAGATGGCCGCGGAGTAGGCGGACTGGGCCAGTGACGAGAAGGTCGAGGGCAAGTCCTTGCGGAACGAATCCATCACGTTGGCAGCATTGTCGAAGGCGTCATCATCAAAGATGGGCTCGCGGCTAGGAACAGATTGTGCAGCCGCACCAAACAGCGCGGGCTTGACCGTGGTGGTTGTCGAAGAGACCGGTACCTCTTCGTCAATCGGGTCGTCTTGGTCCGAACCTTCGTCGGTTGGTTCGAGGATTATAGGCTGCTCAATATCCGACTCCTCAACGGGCAGTTCGACAGGTGCCGGTCCATCCTCCTCTAACTCGGTCGCATTTCCGACCACGACGGGAGGTTCAGCGAAAACGGTCGCGGATGCTACCGAAGCAAGGTCGGGCACATCTTGCTCAGTGACTTCAGTGTTTTCCGGGATGGCACTCTCCGTGCCTGAAGTGGTGCTATCGGCCGACTCAGACACCGACCCAGACACAGACTCAGCGACACCATTAGCTTCTACCGGAGGATCGTGTATAATCTCGGATGCTGATGCCCCTAGATTCTCGAGGGCTGGCGAGGAAGACTCCTTAGTAGGGTTAGAGGAATGGGTGGAGACGCTGCTGGTCGCATCTTGGCTAGCAGCGGCGGCGCCCTCAAATGTCACTTTCCCAGCTGACGATGCACTCTCCACAGATTCTGAGATTATTGAAGCGGCACTCCTAACCAACTCCTCGGCAGGTACGGCAGTCTCGGTTCCATCTGCGGGTTCAGAGAGGGAGGCAGCATCCACGACTGCTTCGGTAGCTGCGCCAGAGGCAGACTCACCCTTTCCCTCCGCTGGGTCGTCGGTCTTCTCGGCATCCTCGTCGGCAATGACATCTTCGGCTAAGGCTTCTTCAGCGGCCTTTGCGGCCCTCGCGGCCTCGGCGGCCTCAGCTGCCCCTTTCATAAGGTCACTGTCAAACTCATTCGTGCCATCGTTGGCGACAATCTTCCAGTTCGCAACCTGCTTCAGGCGCGCGAGCTCCTTCGCGGCGGACTGGGCGGCGGACATGGCCGCATCCTCGATGTCGGCTCCCTCGGCCTGCGCGGCCTCGACGTCGGGGTGAGTGACAATCAGGTTCTCCAGGTCACCTTGCCATTCGAGGAACCGGTTCTTCAACTGGTGGTACTTGGCCCAGTCCTTGTACGTGACGCCGTCCATCCATGCCCATTTCATGCCGATTTTTTGGATGGCGAGGTCGCGGATCTCGTCCAGGATCTTGAAGTGGTCTTGCGCAGCCGTCGTGATAGCGGCCTGTAACTCAGCCTCGTAATTCTCTCTCCAGGTGCGGACTTCTTGCGCCTTCTCCTTTATCGTCATGCCAGCTCGACGAACCGCAGCAGTAGTTTTCTCGTGGCCCTCCTCGGGGCTAGCATTCCCTTTGGCGACCGCGCCAACGATATTCACTATATCCCGTCTGAGGGTTACGAGCTCGGAGACCACAGTTGACTGAAGCTGCTCGACCAGCGCCTTGCCGGTTGTCCTCGCACTCTGGTTGATGAGGTTCTTCGAAATCTCCGCGACGCTCTCTTCGATCTCCGCAGCGCCCTCGTCTGCCGCCTTAGCGTATCTCTCCTGCCAATCCTTGAGATCGGAAGCGACCGTCTCGCGAGCGGTCCGGCGCACGTCATTCTCCACTTCGCCTTTTTCAAGCTCCGGGGCTTGTACTTGTTCGGCCGAATTCCTTATCCTGGCCGACTCCGTCGCGACGTGCGACTGCTCCGCAGTCTGTTCGCCGGAGGTCTCCGGGCTAGGTGTACTCGGTGGTTCCAAGACGCTCGAAGAGGTTGGCACGGAGGACGCAGGAGGGGCGGGTTTGGTGAAGGACGAGGCGGCAGTGCTCGCTAGGCTAGTTGTCGACTCGACAGTGGGTTTGTTGGTTAGTGTCTTCCCGTTGTGGCGACCCAGCCGTTGGCCGATTCTGACCAGCTGGGGTTCTACATTCTCCACGTAGATGACCCTCAGCTGCGGCCAAACGGTGCCGTCGAGGAAAATATAGGTCTTGGTCCACAACCAGGCAGCGGATGGTAGAGCCGTATCGGTAACAAAGGCAGAGGTGACGTGATAGCTCTGTTGAGCATATGGCTGCAGAAATTCGTACGACGGCAGGATTAACTCATAGTAAGTCTGCAGAGCGTTCGTCCTGGCCAAGTCGTAGTATGGGCCCACGGTGGCAGAAAAGCGGGAGACATGAGGGGCAAGGCTTCGGTCATACTGAGCTCTCGCGCTGCTCTGGTACCTCAGCAACTGTGGCTGGACGCTACTCTCCCACAGTGCCTTCCCGTGCGCCTGCGCCTGCGCGACGCGCGGGGCGCCATATTGGGTGGCATACCCCCAGCCTGGGGAGATTACCGCGCGGTCGACAGTATCATAATACGGTCGAACAAGGTCGACATAGGGCGCGGCGTAGGCATCGTAGTAGGGTTCGAAGTGCGGTGACACGGCGTGTTTGATCTGGAAGTACGGCTTACAGATCCGCGGAGAGGTCTCGTCGCACGCCTCTTGCGTAGCGGGGCATCGGAAGAAGATGGTAAGGATGGCATACCAAATCAGTAACCTAGTAAAGTCAGTGATGACGCCATGAAAAGGACGGGGCTGTGTTGAGACCAAGGTGACTCTACCTTGCAGTTAAGCTGAAGCTTCGGGCGAGGAAACCGGGCCCTTGGCCTGCTATTCTCCGCCCAGATACTCTAGTAGGTCCGCCGGGAGAAGGTTTGATAGAGCCATTAATCCCATTCAAAGCCTTGGTGCCTTGGACGGATGCATTGCTATCCTCCATCGCGAATGATGGTCCAGCGCCAGGCTGATGACGATAGCGGGTGGTTGTTCTTCCAATGCGCCGAGCAATAATATAGCAAAACTTGGAGTTTGGATGGGTGGATTAGGGTAGGCGGGTCGGAAAGGGAGGCTGGAGTGGTGTTTCTTTTTGCCCTGAAAGCCGTTTTTGCAGGTGACGCGAGAAGCCGGGAGGAGCAACAGCGATGATGACACCTCAAAAAGAAAAAAGAAGCTTGGACCACATCATGTCACAGGCTTGAATCAAGGAAAATGCAGGGGCTTGGCACGAAACAAGCTTCGGCCCCGCGCCAAATTCCTCCAAATTGTCACGAGAGAAACTTGTTTACTTTAGCCTCCTGAGTCAGGGGTCGTTGACCCCGGCTGCAATGGTTATAAAATGTGATGCATGGTACAAAAAGTCCAAGTAGAACAAGGAGAGGATGCAAAAGGAGCTACACGTAATCTCGAGACTTGCTTTCGAGCTCTGAGGGGAAGTAGCCGGGGTTTCAACAGGGGACGATGGGAAGTGGACGCCACCCGAGGCAAGATGCCCTTTTTTTTCGAACGGCAAACCAGACCCCCCCGACCAGCAACTTGGAAAGGGTAGGATTGCTTTCTGCGCACTCTAGACCCAAGTTTTGGACATCGATCAAATCTGCGAGGTGGGCTCTTTCTTGCCTGACGGCTTAGACTCCGAGCGAAATGCAGGCCGTTTGGATACGTTATACCCAACCTCGAGTAGCAGTATTTCTGCGGTGTCAGAAGTGTGGATATCACGTAGGCCTTTCGCATCGCCAGGTGATTCCTGAGGATTCCTAGCTTAGGGACGACGCTGAGCGCCGCATAAAATTCCAAAAGCTACGTGATGCTCATCACTTCCAAAGCTGATGCCTTACCATACAGTAGTCGACGGGGCGTGGCGCTTATAGGGGCGGCGCTCGACCGGCCTAGAGACCAAGCCTGGCAGACAACATTTTATGTATGGAATGTACCGCGTTGCCCGACTTTTTGAGCAAAGGTACATCGGACACCGTTCGCTCGCTACCTCTAGAAGGACAACAAAAAAATTAGATATCTTAGAAACAGTGCACCAGTTTGTTACTTCGGCTGCTTCCTCACAAGGCTTCCTTATGCCCACGGCCTCTATCAGATGATGGAATAGACTGCGGGAGGGCGCGAAGCCTCACGGAAACCGGACCTGCCCCGGCGAGCTTCCTAACCTTGTCCGGGGTTGGGTCCTAGGTCCCGGTCCCGTTGGGTCCATGCCACCGGGAGTTGTAACCCCAGGTCGGTCGGTTGAGACGGAGGGCAAGTTCTTCCTTTCCGGCATTAGACCCACTCTTCCTACCGGCAGGCAGAGAGGGTAAAGCGTTGAAAGCCGAAAAGCCACTTTGGCCCGATGCTAGGAAAGTCGAAGCTGTCCTCCTGCTCCCAAGCTGGCAAACACTGGCGGATTTTACGATTCTGACCTCTACTTTCCGATAGTACTATCTCAAGTGTCCCTGACCCTGCAGTTTTGCAATCATGGTACGTTTCTATCCCTCCAGCATAACTCACTCCTAGCTCGCCTGCGACAATCCACTCACTTCCAGTCCTCAGAACACAGCATTCAACTCTGCACTCAAACTGAGCACCTCAATCCGGAAGGATCTTGCGGCACTCTCCACCGCCACCAACGATGCTCCCAACGGGTCCTCACTGGCACCCAACAACAGCGCGGCGCTAGGATCCCTCACCGCGAGCCTGACAGCCTTCGCACGGACACTCGACGAGTATAGTACGCTGGCAAACCAGGAACTCGACCCCACAAAGCAAGAGAAGGCCCGTAGTCGCCTTGGGGGATTCCAGACGGAGCTCGCCGACTACCGGGCGCAGCTCGATACGATAAAAACCACCCGCGACACCATCGCGCATAATCAGAATCGAAACGAGCTGCTGGGCCGGCGTCCGTACACGACCAGCACGCCGGAGAACCCCTACGCGAACGCCACGACTTCCGGTTCGACAAGCTACGGTGGCTATGGGCACGCGCGGACTACGACGAGCAGCGGCGGGCTGGGCATGGGAAGCAGCAGTGTGACGGCAGAGGAGCACGTTCTGAGGGAGCAGAATTCCTTGAGCAACGCGAGTGCAACGCTAGACGAATACATCAGCCACGGGCAGGCTGTTTTGAACAACCTCGAGATTCAGAAGGGCAATCTCAAAAACGTCCAGAAGAGGGTGTATTCGGTGGCGAATACGCTCGGCCTGTCAGGCAATACAATACGGATGGTTGAGCGGAGAGCGAGGGAGGACAAGTGGATCTTTTGGGCCGGTGTTCTCTTGTTCTTTGGATTCTGCTGGTTGTGTTTGCATTTCCTCAGGTGAAAGGAGAGCAAAGCGGCGGCCGTGGCGTTTGGATTCTTGCCCCTGCCTATGGATAGGTAGCCTGCTGTTGCCCCTTGATCTGATTACATTAGCGAGGCGTTGGGAGGGGAGAAAGCGATGCCATGGACTCCATTCGTTGGATAGGTATCCCGGGAGAGAACCTTAGCATAATACCCGCCTGTCGGCATCATATTTCTCACTAATCATAAAGCTATACAATTCCTCGTCCAGGCACGCAAATATACTTGGCTGTGTTAGTGACTGGGAAACCGTGCTACATTGGTGCCAAATCTTTAAACAGAAATAATCTCATTGGAGTAGGTACTGTACCAGGTAGGTGCCCGGAAAGCAACGGCTCAGGCACGTGATATCGGACTTACCAGACCACCGCCTCCGATTTACTACGTACCAGACCTAGAGTTCGGCAAACGATGATCTCAGCCAGCTCGGACTCTGGGCCGTGAATATCGCCTCACCTTTGCCAAGTTCCGTTTCTTTCACCAAACCCACTGAACACCGGGCAGCAACCGCGCTCTTCCAAAACGCTCACATAATCACAAATATCTGAGGCAGTCCCTTTGCTGCCAACCATTACCTTAGGAACCTACAGCCACTCAACCTTGTTCTCGCGCCGATCAGCCTTTCGAAGGTCATAGGCCGGCTACGCTTGGGTTTCTTCTCTAGACCTTCGACGGTCCTGAGGTAGATCACCTCCCACAAAGTCGAATGGCGTCCCGCTAGATCCAGTGTCGGCAAGCAGTACCTTCCTGTCCCCTCACCATGGGCGACGCCGACGCCGACCCCGTCCTGGGCCCCGATCCCCCCCACTTTCCCAACACTCGACCGCGCGTCGTCGGCCCTGATGGCATGGTATCATCAGCCCGACCGCATTCCACCGTCGAACTAGCCACGTCCATAGACCCCGACACTTGCCGAATATGCAGAGGGGAGGGGACACGGGAAGAAGCCCTGTTCTACCCATGCAAATGCAGCGGGAGCATCAAGTACGTCCACCAGGACTGCTTGATGGAATGGCTCTCGCACTCACAGAAGAAACACTGCGAGCTATGCAAGACCCCCTTTCGGTTCACTAAACTCTACGCGCCCAACATGCCAACCGCTCTACCCATGCACATCTTTATAAGCCACCTAGCCAAATACCTCGTCCGCAACCTATTGGTCTGGCTTCGAATCGCCTTGGTCGCCAGCGTTTGGCTAGGATGGCTACCATACCTCATGCGCTCCGTCTGGTCTTTTCTCTTCTGGATAAGCGACGAAGGACTGGTGGGGGGGAGCACGCTCTTCCCCAGGCAGAATGGAACGATTACCAACGGAACAGCCATGGCAGCGCTCCCATCGCTCGGGACGACTTCCTGCCCTTCAAGCCCTCTTTTTGCGGCTACGACGACCGTTGCCACCATTGGAGGAGTCATCGATCAAATCCCGTTGGCGTCGGTACCGCAGCTCGTTAAGAACCTGTACCGCATGAACCTTACACTGGCCTTGGGCGATCCCGTTGCCTCCACCATCATCCGCTTCCTCTTCGGCAGCGCTGCCTTGACCGAAACCGCCCCCCTCTCTAACAGCTCGGCCTCGGCGATGATCGATAGGGTAGAGTCCCTCTCACCGGCTCACTCCTCCTGGCTGAGCGAGGTGGACTTCCTTCGAAACCTTACCCGCCACCCTGCCATCAATCGTACCATCATCGCAACGCTCGAGGGTCAAATCATTACGATCCTCGTCATCGTCTGCTTCATCCTCATCATTCTTGTGAGAGATTACGTCGTACAGCAACAACCCGAGATAAACATGCGGGCGGCTTTTGCTGCGGCGATTCCGCCGCCGCCACCCGAGCCAGAACAGCGGGTTGATGTAGAGGAAAACGAGGGCTTACCTCCTCATGATGCTGAAGGTGATGAAGCAGGTGAGGATGAATTTGAGGATGATATCGACGACATAGCACCTCTCGCACGCGACCAGGAAGCCGAGCCTCGTCCACGTCTGGGCGCTGCGCATAGGGGTGTCCGGCTGCGGGTGCCATATGGCGATGCCTTACATGATTCGGAAGATGAGCAAGAGCGGCACTCCGGACTTGCCCCGGGGCCGAGCTCCCGCGCGCCTCCACCGGGGGCAGCACAAAACAGTGCATATGACTTCGGAATGGGTGCTATGCCAGACCCCTTGCCGAATCGACTACGGACCCCAGATTCGGATCGTCCTACCTCCTCTGACACCGACGGCTCCGCGGTCCATGATTACCTGAGGCTTTACAGGGCAGCGGGAGGTGATCACGAGAAGATCCTCGACTTAGCAAGGGAGCAAGGCTTAGAAGACAAGCTAGATTATTGGATTAAGCTTACCAAGGCGATGATAGATCGTAGCCTCCTGCCCGACGGCAATGAGATAGACGAAGGGGGCCCGTCAATATCGCCTGCCGCCCCTACCGCAGGCGCCCACCACACACCCCGAGCTACGACTGTACCGGAGGCGGATCAATCGACGGTGTATAGCGATGCGTCAGGTCTTACGTGGGCCGAAAACCAGCAAGGTGATGGTGCTAGCACTCGAGATAAGGGGAAGCAAAGGGCTGAGGAGGATAACGAGTATGACTTAAGGGACGACGAGCATGATTTGGTGCTGCTAGGTGTCCCTATGAGGCCCCGGGCAAATACGGATGGCCCAAAGGCCAACGATGTGCTCAACCCGCTTGCCAATAATAACTGGTCGTTCTCGGACTTACCCCCAGCGCCTTCTTCCATCTCGACAGGGGGTTCTACATCGGCGTCCCTTGACGATACCTTACTCGGTTCCCACTCGCCTACTAACCCAAGACACTTACAAGCAGGCCCCGAATTCGGGCCTCCAAGCCCGCCGTCGAGCACATTGGCAGATGTTGGAAGTAACGAAGAAGGAAACCAGTCGTCTACTGCGTCCGGGTTCGCCAATGTCGCATCGGATACCGAAGGCGGACTCGATGCCACGCAACCCGACACGCCGGGTTTCGACTTCAATACCGCACCGCCCCAGACTGACGGCCGGGAAGCACGGCGCCAGCCACCTGGGCTCGTGAATCGGGTTGCCGACTTTATGTGGCGAGATGTGGAACGTATCGACCCGGCCGAGCTAATTGGCCAGGATGGCGACGATGATTTTGCTGATGACGAAAATATACCATTTGCCGAAGCAGTCGCGGGGATAGAAGGCGAACAGCTAGCTGAGGCAGGTGAGCGGGATCGAGAGGTCGTAGAAGCGGCCGTTGCAGCTGGGCTAGACCCTGATGCCATCGAGGATGCGGAAGACTTTGAAGGTATCATGGAGCTCCTCGGCATGCGGGGGCCGGTTGCCGGGCTTTTCCAGAACGCCATATTCTGCGCGTTCCTAGTCTCCGTCACGATTCTCGTAGGCATATTTTTGCCGTACAACATCGGCAGGGTCACGGTCTGGGCGGTCGCAAATCCGACGCGGCCGGCGAGGATTGTGTTCAGCATGTCCAAGTTCGTGCAGGACGTCGCCCTGATCATCCTCGGCGCGCTATCGACCGCAATTTCGTATTTCGTCTACATGATCTCGGACCTTGCCGGCGCCGAAATGGCGTTGCGGGCTGCAAACACGACTTTGGCCGGATCTTTGCACATGTCCTCTAACGCCGCAACGAGAATCATGGACGGCATTATGGCCGAGATCCCTATCCTCACGACTGGAGAAGTGCGAAATTTCTCGGCCATCAGCCACGAAGCGCTTCTGGTGGTGAAGGACTCCGTTACCGCGTCCTTCTCGGCCATGGTCCACTTTGTCGTCTTTGCCTTCTCCAGCGATTACTCCACCAAGGGCGCTGAAGCTCTTTCCCTCGCCGCTGAGATAGCCGAGGTCATTTGGGATGTCCTAAAGGGCATGCCCGCCATACTTTCACATCCCGAATCTTGGGTCATTAACCTGAACCTACCCGAGCCATCCGAAGTGGTTGACCTCAGTCTGGCTTACTGGGATGGGATGGACAGGTTCTGGGCGATTCTCGGCGGTTACCTGGCCTTGTCACTTATTGCCGCCCTCTATCTGCGCCGGGGTACTCCCTTTTCATCTGGACAGACTGGCCAGGAATGGGAGGCATCCATTATCGACGGCCTCAACCAGGCAAGTGGGGTCATGAAGGTCATCCTGATTATCGGCATCGAGATGCTCGCCTTCCCACTCTACTGCGGAATGCTCCTTGACCTTGCCTTGTTGCCCCTCTTTGAGGATACCACTGTCAAATCGAGGCTCCTCTTTACGCTCAACTACCCCTTGACGTCGATATTCGTCCACTGGTTCGTCGGCACCGGATACATGTTCCATTTCGCCCTGTTCGTCTCCATGTGCAGGAAGATTATGCGGAAGGGGGTGCTCTACTTCATCCGGGATCCCGATGACCCCGAGTTCCACCCCGTGCGCGATGTCCTAGAACGTAACGTCACCACGCAGCTCCGAAAGATCCTCTTCTCGGCGTTCGTCTACGGAGCCCTGGTGGTTGTCTGTCTTGGCGGCGTGGTGTGGGGTCTATACTACTCCCTCTCGAACGTGCTTCCCATTCACTACTCATCCAACGAGCCGGTACTGGAGTTCCCCATCGACCTTCTCTTTTACAACTTCCTTATGCCCATGGCCGTCAAGTTCTTCAAGCCGAGCGACGGCCTCCACGCCATGTACACTTGGTGGTTCCGCAAATGCGCGCGTGGTTTGCGCCTCACCTGGTTCCTGTTCGGGGAGCGGCAAGTCGACGAAGAAGGCACTTTGGCCCTTAGGTCGAACTCCCGACATTTTGATCTTCCGTGGTGGAGGAGGTTCTTCCTCGAGCTAGATGACAAGGGACGGGTTATCCCAAAGACGTGGAAGGATACGTTTGAGGGAGGTAAGGCGAAGCCAATGTCCACAGCAGCCATTCCAGCAGATACGATGGCTACGATGACTGCGGTGAAGGCCAACCTCGTCAGCTCCATGCAGCTCGTCCCCGACGGGCGGTTTGTCCGTGCGCCTGCGTCCGACCAGGTGAAAATACCGAAGGGCAGGCGGGTGTTCCTCGAGGTAACAGAGAGCGATGTTCGCAAGGACGGGAGCCCCGACAAGCCCGAAACGGACTTATACTCGACTAATCAGTACGAGTTTGTTTACGTCCCGCCATACTTCCGCTTCCGCATCTTCCTATTCATCATGTTCATATGGATCTTCGCGGCCGTGACTGGCGTCGGCATCACCATCGCACCGCTGGTCTTTGGCCGGCTCGTGTTCAAGACGCTTATTCCGGGCCACATCCGGACCAACGACATCTATGCCTTCAGTATCGGGATCTACATTCTCGGCTCGGCGGCGTATGCTATCTTCCACGCTCGTGCAATGTACGGGAAGGCCGAATCCTGGGTATTCACAACGTTTAACTCGGCATCAAATCGTGAAGCCGTCCGCCGAGTTTCCAACGTCGCCGTACGATTCATGAAGCTGATATACGCCTACTTCTTCCTGCTCGTGGTCTTTCCTATTCTCGTCACTTCCCTGATGGAGTTGTACTTGCTCATCCCGCTGAACACGTACATGTACAGCGGCGTCCTCTCTGTGCAGTCGCAGGTGCCGTCCGGCGGCTCGGCGGCGCGATCAGTCATTGAGCTCAGCCCCCGGCATACGATTCGCGTCATCCAATCCTGGACGATTGGCGTACTCTACCTCAAACTCGGTGCCCGCGCCATCAACAGCTGGTACCGTGACACGAGGCTATCGGTAGCGGTGCGGGCCGTACTCCGCCGCGGCTGGTTGGACCCGGACGTCCAGATTCTTACACGAGCGTTCGTCGTGCCGGGCTTGGCTCTGTGGGCCGTCGCCGTGGCAGCCCCCTTCTTTGCTGCTCGACTACTCGTAGCCTACGGGACGCCCGCGGAAGCAATATTGGCAACGGCTGGAGTGCGAACGTCGACGTGGGCGGTAGCGGAGGGGGAGCATTCCCATCCCCCGGAGCTCGCAGACGCAGCGCTCGTGCTGGTATATCGGCTGAGTTTCCCAGCGGCAGCAGCGAGCGTCGCTGCGGCGGCATCGCTGTGGAGCATGGTGGGCGTGTTCCGCGGCTGGAAAGTGCGCATACGCGACGAGGCGTACCTCATTGGCGAGAGGCTGCACAACTTCGGTGCCACTAACGGGCCCGCTGGCGCGAGGGGCGCTTGGAGGGCTGGAGGATCGAGGCTGTGAAGCACCGGGGGGCATGCGCGGGGCATGGGAGGCTGTTTGATTAGCCGCGGATGAGCACATACCGAAGTGTGGTTTCGTTCCTTTTTATTTAGTAATCTGTTCTTTTTTTTTGTATACAGGTGCTCTACCTTCGACAAGGATAGAGACAGAGATGAAGCATGCTGGCGTTTCTCTTGGCGGAAAACGGCGTGGCATAACGAGGGTCCGGGCCATAAGAGTCCCTTGATGTGTGTATTTTACGTCCAGACATACAAGGAATATATACCTTCCTGTACGATTATCGACAATTAAGTTTGTCGTGTGGTAGCACAAGATACCGGTCCATCTATTCTATAATTACTACTTCTGCTCTATCTTAACGGCCACCATTATGCTAAACGACGAAGTAATCGACGAACATTTGCAGGGCAGTTATAGTGCGGCTCCGTTCCAGCCCGGATTGCAAATCCCCCTTTCCTCCCCGCGACCCAGCCCGCTTACGCCAACCGCCACCCAGATTTAATCGACCCCATGTAGCATAGTACTAGCGACCGGGGGCTATAGCCGCCGAGTATCTCTAGGTGGAACGGTGGCGTTCTCTTCCGATGCAGCTTATATCCCGAGCGGAGTTGGTGGCGCACGGGATGTGTCCGATCATCCGATGCCACGGTCGGGGTTGGTGACACTAGCCCAGGACTGGTCACTCCGAGCGCGTGGCTCGGCGCCACATCCGAGCTTACTCAACTCCCAACGCCGTTTCGTCCCATTCCCTCGAGGTCTGTTGTATTTCCAGTCCCATAGGTCGCGCAGCTTATGTCAATAGGGGAGGCATAGAGGAGTAGAACACGAGTCAAAGAAGTTGTAGGGAATATACGAAAAGGGTACCCAGAACAGCCAGGCTGAGCTGGCCGAAGGCGCTCCTCCCAGCTTCGAGCATGGTAGGTGACGACCGGTTCGGTGTACCACTAGTTAATTGTAGTTAGCACAAAGGTAAGCTATACCGCCTCCTTATGTGATTGCTCATTTTGTATTTATGTAGGCAGGCAGGTAGGCAGGTAGGTAGGTACGCAATAAAACTAGGTAGGTATTTCGACAACGACAAAGACCTTGCAGTCCACTTACGCAGAAGCAGGACGAACACTCTGCGGATTTCGGAACAAGTCCGCAGCATCCCAATCCCGCTTGACGAGCTCCAGGGTCGCCAGGTTATCGCCCCAGTACTCCTGCTGTCCGTCGGATAGAGCCGGGTCAACGTAACCTGCGTATGTGGTGCGTGGCACGCCAGTTGGGAGGGTCGCGAGGATTTTATCGTGTAGGTTGGTGAGGAAGTCCTTGGTGGTCTGGCTCAGTGGTAAGCCAATAGCGTAAGACTGGTAGAACATGAACTTGTCGCGGTGCGGGTACGAGGTAGAGTTGGCTGGCACGTCGGCGATAGCGCCACCCGTAGCGTCGAAGATGACGAACCAGAGTAGCGTACCCTTATCGGTGCTGTCGATCCACTTGAATATGTCCTGGATCTTCTGGTCGGGAATCGCGTCCTCTGGGCGGAATGCGAGGCTCTTGGAATAGAAGGGCGTCGACACGTCGGTTAGGTAGAGGGCCTCGTTCTCAGCCTCGGCGATGAGGGAGGCAAGCCAATCCTTAACGGTGAAGCCTAGTTTGCCTCCCTTTGGTAGCTTTCCGGGAATTCCACTTGCGTCGAACTCGGCACGGGTGCCATAGAAAGTCCCGGTAATGATGCAGCCGAGCGGTTCCATTATGAACTCCGTTCCGAAGCGTCGATCCAGGTCTGGGTCCACGACGAGATCCTGCCAGGCCTTGAAAGTGGGCGCCATGTCGGCCTGGCTGCCAACACCGAGGGTGTAGGTGAATTGCACGACACTACCAGGTTCCGGGTGAGTCCTCACGACAAACTCGGTAATCACGCCGAACCCGGCACCGGCTCCCTTCAGCGCCTATTGCGCCGTGTTAGTAGATACGGCCTAGCCACCGGGGACAAGAGAGCAAGGGGAATTTAGTCCTACCCAAAACAGGTCCGAGTTTTTCGTGCTGTTCGCACGCTGAATGCTGCCATCGGCAGTCACGACTTCGACCTCGATAACATGGTCGAGGCACGAGCCCCACATTCGTGACATAGGGCCAAGGCCGCCCTAGGGATCATGTTAGCGCGATCTCGGTCCCTGGACGGGGAACAAAACCCAAGGACTTACGATGGTAGCATGCCCACCGATGCCAACGCCAGGGCACACGCCGTGGGCGATGGCGCGGCCGCCGGCGTCGTGCAGCTTCGTAGTAACTTCGCCCAAGCGCGTACCGGAGCCTATGGTTGCGTGCCACGTCTTCTCGTCCATGCTGAACCCGTTGAAATTGACCATGTCAATAGCGATCTCGCCGTCCGTGCCGCCGAGGCCTGTTACCACATGTCAGCAAAACTCCGCAGGGGCTGATGCGGGGAATCCCAGCATCAGATACCACAGGCACATCACACCATAGTTCCTGTGACCAAGGTCAGTCAGATATTGCGCTGTAGTTCGTGTGCTTGGGGGCCGTCTTTTTACTCACCCGTATGAGTGGCCTCCAGACTTTGCCTGCACCTTGACGTTGTTCGACGCGGCACACTTGATAATGCCAGATACATCCTCGGCGGTCTTGGGCCGGATAACAGCCACGGGAGTAACTGGAATGTCGAGATTGTAAGGCTTAACCCACGAAAGCTGGTAAAGCGGATCGCTGGGATAGCCAACGCATCCTGACCTGCCGTCGCAGACGCTATTCAGGCATGTCTGGAGGGAGCTGCCGGAGTTGCCCATCGTTGGGTCGGGACTTGTCGGCAATGTGCGCGCGCCTACACACGGAAGATCTTGGTGATCCGGCGAAGAAACGAGAGTCGGGCCAGGCACGGCAGGGTAGGACAACTAACCAAAATTCGCAGAGTTGGACCCACGAACGATGGAGAAGTTGGAAAGGGGACGGCGCAGGGAGATGAGGATGTAGGTGGACATGACGCAGGTAAAATAAACTGACGACGGGTGATCCTGTCAGTGGGCTTAGAACCCAAAGGGAACCTGATCCCGATCAGGGCAGGGATGGTCATCCAGTCATTGGCAATTTAACGCCAACAGGAAGTCGCAACAGGCAAGTGCTGGATTGGAGCGAGCTCCAATTAAAGGGCCGGGTGGCCGTTTGGGGGGACATTGCCGGGCAGCCACCTTCCCTGGTAGGGCGTGTGGAGTGGTGGCTGGTCAGTGAAACAACACGACCTTCGGGGTAATAGTCAGAGTGGCAAAGCCATGGCGACTCCCCCCTTTAGTTCCCCATCGCAGAGTTGGCAGCGAGACAGCCAGCCAGAGTGTCAGCCAGCGGCACCCAGGACATTGGCACAAGTGAGGAGGCAGCGAATCAGAGACCGTGACGCGAGTACTGCTCGTGCCACCATGCACAGCGCCACCTTTCTTGTCCCCTGAGATAATTACGGGATACAACCGGGGGTCATGCATGTTTGTCAGCCGACGGTGCCATTTCTGGGGGGCTAGAGCCAATTGCACAGAAGTACCAAACTTCGGAGGATGTCAGGGCTTGCAAGCACCCATGCTTCGCTCCTCTCGGTCACCAGTCACCAGTTATCGCCCAGCTCTCGCCATCACGTGTGAGCAGCGATGGAAAAGGGGACCATAAAATGCAATGGCAGAGATCAGGGGGACATCGGCGTAGAGAATAGTCTGCACCGATTACCTCAAGTTCAATGTGGAGGATGGCGATAAGAAGGCCAGAAATGAAAGTGCATAATAATGTGTTGTGGTTTGTGGGCTTATGACTACAGCACTGTAATCTGGCAATGGGACGGACGGGCGGAGATTGGTCGGTGTTTCCGCCCCTTCTCCATCGTGACCTCGTGAGAGGGAGTCTCGCGCTTCTGGTGACCTTTCCAATATCTCACCTCGGGCATTCCGAATGATCCTTTCGCCCTGAGACACCGCTAGCTCATCACCGTTGCCCCACGTTGCCCCATGTCTCGCCCGCCGTGGTAGTCTAAATAAACCTCCATCATGTCTCAGCATTGCCCGCAGGCCCCAATTACCTTCCATTTCAACCAACGCGGGTGTGGGGGGGCTGCGTCGCGACGCGCCGCACGTCCTTCGATAGTGGATGTCTCTTTGGGGGCCGGCACCATTGGGATCCTTCAAGAGCCAGTACTGGTGGAGATATTAATCACGTCCAGGCGACTTTTTAACACCCCCTTGACCCGGTGCAATGCAAACAGGGTAGGCAGGTAATAATTAAGGTAAGAGGAAGCCTCTAAGAATCGAATATGTTATTTACAGGAATTACCGCCACTCCTTCACGCCTCCAGAACATCAAAAGGCACCCCAAGCGCCTCGCACTGGCTACTCTCGGGGAACGGCACCTGCGCACCGTTCCACTGGAGCAGCCTCAGCGACGGCTTCTCCGCGTCCACCTGCTCCCACTTCCCCGTCGCCCTCACCCGGTCCAGAGAATGGCTATGTCTCCTAACCGCAAGATATTCCTCATCTGGGTTCGGGTCTCCCGCCCTCGCAAACGCACTCCAGTAATCCACGACGAGCTGCGTGAACGGTACGTCCAGGCCGTCGCGATCCGCCTGGCCCGCGCGCCGCACGTTGCCGAACATGAGGAGCTGCTCGCCAGCGTGGCACTTGTAATACTCCGCGTCCGGGTCGCCGTTGGGCCTTTCGTCGGTGGGGGGCGCGTCGCACCATGTGCGCGTGTATCCGGAGGGGCTGTAGGTGCGGTTGAACTCGAACAAGTACGTCGAGCCAAAGGCCCCGTTGTGCGCGCCCGAGTACGCCTTGGCGAGGTCGAAGCAGAGGAATTCGCCGTCCGTCGCGATGCGCATTGACGCGTTGAAGATCTGCTCCGCCGTCGCGTTGCCGCCCGCCGCCAGGAAGGACTCTTGCTGGAGATCCGTGATGAAGCTCTCAGGCAACCCGAGCCCCGAGCCGACCTTACCGTTGAAGTAGTCGGCAAACGTCTCGCCGTCCTCTGGGTAGTCGTTGACGAGCACGCCTGCCTCGTCACGGTTGAAACCCGTCATGACATCCACCTCGCTCGCGTATCCCGGCTTGGTGAGGTCGAGTTCGCTGTCCACGAGGTAAACGCCGTCCGCAGTTATGGTGCTTCGCCCAAGTTAGCATGACCGATTGTGCCTCGACGCGTTTGGGGAAGAACTTACTTGGCGTTGGTTGTGAGGTTGACGAGATCGAATCCACTGAGCTTGCTCAGGCAGGCGATCGGATCCGTCGCGTTGCTGCATCCCGCCTGGCTCAGCACCCGTGTGGTAACAGCATCATACACGTCCGCGGGCTGGAAGTATTGCGTCCATGTAAATTGTCCATTGATCGGATAACCCTCCGGGTCGGATTGCATAATCGCCCGATGGAACAGACCCTTCGCCTTCGGCGATGCCAGCAGCAAGTGCGTCGACTGTGCACCAGCAGATTCACCAAAGATCGTCACCTTGCTAGCGTCGCCGCCGAAGTTGTGTATGTGCTTTTTTACCCACTCGAGCGCCGTCACCATATCCGACACGCCATAGTTGCCGTTGTGGACGCCGTCGGCAAAGGCGAGGAAGCCGATGCTCCCGACGCGGTAGTTCACCGAGATGACGACCACGTCTCCGCTCGAGGCCAGATTTGTGCCGTCGGTGTTGGTATTCTTGCCGGAGCCGCTCTGCAATCCGCCTCCGTAGAAGTAGACCATGACTGGCTTCAATTCGCTCTTCCTAGCACCATCTTTCGGCGCGAGGAACGGCGTCCATATGTTCATGAATAGGCAATCCTCACTGCTCCCGGAGGTAACCTCCCCGATCGGCTGGGAGCAGTCTGCGCCCGCGTTGAGGGCCGAGACATCGGCCGACTCAGCAAAGGACTTCACCTTGGAGTATGTGAAGCGCTCCGGTGTGTCGGCGAACCGGACGCCTCTGAACTTCCACGTGTGGTAATCCCGATACCCTGTGAGGCGTACCTTGTCGACCGTCTGTCTGACCTGCCAAGATGTCGAGTTATCGGACAAGGACGAGTTCGACAGCGGCGCGCTCTGGGTGCAGAGCGCCGGGATCTGGCTCTTGCACTCAAGGTCCGAAACCTCGCCCTTGGGGTTTATAGCTCTGCAGGCCTCGTCACCGGCGTCGCCCTTGGCAATCCAGTAGAGGTCCTCCTCGGTAGCCAGGCCTTGGAAGACTTGGTACGCGAGCGACGCGTTCAGCGAACTGTCGAAGTCCTGGACATCGGGGTTCCAGAGCGTCTCGCTCAGGAGCTTGCAGGTAGATTCGGCCGCATCATATGCGCTTGGCTGGCTAGCTAGGATAGCTGCTGACCCGTCGTTCTCCGCGGCTTCGGTGACGTTAGCGGCCTTTTGAGTCCTGGGCGGGGAATGTTGCACTTACCATCGAGAAGGTTGTGAGAGAGGATTGTGAGCCCGCCTCCGATATAAGGTTTCCCACAGTCGGCAGCCACAAAGGACAGGACAGTAGACAACGCTGAGAGCGATAGTAGCTGTTTGACAGACATCTTGAAGTCCGGTAGGTTAGTCGGTTGCTCAACCAACCGAGAGAAGCCGGGCGACTCCGTGGTCTTCCATCGCGTATTATATACCGAAGACGCGCTGTCCAAAAACAGTCAGGATCTTTGCTTCCATTTCCCCAACACAGCTTCCGTGCCATGACTGCCCCTCAATTCCCTATTAGCCGCTTCCGTTGTATTTCCCGGCCCATCCTTCGAATCCGGCTGGATACACAGTCCAGCGAAGGCTGGGGAGTTGCACAGGGCACCAATCTAAATCTGGTACCGAACCTGCACGTTCCTGCAGGGGAGTCGATCAACCCCTGTTAAGCCCCCCGCCGCCGATTGCTCCGTCGGCCTTTCTAAGAAATAACGCGTTCCGTGAGCGGGCTGTGCCGCGGCGTCTAGGGCTACCTTCCGAATAAGCTAACGGTTGCGGGGGAGTGTCCATTCACCGGAGCTCTGCTATTGCGACGCGCCATTGTGTAAAGTCCGAATATTATGGACGACGGGTATGCGGTCTGGATTTGGGAAAGGACGGGTGTGAAAATGCCGCTGGCGTGGAGAGAAAAGGAGCGGAACACTGCGTCCATTTCTCATCCCAAAACCGCTCTCGGCAACAACCCGCCCGTTGCCGAACCTTGGGATGGCCGCCGCGCCATCGCCTCAGGGCATCCAACCACGTCACTTTTTTTCCGGCGCCCTTCTTGAATGACGTCTGCACTACGACAGCCAAGTACCTCCTCTATAGAATGCCCTTTAAATATAGATTCTATTCCGCCGATAAAGTTGATCTTGTGTAGGAGAAACTAGATGAGGCCGACGACGTGGGAGGGCACGCCTGATGCGTGCCGAGCTCACGGCAAATTCATTCTAAAATTCAACAAGCACAAACCAGAACAGGTCCGTCCACCAGCCAACGGTGGGTACAATGTTGTGTGCCGCCTGGAGTGCAAGTATGGTACGTCGTGATAATGAGAGTGCCCATCAACGTCAAGCTGTCTATCAACATTAGTGTTGCTAACCCCACCAGGCAACGTCCTCGTTCCCGGTGAGCAAGTCCGGCATGTGCTGGTACCATGCGATATGTTGCAGCGAGTACTACCATCCCGGTACCTCAAAGTCTATCATTATGCAACTGCGGCTGAGGACCCTACCAGCCTACCAGTCTAGACCCGTATCCCTCCTTGGGGGGTTGTCATACAGCAAAGCCATCATTGTCTCAACTCATGCGAGTTAGGTGTAGGTACCTAGCTTAGGTCGCCTTTAAAAATTATCTGTGCCTCCATCCTTCCGCTCATACCTAGCATTTCTACTTTGAAAGGTTTGGCTTATAAGCACCACATACTTGTCAACCCTATCGCTAGTGGTACCCGCTGACCCCGGGTTGGGTCTAGGTACTGCTGGTGTTGAGTTGTCATGCAAATGAATGTGGTCGTCTCTCACAGTCGGCCCGTGAATCCCGGAGACTTTGTGTGAGCAGCTCCATTACTAGGTGCAAATTCACACAATCACATTGTTTACACGCGCGACCCTCCAGTGACGAGCCTGCAAGTATTAGAATCGATACCTAGTCCCTTCTTCGAGCCTCTAGACCCCGCCAATTTCGACCCCGGTCCCCTAAACGTCAGGGTTTGGAAAATGAACTCGGTCGGCGCATTTCGTGCTAATAGATCCGAGGATCTATCTGCCTGGCGCAGGGCTGAAGTATGGGGTTGTGGGGTGGCAGATGCCCCGAAATAGCCGCCCGGCTAACCCAAAACGTACCCATCTCGCGAGGGACCCGCCAATGCTCAAAGCAAGGCTTCGTCTTGTTCCTCAGGGACAAGCTTAAAGGGGAACCCCGCCGCGAAGCCGTGCAACCAAAGCTGATGGTCTAACCGAACCCTGCAGGACGACTTCGACCCATTTCAGATTCATAAGCCCTAAGGTAACAACGCTAATGCCTGGATCAGAAAGCTAGGCGGATTTGAAGCTTTGAGGGGCGGCTCCATTCTCTCATCCGCTGCCGTTGCCGCCTCCTCTCCGTTGCATTCTGAACGCCCCCGAGCCCCTGGGCATGAGCCCAACGCTTTCCGGCAATATCATACTCGATATCTGACCGTTTTACATGGCGTCAGATTCCGAATACCGTCACCTAGAGCTGTTGCCAAGATGCGGCGCTTGCGCATATACGATTCTCCGCCACGAAAGGGTCGTCGCGTGAGTTACGGTTGATGCCAGTCCCAGTGACACCTCGATGCTTACGTGGCTGTTGGCAGTATACGGGAACGAAGACTCAATCGTCTACCGCGGCCGCACTCGACCTTTTCCCTTCCCGCAGCCCGGCTATGCCATCACGGATGTCGATGGCTTCCTACTCTCCCGAAAGGCGTCGTGCAACACATGCGCTCTCTATCCAGAGTTCATAGCCGTCCATCATGACTGCTTTACAATATATATTCAAGAATAGGTCCGTCGGAAGATGAAGCGCTTAGCCGCCTCTGGACAATTGGCTCGTCCCGAAGTCCCTGGCCCAAGTCACCGCTCCTCCTCGCCCCTCGGCATCCCATCGACTCGAAGGCTTTGCTCCGTGTGGCGCGTGTTTCCGGGCTCGAACGTCTGCATCGTCTACCGCCTGAACTTCTAGAGAACATTCGGCACCTATACTCGCGTGCACTATTCTGGCCCGCCGTAGCGGTGGTCAGCCTGGAAAGCCGGCCATCATTAACCCTCCGGTCCTCGCTTTCGTTGCGTGAGGTGAGATCCTGGGAGCATGGTCAACCACTACACGCACGTCGGAGATTTCCGCTCCCGTGATCCGCTTAACCATCGACTCGAACGGTATCCGAACTATCGAGCGTCTTGCTCGCTGACCAGAATATTGTGATGAGAACTACGGTCAATTAGCGTACATTATACTGGAAGAGGAGCTACTTTCGCACGTCCAGATACATGTTGAGGTTTGCTACCTGCCTACCTCCCTACCTCCATCTTATAGTACCCGGTTCTAATTGTAGCAGAGTGGGCTCGCCGGACTCACCGTCCCATCTCGCATGTCGAGGCTCCAGATCTGGGATACCCCCACGCCTCCGAAAGCATACGACTGTGCCTTTTTCTACATGTCCGACAATACATTCTGGGAGCGATTTCGGAGAGCCAACCTAGCCAGAACCCGGGGCATCACATTCTTATACTTCTCTGGTCATCTCTATGGCCTACATGTACACGATCCCACTGACCCTTGCGCGCTGACCACGTATCAGCGCCTCTCAAATAGACGTCAGAAAGCCACTGTCTGGATCTATCTACCGGTACCAAGGGCCGACAGCATCATCGCATTTGGTGCTGGGAAGTCCGACGACGGGAGTTACATACTGGCATGCGTACATACACAGGTTACAGCCAACCCCTTCCCAACATTGGTTTAGGTCCGGACTCGGCTAACGGGTGATATTATCCTCGGTGCTCCGCGCCGGCACGCCAACAACGATCGCCTGCTCAGCGTGGGGGCACCTATGACTTTAATATATGGCGAGCCCCCAGATGGCGAATGTGTTCCCTTTATTGGGACTAACCGCCTGTCAGCCCGGCGATGTCGGCCCTTTGTAGTCCTGCAGCCCGATTCCAAGCCTCACGGTGGAGACATGTACTTTTCTCGTCTGTCTCCCTCGATGAGGTCGCCTCTGCCTATATCTTTCGCGACGCAAGTACAAAACTCTGTTGGGAATCTTGTTTGAGTATAACAACGGAAGTTCGCACAGTATCAGACAATGTCGTCTGCATATCGATTCGATCGAGCACTATATTAAGCCGTTGAAGCTGTGCCTCCGGGCTGCCGTTTACTCAACAAAAGACTGGAGACGACAGGTGCGTGGAACCCACGTGACGTTTGAGAGTCATACTCGCTGTAAACATGCCAGCAATGATGCAACGGATGAGAATGCTATCTCTTACATGGCGTGTTAAGGTTTTGGTTCTCGCCATTGTCTTGTTCCGTATCTGTGGTAGATGCCTAGAACTAGAATTTGTGTAGCTAGGGGGGGAAGAGCTTAAGCAAATAGAGTATATCTGCTTGGCCAGGATAGTAGCCATCCCCTTATTTCTGCCTCCCTCTCGAGTGGCGAGTCTCATCGCCCTCTGGAGTCAATAAAAAGAGTGTACTAGCCTATACCAGAACGCCCGTGATACACAAATCTGGTGTAACTAGTGTCACATATAATCGTATTCTGCTATGCCCAGTTATCACCGAGATTTATAGTTAATCCGTCAAGGAGCCGGCAGTAGTCAGATGTTCTTGGATGAGGAGGCTGGGGCAGAATCCCCGACTACCAACCTATTTTGTGTTTCGCCTGGTTTGGTTCCTCAGGCCAAAACCTTTGCTGCAACCAACCAGGCCTCTTGGAGGGACTTGTTTGTCCCTCGTCTAGCAGGGCTCCTGGCACCTGGGCCGACGAGTTTCATAGCTAAATAATCTTAACCTCTAGCCATCTCTCATGGATCTAATCCTACTCAGCGGCCCTACCCGACCCTGAAGGTAGTGTCTGTGTTGCCTGGTGCCAGCACTCGAGGGGTAGTGTTGTAGACGAGCTGACATGGGACTGAGTTACTTCTCCAATAAGCGGGAAAGGTGCGACAGCCACCCTAGACACCAGGAAGTTATTCAGCCAATGACATCTTGGTCAGGTTCTTGAATTCGCAGTCGTTCTGCGAAATCCCAAAATTTTCAAGGTGGTCGCAGTGCAGTGACGTTTTGCTAACTCCAGCCTAACCTGTGAACGAATAGAAATTTGTTCATCTGGTCTTGAATTCGCAGTTGCTCTGCAAATTCATAAAATTTGTTGAGTTGTGCACATATTGTTGATTGCTGGCAGGAGGGCTCCTTCAGCCCCAGAGACGGAGGCTTAAGCTCACACTACGAAGTCTTAAGTTATAAGAGACATATATTCCCTCCACCGCGTCATCCTTGGTGCACCGCACTCCTCATTTGTCTTCTCACAGGTCCAACCTTCAATCTTACTGCCTACAATTCGCGTGCAGTTTATCTCTCTTATACCTCTTTTTTAGCATTTTCCTTTGACGCCATGGCCGTTCGTGGGACTCCTATGGGGCCGGCGGGCTCGGCCAGCGGCGCTACAGTTGGCAAGCCCTCTCTCAGGGTGAGTCTTGGTTTCAACATGCAGTAAAAGCTCTTATCATCAAGTGCCTATATAGGCTAAGTCGCTCCACGTATCCTAGGTCCTCGATGACGTCCGGACCGCGTTCGAGGACGACCTAGTAAACGGCCCGCTTCTTCGAGGACTTCTTGGCGGGGGCCATAATGGCTCTGATCCTCGTGTGTTCTCGACCCGGACGTGGATCTGGAAGACGCAGATGAAGCTATTCTTCGTAGGTCTTCTAGTTTGCTTTTGAGCCTCGACCAGCCGCATTCTCCCTTCGGTTTCCCCACCGCCCCGCCTATCGACGCCATGACACAGTCCTAATTGTCCACGGGCATGTCATTCTCGTCAATAACCGAAGATACATCAACGGCAGCACGGCTGGGAGTGGCTGGCAGTCATCTTGTACAGCCGAGACTTTCGCTACTGCTTGCCCTGAGATATCAATTCTCATGGAGTGATGGCCGTCTAACCTTCGCCGGAGGCCTTTCACCGCGAAGGAAGAGGCCCGACTGCAGAGTGATGCTAGTGTTGCTGGTTCGGCACTCAACACAACTATCAAAACCAGTGTCGGTTCACAAACGAGAGATTGGGAACTGTGGATCCCGAGACCTAAGCCAGTATTCAATATCCCACGTGAGATACAGGAGGAGCTTGTTGACGCGCTGGACGAATACTACTGGAGGACATGCCGGCCCCAAAGATCGACAAAAGGAGTCCAAAATGCGAAGACGAGACACCAATGTTTACAAGCGGCAGGCACCTCCCCATACGCCAGGACTGCAACAACCCGCCATTTGGCCAAATCAGGACTCTCTCGGAGTCTCAGGTTCACAGATGGCTCCGGAGACAGCGGAGAGGAAGATGATCACACCAAAGGACATCTCACGCCTCAGGGAAGAGTCAAAATGACTACTCGCCACCTTGCTTGTCCGTTTTTGATGTGGCGGCCTTTCCAGTTCCGGAACGATTGCCTGGCCCTGCTACAGACGATATCACACGTAAAGGACCACTTGGTTAACAAGCACTCACCATTCTACTACACATCTTGCTTCGTATCGTTTGCCGAAGAGAGTATGCTGGATCAGCACGCGAGGTTCCCGTGCCCCCGACGGGTGTTTGAGGTGACCGACTTTATGACGAGGGAGAAATTCGATGCTATCAGAAAGCGAGCTGATAGGAAGACGACCTTCGAAGAGCAATGGAGACATATCTTCGGAATACTGTTCCCGGATGTATCATGGTGTCCCAGCCCGTACATGGGGAACCTTACGGCCCAAAGATTGGAGCATTTACAGAGGGTATTCTCAAATGAAGGCATGGATCTTCTACGTCGGCTTTCGGCAACCATGGGTCTTGGTTACACAGGTCAGCACGACGAGCTACTCGCTCTTTTCCAACCCGTATATGAATCGTGGGTTGTGCGAGTCATAGGACGGCTTGCACATTTAGAAGGCGAAGATCCTGCCTTCGAGAATCATGACGGCAACGTGTCGTGGAACTCTGTATCGCCGAATCCCGCGGCAGATACCGGCTCAGTTTATCCAGACATCGGCTTCCCGGAACTCTCTCCAGGATATCTAAAGATGAACGGCGCAAGCGTTACGCCGGTTCCATTGTTCGACCCCTCATATTCTGCGCAGGCAGCACCTCCATGCTGGGGCAGCAGCCTAGCGCAGTCCTATACCGACGGAAGCCTGTGTTTAACGGTCAACCCTCGAGATCTAGTCGTTCGTCCAATGCAGCCCATCAACGTTGGCCACCATGATTGGGATCTATCTGTCGACCTTCGTGGCCTCCAAGCTTCGGACCCATGCCTTTCCGGACCACCTACTGGATCTTCCCCTCTCGGACAGCTGGGAAACCTTGATGACAATACGGGCGAGGTTCCCCATCCTTCGACGCTCGGTGATCTACTTGATATGGACGGCGAAGGGTTTGATCCAAATGACATTGCGGAACCGAACCGGTTTAGTTTAGAGCCGGGCGCAACGAGCGAGGAGACTTTTGGTCTTGGCTGTGCCATAGGCACAGATTATTAAGGTTGTGTGTATGTTGTGTCCTACACCTCCTATGTCATTTCGACCATATCCTCCTTCCATTCTGGGGGCTGAAAACATTTGCTTACACGTTTTGGACAGCTTTCACAATGGTTGAAGAAATGAGTCTGACTCGATTAAATGGCTCTCGAGACTCTAGCCCTTCGCTTGCGTGATAAGATGTGTTGGCAGTCGTACGCAATGTACTACGGCAGACACTTACATCATTGTAGCAGGGAGGCAAAACTCAGCCGGTATCCCACCTGTTGCCAGGTGCCACAAGCAACCTCATCACTCACAGAACCAGACGACCAACACAGCCGACTACGTCATTGGTATGATTTCCTAGCTTTTAAATACTCGGCAACTCCTCTGCAGCTTCAAATAGAATCCAACAAAGGCTACGTCTGTTACAAGATTTATTTCTGCTCCTACACTAGATCCCATACCCACACCCCGCCTCAGTCGCTAACCCTGAGTCTCCAATCAACCCGCCTTATACGCAGCTAACCTGTTCGCTTTGGTATCTGACGATGCCGGGTGAGCAAATTGATCGGCCTAATCCTTCTCCGCTACCATCGACTATACCCGACAATGTACTGGAGCTGGCGGTTCAACTTCAGCGGAAGCCGTTGCTCGATGACGACCGGGATGGGCTGCGACAGTTTCAGCGGGCAGCCTGTTACATCGCTGCCGGTGAGCTTCTTAACCGCCTCTCCATCTTAGAACCCGTGGCTCATGCCGAGTAGCAATGATCTTTCTGCGGGACAACGTGTTGCTCGAGTCTAACCTTCGACTTGACCATGTCAAGCCCCGATTGCTTGGTGTGTTCCTCCATTCCCACCGGCTATGAGACAGCGTTTAGCTATGGTCTATTAACTGTGAGCACCGTAAGGCCATTGGGGGACCTGTCCGGGTCTCATCCTAGTTTGGTCTCACTTGAATCTCCTAATTCGGGACCATGACCTGGATATGATCTACGTGGTTGGCCCCGGCCATGGAGCGCCGGCTGCTCTAGCCTCATTGTGGTTAGAAGGCTCATTAGAGCGGTTTTATCCAGGGGAGTATGATCGCAACTCTGCTGGGCTCCGGAATCTGATCACGAGATTCTCCGTCCCTGGAGGATTTCCCAGGTCAGTACAGATCTCTCAGTTTTGCCCCTGAATGATGTCTTAAGGTTGACATCTGTTTCACTAGCCATATCAATGCCGAGACCCCTGGCTCAATTCATGAAGGTGGCGAGCTGGGCTATGCGCTTGCCGTATCATTTGGTGCGGTCATGGACAATCCCGACTTAATTGTCACCTGTGTGATCGGTGATGGTGAAGCAGAGACTGGTCCTACTGCGACGTGAGTAGCAGTCGGGACGTCGGGTCCTGTCCTCAACCTGCGTAGAACCGGCTAACGCTCTGCAGGGCATGGCATGCAATCAAGTATCTGGATCCCAAAGAATCTGGAGCGGTTATTCCCATCCTGCACCTGAACGGCTTCAAAATCAGCGAGCGCACCATTTTTGGCTGCATGGACGACAAGGAGATCCTGTGCTTGTTCACCGGATACGGCTACCAGGTGTGCATCGTTGAGGATCTGGAGCACGCGAACGAAGACCTTCACAACGCCCTGGAATGGGCATTGGCTCAGATTAGGGGGATACAGAAAGCTGCGCGCTCGGGAATCCCGTTAGTAAAGCCGCGGTGGCCCATGATAGTGCTGAAGACGCCGAAAGTGAGTTAGATCCGTCTGGGTGCTATTGCGAGAAGCTGCTAACCTTCCGGTAGGGATGGACAGGGCCGAAGAAGGTGGACGGTAACTTTATCGAGGGCTCATTTCGCTCTCACCAGGTTCCACTGCCTAGTGCCAAAACCGATGAGTCGCAGTTACAGGAACTCCAGGAGTGGCTGTCCCATTACCATGTGCAGGAGCTGATAAAGGATGGCAATCCGAGAGAATCGATTTTGAGTATTCTGCCAAGAGAGAACTCCAAGAAGCTGGGCCAACTCAGAATGGCCAACGACCCGTACGTCGGACTCAAGACCGTCGACTGGGAGGAATACGGTGTCGAGAAAGGAACAGACCACAGCTGCATGAAAGTGACTGGGAGGTATCTGGACAAGGTCTTCCAGGAAAATCCGTCGACACTCAGGCTGTTCTCCCCGGACGAGCTGGAGAGCAACAAACTGGATGCGGTCCTAGACCACACGCAGCGAAATTTCCAGTGGGACGAATACTCGCGAGCTAACGGAGGGCGGATAATCGAGGTACTCTCCGAGCATGACTGCCAGGGGTTCATGCAGGGCTACACCCTGACTGGCCGAACGGCTTTGTTTCCCTCTTACGAATCATTCCTTGGCATCATCCACACAATGATGGTACAGTACTCCAAGTTTGTCAAGATTGCGCGCGAGATCAGCTGGCGGGGGGATCTGGCCTCGATCAACTACATCGAGACCAGCACGTGGGCAAGGCAGGAGCACAACGGGTTCTCGCACCAAAACCCTTCCTTCATCGGGGCGGTCCTGAATCTCAAGAGCGAGTCTGCAAGGGTAGGTCGGCCCAAGGGTTAGGACGAGGCGGGTGAACATGTGGCTGATGATCTTGCGCGTTCTAGGTCTACCTCCCCCCTGACGCCAACTGTTTCCTCAGCACAGTTCAGCACTGCCTTGGATCAAGGAACTACACAAACTTAGTAATCGGCTCCAAACAGCCCACGGCTGTGTACCTAAGCCCCTCCGAAGCAGCCGAGCATTGCCGGCTGGGTGCTAGCATCTGGCACTTTGCGTCGTCACCGGACTCAACGGGCGGCGGCAGACCATCGACTGCCAACCCGGACGTTGTGCTCGTGGGGATTGGCGTCGAGGTAAACTTTGAGGTGGTCAAGGCAGCCGAGCTTCTGCGGACACTGTGCGCACCCTTGCGGGTACGAGTCATCAATGTGACGGACCTCATGATCTTGGCCCCTGAGTCGCGGCACCCGCACGCGCTGAGTCGGGATCTGTTCCTAGAGATGTTCACCGAAGACCGACCTGTCCTGTTCAACTACCACGGGTACGCGACGGAACTGCAGGGCCTGCTGTTTGGTAGGCTCGGCGTGGAAAGAATGAGCGTCGAGGGGTACCGCGAGGAGGGGACGACGACGACGCCTTTCGACATGATGCTAGTGAACTGTGTGAGCCGGTTCGACGTGGCGGCGAGAGCCCTCAGAGCTGGAGCGAGGAACAACGATGAGGTGAAGGGTAGATTGGATGGGTTACTAAAGGAGGTTGACAAAAGGGTGGAAGACGTGAGGAACTACATCGGGAAGTTCGGGAAAGGTGAGGTGCCCCTTGAATCGATCGCTCGATGTGAGAGACGGAGATGGCTAACGTGAGAGCAAGACCCGGACGATATGTACAAGATCCCAGAGTTCTAACCCTCCTTCGACGTGGTTGGTATGCAAGGTATGGTTGCAAGGGTTGGTACCAGTCTGTGAGGTAGTCAGCCTAGACCTGAATGAGTACGGATACCGACCTTCATGTTGACGTCATTTATTCTCCTGGAAGCCCCTGAATTTAGGTAGGTAGTGGAGACATTCCGATGTTTACATAATACCCCGCACAGAGTATGATCACGTGATGGATGGGTTACGGCAATCCACGGCATAAGGCCACTGAGACGGGACCGTGTGACCGGAATGGCAAGCGGGGACAAGCGTGTTCTTTGACGTTTGTACGGTGAACAGGCCTGCAATCTCCGTGTAGAGGTACTCATGCAGGTACAGAGATGCGAAATCGAACATTGTTGCTTTCGCTGGGGAGCAACAATTGGGAACCTTAACTGCCGACGGAGACGACCGAAAGTCGGATCGGCGAAAGAGGCACTGGAGGTCCCGTTCAAGCTCCGGGTTCGGCACTTGGTGTCGGGGGCACATCAAATCGGATACGGCCATGTACTACGGGAGGTACTATACAAACGGCGAGTTGTGGGACGGCCGTTCGGAACGCTCGAACTCCCAGCGGGAACATCACGTTGTCACCTGCGGGGTGCCGGTGTACGCCGATATAAAAGGGGATTGGCACGCAAAGCATCGTTTGTTTCCCATTCTCCTCCAGTTCCACCAAACCCAAACCCCAAAAAAGCCACAATATTTTACTCTCTCCCTTCCCCAACACTCACCCCTTGGCATCCGACTTCCCGAGGTCCCCCATCCTTGATGCCGTAAAAGGAAGGAGAAGGGGAAACAAGAAAAGGCACCAACGAGCGAGCAGGTGCAGCAAAACCCCCGGGATCTGACCTTACTCTGATCTGGTCTGGTCTGGTCTGGCCTGGTCGTCCAACCCATCACCCATCCAATTTCCTCCCCATGCAACCGGTCTAAGTGACCCCTCGCGCTCCAATTGTGTGACTAGTCGAATTGCCCCCTCATTGGAGAAGCGTATCATCTCAATTGACCCGATATGCTGCGTTTGGCCACCCCACCCAGACTCTTGCAGCGCGCCACGGCGAATGTCTGCCGGCGGGGAACGGCTTCGACACCGCTACAACGCTACCACTGCCACCACCGCCACCACCACCAGCACGCTCCTTCACGCGTGCTTGCCGGCAACGCATCAGTTGCCGCTCCGAATGCAGGAAGCAGGGGCAGCGCTAACGAGTCGGTTCACCCTCTCCGCTCTTGGCCCTCTCCACTGTTACCGGGGTACGGTTCCATTTTTCTTTTGGTTGGACCCTGCCTTTAAAATAATTAGCTTCAGGTTCCGCCTTCCACCCACCCACCTGGTCGCGGAGGGGTAACTACTAATGAGTTTGAGAGTTGGACGATGAGCTGCAGTTGTGAATAACTTCCCTCTTAGCCACGGTAATACTAATTGGTTCTTGCCAATTTAGACAACACACCCCCGGATCAAGCAGGCCCTTGTCCACGAACTCGCCCAAGATGTACACCACGTCGTTTGCCTTCTTCGAGGCCATCTGGGAGGCCGGCGTGACCCATTGTTTCGTCAACCTAGGCTCGGACCATCCCAGCATCATCGAGGCTATGGTAAAGGGCCAGCGCGAGCCAGACAAGTTCCCGCGCATCATTACCTGCCCTAACGAGGTGAGTTTGAGATCGGATCGCACCGCCGACGGAGAGAAGAGTTGCAGTCTTTGGGATATTTCGGAAGGCTTACTGGAATCCCCGCAATCTAGATGGTTGCCATGTCTATGGCCGACGGCTACGCCCGCCTCACAGGCAAGCCACAATGCGTGATCGTCCACGTTGATGTAGGGACCCAGGGCCTTGGCGCCGCCGTGCATAACGCCTCGTCGGGTCGGGCGCCGATCCTCCTCTTCGCCGGCCTCTCGCCGTTCACGCAGGAGGGCGAGATGCGCGGCTCTCGCACCGAGTATATTCACTGGATCCAGGACGTGCCCGACCAGAAGCAGATTGTCGCCCAGTACTGTAGGTACTCGGCCGAGCTCAAGACGGGCGTCAATGTGAAGCAGATGGTCAACCGGGCGCTGCAGTTCGCCACTTCCGCCCCCCAGGGCCCGGTCTACCTGTGCGGTGCCCGCGAGGTTATGGAGACCGAGATCGAGCCCTACTCACTGCGCCAGGAGGAGTGGGACCCCGTCCAGCTTGGCGCCCTGCCTACGAAAGTCGTCAAAAACATTGCCGAGGCGTTGGCAGGCGCTAAGGAGCCGCTCCTGATCACTGGCTATGCTGGCCGCAACCACGCTATTGCGCCCGCGCTGGTCGAGCTGGCCAACACGGTCAAGGGACTGCGTGTACTGGACACTGGGGGGAGCGACATGTGCTTCCCGGCCGACCACCCGGCCTGGCTTGGCCTGCGGTTTGGCTCGGAGCAGTACATCCGCTCCGCGGACGTTATCGTTGTCGTGGACTGCGATGTCCCGTGGATCCCGACACAGTGCAGGCCGAGAGATGACGCCAAGATCTTCCATATCGACGCCGACCCCCTCAAGCAGATGATGCCCCTGTTCTATGTACCAGCCCAGGCGAGATTCCGCGCCGATGCCTTGTCGAGTATCGAGCAGGTGACGGCGCATCTCAAGGCCGATGCGGCACTGACGGCGAACCTAGCGGGGGAGGCGAGGGAGAAGACCTGGGGCGCCCTTGTGGCATCCCATAAGGAGCGACTCGAGGTCATTGCTGCCAAGGCGCAGCCGCTCGAGGACGGGACTTTCGGAACCGGCCATCTCTGCCGGAGGCTGAGGGCGCTCTGTCCGGAGGACACGATTTGGTCCGTCGAGGCTGTGACCAACACGGTCTTTGTGCACGACAATTTACAGCCCTCTCAGCCCGGCCAGTGGATTAACTGCGGCGGTGGCGGCCTCGGCTGGTCAGGTGGCGGCACGCTGGGAATCAAGCTGGCGACTGATTACGAGAGCAAGCTGAAGGGTGGCAAGGGCAAGTTTGTCGTGCAGATCGTTGGCGATGGCACGTACCTCTTCTCGGTCCCCGGCAGTGTATATTGGATCGCAAGACGGTACAATATCCCTATCCTGACCATTGTATTGAACAACAAGGGTGAGTTTTACCTCGACTGCCTGCTTGAACCCTCTCGCATTCACTGACAGATGGTAGGTTGGAACGCACCCCGCAAGTCGCTCCTACTCGTCCATCCGGATGGAGAAGGGTCCAGGGCAACAAACGAGGAGATCAACATCTCCTTCGACCCCGTGCCTGACTTCGCAGGCATAGCAAAGGCTGCAGCTGGCGGAGACTTGTTTGCGGCGCGGGTTGAGAAGACGGCTGATCTCGACAGTGTCCTACAAAAGGCCATCGAGGCTGTCCAGGGTGGCCAAACGGCTGTGGTTGACTGCAAGGTCGCCATGAATTGCTAGATGAGGAGCCGGGGCGGTGTGGGAACGCGGGTGGAGGAGGCAGGGAGAGTCAAGCTCCACCGGGGATGGAATAGACTTGACGCTATACTGTACGGATCCGTCCGGCTCTGACCCGGTCGGCTAATACGTAAGGTAGCGATGCATACTTCGTACATGAAGCAGTGGAACCTTGGGCCCTTGAAAACGTGGGGGGTTGTCCCAAGAATTCCCAGTGACGGCTGTGCCTTTTCACGCTATTGATGGTACCCTCCTAGGAACCTCTGTGCGTCGCACGTTTGTTATCCATCGTGAAGAAATTATGCCTGATGCATAGTCTCCTTTAAGTCGCTGAAGATTAGACCCAGTTTAGGTACGGCCAGCCTCGGTAGACCCTCATTCCGATCACCGAGGTCGGGCAAGTCAAATGAGGTGATAAGTAATCCACCTCGCCCCCACAATCCCCTCCTGAAGCAACTTCCCCTTCACCACCATCTCGCTGCGTTCATAACCAACACGTACGGAGTACTTGCCGACAGGCTGGCGAGGTTCTAGCCGCAGCCAGCCAACGACTTCTCTCTGTAAAGCCCCCCCCCGCTTTTTTTTTGAGCTTCTAGGAGAGTAGATGGACGCTTGTAACACCTAATTGTGGTGTATTTTGACTCCAATCACGCTGTGCACACATTGGTTTGATATTCTGATTAGACCTCAACGAACCAAGACATGGATTTGAAGCACCTTAGTCAAGCTAGCCCGAGGAACATAGCACCATGAGCGCGACAGTGGCCTTTTCTTT
>Ga0164242_10000767_pt1 | contig 38572 bp, 38 predicted proteins | sample OricomgcompostMG_FD_108783 | JGI IMG/M metagenome (GOLD analysis project Ga0164242, IMG submission 108783) | Miracle-Growth compost microbial communities from Emeryville, California, USA - Original compost - Miracle growth compost (MG) ... | reverse complement strand
CTCGGTCCTCACCCAGCAGGTGATCGGTCAAAGTGTCGGCGATGCCCTCAAGACCATCACCGCGTTCACCGAGATGGTGTCCTCCCGCGGCACCATCGAGGGCGACGAGGACGTGCTGGGCGACGGGGTCGCGTTCGCCGGGGTGGCCAAATACCCCGCCCGGGTGAAATGCGCGCTGCTGGGGTGGATGGCATGCAAAGACGCGCTGGCACAGGCTTACTCACGACAAGAACCAGACCTCGAGGAGGTTACAGATGAGCGAGACCACCACACCGCATGACGAGTTGCTCGCCGATGTCGAGGAAGCGATGCATGACGTCGTCGACCCCGAACTCGGCATCAACGTCATGGATCTGGGCCTGGTGTACGGCTTGGAGGTCGAGCACGGCGAGATGGGTCCGGTGGCGTTGATCGACATGACGCTCACCTCGGCGGCCTGCCCGTTGCAGGACGTCATCGAGGACCAGTCGCGCAGTGCGCTCGTCGGCGCCGGCCTGGTCGACGAGCTGAAGATCAACTGGGTGTGGAACCCGCCGTGGGGCCCGGACAAGATCACCGACGACGGGCGCGAGCAACTGCGCGCCCTGGGCTTCACGGTCTAGAACTTCGGTATCGACTCGAATCTCGCGCCGCTCTGCAGTCATCGTCTTTGCGCAGAACGGAAATGGCGCCTTTGGCCTCGAAGATCGCGAGGTTGATGCAGTCGGCGTTGGGGTGGCCGTGCAGGCGTAACACGGCCTCCAGATCGGCTGCGGTCAACCCGCATTGGCGCAGATTGCGTCGGTCTACCTTCCCGTCGCGGATCAGCACTTTCAGCGGTGGATCGATGAACCGTCGAACCCCCGGAATGAAGCGCAATCGTGCCAACACTGCGTGGGTGACCAGGAGGCAGATCAGCGCCGTGGTTGCGCTGAGCCACGACGCGTCACTGGCGGTGGCGGCCCTGCCGACGATGGCGCCCGCGGCGACCGCGGCGATCCAGTCGAAGGGCGCGAATTCGGCGAGGGTGCGCCGCTCCGTGAAGCGAAACAGGACCGCGGCGGTGAGGAACAGCGTCGAGGATTTGATGGCGGCACCGGTGACACCGGCCGAGTCGCCGATCAGGGCATGAAATATTCGGTCCACGCGTGCCTCCGTTCCAGGTAGTGAGCCTGGCCCCAACCGTTGTGAACTGTCATCACCCTTCACCGCCAATCACCCGGGTGAATGAACGGCGGGGGTGATGACGGTTAACCCCGCCGCGCGTCACGCTCACTGTATGAGCAGACCTGCGGAGGCCCAGGATGTCGCGCCGAGATCCACCGCCGCGATCACAAACTCCCCGGTTCGGACGCACAGCCCGATCGCCACTCCCTGCGGCATCGAACATCTCGATTTCTCGCCACAGTGTCAGCTGGGTTTCCTCGACAACGGTTTTCGGTGTGCGCGCCCGGCGGCGGCGTATGTGGAGTTTCACATGGTCGGTTACTGCAAACGCGACGATTGTGACGAGGATGGCAATGCCTGCGGTTTCGTGTGCGCGGACCATCTCGATGCGTTGGAGTACACGGCCGAGTGCACCGCACGGGAGCTACACCCCGCGAGTCCCGCGCGGCGGCTGTCCCGGCGCGTCGTTCGATGCCCGTCCTGCGATAGACCGATCCGATCTGCCGCCGACATTCTGCAGGTCGTGGTGATGCTCTAGCCAGGCCCCCGGTGTCACCGGCACTGTGTCAGAGCAGATTTCGCTAACCAGCGTTCGGCGTCGAGGGAGGATGCGCAACCGCTGGCGGCCGCGGTGATGGCCTGCCGGTAGCGGCGGTCAACCAGGTCGCCGGCGGCGAATACGCCGTCGACCGAGGTGCGGCTGGTCCCGTCTCGAGTGAGGACATACCCGTGGGGATCGAGATCGACGATGCCCACGAGCAGCTCCGAGCGGGGGCCGTGCCCGATGGCCACGATCACCGCGGAAACCGGCAGATCGCGCTCGGCGCCGTCCACGTGCTGTCGCAGCCGCAGGCCGGTCACCCACCGCCGCCCTTGGACGGCGAGGACCGAGGTGTTGGTCAGGACGGTGACCTTGTCGTGTGCGCGCACCCGAGCGGTCGTGAGCGGCGATGCGCGAAAGGTATCGCGGTGATGAATGATGGTGATGCTGTGCGCGATCCCCGTCAGGAAGAGCGCCTCCTCCATGGCGGCGTCCCCTCCGCCGACGACGGCGACATCCTTGCCGCGCAACATCAACCCCGCATCCTTGGCGGTGGTACTGACGCCTCGGCCCCATAGCCTCTTCTCGCCGGGGATGCCAAGGGCCCGCGGGGCCGAACCCATGGCGAGGATGACGGCGCGGGAACGCCAGACCCTTCCGGCTGCCGCCACGGTCTTGACGTCACCGTCTAGCCGGAAATCATCGACGTCGTCGGGGCGCAGCTGGGCGCCGAACCGTTTGGCCTGGGCACACATGTCCTGTACGAGAAGTGGCCCGCTGGTGCCCTCGCGGAAGCCTGGATAGTTCTCGACGACCGTGGTGGTCATCAGCGCCCCGCCACGCGAAGTCCCTTCGATCAGCACCGTGTCGAGCTGCGCTCGCGCCGCATAGATGCCTGCGGTGTACCCCGCCGGGCCCGATCCGACGATGACTACGTCATGGATGCGGGCCGGTGCCGGCACTGCGGGAGCGGACGGGAGAAACGTGCTAAAAGGTCTAAGCGACAACGACTCCGGCGTCGCGCTCACCGCGCACCCGTATTCCCGTACCGCACGTGGGATTCAGCGCGCAACCGGTCGACCATGTGCGGGTAGTGCAGTTCGAAGGCGGGCCGCTCGGAGCGGATCCGGGGGAGTTCGGTGAAGTTGTGTCGTGGCGGCGGGCTCGAGGTGGCCCATTCCAGCGAGTTGCCGTGTCCCCATGGATCGTCGACGGTGACCGGCTCGCCGTACCGCCAGCTCTTGAACACATTCCACACGAACGGCAGCATCGAGAAGCCGAGGATGAATGCCCCGATCGTCGAGACGATGTTGAGCGGCTGGAAGCCGTCGGTGGGCAGATAGTCGGAGTACCGGCGCGGCATGCCCATGCTGCCCAGCCAGTGCTGCACCAGGAACGTCGTGTGAAAGCCGATCAGCGTCAGCCAGAAATGAAGCTTGCCGAACCGCTCGTCGAGCAGCCGTCCGGTCATCTTCGGGAACCAGAAGTACACCCCGGCATAGGTGGCGAACACGATCGTGCCGAACAACACGTAGTGGAAGTGGGCGACCACGAAATAGGTGTCGGTGACGTGGAAGTCGATCGGAGGGCTGGCCAGCAGCACCCCGGACAACCCGCCCAGCAGGAACGTGACCAGGAAGCCCATCGCGAACAGCATCGGGGTCTCGAAGGTCAGCTGGCCCCTCCACATGGTGCCGATCCAGTTGACGAACTTGATCCCGGTGGGGACCGCGATCAAGAACGTCGTGAACGAGAAGAACGGCAGCAGCACCGCACCGGTGGCGTAGAGATGATGCGCCCACACCGCGATCGACAGCGCCCCGATGCTGATGGTGGCGTACACCATCGTGGAGTAGCCGAACAGGGGCTTGCGGGAAAACACCGGCACGACCTCGGTGATGATGCCGAAGAACGGCAGCGCGATGATGTAGACCTCGGGGTGGCCGAAGAACCAGAACAGGTGCTGCCACAGCAGGACTCCGCCGTTGGACGCGTCGAAGATGTGCGCGCCGAGGTGGCGGTCGGCGGCGGCGCCGAACAGCGCGGCCGTCAGCAACGGGAAAGCGACTATCACCATGATGCTCGTGACAAGGATGTTCCAGGTGAATACCGGCAAGCGGAACATCGTCATACCCGGTGCGCGCAGGCAGACCACCGTGGTGATCATGTTCACCCCGCCCAGGATGGTGCCCAGGCCGCCGACAATCAGCCCCAGGATCCACAGGTCGCCTCCGGCGCCCGGGGAATGGACCTCGTTGGAAAGCGGCGTGTAAGCCGTCCAGCCGAAATCTGCGGCGCCGCCCGGGGTGATGAATCCCGCCAGCGCGATGAGAGCACCAAACATGAAGAGCCAGAACGACAATGCGTTGAGCCGTGGGAAGGCGACATCGGGGGCGCCGATCTGCAAGGGCAGCACGAGGTTGGCGAACCCGAACACGATCGGGGTGGCATAAAACAGCAGCATCACCGTGCCGTGCATCGTGAACAGCTGGTTGTACTGCTCGTTCGACAAGAACTGCAGCCCCGGTGCGGCCAGCTCGGTACGGATGAACAGCGCCATCAGCCCGCCGACGAAGAAGAAGGCGAAGCAGGCGACGATGTACATGATCCCGATCAGCTTGTGATCGGTCGTGGTGATCAAACGGTAGATCAGGTTGCCCTTGGGCCCGACGCGCGCGGGAAACGCCCGTTGGGCGCGCAGCTCGCCCACCGGGGGTGCGTAGGCGGACATCAGATTGGCCTCCTAATGCTGGATCTGTCTCCCGCCTGCGGTCAACTGCGTCGGCGCCGGACGACCACGATCACCCATCGCGGGTCGCGTGCGCCGACGGCGACGTGACGTCGCGAAAGCCGCTGTGGTGGGGCAGCTTCCATCCTGGCCGGACGTAGTGGCACGTATAGCCCGACGGATACCGCTCGAGGTAGTCCTGGTGCTCGGGCTCCGCCTCCCAGAACTCGCCGGCCGGAGCCACTTCGGTGACCACCGTGCCGGGCCACAGTCCCGACTCGTCGACGTCGGCGATGGTGTCGAGCGCGATCCGCTTCTGCTCGTCGTCCAGATAGAAGATCGCTGAGCGGTAGCTGGTCCCGACGTCGTTGCCCTGGCGGTTCTTGGTGGTCGGGTCGTGGATCTGGAAGAAGAACTCCAGCAGCGTCCGATAATCGGTCTGGTCGGGGTCGTAAGTGACCTCGATGGCCTCGGCGTGGCCGGGATGGTTGCGATAGGTGGGGTGCGCGTTCTGGCCACCGGTGTAGCCGACCCGGGTGGACACCACACCGGGCTGCTTGCGGATCAGATCCTGCATGCCCCAAAAGCATCCACCCGCCAGGACGGCAACCTTGTGTGTCATGACCGCTGCTCGCTCACGGGTGCGCCGCCGCGTCGCTCCGCAGCCGTATCGGAGAACAGGCTCAGGTATTGCCCGTAACCTTCGGCCTCGAGGTTGTCGCGGTGAATGAAACGCAGCGACGCCGAGTTGATGCAGTAGCGCAGGCCGCCTTTATCCCGGGGGCCGTCGCTGAAGACGTGCCCGAGGTGGCTGTCGCCGTGCGCCGAACGAACCTCGGTGCGTTCCATGAAGTGGCTGCGGTCGCTCTTCTCAACGACGTTGTCCGCGTCGATCGGCTGGGTGAAGCTGGGCCAGCCGGTGCCGCTCTCGAATTTGTCGACCGATGCGAACAGCGGCTCACCGGAGACGATGTCGACGTAGACGCCGGGTTCCTTGTTGGCCCAGTATTCGCCGGAGAATGGACGCTCGGTCCCGCTCTCCTGGGTAACGTGGTACTGCTCGGGACTCAGCGCGTCGACCGCCGCCGGGTCCTTGGTGTATTCGTGTGACACGGATGCTCCTTGGTGAGTGTGCTCGGTTGTCCGATTAGTTGCGGCCGGCCATGATGCCGCCGTCGACATTGAGGATCGCGCCGGTGACCCAGCTGGCCTGTTCGGAAAGCAGATAGGTGACGGCGTTGGCGACGTCGACGGGGGTGCCGACTCGTCCCAGCGGGTGAAGCGGCGCGAAAGTGTCTAGCGTGGCGTCGATTTCGTCCTTCGGGATAAAGCCTTCATACAGCGGGGTCTTGACAACCGCCGGCGCCACCGCGTTGACGCGAATCTTGTGCTCCGCAAGCTCGATGGCCAGATTGTGGGTAAGGGCGTGCAGGCCGGCCTTTTGCATCGAATACGCAGACGATGGTGTCAAACCGATGGCCTGATGTGCCCACATGCTTCCGATGTTGACGATGGCCCCGCCCTCGCCCTTGGCGATCATGCCCGCAACGACGGTCTGTGTCAGGAAGAACAGCGCGTAGTTGAGCTCCATGTAGGAGTCATAGAACTGCTGGTCGTACTCGAGAAACGGCCTGGGGATGAAGAATCCCGCCGCGTTTACCAGCAAGGTCGCGTCGTCGTGCTGCTCGGACAGCGCACGCTGTACATCCGCGACGGCAGCGCGATCAGTCAGTTCGGCGGCGATGCCCCAGGCGTGGCGACGCCGGTTCGTCAGCTCAGCGACGGTGTCATCGACACGGTCCTTCGAACGTCCGATGATCACCGCGCTGCCGCCATGGTCGACGACATCGAGAGCGACCTGCCGACCCATGCCGGCACTGCCGCCGACAACGATGACCTTCTTGCCGTCAAAGTGCATGTTCGGGTCCCTTCCTGGTTGTGTTTGACGGCTCCCCGCTGGGCCGCCGTCTAACGAGACTGCAACGTCGCGGACTGAGCCGGCATCACCCAGCCGTCTGTTCACCCGGGTGATTTAATGCGGAGTTGGGCGGGAGTCCTCGTCCCGGCCAACTTCGTCGGCGGCAACTTCGTCGGCGGGGAGTGTCAATGTGATTCGGCGACGACCGGCTGTTCGCGGGTCGCGTCAATGGCGTCCACCAACAGCCAGAGCGCTAAGCCGATGAGCGCGATGTCCTTCATCAAGAATTCGCCGTCGGCGGACAAGACGGGAAACCCACCCGCAGACGCCTCGCCGACCCCGGGCGTCGTGATCATGAAACTCAGCGTGGTGACGAAGAACAGAGAGGCGACTATCCCGCCCACCACGGCAGCTTTCGGAGACCAGGGCTTGAGGGCCAACAGCGCCGCCGTGACCAATTCTACCGTTCCGTTCAATCGGCCAAAGGCGTCGATGGACATGACTTCGTAGACCCAACTCAAGAAGGGGCTGTTGGCTACCCAATGCGAAATGCCATGGGACTCATAGTAAGTGAATTTCATGGCGCCGAACCAGGCCAGGACTATTGCCAAACCGTAACGTGCGACGAGGGGCGCGATGACGTTTATTCGAGACTTTCCTGGCCCAGCAGTCATCATGGCGGTGGCCTCACTCTGCGACATGCGGTCTCCGTTCTGTGTGTCGGTCGCGGCTCAGATCAGCGACCACTATCTGCGCGCATGGGGTGAGTTGTCCTCATCCCTGGGTGCAATTCACCCGGGTGAGACGACGGAAAGCCGTTGCGGGGCATGCCGTTCAGTGCGCACAAGCCGGCTCCGGCAGGTCCAGATCGGCCTTCGTCAAACGGTAGACCTGTAGCGTGAGGCTGTAGTACTTGTCGGTCTCGCCGACCCACTCCATCCCCACTCGCCGGGCGGTAGCCACACCACGGTGGTTCTCCGGTCGCACGACTGCGAAGACCTCACTGATACCGGGGTTTTCGAATGCCTGATGGGCAACCGCGTGACCGGCTTCGGCGCCGTAACCGTAGCCCCAAGCGTTCGGGGACAGCTGCCACCCGATTTCCAGATCCGTGCCGCCCGGCGGCAGTGGAAGCAGGGCAACGCCCCCGATCACGTCTCCCGAGGTGTTGTCGGTGATCGCCCACCGGCCCAACGGCAGCCCGGTTGGATCGCTTTCGGCGATCCATGCCGCCAGGACGTGTCGCATTTCCATCGCGTCGACGATGGGGGACAACGCCGGGCACAGCCAACGCGCCACTTCGGGCGCACCGTAGATCGCATATGCGGCGAGATCGTCATCGAGTTCCCACGGCCGCAACACCAGCCGGGGTGTCTCGATGCGCCGCGTGCCCGCGTCCCAGTCGACGTGATAATGCTCAACCATTCCGGCCCCTAGCGTTGTCGTGTGTAGTGCCCAAACGTTGTGGGCGCGGTCCGATCCGTCAGTTCTCATTGACTCCCAGTGTGTTTGGCGTCTCGGCGCTGATGGCCGCGATGGCCTCCGCATCCTCCAGCACGACCTTTTTGGCGGCGAGCAGCACCGCGCGCGCGTCGCCGGCGGGTATGACCGCGGCGCCGGAGGCGTCGGCGAAGACATAGTCGCCGGGACGGACCGCCACCCCCGCGATCACCACCGGGCGGTTCGCCTCGTACGGGGTGACGATGTCGCCGCCCGACCGCGTTGTCTCGCCGCGGCAATAGACGGCGAGGTCGTAGTGCGCCAGCTCGGCGAAGTCGCGCAGCTTCCCGTCCGCGAGAATGCCGGCGAGCCGATGGTTATGGACACGCGACAGCTTTGTCCCGCCGCCCAGCGACGCGTCGCTGCAGCCATTGCTGGCCAGGACGAGCACGCGCCCATCGGCGCCGCTTTCGATGGCGTCGTAGAACAACCTCTTGAAGTTGTAGCGCTCGGGCGGGAGGGCGGCCCGGCACGTCGGGAAGTAAGAGATGGTCACGGCGGGACCGAAGAGACGGCGGCCGGGTGTCGGGCTCACCAGGTCGAGGAGGTGACAACGATGCCGGTGCCGGCGCCCCATCGCGTCCACGATGTCGGCGGTGCGCACGCGACCGGCGAGTGCGTCGAGGGATGGCATCAGCGGTCCGGGATCGCGATACGCCAGGACTGGGCGCCACGGAAGTCGAGCCAGGTGTCCGTGCTCGTTTGCACGAGTCGGGCCAGGACGTCGTCGCAGCCCGGGCAGCGCACCACGATGCCGGGGCCTCGGTGGTAGACGTGGCTCTCGGCGAAGGCGGTGTTACGACAACATTTCCCGCAGGTCAGCGTTGCGGTGGTGACGTCGAATCCCAGCACTCCCGCGAAGGCGCCCGCGGCCGCGTTACCGTCGACGTGTGTCGGTTCGGTCATCATTCCTCGCTTCTGGATTAGTTGCTCGGCCCAAACCGCTCGGTCCGAATGGCTGACGGCTGATGCCCCCGCTCGATCAGCATTGCGGTCACCGATTCCACGAATCCCGTTGGGCCGCACACATAGATGCGCAACTCGTTGCGAGGTGCCCAGCGGGTCGGCGCGAAGTCAGCGGCACGCACCCGGCCGGACGGCCGCGTGGTGTGTGGCGCGGCCGAGCGGGTGTAGACCCGTGTGACCTCAAGCCAATCACATTCACGCTCGAGCCGCGCCAACTCTTTGGCGTAGTACACATCGGTAGGACTGCGCACCGAATAGATCAGCCGAAAGTGGGAGCTGCCCACCACTAGCCGCTGTCGCAGCATCGCCATCAACGGCACGATTCCCGATCCACCGCCGACGAGTAGAACCTCACCCCCCTCGTCGGGGCGCCAGACGAACCAGCCACCGATGGGGCCGCGCAATTCGATCTCGTCGCCGGCAGCGAGTCCGAGGAGATACGGCGAGACCTCGCCGTCGGAGATCCGCTGCACGGTGAGTTCGATGTGCTCACCGTCGGCCGGTCTGCTCAGCGAGTAGCTGCGTTGCGCGCTGTACCCGTCCTCGGCGGTCAATTTGAGATCGATGTGCTGGCCGGCCAGGTGGCCGCCCCAGCCGGGCACGGTCAGCCGGATCGTGCGCGCCGAATCGGTCTCGGGGTGAGAATTCACGACACTCGCGACCCGCCACCGTAGCGCCGGTTTCACGTCGACATCCACAGTCGCCGTCAATCCCCGGCGTAGCGTTGTTCTCGCCACGGGTCCCCGTAGTTGTGGTAGCCCAACCCTTCCCAGAAGCCCGGTATGTCGCTGTCGCGCAACTCAATGGATCTCACCCACTTCGCGGACTTCCAGAAATACAGGTGCGGCACCAGCAGCCGTGCCGGGCCGCCGTGCACCGGGCTGAGCGGGGCGCCGTCGTAGGCGTAGACGATCCACGCCCTGCCGCCGAGAAGGTCGCGCAGCGGGAGGTTGGTGGTATAGCCGCCGTAGCAACCGACCAGTGCGAATTCGGCGGCCGTGTCGATCCCTTCGAAAAGAGTGTCCACAGCTACGCCCTCCCACATGGTGTTCAGCTTGGACCACGTGGTGACGCAGTGGATGTCGACGGTGGGCCGCTCGCTGGGCAATTGCCTCAACTGGGCCCAGGTCCACACGCGTTCGGTGCCATGCTCGTCGCGGATGGTGAACCGCCAGCGATCGAGGTCGATGCGCGGAGTCGGTCCCGCCTGCAGCACGGGGAAGTCCGCGGTCAGATGCTGACCGGGCGGCAACTCGACGACCGACTCGGCGCGACGCCCGCGAAAGCCCTTGTTGACGACAGTCATTGGTGTCCTCCTGGCAGCAGATTTGGGGGAGCGGGATAGGACCCGAGCAGTTGCCGCCAGGATGCTACGAATTTGGCGACGCCGTCATCTTCGAGCGTCCTCACAACGTCCTTGAGTTCCACGCCGGCTGCGCCGATGTTGTCGAGCACGGCTCGGGCGTCGGCGGCCGTCCCGGTGATGGAGTCGCCGCTGATCACGCCATGATCGGCAAGTGCCTCCAAGGTTTTTTCCGGGATGGTGCTGACAGTGTGTGGTGCGACCAGCTCGGTGATGTACATGGTGTCGGGATAGGCGGGGTTTTTCACCCCGGTGGAGGCCCACAGCGGGCGCTGCACATGGGCGCCGTCGTAGCCGAGCGCGGCGTAGCGGTGTCCGGCTTGGAACACCTCCTGGTATGCGGCATAAGCGAGCCGGGCGGTGGCGATTCCGGCACGTCCGCGCAGTTCCATGGCTGCCTCGGTGCCGATCGTCTCCAGCCGCTGGTCGATCTCGGTGTCGATGCGGGAGACGAACAGGGATGCCACGGAATGGATTTGGGTGAGGTCTTTGCCGGCGCGCTGCGCCGCCTCCAGCCCGGCCAGGTAGGCGTTCATCACCGCACGATGGCGCTCGACCGAGAAGATGAGGGTCACGTTGACTGAAATGCCCTCGGCCACAGTGGCGGTGATCGCGGACATACCGGCCGACGTCGCGGGGATCTTGATGAACAGATTCGGCCTATCGACGATCTTCCACAGCTCGACGGCTTGATTGACCGTCTTGTCGGCGTCGTGGGCTGCCCTCGGGTCCACCTCGATGGACACCCGTCCGTCGACGCCAGCGGAGGCTTCCCATTGGGGGCGCAGGACGTCGCACGCTTGCCGGACGTCGTCGGTGATGACGGTGCGGATCGCCGATTCGGCGTCGGCGCCGCGTTCGGCCAGTGCGGTGATCTGCCGATCGTAGGCATGGCCATGTGAGATCGCCCGCTGGAAGATCGAGGGATTGGTGGTGACGCCGACTACGCTTCTGGTGTCGATCAGCCGCTGCAGGTTGCCGGACACCAGACGGTCGCGGGACAGGTCGTCCAACCAAACCGACACCCCCGCCGCCGAAAGCGCGGTCAGGGTTGGGTCTTGCGTCATTTGACTGCGGCCTCCTGCCGATGTCGGCGGCTACGCGCTGTTCGTGAGGTGACGAGCGAGGCGGCGAACGCGACGACCGGCCAGTACGCGCCGGCCAGCATCCGCCGGTCCCGCGTCGTCAAGCTAAAGCGGCGCGCTGTTTGCGTCACAGATCCTCCGTTACCAGGCCTTCGTAGAGCGTTGTTTGCACCACCGCGCGTGCAAGCCCGTTGCTGCGGAACTCATTTCCCCCCGGTCGTTGGCCAGGTTGTGTATCGGCACGAGCCGGGTGGTGTTCTGAGCGTGGCCCGGACCCGGCCCAGCTGTCATCACCCTCCAGCACCATTCACCCGGGTGATAATGCTCAAGCTGGACGAACTGTTAGACCCCTCAAGGGTGTGTCCAGTGATTGCGGCACGAATCGCAGCTCCGCTGCGCCAAAGGACGGGTATGGCGTAGTTGGCGCTGCCCCGGTTGGCGCGCAGGGGACCGAGATCGGTGCGATGGCTGAGACCGAACCTTCGAATCGCCCACGGCCGTTGGCTACTCGTGCGTCACTCAGCCAGTCGCGCAGCTGCGGACCCAACGTGGCATGGAGATTCTCCAGGCGCAGAATCCGTGACCCGTCGGGCAATGTCGCCAGCCGCGCAGCACCGCTGGTTCGGTGGATGTGGCTGCTGAATTGTCCTAACTGGGTCCTTCGCGCTCCAGGCGGCAGCATCTCATCGATTGTGGTCTTGGTGAACAACTTCCACGGCGCCAGCCACCATGAGGCGACAGGCATTGCGGCGACGACAAGCGCCGTGCGAGCCACGAGCCGCGGCGCGAAGCGTCGCCCGGCGTCAATCCAGATCATCGTGAGCTATCAGCCGCCGGGCCGCCTCGGTGATCGAGCCGGACAGCGACGGGTAGATGGCGAGCGTCTGCGCTAGCTCGTTGACCGTGATGCGATTCTGCACGGCCACAGCGATCGGCAGGATCAGCTCCGAGGCGATCGGGGAGACCACCACACCGCCGATCACGACGCCGGTGGCCTGTTGGCAGAAGAGTTTGACGAAGCCATGACGCAGCTCCGACATCTTGGCGCGCGCATTGGTTTCGAGTGGCAGCATGATGGTCCGGGCCGGCACCGAGCCATCATCGATCGCCGTCTGTGGCACGCCGACCGCGGCGATCTCGGGACGCGTGAATACCGTCGCCGCGACGGTGCGCAGCCGGATCGGGCTGACCGCCTCGCCCAGCGCGTGATACATCGCGATCCGGCCCTGCATCGCGGCGACCGAGGCCAACGGCAACAGGCCGGTGCAATCCCCGGCGGCATAGATCCCGGGAACCGACGTCCGTGACACCCGGTCCACGGTCAGGTAGCCGCCGCGGCCCAGCTCGATGCCCACCCGCACCAGGCCCAGGCCGTCGGTGTTGGGGGTCGATCCGATCGTCATCAGGGCGTGGCTGCCCACAACGGTGCGGCCGTCGGTCATCGTCACCACGACTCCGCCCTCGGTGCGGACAACCGATCGCGCGCGTGCGTTTTTGACGAGTTTGACGCCGCGCTCGGCAAACGATTCCTCCAGTACCCATGCGGCGTCGGCATCCTCGTAGGGCAGCACCCGGTCCCGGCTGGCCACGACGGTCACCGCGGCACCGAGTTCGGCGTACGCGTTGGCGAACTCGGCGCCGGTGACGCCCGAGCCGACGACGATGAGGTGGTCGGGGAGCGCGGTCAGGTCGTAAAGCTGGCGCCAGGTCAGGATGCGCTCGTCGTCGGGCTGCGCCGAGGGCAGGATTCGCGGGCTGGCGCCGGTCGCGACCAGTACGACGTCGGCATCTCGCACCATCGCGGTGCCGTCGGGCTTGGTCACCTTGACGCAGTGGCGCGCCAGCCCGGGAGTCGCGTCGATCAGCTCACCGCGACCGGCGATCAGCTCGACGCCCATGCTGAGCAGGTCCGCGGTGATGTCGGCGGACTGGGCGGCCGCCAATGTCTTGACCCGCTGATGGATTTCGTGCAACGAGATCTCAGCGTCGGCGATCCCGACGTCCAAGCTCAGAGGCGCCCGGCGCAGTTCGGTGCGCAGCCCGGTGGAGGCGATGAACGTCTTTGACGGCACGCAGTCGCACAGCACGGCCGCACCGCCGATACCGTCGGCGTCCACGAGGCTCACCTTGGCCACCTCAGGCCCTCGGGCGGCGGCGACCAGTGCCGCCTCGTAACCGGCCGGGCCGCCGCCGAGGATCACAATGCGGGTCGGCACAGCTCGAACCTCACCATCCGGCCGGACGACAGGTCATCAAAAGCGCCATCCACCACCGGCGTTCGTGTCTTCATCGCCGATGATATGGATGGCGGCTTCCTCAGCCGGCGCGGCGCCACCGTCAATGCCGACGTCGTAGGCAAGGTAATCGGTAGCCGGATCCGTAGGGTCTACATCGAAGGCGACGAGCCGGCCCGCGCGCATGCCGCCGACCTGATCGTCGATCGGCTCGCCATCGCTATCAGCGCTATCGCCGATTCCGTCGCCGTCCCACTGGTCGGTCACGTCCGGCAGCTCACGGGCCAGGCGGCGCGCCAGACTTTCGTGGGTGCGCGCTTCCCTCGCGGTGAGACCCCACGCCCGCAATTCCCGCGGGCTTTCCGGGGGTGAGTAGCCCTCGTCCAGGTCGATGCCCGTCTGTTCAGAGTCCACGCTTTCTTCCGGCTCGAGCAGGTGGGCCCCGACGTCGTCGAATTCAGAAATCCCCATCAGCGCCGTCTCCATTCCTTATCTGCAAGATCTGCAAGGTCGCACTCGCGCAACGAAGCCGTGCGCCCGCCCGGTGGTTGCCTCAACCGAGCGCCTCGGCAAGATCGAGGCAGGCTCGTTCACAGCGACGGCATACCTCGGCGCACACGCGGCAATGCTCGTGTTTCGCCGCTTGCTTGTCGCACTCGTCCCCGCTTGTCTTACAGGCGACGGCGCACGTTTGGAGCACCGTCCTGGTCAAGTTGACGTCGTAGCCCGTGTGCCTGGACAGCACGCGCCCGGTTGTCGCGCAGACATCCGCGCAGTCAAGGCAGGTACGGATGCATTTGGTTAAGTGATTGACGTCGTCTTCACTGAGGCAGGCATCTGCACACGCTGTGCACGCCTGGTCACATTCAAAACACGCGTCGATACATGCGACGAGCTTGTCTCGATCGATCCGGCCTAGATCTCGGGGATAGGTCTCCAGCATTCTCCTGGCGGCGTTCACTACGTCCTCCTTGTTAGGGTCCCCCTTGTTGGAGGCTGTCTCACACAACAGAACACGGCTGCGTAGCTGTAGACATCAAAAGCATGGCGCGCAAACGGGTGAACTGTCCTCGCCCAGCTGAGTCCCTCACCCGGGTGATAAACGACGTGACGAATCCGCCGAACCACTACCCAAGATCACCACTGATGGAGCACGACCGGTCCGGCGGGTCATGCGCTCCTAAACCGCCTCGAACTGCCGCAGGCGAATGATGGCCAGCATCCTGCGCAGCTGCGGCTCCTCTGGGCTGCCGGCGTAGCCATTCAGCCATCCGGTCAGCTTTGAGAGTATCGCCACCGGCAACGCCGTACGGGTTGCCAGGAGGGAGGTGAGGATGCGTTTGATCACGAGATAGCCTTCGCCGCAGCCTAATTCGACGAAGACAACCGTGCGCTCATAGCCGGTCAGACACGAATTCACCGCGTCGACCAGTAACCACGCCATGTCCTCGTCGGAGATGCTCGACGGCTCAACCGTGGGGCGCGGTTGCGCCACCGAACCACGACTCGGGAACCTCCGTGTCTTCGACGACACCAATCGGGCCGGGGGCCTGATAGCGGCAGTAAGCATGTCCTGGTCCCTTTCCGGTTTCATGGCGGCGGCTGGGCGTGGTTCATTAACGGCTTTGTCAGACAAGGTGATTCGTGACCGGGCACATCTGGTGCGGTGCCGGCGGATGGGCTAAAACAGTCCGAGTTCTCGCGCCCGGCTGACCGCCGCGCCGCGGTGCTCAACGCCGAGCTTGCGGTAAATGGCGCGCTGGTGGGTCTTCACGGTATTGAGCGAGACGTAGAGCCGCTCGCCGATCTCGCGTCGCGATAGCCGGGTGGCGAGCAGGCGAAGAACCTCAAGCTCCTTGGGGGTCAGTTCCTCGGCGACCACGCACCGTTCGTTGCGCGGACTCACCGCGACTGCCGCATCGCGCTCGGCCGGGGCGAGCAGCGTCGGAGCGATGCCAGCATCGGCACAGCCACGCACCAGGGTGGCGGCCTCTTCGAGGCTTGCCTTGGCGGTCTGGTGGTCGCCGAGACGCTCGGAGATCTCCGCTCTGACCAACTGCGCCTTGGCCACCTCGAGGATCGCCCCACTTTGGCGGGCCGACATGACGGCCATGTCGGCGGCGGCCACCGCCGCAGGGGCGTCACCGCTTTTGGCGAGGAGTTCGGCCGTGGCCAGCGACACCATCACGTCCACCAGATGTTCCGCATCCGCCAGGTCTCGGGCGCTACCCGAAGCCTCGCGGATCTGACGCTCGGCGTCCGCGAGCTGACCACGTTCGGCCGAGATCAGCGCCAGATAGCCCAACGCGTAAATACGGGCGCGACGATCGCCCACCTTCTCGGCAAGCTGCACGGCCCGCCGGAAGGCGGCTTGCGCCTCGGGGATATCGCCCGAAAAGTACAGCGCGGCACCATAAATGCAATAGGCGCTCGATCTGCCCAGCGGTGCTTGGCCGAAATCGAGGGTGGTCGCCCGGCGAGCCCCCTCGAGCGCGGCAGCAACCTCAGCCGTCTTGAATGAGTGAACCGCGCGCAACACGACGGCTTGTGCGCTGATGGCGCGACCATCCGCGGTGTCGGCCGCGGATCGGGCCTCGACTGCCTCGATCCACTCGGCGGCGTCATCGAGTTGACCGACGCTGAGGGCGATCCACGCCCGGGCGACGCTCAGGCGCGGATCCTCTAAGACGGTTTCCTCGGGAAGCAGATCCAGGTAGCCGGAGATGGTCGACAGGCCGCCACCGTTGAATTCGTCGGCCCAGTCCGCGGCGATCAGGTCAGCGCTGCGCGCGGTGTCGCCGGCGGCGAGCAGGTGGCGCACCGCCTCATCGATGAGTCCCTCCGCCTCGAACCACGTCGCGGCTCGCCGGTGCAGATCGGCGACGAGATCGGGCTCGGTGCGGCGCAGCTCGGTGCGCAGCAGCTCACCGAACAGCTGGTGATAGCGATACCAGTGACGTGACGTGTCCAGTGGCACCACGAACAGGTTCTCGCGCTCGATCTTTTGCAGGACCGCGGCCGAGCCAGACGTTTGCAGCACCGCGTCGCACAGCGCACCGCTGAGTCGTCCCAGGACCGACGTGCGGAGCAAAAAGCTACGCAGGTTCGGTGGCTGCCCGTCGAGCACCTCGGCCATCAAGTAGTCGACGATATGACGGTTGTCGCCTGCGAACGTCTTGATGAACGTTGGGGTATCGGCACGCCCGGCAAGCGAGAGGGCGGCAAGGTAGAGGCCGGCAGCCCATCCTTCGGTGCGGCGGTGCAATAGTTGAATATCCGTCGGGGCTAAGCCCAGCCCGAGGACATCGTTCAGCAGATGGTCCGCCTCGGTCGGCCCGAAACGTAAGTCGTCCGTTCGCACCTCGGCGAGCTCGCCGCTGGCCCTCAGCCGGGCCAGCGGCAACATCGGATCGGCTCGGGTGGCTAACACCAGGTGAAGATTCGCCGGCATCCGGCTGATGAAGAAGGCAAGCTGCTCATGCATCGCTCGGCCTACCACCAGATGGTAGTCATCGAGAATGAGGACGACCGGGCTAGCGATCGTGTCCAGATCGTTCAGCAGGGTAGGCAGCACGACTTGCACTGGGTCGGCACCCATCGCCAGGAGTTCGACCGCGCGAATCCCCACCCCAGGACTGACTTTCTGCAGCGCGGCGATCACGTACATCCAAAACCAAACCGGGTCGTTGTCGGAGCAGTCGAGCGACAGCCAGGCGAACCGCCCATCCCCACCCATCGCCCACTGCGCCAGCAATGTCGTCTTGCCCCAACCCGCCGGGGCACTCAACAGGGTCAGCTTGCGGGTCCGCCCCGCCGACAATGCGTCCAGCAGGGCCGCCCGGTGAACGAGCTGCGCCCCCATGGCCGGGACGTGCAGCTTGGTGGCGAGCAGGACTGCGCGCGCACCGGCTTGTCCGACGCCGTTGTCGCTGCGCCCTGCTGAGCCGCTCATGTCCGCACTCCGCGAATCCGTCGAATCCCGCAGCCGGGCGGGGAAACTCGGCGTTGACGCGTCCTGGGTGGCCGCCCTGTCGGCATCCCAGCTTGTCCTTGCGGGGCCGCCCGGGCTCGTTCTGCTCGGTAACCGCGGCGACTCTATTGAATCAGATGCGCCGTCCGGAAATGCCGCAGGCGCATGTCGGCGGTGCCCGTTTGGGCTGGCGGACCCCCGTCCCGCCCAGGGCTCAATGGTTGTCTCATGAGCCGCGCTCATGCTGTGCCCGCTCACCGCACTTCTCCTGTTTTCACCGAAGCCTCGACTCCTGCAACCCACTGCACCGCCGCGCCCGGATGCCGACACCTCTCAAAGGAGGTGACTGAGCGTCTCAACGCGGGACTTCGTGGGAGCGCGGGCTGGCGGCCCGCCATCGTCTGCGCCGTGCTCATGGCCGTCGGGACACCAACACGTAGCCACCGACGCCGAAGACCACCGGCATCATCATCAACATTCCCAACAGTGTGCTCATCATCGTCTTCTCAACCCTCTGCGCGTTTGCCCTCCGGCGCCGGGCCCTGGTTGGGTCGCGGCGATCCAAAGCGCAATCACTACGTTGGCACCGCGGGTACCGCGCCACCATCGCCCGGCGGGTGATGTTTAGGGCCGGGTCGGTGTATGCCTAATGGCCTTGATCTTTGACGGATTGATCAATCCGGGCGGCGCATGAGTTGCGTCAGTTGAGCGCGGGACGTGATCCCGAGTTTGGCGAAGGCGTTGTGAAGATGCGTTTTCACCGTGTGAGGGGAGAGGTGCAGTTGCTGCGCGACGGCGCGGTTGGTCGCGCCTTCGGCGATCAGATGGACGACGGTGAGTTCGGAGTCGGTGAGGCTGTCCAGGCCCGTTTTCGCCCGCGGGTGTGTGACGATGCGCCGTTCCGCGCCCAAACCGCGCAGCGCGCGACCGACCCGGCGGGCATCGGCGGTCGCCCCGCACTCGATGTAGGTGTCGAACGCGGCGTGCAGCTGTTCGAGCGCCTCGGCGTTGCGCTGTGCGCGAGCCAGTTCGCCGCCGGCATCCTCGGCGGCGCTGGCGTACAGAAGCGGCCGTGACGACGCACGAAGCACGTCCGCGGCACTCACCAATGCCGCGGCGTCACGCTCGAATATCCCGCGGGCATATCCGGCCACACCTGCCAGCAGCGGCACCGCGGGGTGCTCGCACTCGAGTAGCTCGGCGGCCTGCAGGACCCGCGCGCGCAGGCCGGCATCACCGGCGGCGGAGGCCACCCGCGCACTCAAGATCAGCCGGTCCAAGGCGTAGGACTGCATTGGTGTGCCGAGAAGGGCGATGTCGCCGCCGAGCCACCGCACCGCTTCGTGAAAGTCGTCGCGCTGCCACGCCGCCAGCGCGAGCACATACGCGGCTCCTCGACGGATGGCAGGTGAACCGGTGGAGTAGGCGTCGTGTGCATCATTTGCCATCTGTTGCAACACATTTCGGTCATCGGTGTGGACCGCCACCTTGGCCAGGATTACGGTGCGGAGTATGTCCGGTTCGCTGGCGCCCGTCGGCTGGGGGGACGGCAGCGGCTCAGCCGCGTCGCGGGCGGCCGACAACCTGCCCGCGGCGAGGTGAACGATCCCGCCGATGACGGTCCACATATTGAGGGCCATCGCGTTGCCTTCCCGGCTGGCCTGCCCGATGCCGTCGGCGATCTGGCGCGCCGCGTCGTCCAGCCGGCCGACCACCGCCAGCAGGATCGCGTAGTGCATCGCGGCATAGCCATGAGCTGACCCCGCATCATCCGTGGAGCCGAGCGAACAAAGCTGTTCGAGGCGGCCTAGGGCGCGGACCCGTTGCCCCTCACCAACGTCGAGCAATGCCATCGTGACCTCAGCGATGATCCTGGCCTCGAGATCACCGGTGGCCGCCGCGGCGGCGGCAGCCTCGTCGGCCGCTGTGAGCCGTTGCCCGCTTTTGTCCTGCAACACCAGGTTGTAAGCCAGCCACGCCAGATGCCGCGCCCGGGTGACCTCGCTGATGTCGCTCAACTCGAGCGCTCGGCGATTCTCCTCGGCCCGTTGCTGGGTGCTGTGCTTGGTGTGCGCGGGGAGCCGGAGGCGAATCTCGGCCTCGACTTCGGGCGAGACCGCCTGCGAGAGCGCCCTGACGGCCAATTCCTCGGCCTCGCCGTGGCGGCCGGCCCGGTTGAGCCACTCCACCGTTTCGGCGACCAGGGATCCATGCTGGGCGTCGTCGGCGGGCAACAGCTCCAGCGCGCGCTTGCTCAAGTCCGCGGCCCCACCCGCATCGCCGCGCCCAACCGATTGAGCGGCCTGCCGTAGCGCCTCGATCGCCTCGCGGTCGCCCGGCTCGGCGCTGCGTGCCAGCTGGGTGGCCACCTCGGTCGGCGCCGCGCCGATACTCAGCATGACCGACGCCGATTGGCGCTCCATCGCCCGCCGCAGCGACTGCGGCAAGCATTGGCGGGTGGCCTCCCGCAGCAGGTCGTGCCGAAATCTCAACTGCTCGCCATCGTCGACGAAAAGATCAGCGCGCACCGCCTCCTGAAGCGCCGACATCAACGAGACCGGCTGGCGGTCCAGCATCGCGGCCAGCAGCCCGGCCGAGAACCGGTCCGGCAGCACCGCCGCGACCCGCACCACCTCCGACGCACTATCGGAGAGCACGTCCAGCCGCTGCTGCATACCGACGCCCAACCGCCGCGGCAGCGCATCTCCGGTGGCCGCCACGCGCCCGGCGGTGAGGGTGAGCCGGTCCTCCTCACCCAGGCCGGCGACGAGCTCGCTGACCAGAAACGGGTTCCCATGCGCCTTGGCGGCCAGACCGAGCAGCGACGCATCCGCTCTCGCCCGCACCGCGTCTTGGACCATGTCGGCCACCGCGTCCGGCGTCATGGCCGCCAATCGCAAGAATGTGGCATTCGCGCGTTGCAAGACTGCCAAGGTCTCCTGCATCGCCGACCCGCCGGCCCCGGTGCGGGCGGTCAACACCCACAGCACCGGCGCATCCGGTCGCGCGGTGGCCAGCGAACGCAGCGCCAGCAGGGTGCCGTTATCGGCCCAGTGAATGTCCTCCAACACAATCACCAGCGGGGTCTGCGCGGCCGCGGCGTGAATCGCGTCGGCCAAATCGTGCACCACCCAGTAGCGCAAGTCGGCCGATCCGCCCAGCCGGCGCAAGGCCTCGGCGTCGCCCACCGGGGGATCGGCGTTGAGCGTGGCCATGAACAGCGAGAAAAACGGCACCGTCTGCTGGTACTCGAACGCCTCACCGAACAAGGTGCGCACCCCGCTGTTGTCGGCCAGCGCCAACACTTCGGTGAGCAACCGGCTCTTCCCGATGCCGGGTGGGCCCTCGATGACCAGCACGCCCCCGCGTCCCCGCGCCAGCGCGGTAACCAGTGCGCCGATCATTTTCAGCTCGTCTGCCCGCCCTCGAAGCGGCGGAGTGACCAGCCCCGGGCCGCCGACATCGAATAGGCCGGTGGAAGGCCCCATCGGGTGTGTGTCCTATCTACCGTTTACCGGACTGCCATTGGAGTGCACGTTATTGTAGGCCCGCGCACGCCATCTATCCGATTAGCTGCCGATCAATCAGTGCCGCGCATGAGCTGCGCCAATTGGGCGCGGGAACTGACGCCGAGCTTGGCAAATGCGTTGTGGACGTGGGTCTTCACCGTGTGGGGGGAGAGGTGCAGCTCGGTAGCGACATCGCGGTTGGTCGCGCCCTGTGCGATGAGGTTGACGACCGTGAGTTCGGAGTCGGTGAGGCTGCCCCAACCCGTTTTTGCCCGCGGGCTGACGATCCGCCGCTCCACGCCCAATCGGCGTAGCGCGCGGCCGACCCGGCGGGCATCGGCAATCGCTTCACACGCGATGTAGGCGTCGAACGCCCCGTTCAGCTCGTCGAGCGCCTCGGCGTTGCGCTGCGCGCGGCTCAGCTCGCCGCCGGCGTCCTCGGCGGCGCTTGCGTACAGAAGCGGCCGCGACGACGAGTGCAGCGCACTCGCCACCGCCACCAACGCATCGGCATCACGCTCGAGGACCCCGCGGGTGTGCTGCGCGACTGTGGAAAACAACCCAACGCCGGGCCGCTCGCGTTCGAGCACGTCAACTGCGTCCAGGAGACGCGCTCGCAGACCGGCGTCACCGGCGGCCGACGCTACCCGCGCGGTCAAGGTCAGCTGATCCAAGACGGTCGGCAAGAACGGAGTCACGAAGAGCGAGATGTCGGCGCCGAGCCAGCGCAACGCCTCATGGACGTCGTCGCGCTGCCACGCTGCCATTCCCAGCACGCCCGCCGCATCGCGACGCACGGCAGGTGAACCGTTGGAGTAACCGTCGCGCGCCTGACTCGCCGTCTCTATCAACAACGTTCGGTCATCGGTGCGCGCCGCCACCTCTGCCAGGATGGCCATGCGCCTCGCGTCTACGTAGGTCGACCCGGGTCGCTCCGGCGTGGGCAGCCGCTCGAGGATGGTGCGGGCAGCCGACAACCGGCCCGCGGCCAGCTCAACCCCCCCGGCCGTTAGTGCCCAGATGTGCAGCCCCATAGCGTCGCGTTCCTGTCGGGATTTCTCCGCGCGGTCAGCGACCAGCGCCGCGGCGTCGTCCAACCGTCCCACCACGGCAAGCAGGTTTGCCAGGTGGATTGCCGCGAGGTGGCGGGCGGTCACGTCGCCCGTAGGAGGCAGGGCTTGAAGTTCCTCGACGCGGTGCAGTGCGCGGCCCGCGTAGCCGTTCGTGCAGTCGAGGCAGGCAAGTGCGATTCCGGACAGCATCCTCGATTCGAGATCGCCGGTGGATGCTGCGGCGGCGGCCGCCTCGTCGGCCGCCGCGCTGTCCTGTCCGTGTAGGCCGTACATCGCCAGGTTGTACGCCAGCCACGCCTGGTGTCGTGCTCGGGTGAGGTCGGTGAGGTGGGGCAATTGGAGTGCGCGGCGGTTCTCTTCGATGTGCCGCGTCGTCGTATCCGTCGTTACCGTCGCGAGCCGGAGGCGGATCTTCGCCTCTTCTTCAGCCGGCAACGCGCCAGACAGGGTGGTGCCGGCCAACCGTTGCGCTTCCTCGTAGCGGGTGGCCCGATTGAGCAGCACGATCGTTTCCGTTACGAGTGGCCCTCGTCCTGGGTCCTGGGGCGCCTGGAGTTCCAAAGCGCGCATGCTCAGATCCGACGCGGCGCCCGGATCGCTGTTGGCCACCGACTGAGCGGCGTCACGGAGTGCGGCGATCGCGGCCTGATCGCCCACCTCCGCGCTGCGGGCGAGCTGAGTCGCGACCTCCTGCGGCGCGGCGCCCATGTCCAGCATGACGCTCGCCGATTGCCGCTCCATCGCTCGGCGCAGCGACCGGGGCAACGATTGCCGCGTCGCTTCGCGCAGCAGATCATGACGGAACCTCATCTGATCGCCGTCTTCGATGAGCAGGTCGGAGCGGACCGCTTCTTCGACCGCCGATACCAGGGCGGCCGGACGGCGTTCCAGCATGGCGGCGAGCAGCCGGGCCGAGAATCGGTCAGGCAGTACTGCGGCGACCCGCACGACTTGGCTGGCGGCGGGGGAGAGTTGATCGAGTCGTTGCTGCATGGTGTGGCTGAGCCGTCGCGGCAACGAATCTCCGGTGGCGACCGCGCGGCCGTCGCTGACGTCGAGCCGGCCCTCCTCGTCCAGTCCGCGCAGCAGCTCCGTCAGCAGGAAGGGGTTACCGTGCGCCTTATCGGCCAGATTCAGCAGCGACGCATCGGCGCTGGCTCGCACAGCGTCTTGCACGATGTCTGCGACCGCGCTCGGTGTCATGGCCGTCAACCGCAGAAAGGTGGCATCCTCGCGTTCCAGCGCGGTCAGCGTCTCGCGAACGGCCGGCCCGCCGGCGCCGGTTCTTGCGGTAAGGACCCACAGCACCGGGGCGTCGGGTCGCGTCGCGGCCAGCGAGCGCAGCGCCAGCAGGGTGGCGTTGTCGGCCCAATGGATGTCCTCGATGAGGATCGCCAGGGGCGTTCGGGACGCGGTGGCATGGATGGCCGCTTGTAGATCGCGTACCACCCAGTAGCTGAGATCGGCCGATGCACCCAGGCGGCGCAGAGCCTCCGCATCCCCGACGGGGGGATCCGCGCGCAGGGTCGCCATGAACAGCGGGAAAAACGGCACCGTCTGCTGGTACTCGAAGGCCTCGCCGAAGAGTGCGCGGAAGGCTGCCTTCTCGGCGCGCGCCAAGACCTCGGTCAACAAGCGGCTCTTGCCGATGCCCGGTGGCCCCTCGATGACCAGTACGCCCCCGCGCCCCTGAGCGAGCGCCGCGATCAGCGCGTCGATCGCCCTCAGCTCGCCCGCCCGCCCACGGATCGGCGGCGTGCGCAGCTGCCCCGACGCATTCGCGGCGCTCACGCGAACCCGCCGACGTGTTGTGGGCGGGCGGGAGACGTCCAAGTTGTGTAATCCACAGTTCTCGCCACCGTTAGCGCTGGCAGTCAGTGTAGGCATGTTCTTCGGCCCCACCTGCTGTGTTTCGCGTTCGCTTGAATCAACGCGCTCAGCATTCACACCCGGTGCACGCCCCCTTTTGCCGGTGGGCGCTAGCCCGAAGGACCTCATGATTTTCTCGTGATCCGCGCTCATGCTGTGCCCGCTCACCGTATTTCTCCTCTCGGGATCGATGTATCGGCTCCTGCCAACTCATGACATCGCTGCGCGCGGATGGCGAGCGTCTCAACCTGAGGTGAATCGGTGTCTCAAAGTGAGACGACGGCGGACGGTCCGTCATGGTCTTTCTGCTTGGCTTCGGACGGGCGTGTCGGTTCGTCCGAGCAACGCGCCCGTCGCGCGCGTAGGGTAATCGTCGAAGTCGATAAAGTTTGCTGTCTGCAGCGAAGGGACACCCAGTCTGCGGTCGCGGTCGGCGGGTGCCAGCCCGCCGGTCCGCGACGGTGACCCGGAGTCGAGGTAGTTGGGGATGGGTTCACAGGCGCGCCGCACGGCCGAACTCGAGCAGGCCAAGGAAACGTTCCTGCCCGTGGAGTCCCTTGACGTGATTCGCTCAGTCGATGAGGACATTCTGCGCCCCGGTGTCCTCGATTCGTGGCGTCGGTCCCGGGCCCTGCAAGTCCACCCCGACCAGGTCGAGCTGCCCTTTGTGCGCGAACCCAATAGGGGTTCGCGCCTGGTGCGTGCGGCTGCGCCGGTACTGGAGCGGGTCACCTTTGACCTGGCCGCGCAGGATGTCAGCGTCGTCCTGACATCGGCTGACGGTGTGGTCGTCGATCGGACCGCTGCGGCAGTGCCCATCCTCGACGCATTGGACACGGTGAGCCTCGCACCGGGCTATAGCTTGGCTGAAGAGGTGGCGGGCACCAACGGGATCGGCACGGCCCTGGAAACCGGACAGCCCACATTCATCGGTGGCAGCGAGCACTACGTGGCTATGTTCACCGGTTTTGCGTGCGCGGGGTCACCGATCCGTGATCCGATAACGGGCAGACTCATCGGGGCCGTCAATCTGAGCTGTCTCGCCGACCGATCCGATCCACTGCTGCTCGCCCTGGCTACCAGCGCCAGTCGTCACATCGAGGATCGCTTGCGCGTGGTGGCCAATGAGAGCGAGACGGCGCTTCTGGAAGCCTATCTGCGGCAGGCACGGCGATGTTCGGCCGGCGTGTTGGCGATCGGTGGCGATGTGGTGTTGATGAACCCCTACCTGCGTCGGACGCTCGACGGGAACGAGCAGACCGCGCTGCTTGAACACGCCTCGGATCTGCTCACCTCCACCCTGTCGGGCGCGGCGCTGGTTGTGCTGCCGAGGGGACACATCGCCAAAATCACCGCCGCCGACCGGTCGACGACACGCGCCGGCCGCCTCAACGTCGTTTTCCGCGTTGACCTTTCCGGCGAGACCGGCTCGCAATCGCGTCGAACGGACCGCTTGGCGCCCACGTACATCCCCGGCTTGGCCGGTCGCAATAGCGCCTGGCTGCATTGCTGCCAGCAGGTCCGGCAGTCCTGCCGCGACCGAGAATGGGTGATGATCGAGGGGGAGAAGGGATCCGGCCGGGCAAAGCTGGCGCAGGCGGTGGGGCAGCATGTGAAGCCGGACCGAACGATTCGCGTGATGCGCACCGAAACCTTCGGGAGCGCGGCATCTTTCGTCGCGGAGCTGGCGACGCTGGCCGCCGATGACGACTTCGCGGTGGTGATCGCCGACGTGGATGACATCGACGAGGACATACTCGAAGCGATCGGGCCGATGCTGGCCGCGCGCGCAGGTCGCGGGTGGATCGCGGCGACCACAAGTTCCGCGGTTGCTGCTGCACCGATCAAACAGTTACTGCCGCTGTTCACCCATACCGTCACCGTGCCCGCGTTGCGACACAGGATTGACGACCTCGAGGAACTCGTGCCGCTGCTGCTGCGCGAGATCACCCGGGGCGCCGATGTGACGCTGGCGCCCGAGGCGATGCGGCAGCTGAGCAGGTTGCCGTGGCCGGGCAACGTCTCGCAGCTGCGCCGGGTCCTGACCGACACCGTTGCCCGCCAACGATCCGGCATTATCGGCGTCGACAAGTTGCCGCCGGAGTGCCGGTCGGTCACACGACGCAAGCTGACTCGGATGGAGGCTCTGGAGCGCGATGCGATTGTCCGCAGCCTTCAGGACAGCGGCGGCAACAAACAAGCGGCCGCACGCGCCCTGGGAATGTCACGTGCGACCATCTACCGCAAGATCAACGATTACGGCATCGCGTAGCAGCCTTGCGCTTGTCGGCCGAAAAGCATTGGCCCGCAGTCATCATCAGGAAGCGCCGCGTCGCTCGGCCGCTGCTCGCCAAGTTCCGGGTCGCCAAAGCCGGGGGTGCGCCGCGGGCGCCCCACCCCGCTGCGGCAACGCGATGAGCCGCTGACCGCCTCTTCGATCGCACCGCGCATCCTCTGGGCAAATGGGTGGCTCACCCACGTGCGGGGGATGACGTCGCGAATACGCAACCTTAGCGACGTTCACTGACAGCTCGTGACACTCGCAATACCAGGCAAATCACCCGGGTGAATCAGTTCGCCGGGCGATGACCACTCATCCCACGTCGATTAATGCTGACTTAACAACTGGCGAGCGGACGGTACGTGGAGCCCACCACGGTGCGGGGATCGGCGTTCGGGCCGCATGAGCGAGCAACGGGTCGCGGTGAAGGTGGACAACCTCGCTGCGTCGATCGCCGTGGAACTGCCACCGCCACGAAGTGGAGAAAACACATGAAGCCTCGCCAATTTCAACGATCGCCTGCCGAATACGGCTCCGGCGCCACGCGAACACCATGGCTGCTGCATCGATTGCGGGACGCCGCCGCATCCGCCCGGCATTGGGCGCGCCGGAACGCAGACGCCGGGACGGCCGCCATCCCGGCGATCGAGGACCAGCTTCACGCGCTGCAGCCCATCTGCAGTGCCCAGGGGCTGGCGACCGGCACCACATGCGGTGCGCCGGCGGTGGCGGTCGCCGAGATACACGCCATCGACGGATGCGACCAAATGGGGCTCAGCCCGGACGGTGACCTCGTCGAAACGCTCTGTCAACACTGCCTGGTCACGGTGCGATGGGCGATGGCGACCTATGTGGGCGACAAACGCGAGATGGCGTCGCGCTGCGGCACCCGCCCGGTGTGTGCGACCTGCGGGCGTTCCACCGGATACCTGCGCAGCGTCTTCGCTGTGCGCCCGATCGGGTCCGAGGGATTGTCATGATGACCCGGGTACGCGTTGCCTCCGTGTTGGTGGCTGTGGTGGCCGGTGATTACGCGCTTCTCACGTTGGTCAATGGTCGACTCACCGATTTCGGCGTCACCGCCGGCATCTGGGCGGGGTCCTCGGCCGCGGCGGGGCTGATCACCTACGGCAGCAGGCGACGGCGCCAAGCGATTGTCCGGGGACGTGCGGCTGTTTGGCAGCGCCGTGATCGGCAGGCGGCTACCGCCGGCGGGCAACAGTGCCCGTCCTGCGGAGACGCGCGCCAACTCCCAAGCGACTCACCCAGATTCGCTGACCGGCAGCGTACGCGCTTGTGCCGGGCATGCGCGCCTGGTCCTCATCCCAGAGCCGACACGACGAGCCCCACGCCGCTCGCGGCGCAATCGCCACGTGGAATCGGTTGGGGGCGTGCGGCAACCGATTACCCGAGCGCGGAAGCGTTGACATGACCGCACCGGCCGCCGTACCCGGTTCACCGCGCCCCGGTCTAGGAGCACCCAGGGGACGTAAACCCCGACGGTCCCCGTTCCGCGCGGATGCCGTCGTCGACGTGATCCAGGACGGTCCGAGCGTGGCTGGGCGCATTGCCTCGCTGAGTGCCCGACTGACGATCCGGCCCGCACTGAGCGTGGGCAGCCGCCTCCCCTCGGCGCCCTGGCCATGGGGCGCCGTTGAGATCGCCGCTCGCGCCATCACCCCACCACCGGGCACGGTGCGCACGGACGTCGGGCTGGCGCACTGCACCGCGCAGCTAGTCCGCGCCGCCGGAGTGCTACCGGCCGACGGCTCCCACCGGGCCGTCCTGTACCTGCACGGCGGAGCCTTCCTCACCTGCGGCGCCCACTCGCACGGTCGGCTGGTCAGCATGCTGTCCGGCTTCGCCGACAGCCCCGTACTGGTGCCCAACTACCGCAAGATTCCCAAACATGCCATCGGCGAGGCGATCGACGACTGCTACGACGGGTATCGCTGGTTGCGACGACAGGGTTACCAGCCCGACCAGATCGTGTTGGCCGGCGATTCGGCCGGCGGCTATCTGGCACTAGCGCTGGCCCAACGCCTGCTCGACTGCGGTGAGCAGCCGGCAGCGATGGCGGCCATGTCACCGCTGCTGCAACTGGCCACGCAACCCAAAACGGCTCATCCCAACGTCGGCTCGGACGCGATGTTTCCGCCCAGGGCGTTCGACGCCTTCCACGCCTTGATCACTCGCGCCGCAGGGCGCACCGCCGCCAGCGGGCATTCCGACGCGCTCTACGAGCCGCTCGACCACATCCGACCCGGCCTGCCGCCCATGCTGATCCATGTGTCCGGTTGCGAGGTGTTGCTCCACGACGCGCAGCTAGCGGCTCAACGACTGGCCACCGCCGGGGTGCCGGTCGACGTGCAGGTATGGCCGGGCCAAATCCACGTGTTCCAGCTCGCCGCGCCGATGATCCCCGAAGCCATCCGCTCGTTGCGTCAGATCGGCCGCTACATCCGCGAGGCGACCGGATAGCCAGAGGAACCTGGGGTTTTCGAAGATGGATTTCGGGGCGCTGCCACCGGAGATCAATTCCGGCCGAATGTATTCCGGTCCCGGCTGCGGGTCGATGCTGGCTGCCTCGGCGGCCTGGGACGGGCTGGCCGCCGACTTGTATTCCGCAGCCGGTTCCTATGGGTCGGTGATCTCGGACCTGTCCAGCGCAGCATGGCTGGGCGCCGCGTCGGTGGCGATGGCGGCCGCCGCCGCACCCTACGTCTCCTGGCTGACGACGACGGCGGTCCTGTGCGAGCAGGTCGCTGCCGAGGCCAGGGTCGCCGCGGCCGCCTACGAGGCCGCTTTCGCGATGACGGTGCCTCCACCGGTGGTCGCGGCCAACCGTGCGCAGCTGATGTCGCTGATTGCGACGAACATCTTGGGTCAAAACACCCCGGCGATCGCGGCCACCGAAGCCGAGTACGGCGAAATGTGGGGTCAAGACGCCGGGGCGATGTACGGGTATGCGGGCGCATCCGCTGCGGCTTCGGCGTTACCGCCGTTCACCTCGCCCCCTCCCACCACCGATCCGGCAGGGGTGGCGGAACAGGGCGCCGCGGCTGCCCACGCCGGCACCACGACAGCCGGCACGGCCACCCAGGCCATCCTGTCGGCGGGCTCGCAGCTGCTCTCCGCGGTACCCGATGCGCTTCAGGGACTTGCGCTTCCTTTACCGGCCGCGGCAGGACTTCCCTCGTTCTTGGAATTGCTGAGCTTACTGAGCCCGGTGAACCTGGCCGTCTCATCGGCGGCGACAGCCATCACGTCCACGGGGACGGCCGGGTCGTATGCGGGCTTGGGCTACGCGGCGCACTACGACCCGGACGGTGCCAGCAAGATGGACGCCGTATTGGAACGTTTGGGGGCGCTTTCGGGAGGTCCGGGAGCGAGCGCAGTAGCGTCATTGGGTTCGGCGGATAGGGCGGGCAGCGGTGCGGCGCCCGTGCTGTCGGCGGGGGTGGGCCGAGCCTCCTCAATCGGCGCGCTGTCGGTGCCGCCGGGCTGGGCCGCAGCCACGCCGACGATCAGGGCCGTGGCCGTGACATGGCCGAACTCCCTCCCCGGCACCATCCCCCCGACCGTCCTGGCGACGAATCCGGAGAACATGCTCAACGAAATGGCTTTGGCGAGTATGGCGATGCGCGGCATCCGCGGCGCTCCGCCCCAAAGCCGGTCCACGATCACCATCACCGTGACGCCGCGCCCGCCGGATGACGGCGGGGCACGCATGACGATGTGAACCCGTTCGCGCTCACCCGGGTGAATTGGCTCGCCGGGTGATGACGACTCACCCCGCTCCGGTGAATGCTGACTCGACAGCCGGCGAGCGGAGGGCAAGTGCAGTCGACGATGTACCAGATCTGCATTCGAGGCCGCGTGACCGAGCGGCTCGGGTCCGCATTAGAAGGGATGCGCCTCGAGGCCGGTGCGACCGAAACCGTGTTCACCGGTGAAATCCACGACCAGTCACAGCTTTACGGACTTCTCGACCGGGTCCGTGATCTCGGCCTCGAGCTCGTCAGCGTACAACCGCAGCCCGCGACCGACCCGACGACAACCATCCATACCAGGAAGGACCTGTAATGCGAGCCATCACTGTTTCAGATCGTGACGCCGGTGTCGCCGGCCTGTCGCTGACGGACCTGCCCTACCCCCAGGCGGCCGACAACGACGTCGTCGTGAGGGTACACGCCGCCGGTTTCACACCCGGCGAGCTTGACTGGCCGCACACGTGGATCGACCGCTCGGGTCACGACCGGACACCGAGCGTGCCCGGCCACGAACTGTCGGGCGTCGTGGTTGAGTTGGGTTACGGCACCACACTTTTGACCGTCGGCCAGCGGGTGTTCGGACTCGCCGACTGGGCCCGCAACGGCTCGCTGGCGGAGTACGCCGCGGTGGAAGCCCGGAATCTCGCACCGCTGCCGATGGACATCGACCACACCGTGGCCGCGGCGCTGCCGATCTCTGGATTGGCCGCCTGGCAGGGCCTATTCGACCACGGCCGCCTCGCCGCGGGGCAAACGGTTCTGATCCATGGCGCCGCGGGTGGGGTCGGGTCGATCGCGGTGCAGCTCGCCCGCGAGGTCGGTGCGCGCGTCATCGGCACCGGCCGAACCGCAGACCGCGACCGGGCGGAGGAGCTCGGCGTGCACGCCTTCCTCGACTTGGAGACCGAAAAGCTCGAGGACGCAGGCGAAGTCGATGTGGTGTTTGACGTGATCGGCGGGGAGGTCCTCGCCCGATCGGCCGCGCTGGTGCGGGCAGGCGGGACCCTCGTCACCATCGCCGAGCCGCCGAAGACCCAGCCGCACGACGGACGGGCAGTTTTCTTCCTTGTCGAAGCCGACCGCGCCCAGCTCGCCGACCTCGCCGCGCGAGTGCGGGACGGACGCCTCAAGCCGGTCGTGGGCGCGGTCCTGCCGCTCGCCGACGCCGCCACCGCGTTCGCTCCCGGCAAGCGCATCCCCGGCAAGACGATCCTGCGGGTCGTCGAGGACTGAAAAGGGAAGGCGGCCAAAATGGCCCTAAAATCGCTCGCCGCACTGACCGTTGCGGTGATGCTCGCGCCTGCCGCGCACGCCGAGCCGGCGCCAGAGAATTCGGAGCAAGAACCGGTGGTCCGCCCGGTTTTCAATCAACCCACCAATGTGCCGGGCAAATCGCTTGAGGCAGTGAGCGTCAGCTATCCCCCTGGAGCCAAGAGCCGTGCCCACCACCACGCGAAATCGGCGTTCATCATGGCGTACGTGATCTCGGGGGCGATCCGCAGTCAGGTCGAAGGTGAGCCGGCACGCGTCTATCACGTCGGCGAGACATGGAGTGAAGCGCCCGGCGCGCACCACACCGTCAGTGAAAATGCCAGCGCCACCGAACCCGCCGAATTGCTGGCGGTGTTCCTGCTGGACACCGGAGACGGACCGCTCACCACGGACGACAACGCGAGCCATGCGCACGCCTGATCCGATCCGAGTTGTCCGGATGGCACTGCGCGTTTCACTCGCGGCGGCCTTTCTGTCCGCCGTCGCGGACCGATTCGGGTGGTGGGAACCGTTTGGGCAGGGTAGCTGGGGGAGTATGGATCGCTTCGCCGACTATGCCCACCAGCTTGTGCCGTTTGCTTCTGGATGGTCGTTGACCGTCATCGTGTGGGCCGCCACCGCCACCGAAGGGAGCCTGGCGGTCCTGCTCCTGGCCGGCTGGTGGCCGAAACTCGTCGGGGCGGCGACCTGCCTGGTGCTCACCATATTTGGGACCGCGATGGCCGTATCCCTCGGTATCGAGTCACCGCTTACCTACAGCGTCTTCTCCGCGGCAAGCGCCGCCGCGGCCTACGCCATACTCGGCGCGGCATCGCCGCTGCCCGCCGCTGGCGCCTCATGCAGTCCGGAACCTTCCAACCGTCGCAATCCGGCTCGTTGTAACGGGTGAGCCTGATGAAAGCGAGCAAGGACTTCGACGTGATCGTCATAGGCGGCGGGGTGGCCGGTGTAGCCGCCGTGCGCAAGCTCGCATCCGTGGGCCTGTCGGTAGCGCTCGTCGACGATCGTCTGGTCGGCGGGGAGTGCCATTATTGGGGCTGCAACCCCAGCAAAACACTGCTGCGCCCGATCGAGGTGTTCAATCTCGCGAGGTCGGTTCCAGGTGTGCGAGAAGCTATTTCGGACCAAAAGCTCGACGTTGCCGCCGTCTTCGCGAAACGCGACGCGATCATCGAGCACCTCTCGGACGACGACCGAAGAGCATCGCTACGGCAAGCCGGGGTCGCGGTGTTTCACGGCTTCGGCCGGCTGAGCGGACAACGAACAGTGCGCGTGGCCTACGCCCCGGACGACACCACCGAAGTCGTCCTGACGGCACGCCACGCGGTCGTCGTGGCCACCGGCACTCGTCCCAATGTGCCGGAGGTACCCGGGTTGACGCAAGCACGCCCGTGGACCAATCGGGACCTGACGACCATGACACAGGTGCCACCGCGTGCGCTGGTGGTGGGCGGCGGTCCGGTGGGTGTCGAGTTCGCGACCATCCTCACCGGATTGGGCTCCGCGGTAACACTTCTGGTGCGCGGTGACACCCTGCTTCCCAACTGCGAACCCGAAGCCCGCGAGTTGGTCGCGCAATCACTGCGCAGCCAAGGCGTCACGATTCACTTCGAGACAGAGTTGTCGTCGGTCGCTCGCCCCGTGGCGGGCGGGCCCGTCGCCGCAACGTTCCACCGCCAGACCGTCGAGGTGGACGAGATCGTCCTGGCCGCCGGACGGCGCACCAACACCGACAACATCGGACTGGAAACCCTTGGCCTGCCGCGCGGCGAGATCGTTTCTGTGAACGACCATCTGCAAGCGGTCGGCGTCACCGGCGACTGGCTCTACGCCCTGGGAGATACCACCGGGCGTGCCCGGCTGTCTCATATCTCCACCTACCACGGCCGCGTCGTGGCCGACATCATCGCGGCCCGGGCCGCGGGACGGGAACTGTCCGAGAACGAGTTGACCGCCCACGATGCCGGCAACCTGGCGCAGGTTATCCACACTGACCCTCAAGTGGCGTGGGCGGGGCGCACCGAAAGTCAGGCCCGAGCAGAAGGATTCGCGGTGCGGACGCGGACCGCCCGTTACCCCGGCGCAGTGTCATTCCTCGCCCTATACCGGGATGGCTTCCAAGGATGGGCGAAACTGGTCATCAACGACGAGACCGACACATTGCTCGGGGCGACCTTCGTCGGCCCGCAGTTCTCGGAATTGGTTCAAGCGGCCACCCTGGCCATCGTCGCGAAGGTCCCGGTCAGCCTCCTACGCCATGCGGTCGCGCCGCATCCGACGGTCAATCAGGTCTGGGATCCGCTACTGGCCGAAGAGTCCGAACTCGCCCGGTTACTGAAAACCGAGACGCAGAAAGCGCAGAAGAGCGCTTGAGCCTTGGAAGGAACCACGATGACCTACGACCGGCCGCCCTCCTCGCCGTGACCATGCTTGTGGCGGGGATCCGCACGCTCGGCGGAAACGTGGAGACGTTCGACGTGGACGCCCCGCGACCCTTGGCGGCCGACGAGGTCCTCATCGACGTTCGCGGCGCCGGGGTCGGCAACTGGGACAACATCGTTCGTTACGGGGGTTGGGACGTTGGCACGGGGCCGCCGCTGGCGCTCGGCGTCGAGGCCGCCGGGGTCATCAAAGCCGTCGGCAACAGCCCGGGCGGATTCGGTGTCGGCGATGAGGTGCTGTGTCACCCTCTGCCGCTGCGCGACCAAGGCGCGTGGGCGCCGCTTCTGATCGCACCCGTCGGATCGCTCGCGCGCAAACCACCCGAGATCCCTTGGGAGACCGCGGCGATCTTTCCGGTGCCGGCGTTGACCGCCGAGCAGGTGGTCGGCGAGGCGTTGGCCCTTCGCGGGGGAGAGACGTTGCTCGTTCATGGCGCGGGTGGGATCACCGGAGGGCTCATTGTCCAGCTGGCCGCCCTGCGCGGAGTCGACGTCCTCGCCACGGCCGGCCCGCGCAGCGCCGTCCGGGTCCGCGGGCATGGGGCCCGCGAAGTCATCGACTACCGCGATCCGCTGTGGCCGCAACACGCAAGGGCGTTGGCGAGGGGCTCTATCGACGCCGTCGCCAACGCGGCCCCCGGGGGTGCCGCCGCGGCGATGACCGCGCTTGCCGACGGCGGCCGACTGGCCACCATCACCCCCGACCCGCCCGCGCCCACCCGCGGGATCGACGTGACGTCGGTTTACGTCCGTTCCGACGCGGCTCAACTCGGCCGCCTCGCCGCGCTACTCGCCTCCCGTCGATTGAGCATGCCGACCCCGCGTTCCTGCGGCCTGGATCAGGCCGCCGCCGCCCTCGCGCACGTGGTCGCGGGCCACGAGGCCAGCGGGGTCGTCATCACGACAGACAGCTCACAAAGTCAGCCGAAAAACACACACCGCCAAGGAGTCTCGCGATGACCACCATTACCCCGATACGCACCGGAGTGGCCGATCACATCGGGCACTACGCCGACGCCGTCGCCGTATCCGGCGGCGGCACACAGATCTTCGTCTCCGGAACACCCGGCGTGCGCGAAGACGGCACGCTGCCCGAGGATTTCACCGAGGAGGCGCGCCAGTGCTGGACCAATGTCGAAAACGCGCTCGGCAAGGCCGGCGCCACGCTCACCGACATTGTCTACATGCGCCAGTGGATCACCAATCGCGACAACGCGGCCGCCTACCTGGCCGTGAGTAAAGAGTTCATCCGCCACCGACCCGGCGGCATGTTCAGCATCATCGACGGGCTGGTATGGCCGGACATCCGCGTGGAAGTCGAAGTCATCGCGATCCTGCCGGCATGAGCGATTACGTGTCCACCGACGAACTGCTGACCACGACCCGATCGGTGCGCAGACGACTCGATCTGACCAGACCCGTTCCCCTCGGCCTGATCCGGGAATGCCTGGAGATTGCGGTGCAGGCACCGACATCGGCCAACGTGCAGAACTGGAGCTTCATCGTGGTCACCGACGCCGAACAGCGCCGGGCGATCGCCGATGTATACCGCCGCACCTGGAACCTGATCGCGGCGTCGCCGTTCGCGGTCGCCGATCGGTTCAAGGAGGACCCCGCACGCAATCGCGAGCAACGCAAAGTGTCCGACAGCGCGGCGTACCTCGCCGAGCATTTCGGCGAAGTCCCCGTCTTGATGATCCCGTGCGTCGAGGTGATCGACGGTGACGGCACGCTGACGGCCGAAAACGCCAACCAGTATTGGAGTTCGATCATGCCCGCCACCTGGAGCTACATGCTCGCGGCGCGCTCTCGGGGCCTGGGAACCACGTGGACCGGAGTGACCATCATGGCCGACGACGAGATGCGGGCCATCCTCGGCCTGCCCGACAACGTGTACCACGCCACGACCATCCCCACCGCCTACTACACCGGCACTACCTTCCGCCGTGCCCGACGGGTTCCACTGGATGACGTGCTGCATTTCGACCGATGGTGAGCCGCAACGGGTTTGGCGTCCGGTCGCGATCACGTGCCGAACGGACTCCGCAGTGACGTTGCGCGATGCGGCACCGACAAGTCGCGCGATGGTGGTCGCGGTGATGGTGTCGATGGTCGCGTTCCTCGACTCCACCGTGATCAACCTGGCCTTGCCGGCCACCGAACACGACCTCGGGGGTGGCCTGGTGCTGCAGCAATGGATCGTCGACGGCTACCTGTTGGCGATGGTGGCAGCGATGTTGCCCGGCGGTTCCGTCTCGGACCTGTTCGGGCGCGTTCCGGTGATGCGCTTCGGGCTGCTGGCTTTCGGCGCGGGCTCGGTCCTGGCGGCGGCCGCCACCTCGCCGGCGATGCTGATCGCCGCGCGCCTCGTCCAAGGCCTGGGTGCCGCGTTCCTGGTGCCGGGCTCGCTGGCGCTGATCAACACGGTCTTCGATAAGGCGCAGCGGTCCGCGGCGATCGGCGTCTGGACCGGGTGGACGGGAACCGCCTTCGCTGCGGGCCCCCTGCTGGGCGGACTGTGCGTCGACTTTCTCGGCTGGCGTTGGATTTTCGTATTGTCCGCGATCCCCATGGCGGTCGGCTATGCGCTGACGTTCTGGCTGTGCCCAGTGTCGGGGCGGGTCGAAGGCGCCCGTGTCGATACCACGGGGGTGGGCCTGTCGGCGGTGGGGCTGGGCGCGACCGTATATGCGTTGATCGAATCCCAACGCGATGGCTGGACCGACCCGGCGGTCCTCGCACCATTGGTGGTCGGGGTCGCCGCCCTGGCCGGCTTCGTGAGCTGGCAACGCCGCAGCAGGTGCCCGATGCTTCCGTTGCCGCTGTTCACCTTTCGCAACTTCGCGGCCGCCAACCTCGTCACCGCCTTCGTCTACGGCGCATTGACGCTGGGATCGCTGGCCGTCGCCCTCTACACCCAGGAAGTCGGCCGGTACTCCGCCACCGCGGCCGGACTGGCCACCCTGCCGATTCCGGCGCTGTCGTTCGTGTTCGCCCGCCATGTCGGTCGCATCGCCGCGCGGGTGGGGCCACGCGCGTTCCTGATCGGGGGGCCCGCCTTGGCTGGGATCGGGCTGCTGCTGATCCGCCCGAAACCTGCTGGATTCCATGCGGTTACCGACCTCGTCCCGGGGATGACTGTCCTAGCCTTAGGACTGGTCGCGACGGTCACACCGCTGACGTCGGTGACACTGGCCTCGGTGCCCACCCAACACAGCGGCCTGGCGTCGGCGATCAACAACGCCGTCTCGCGGCTGGCCGCGCTGATGTCGATCGGGTCCATGGGCCTGATCACCGTCGGCACGGCGAGCGCGGACGGATTCGCCCACGTGTTGGAGGTGAGCGCCGCACTGTTCGGTCTGGGCGCGTTGTGCGCCGCCCTGTTGATATCCAATTCGCCTGCCGGGTGCCGACCAGTCCCGTGCGACATCGCGGCGTTGTGCCGTGACCGGCCCGGTGTACAACCCGCCGTGGCCTCGAGTCCGTCTGCCGCGATGGAGGAGACATGACAGCACTATCCGTACCGTCAGGGGCCGAGGACCACGAGCGCATGATGACCCTGCTGACCGGTTTCTGGGTCACCCAGATCATCTGTGCGGCAGCGACTTTCAACGTGGCGGATCATCTCGCCGCGGGTACCGACACGGCTGAAGCGATCGCGGCGGAGGAATGCATCGATCCGGACGCCACTCGGAGGCTGATCCGTGCCTGCGCCTCGCTGGGTCTTGTCACGTCGACCGATGGTGTGCGGCTCAGTGGGACGTCCTTGCTCAGCACACTGCTGCGAGACGACCCGAACTCGTTGCGTGGCATGGTCCTTGCCCAAGCGGCGCCTGGTCATTGGCTGACCTGGGGCCGTTTCCCGGATGCTGTTCGCAGCGGCACCGGCCAGATGGAGGCTGCACACGGCACACCCGGCACGATCTTCGACTATTTGGCCGCGCATCCCGACGAGGCGAGTCATTTCACCGAAGCGATGTCGAATCTCAGTGCGGCCGCTGGGATCGAGATCGCAAAGGTGGTCGATACCCGAGGCGTCAAATACGCGCTCGACGTCGGGGGAGCAAACGGCGAGGTGCTTCGGGCGATGATGCGGGCCAACCCCCACCTGCGCGGTGGCGTCTTCGACTTGCCGCACATCGTGCCCGACGCCGCGGCCGCGGCTCGCAAAGAGGGTCTGCAGGAACGACTTACCGCGGTGGGAGGCGACTTTTTCGAGTCTGTACCGCCCTCGGATCTTTATGTGCTCAAATACATCCTGCACGACTGGGACGACCAGAACTGCATGCGGATCTTGAGAAACTGCCGTGCCGCCCTCCAAGAGGGTGGGCGGCTCGTCGTCATCGACTATCTCGTCGGAGAATTCGGGCTTCCTGGGCTGCCGGCAATGATGGACATGAACATGTTGGTCATGAATGGTGGCAGGGAACGTGAGATCGCCGAGTTCGACGCGCTCTTCGCCTCCACCGGACTTCGCCGCACGACCGTCGGCCAGGCCGGGCAGTTCGCCGTCATAGAAGCCGTAGCGATCTGAACACGGCAGCCACCCCGGGAATCAACTCGACCGCGATGGCGTTCGGCTAGCCGTGGCGCACGCGAGAAGATGTCTTAATATCAGCCCGTCGAGCATTCCTGATCGGGGGGCACGGTGTTGACGCTTCTCAAGCGGGCATGGGTTCCGCTGGTCGTGGCTGTGGCGCTGGTCATCGGCGGCGTCGCGGTGATCCGACTCAACGGCGTTTTCCCAGGACCCGGGCTGCCCAAGCCCGATCCCCGGGATGCGACCCCGCCGTATGCGGCCAAGACCGCCATCTACGAAATCCTGGGACCGCCCGGGACGACCGGCGTCGTCAACTGGATGGATGCGGAGTCACTGCCGCAGAAGGCCAACTTCACCACCTTG